>Ga0075431_100002603_pt1 | contig 17447 bp, 16 predicted proteins | sample RhiMetdeltSRZDD5_FD_75297 | JGI IMG/M metagenome (GOLD analysis project Ga0075431, IMG submission 75297) | Populus rhizosphere microbial communities from Tennessee, USA - Rhizosphere MetaG P. deltoides SRZDD5 | ecosystem: Host-associated > Plants > Roots > Rhizosphere > Soil | place: USA... | reverse complement strand
CAGTTCACCGCCGTGGTCGAGGAGGCCACCGGCCGCACGGTGATCGCCTACATGAGCCAGATCCACCACGACCCTGATCTGGCGGTCGAGATCTTCGTGCTCGAGCCGAGCCGCGAGCCGTCACCGAGCCCCACTGGCGCGAGTTTTTGAAGGCCGGTCCCGGCTCACCCTGCGACTGCGCCGCGCAAAAACGCGCCGCCAGAACGGCGTGGGCGAAGTCGCAAGAAAGAGGTCCCACACCCCATCGACGCCCGGCTCAAGCATTCGGCGCAACTTTCGGGGAAACCCTCGGCAAGGTGCGCCGGAAGCCTCACGAATGAAGGCGTCGTCTGGTTGGTCGGTCACCGCCGGGTAGCAGGACCACCTTTCACCTTACAGCGTTAGTCGCTCGTCAGCGGAAGACGGGAGACCTGATCACGGGAACTCTCCCCGGCGTTCCTCACGCTCAACGAGATCCAGCGGCTGGTGATCGCCCGGACGCTGGCCTAGGGTCCTTTACCCGCCGGAAGCCCCCCCACGTCTAATCGCAGTAGTGTCCGGAGGCGGGCCTGGGGTCGCGACCCCTGATCCCGGCGCAGTCCTCGAGCCGCCCCAGCCGCGCGGCAAGCTCCCGCTCCCGGGAGGCCCTCGCTGTCCCCGTCGGCGCGGGGAACAGGTTCTGCAGCTGGAAGGGGTCGGATCGCAGGTCGTAGTGCTCCACCTCCTCCCGGCGAATGCATGCGCCCTTGTCGGTCGCGGTCCAGCTGTGGTACTCGACGTAGACCTGTCGGGCCGTGCGGATTCCCTGGTAATTGCACGGTGTATACGGCGCTGCGTGGTTGAACGGGGAGCGGAGCTCGAGCAGGATGCCTCGGTCTCGAGGCCAGCGGTGGCCCTCGCTCCTGATCGCCCTGAGTATCGACCGCCCATCGAGGATCCGGCAATGGCCTGGGCCAGAACAGGGCTTAGCGCCCGCGATCCCCAGGATGGTCGGCGCAACGTCGATGTTGGCGACGGTCGTGGGAAGGCTGTGGGGGTTGCCGCGCCCGCGTCGCATGTCCTTCGGGAGCCGCACGACGAAGGGCACGTGGAGGGCCTCCTCATACGGATCCACCTTCCTCCCGGCGACGCGATGTTGACCCTGGAGCCAGCCGTTGTCCGACGTGAAGATGATCGCGGTGTCGTCGAGCTCGTGCTCGGATCGAAGCGCCTGAACGATGCCCGCGACGCCGCGATCCACCGCGCGCAGCGACGCCAGGCGGCACTGATACTGGCGCCGCTGAACCGCGATGTCCTCCCTCGTGAATCTGGGCTGTGCTTGGATGTAGCTCGGCTTGTCGGTCACATCGGCCTCGTCGAATGACGGCGGTCTCGGCAGGCTGGCGTGCGTGAAGAGGTCCCGGTCCCGCGGATCCGGGATGCCGCTGCGCTCACACTCGGGGGCCCGAGTTGAGCGCGAGCCGTGTGGGGCGAATTGATCGATCTCCATGAAGAGCGGCCTTCGCTGAGGCACGTACCGGTGGATCATGCCGTCGGCCTTGTGGTTGAGAACCCTGGTCAGGTAGTCCTCGGGCCGGCCGCCGTACTTGACGGGGCGTCCGTTCTCACGGAGCGTGTAGTTGTAGTAGGAGATCGGCTCCAGCACCGTGTGCCACTCGTCCCACCCCGGCGCGACCTCGTTCGGATCTCCAACCGCCCTGGCGTAGAGGTTCAGATACTTGCCGAGATGGACCGTGCGGTAGCCCGCCCGCTTGAGCCAGACGGGCAGGGTGTTCCCCTTCTCCCGGAGGTCCCCATAAGGATTGGGGTTGTCCCACAGGACGCCGTTGTTGTGCCCGTACTGCCCGGTGAGGAGGACGGCCCGCGAGGGGCAGCACAGAGGCCCGCTGTCGATGTAATCGGTGAAAGTGGTGCCGTGGTCCTTCAGCAACTCGACGGTTCGCGGCATCACGCGCCGGGTCAGCGAGGCGGCGTCCTGATCGTCGGTCTGCATGACGATGATGTTGGGCCGCGGGCCGGCATGCGCGACGTCGCCAGACACGTAGGCGCCGAACGTCGCGATGACCAACACGAGTACCACTCTCGCCGCCGTGTGGCGTCCTGCACGATGATTGTTGCTCCCTCCGTCCAACTCGTCGCTCCCCGGCCGTCGGGCTCACTGTATCGGGGCGGACGGGCCGCCTAGCGCCGCAGCCGGCGTCTCCACGCGCCCCAGGCAAGGATCAGCGACCCGGCTAGTGCGACGAAGATCCCGAGCCGAAGGCCGGCTTCGAATCGATAGCCGGAAAGGGACGTCGGGGTGACGATCATCCGTAGCGCGACGGCGACGACGGCGGCCACCGAGAGGCCGAACAGCCGGTTGCCCGAGCCGTCCCACTCGATCCCGCGGGCGCCGGCGAGGGCGGTGCCGATCGCGAACAGCGCCGCGGCCAGGATGATCAGGTCGCCGATCACGCCGAGCCAGCCCGCACCGCTCCACGGGCCGAACGAGGCCGGAATCGTGCCACCGGGACCGCCGCTGGCCTCGAGGGTCGCTTGCGATGCCTCGTACCAGGGCGGCACGAAGAGACCGAGCAGGACCAGCAGTGCGCCGCATACGGCGGTGATCTCGCCCCGCCTCAGGCGGGCCAGATCGAGGCCCATCGGGGCGGACGAGCGCTCCTCCATGTTCTCGCCTATTCCCGACGATCGGCGCGCTATGCGCCGCGGGAAGGAGAGCCCGGATACGGTTCCCGCCCACCCGCAGAGAGATCGGAGAGGAGAAACGACACCGATGGGGTTACTTGACGGCAAGTCCGCGATCATCACCGGATCGGCCCGGGGGATCGGCCGTGCGACCGCGGAGCTCTTCATGCGTGAGGGCGCGAGGGTCCTGATCAACGACATCGACGGCGACGTAGCCGAGCAGGCCGCCGCCGAGATCGAGGGCGACACCGCGGTGTTCGCCGGGGACCTCACGAAGCCCGGCGTGCCGGACGAGTTGATCACGAAGGCGAACGATTCGTTCGGCCAGGTCGACATCGTCGTCAACAACGCCGGCTACACGTGGGACGGCGTCGTGCACAAGATGACCGACGAGCAGTTCCAGGCGATGCTCGACATCCACACGATCGTTCCCTTCCGGGTCATCCGGGCGCTGGCCCCCCACTGGCGGGAGGTGGCGAAGGCGGAGCGCAACGATGGCCGCGAGGTGTTCCGCAAGATCGTGAACGTGACTTCGATCTCCGGCACGATGGGAAACGCCGGCCAGGCGAACTACTCGGCGGCGAAGGCTGGGGTGACGGGGCTGACCAAGACGATCGCCAAGGAGTGGGGGCAGTTCAAGGTGAACGTGAACGCGGTCGCGTTCGGTTTCGTCGAGACGCGGTTGACCGCAGCGAAGGAGGAAGCCGGCTCAATCGAGCGCGAGGGCGAGACGATCGCGCTGGGGATCCCCGAGCAGCAGCGGGCGATGGCGTCGATGATCATCCCGGTCGGGCGCCCCGCGCGGCCCGATGAGGCCGCGGGGCCGGTGCTGTTCCTGGCCTCTGAGCTGGCTGACTACGTCCACGGCCAGATCCTCAACGTCACGGGCGGCCAGTTCGGCGGAATGTACGCGTAGCGCCCCGCGAGCATCGTGTGCTAGGTGGCGCGCCGGTCACGCTCCTCCGCGAGCGGTTCTCCCGAGTCGCCCGTGACGCCCGGCGGCGGCCACGCCCCGAACCAATTGTCGCGCGCGCCGTCGATCGTCATCACGCAGCCAGAGAGGAAATCTCCCGCCGGCGACGCCAGATAGGCGATCATCCATGCCATCTCCTCCGGCGTGCCGAGCCGCTGCAGCGGGACCGTGCGCGGGACGCTTTCGCTGACCTGAGGGGGATACTTCGTGCGCAGCACCTCGGTATCGAACTGTCCCGCGGCCACGGCGCACAACTTGATGTTGAACCGCGCCCACTCGATCGAGAGCGTGCGCATCATGTTCTCCACCGCCGCCCGCGCCGCCCCGGAATGAGCCATCCCGGGCATCCCGTGATGGGGGGAGAGGGTGACGCTAACCACCTTCCCGGAGCGCTGTGGGATGAACGCCTTGGTCGCGGCGGCATGCGTCATCTGCCAGGTTCCCTGGACGTTCAGCTCGATCACGGTGCGAAAGCCCTTGGGGGTGATCGCCTCGGCGGGGCTCATGAACTGCCCGCCGGCGTTGTTGACGAGCACGTCGACCTGCCCGTGGCGCTCGAGCACTCCGTCGAACAGCGCGTCCACCGCATCCGCATCGCGGATGTCCATCGCCTCGCACTCCGCCGTGCCGCCGGCGGCGCGAATCATGGCGACGGTCTCCTGGATCGGCCCTGGCCGGCGCGCGCACCCGACCACGGTCGCGCCGAGCGAAGCCAGCTCGACCGCAGTCGCCCTGCCGAGGCCGGTGCCGGCGCCGGATACGACGCAGATTTGTCCCTCTAACAGGTCCTCGCGAAAGATCTGCATAGGTGTCAGTGAGGGGGCGCCGGCCCCCGAAACCGGCTGGTGCTTTTGGGTATGCCTTGCCCGCCCACGCGGGGGCAGCTTAGTGTGAGCCCGGCATCGCTACGCTCAGCGCCCGATGAAGGTCCACGCAGAACCGAAGTGGCTGCACGAGCCGCTTCCCGGCGGCAGCCCGAAGGCGACGGTCGCAGTGGAGCCGCTGTCGGGCGGAGAGGTCCGCTGGCCCATCCAGGCGATGGAGGCGCCCGGCGGTCCGTTTGAACGCCTGACGTCGACCGGGCTCCTCACCCGGCGCTCGAGGTGGCTCTGGGTCCCATGCCCAGCGTTCCTGATCACCCACCCGACGGCGGGAAGGATCCTCGTCGACACGAGCCTGCATCCCTCGATCGCCGCCAGGCCGAGCGAGAACTTCGGCCGCCTCGCCGCCCGCATCGCCCAACCGAGGGTCGAGCCGGGTCGCGACCTACCGTCGCAGCTGCGCGACCGCGACGTCGATCCCAAGGCGATCCGCCTGGTCGTCATGACTCATCTTCACATGGATCACGCATCGGGCATCGCCTACTTTCCGTCCTCGACATTCGTGTTGAGCGACGTCGAGTGGCGGGTCGCGACCAGCGGCTCTCGGCCGCTCCTGCGCGGCTACCGGGCCCAGCACTACGACTATGCCTTCGATTACCGCCTGATCGACTTCGACGGCTCCCGGATCGAGTCCTATTCGACGTTCGGGCGCACGTTCGACCTCCTCGGCGACGGCAGCATCCGGCTCGCGTTCACGCCCGGCCACACCCGCGGCCACATGTGCGTGATCCTTCGTCTGCGGGAGCGCGACTTCGCGATCGCGGGCGATGCCGTCTACACCGTCCGTCAGCTCGAGGGCGGCCCACCACAGCCCAATCCCCCGGATCCGCACCTCTGGCGTCGCTCCCTCCAGGAGCTCCAGCTGTTCCACCGCCAGTACCCACAGGCCGTGATCGTGGCGGGCCACGACCCGAAGCAGTGGTCGGAGCTCCAGGCGCGCTTCGAGTAGACCGGACAGGGCGGCGAGGGAGCGAGCCTGCGCAGGCTCAAAACGGGAAGCTAGCGGTGCTGCTCAGCGGGGAGCTTGCGCTCCGTGCGGTCCTCGATCCCCTCCCTCAATGCCTTGATCACGCCGCTACGGCCATGCGCTTCGAGACCGTCGTACATCTCGCGAACCCGCTCGAAGATCCCCGTCGCGACCTCGATCTGCTGCTCCCGCGTCGGCTCGGGCACCACGTCGAAGACCATCGGCTCGCCGTAGCGGATCGTGACCTTGGGAAAGCTGAACTTCCGCCATCTCCTGACGCCCATGGAGCCGTGGATCGCGACGGGGACTACGGGCACACCCGACTGCAGCGCGATCCGCCCGACGCCCGGCCGGGGCTCGCCGATGCCACCGGTGCGCGAGCGCCCGCCCTCCGGGTACATGAGCATGCAGCCGCCCCGCTCGAGGATCGTGAACGCCGTCGTGAACGCCTCCTCGTCCTGGTGCCCGCGCCGCACCGGGAAGGCGCCGCCGTGGAAGAAGATCCACTTGATCACCGGGTTGGAGAAGAGCTGTGACTTCGCCATGAACCGCACCTTGCGGCGGATGAAGACCCCGGCGAAGAAGTGGTCCCACTGGCTGAAGTGGTTGGGAGCGAGGACGACCGGGCCCGTGCGCGGGACGTTCTCCGCGCCGATCGCCCGCGCTCGGTAGAGCAGAAGGCAGGGTGGCGTCAGCACGACTCGCGCGAGGTCGTACACCCAGTCCGGCTCGTGGGTCCGTGACCGCTCGTGAAAGCGGTCGAAGTACTCGGGGGGACGAGAGTCCCTGTAGACCTGTGGCTTGATGTCGGGCATCGTGGTCCGGGCCGGCGCCAGCCGGCTGATCGCTCCTACCCCGGGGCCACGCGGCGGTTACGGGCTCCCACGATCTAGTCCGGCGACGCCCAGCTCCTGGATCTGTCCACGGCCCGGCGCCACTCCGCGACGAGGCGGTCGCGCTCATCGGCACCCATCCGCGGCTCGTAACGGGCCGCCTCGCGCCACATCGACCCCACCTCCTCGAGATCCCAGACTCCGGTCCCGATTCCGGCCAGATAAGCGGCGCCGACCGCCGTGGTCTCGGAGATCTCGGGAACGATCACCGGCGCGCCGAGGACGTCGGCCTGGAACTGCATGAGCCAGCGATTGGCCACACCGCCCCCGTCCGCCTTGAGCGCCTCGAGCGATTCACCGGCCGCGGCCTCCTGCGCCCGGACCGCGTCCACGGTCTCGTAAGCGATTGCCTCGAGCGCCGCGCGCGCCAGGTGCTCGCGGCGCGTGCCCCGCGTGAGCCCCACGATCGTCCCACGCGCATAGGGATCCCAGTACGGCGATCCCAGCCCGGTCAGCGCGGGCACGAAGTAGACGCCGTCGTTCCCATCGAGCGAGCCCGCGAGCTCCTCCGTCTCGGGTGCCGACTGGATGACCCCTAGCCCGTCGCGGAGCCACTGGACCGCCGCTCCGGTGACGAAGACCGAGGCCTCCAATGCGTAGTCGGTCTCATCTCCCAGGCCCCAGGCGATGGTCGCGAGCAGGCCGTCGCCGGGCTCGGGAACGTCCGTGCCGGCGTTCAGCAGCACGAAGCTCCCCGTGCCGTAGGTGTTCTTGGCCAGGCCGGGCCGCGTGCAGGCCTGGCCGAACAGGGCGGCCTGCTGGTCGCCCGCGATGCCGGCGACCGGGACCTCGCCGCCCAGCGCTCCGGTCGTGCCGTACACGTGCGCCGAAGGCAGGGCCTCAGGGAGCGCCTTCGGGTCGACGCCGAGCAACCCGCACAGCTCCTCATCCCAGCGAAGCCTGCGGATGTCGAACAGCATCGTTCGCGAGGCATTCGTGTAGTCGGTGACATGGCGGCCCGTGAGCTTGAACGCGAGCCACGAGTCGATCGTCCCGAAGACCGCTCCCCGCGCCGCATCGACGTTCTGGAGCAGCCACTCGATCTTCGTGCCGGAGAAGTACGGGTCGATGACGAGTCCGGTTCGCTGGCGCACGAGCCCCTCGTGACCCCCCTGGCGCAACTCGTCACAGCGGGCGGACGTGCGCCGGTCCTGCCAGACAAGGGCGCGGTGGACGGGCTCTCCCGTCTCGGGGTCCCAGGCGACGACGGTCTCGCGCTGGTTGGTGATCCCGATGCCGTCGAGATCGGACCCGTCGACGCCGGCATCGCCGAGCGCCTGCCGGGCGACCGAGCGCGTGACGTCCCAGATCTCGGCCGCGTCGTGCTCCACCCACCCGGGTCGCGGGAAGTGCTGTGAGAACTCCGAGTAAGCCCGCCCCGCGATCCGCCCCTCGCGATCGAAGACCAGGCACATGGTGCCGGTCGTGCCCTGGTCGATGGCCAGAATCAACCGAATTGCGGCGGCTTCGCCGCCTGACCTGCCTGACTCGTCGCTACCCGCTCCTCGATAAACACACCTGGAGGCTATCTCCGCGCCCACCAAGCGCGTGCGATCTCGACGAGCTGCCGCGCGCGGTGCGCGAAGCCGCCGAGCGTGCGGCCGGTGGGCCGGTGCTCCAGGTCCAGCTCGATCTCGCGGACGGTGAACCCGGCCCTCACCGCGTCGATCGTCATCGCGGTCTCCATGCCGTACCCGGGGGCGAAGGGGACGACGGTGCGCAGGACCTCGGCGCGCATCGCGCGCTGACCCGAGAGCGCGGCACCGGCGCGGTAGCCGCAGCGCTGACGTATCGCCCAGCGCGCGAGGCGAAGCGCAATCCCGAACCCCCCGCCGAGCCGCCGGGAGAAGGCGGCGATCGCGAGGTCGCACTCGCCCGCGGTTACCGCCTCCACCAGCCGGGCGAGCTCCCGCGCCGAGCCGCCCAGGTCGCCGTCGCACAGCACGAAGATCGGTGCATCCCCCAGCTCGGTGAGTGGCTGCACCGTCGCTGCCGCGGCGCTGACGCTTCCGCCCTTTCCGTGCCGGCGGCGGCGGCTCACGACCTCCGCGCCGTGGGCCAGCGCGAGATCCGACGTGCCGTCGCCGGACCCGTCGTCGGCGACGACGATCCGCCCGGTCGGAAGCGCGTCCTTCAGCGCGTCGATGGTCGCGCCGATCCGGTCCGCCTCGTCCCGGGCGGCGACGAGAATGACGAGGCCGCCTGTTCCCTCCGTGGGCAAGGCGGATATTCTGCCGCGCCATGCCGGAGATCGACATCCCCGCGCACATCACCGGGACGGTCTGGAAGATCGAGGTCCAGCCGGGCGACGAAGTCGACGAAGGCGACACGGTCGTGATCCTGGAGTCGATGAAGATGGAGATGCCCGTGGAGGCCGAGGATCCCGGCACCGTGAAGGAGGTCCGAGTCAAGGAGGGCGAGTCGGTGCAGGAGGGCGACGTCCTCGTCGTCCTTGGCTAGCGCGATGGCCTCCAAGCCGGGCGGCGAGCGGACGGAGCTCGCCGAGGGAAAGGTCATCTTGGACTATCCCGCACCGGCGGTCGCGCGCCTGACGATCTCCAACCTCGCACGCCGCAACGCGCTCGACCATGACATCCTCGGCGCGCTCGCGGAGACGATGCCGCAGCTCGATCGCGGGATCGAGATCCGCTGCGTGATGATCACCGGTGAGGGCGAGCTGTTCTCCGCCGGCTATGACATCGGCGGCATCCCGGAGGGCACGTTCTCCACCGATGCCGAGGCGCTCGTGGCCCACCCGTTCCATGCCGCCATGGAGGCCGTGAGCGCCCATCCGTACCCGACCCTGGCAGCGATCAACGGCCACTGCCTGGGTGGCGGCCTCGAGCTCGCCGTGCGCTGCGACCTGCGGCTTTGTGCCGTGAGCGCGAAGCTGGGGATGCCGCCGGCAAAGCTCGGATTGATCTATAGCCACACGGGCCTGCGAACGTTCATCGACGTGGTCGGCTACGCGCGGACGAAGGAGCTGTTCCTCACCGGCCGCAACATCAGCGGGCCCCGGGCGATGGCGATCGGGCTCGTCAACGACACCGTCCTCGACGAGCGACTGCCCGACGAGGCCGTCGCGCTGGCGGCGGAGGTCGCGCAGGGCGCACCGCTCAGCGCCCGCGGCAACAAGCGAGCGATCGAGGCGCTCAACTCCTACGCGCGACTTACGGACGAGCAGGAGCGGGAGCTGATCGAGCTGCGCCGCTCCTGCTTCGAATCCGAGGACCTTCGGGAAGGGATCAGGGCGTTCACCGAGAAGCGCCGGCCCGATTGGCGGGGGCGCTGAGCCACCCCCCTACTCCCCGAGCGACGACCGCAGGCTGAGCACCCGGTTGACGGAGGGCTCGAATCCGCTGCGCTTCAGCGACCCATGGCGAAGCTTCTCCCGTAGCGCGTGACCGGCCCTCGCAGCGTCGTCGTCATCCGTGTAGAGGAGAAGGTCCGCCCCCGCCCTGGCCGCCGCGACGCCGACCTTCGCCGGGCCGCCGAAGTCTCCGGCCGAGGTCGTCTCGAGCGCATCGGTGATCGAGACTCCGGTGAAGCCCACACGGTGTCGAAGCTCGCCGGTCGCGATCGACCTGGTGAACGCTCCAGGCCGATGCGAGAAGTCCGTGTAGATCGCGGTGCTGAGCATCACGAGCTTCCCGTGCTTCGCGGTGAAGGGGCCGTAGGGCCTCTCGTCGATCCGGCGGAGCTTCGACTTCGAGAGGCGGATCCTCTGTACCGCCACGTCGGTGTCCTGCTTCGCGTCGCCGAGACCCGGGAAGTGCTTGCCAGTCGCGGCCACGCCGCCGCGCTGCATCGCGCTCGCGAACGGGACCGCCGCATCGATGACCTTGCTTGGTGTGGATCCGAAGCTCCGGTGTTGCGCCGCGATCGCGCTGCCGGGCCGCCCGACGTCCAGCACCGGCGCGAGGTTCACGTTGACGCCGACGTCCTTCAGGTTCGCCGCGGTCTTCGCGCCCTGGCGGCTGCTGTACGCCCTGCCCCGTCGGCCCATCTCCTCCGCGGACGCGTTCGGCGGCCCTGAGAGCCGCTTCACGAGCCCTCCCTCCTGGTCGATCATGATGAGCAACGGGCTCCGGAGCCCCGTCGGCCGCTTGATCGCCTGGAGGCTCCGGATGAGCCGCCGGGCATGGTTTCTGCTCCCGAGGTTCTCGTCGAAGAGGATCACGCCGGCGAGCTCACCGCTCCCGATCATGCTCTTCAGCTTCGCGGGCGGGCTCGGCCCGGAAAACCCGGCGATGAGCCGCTGGCCCGCGAGCTCCGCGATCGAGAGGCTCGCGGCAGGGCCCGCGCGCCTGGGCGTCGTCGGCGTCCCATCGGCGAGCGCAACCCAGATCGCGGCGGCGATCCCCCCGACGAGGAGGATCACTGTCACGCGGCGTCTCCAGAACGTCAGCTTCCCCGGCACGCGGACGCGGATGGTACGCCGATCGGCGCCGTCCGAGGCGGTTCCTAGCCTTCGCGCGTGCCGGTCACGCTGGTGCCCCTGCCACGACCTACAGCCTCGCGATGCCGCCGCTGATCACCTTCGAGGAAGCGATCGAGCTCGCGGAGATCTCCTCGCGGGAGGAGATCACCGCGCTGGTCGAGCGGGCCTGGCGCGTACGCACCCAGCGCTTCGGCGACTCGACCGACATGTGTTCGCTGGTCAACGCCAAATCCGGCGGCTGCGCCGAGGACTGCGGCTTCTGCGCCCAGTCGCGCTATGCCGAGGCGGACACGCCGATGCACGCGATGATGGAGCCCGATCAGATCCTCGAGCACGCGAAGGCCGCCGAGGCCGCGGGCGCGCACCGGTTCTGCATGGTCACGCAGGGTCAGGGACTATCGCGGCGCGACTTCCAGCGGATCCTCGAGGGCGCGCGCCTGGTCGCCGAGAACACCAACCTCAAGCGCTGCGTCTCGATCGGACACATGTCGGCGGACCGCGCGAGGCAGCTGGCGGAGGCCGGCGTCCAGCGGGTCCACCACAACGTCGAGACCGCGCGGTCCCACTATCCGGAGGTCTCCACGACGGTTCGGTACGAGGGACGGATCCGGACGATCGACGCGGTGAAGGACGCTGGGCTCGAGAGCTGCGTCGGCGGCATCCTCAACCTCGGCGAGACGCCCCGCCAGCGCGTGGAGATGGCGTTCGAGCTGGCCGAGATCGATCCCACCTCCGTGCCGATCAATCTGCTGAACCCGAGGACGGGCACCAAGTTCGGAGATCGCCCCCTGATGGACCCGTGGGAGGTCGTCAAGTGGGTGGCGATCTTCCGGCTGATTCTGCCCGACGCCCTCTTCCGATTGTGCGGAGGGCGGGTGGAGAACCTCGAAGACCTTCAGCCGCTGGCCGTGAAGGCGGGACTGAACGGCGTGATGATGGGGAACTTCCTGACGACCCTCGGAGCCGAGCCAGCCGAGGACCGTGCGATGTTCGAGGACCTCGGGCTGAATGTCGCCCGCCAGCCCGATAACGGCGAAAACCCCCGTCCCGACAATCGCTCCGGCTGGCTCGACGGCCAGACGCCGCGAACGCCGGTCGACGACCTGATCGACAGCCAGGCCGAGGCCTCCTTCTGGGATCCGTCGCAACAGCTTCGGGTTGTGAAGAAGGGGCGTAAGCCGCCGCCGTACCCGAAGGCCGACGAGGCAGCCACGCCCCAGCCCGCCGGCTGGGGTGATTGAGCCGCATGAGCGACGTCGGCGAGCGCCTCAGCGAGCTGCGCGCGGCCGGCATGTATCGGCGCCTGCGCTTGGTGGAGAGCCCTCAGGGCCCCCGCGTGACGCTCGACGGGACCGAGGTCCTGCTCCTGTGCTCCAACAATTACCTCGGCCTGGCCGATCATCCCCGCGTTCGCCAGGCGGCGGCCGATGCGGCCGAGCGGTTCGGCGCCGGTGCCGGCGCCTCGAGGCTGATCTCGGGCAGCATGTCGCTCCATGAGCGCCTCGAGCGGCGACTCGCCGACTTCACCGGCTATGAGGCGGCGCTGCTCTACGGGTCGGGCTATTTGGCCAACCTCGGGACGGTTTCGGCACTGGTGGGACGAGGGCAGGTCGTCTTCTCCGATGAGCTGAACCACGCGAGCCTCATCGACGGCTGCCGGATCTCTCGCGCCGAGCGCTTCGTCTACCGTCACCGCGACCTCGACCACCTCGCCTGGGGCCTCCGAAAGGCCGGCGAGCGCGCCGCGCTCATCGTTACCGAGTCGCTCTTCTCGATGGACGGGGACGTCGCGCCCGTGGCCGGGCTCGTCGAGCTCGCGCGCGGGCACGGCTGCCGGCTCATGGTCGACGAGGCACACGCCGTCGGCTCGCTTGGACCGGGCGGGCGCGGGGCCGTGGCGGAGGCGGGCCTCTCCGGCGAGGTCGACGTCGTGGTGGGCACGCTGGGCAAGACATTGGGCAGCTACGGCGCCTACGTGTGCGCTAGCGCGGAGGTCGTCGAGCTGCTCGTCAACGTCGCTCGGCCGTTCATCTTCTCCACCGCGCTGCCGCCGCCGGCGGTCGGCGCCGCGATCGCATCGCTCGCGATGCTCGATGCTCAGCCAGGGATGGTGGAGCACGTGCGGCGAAACTCGGCGATTCTGCGCGACGCGCTCCTCGAGCAGGGTCTCGATCCCGGGCCGTCGCGAACTCAGATCCTTCCCGTACTGGTAGGCGACACCCACAGCACGATGGCGCTTTGCGAGCGGGCGCTCGAGGGACGCGTCTTCGCGCAGGCCATCCGACCACCAACGGTGCCGCCGGGCACGTCGCGGCTTCGCCTGTCGGTGATGGCCAACCACCGCCCCAGCGACCTCGGCGCGGCCGCGCGGGTGATCGCGGGGGCCGTGGACGACCTCGACATCGTTCCGATGAGCCGGACCCCTCGCGCGACTGCGGCCGCTCACCTTCGCGAAGCGGCGTAGCGGCGCTACTCGTTGCGCGGCGTCTTCGTCACCGGCACCGGCACCGAGGTCGGGAAGACGGTCGTCGCCGCCGTCATCGCCCGCACGAACGCCGCAGCCGGTGAGACGGTCGCGGTGTTCAAGCCGGCGGTGAGCGGCCTCGACGAGGGCGGCGAACCCGATCACGCGCTGCTGCGCCGCGCCGCCGGCTCGGAGCAATCGGACGACGAGATCGCCCCCTATCGCTATCGGGCGCCGGTGTCCCCGCACCTCGGGGCTGAGCTCGCCGGCGAGCGGATCGACCCGGGTCGACTGCGCGAAGCCGCGCTTGCCGCGGCCAGCCGCGGGGACCTACTGGTGTGCGAGGGCGTCGGCGGCTTCCTCGTCCCGCTGACCCTCGGCTACCTCGTCCGCGATCTCGCACGCGACCTGGGCGCTCCGGTCGTCATCGCGGCGGCGCCCGGCCTCGGCACCATCAACCACAGCCTGCTGACGCTCGAAGCCATCCGCGCCGTCGGCCTCGAGGTGTCGACAGTCGTCCTCACGCCCTGGCCGGCCGAGCCTGACGTGGTCGAGGCATCGAATCGCGAGGCGATCCGGCGTCTGGGCCAGGTGCGGGTCGAGGTCCTGCCGCGGATCGACCTGGCCGACCCGGCCGGCTGGCCGCCACTCAACCTGATGGAGGCCGCTAGCTGACGCCGTGCTCGCCGGTGGCGAGCTCGGTCGCGGGAGTCACGCCACCGGCCGGCGCCTCCGCCTCGCGCTTCCGCTCCGATCGGATCAAGGCGATCGCCGCGATCACGCCTGCGACCACGACGGCCGTCGCCACCTTCATCGACGAGGCGAACCCGTTGATGAACGCATCGCGGGCGGCGGTGGCGATCTGAGCCGCCTGTGCGTGGCTCACGCCGCTCGGGACCGCGGAACCGCCCCCGCCCAGCGCGTGCGCGATGTCGCCCCGCTGAGCCGCGGTGAGGCCCGAATGCGCAAGCGAGGAGTCGAGGTCCGAGCGCGCGGCTGCCTGGAACACAGCGCCGATGACGGCGACGCCGAGCGTCCCGCCGATCATCCGGCTCATCGACAGGATGCCCGACGCGATGCCGGCCTTGGCGTCGGCGACGGCGTTCAACGCAGCCGTCGACATCGGCGACATCACGAGCGCCATGCCGACGCCCATCAGGATGAACGAGGGGAACAGGTCGCCGTAGGTGGTGGACGGATCGATCTGGGTGAGCCAGACGAGCGCTCCGGCGGTCAGCGACAGTCCGACGGCGATGGGGATCCGGGGGCCGATCCTGTCGGTCAGCCGCCCGGCGATCGGCGCGATCGTGACGATCATGAGGGTGGCCGGAAGGAATCTGACGCCCGCCTGGAGCGGCGAGTAGCCGAGGATGTTCTGCATGTAGAGGGCGACGAAGAAGAATTGCGCGAGCATCGCGAACGTCACGACGAGCGCGATCAGGTTCGCTCCCACGAAGTTGCGACTGGCGAACAGGGGGAACTCCACCATCGGCGTGGCGACCCGGCGCTCGACGATCACGAACGCGATCATCATCACGACTGAGGCGGCGAACAGCGCCAGGATGGAGGTCGAGCTCCAGCCCCAGGAGTTGCCCTCGATCAGGGCGAGAACGAGGGCGGTGAGTGCCGCCGTCAGGGTGACGACGCCGGCGTAATCGACCTCGCGCCCGACCGTGGTGTCGCGCGATTCGCGGACCGCGAACAGCGTCGCGAACACGGCGCCCGCACCGACCGGGAGGTTGATGAAGAAGATCGCCCTCCACGAGACGGCCTCGGTCAAGAACCCGCCCAGGACGGGGCCGATGGCGAGCGCCAGGGCGGACACCCCCGCCCAGGTGCCGATCGCCTTCCCACGCTCGGCGGCCGGGAACGCATTGGTCACGATCGAGAGCGTCGCGGGCATCATCAGGGCGCCCCCGATGCCCTGGACCACGCGGCTTCCAACCAGCCACGCCGTATCGGGCGCGAAGCCCGCGGTGGCCGACGAGATCGAGAACAGCGTCACCCCGATAAGGAAGGTCAGCCGCCGCCCGAAGATGTCGCCGAGTCGCCCGCCGGTGGCGAGGAAGACCGCGAACGCGAGCGTGTACCCGTTGACGATCCACTCGAGGCTGGAGAGGCTCGAACCCAGGTCGTGCTCGATCGACGGCAGCGCGACGTTGACGACCGTGTTGTCGAGCATCAGCATGAACAGCGCGAAGCACATGGCTCCGAGCGTCCACCACTTGCGGTTCGCGTCCGTGATCAGCCGGGCCTGGTGTCTCGTCATGAGCGCATCTCCTCGAGCTCTCTGAGGGCCGCCCTGATGGCCTCCTCGTCGAGCACGGCCTCGAGCGCCGCGTCGAGCTTGCGGCGCTGCGCGGGGCTCAAATCGGCCGCGAAGGCCTCCAGGTCCGCGAGGCGCGCGGCGACGATCTCGCCGGCGAGTCGGCGGCCCTTGTCGGTGATCGAGAGGCGGCGAACCCTGCGGTCGTCGGGATCCTCGACCCGCCTCACGAGCCGGCTGCGAACGAGCCCGTCCACGGCGCGGCTGACCGACGCGAGCGAGACCTGAAGCCGCTCGGCGATGTCGCGTCCGGCGTACGGCTCCTCCGCCTCAGGGCCCGCGAGCATCAGCAGGGCCTTGACCTGAGTGAGCGAGAGCCCGCTCTCCTCCATCTTCCGGAGGTGCTCGCCGCCGGAGAAGAGGAAGATGTGGCGAAGGAACGCCCCGAGCCTGGCCGCCGTCTCGCGCAGCTCGGCCGAGGATTCGTCCGCTCCGCCTCTCGTCTGCTTCAGCTCCGGTGTGGCCGGTCGTTTCATATGTCAATGATTGCACAATTGAAACCATTTCACCACTGCAACATTTGCATGTGTGATGCACATCACGCACACGAAGTGTTCCCACGGGGGTCGTGGGAGCTGGTCTGAGCCGCCGCCCGGCTAGCCGCCCGGCTCTGCCGCACGCTCGTGCGCCACGGTCGGCGCACCGGCGTCGAGCACGAACACCACCACGTCGTCGGGCTCCACCGCGTGGCCGACGGCCGCCTCGCCCGGGGCGACCGCGATCGCCGTGCCGGTCCGTCCCGAGCTCCCCAGCACTGAGGCGATGACGAGGCTGTTGGCGACGACGACGCTCGCGCCCGTCGCGTCGCTGTAGATCTCGGCCTTTGCTCGCTCCCAGCGCCGATCCTTGGTCGGTCTCGCGAAGACCGGCACGAGGATGACGGAGACGCCGTGCGCGTGAATCGCGGCCGAGAAGGCGTGCAGCCGAGCCAGGTCCTCGCAGACCAGGATCACGATGCGCATTCCGCCGGCCTCGATCACGCTGAGCCGCTCGCCGCGGCTCAGGTCCTCGTCGATCGGGGGCTCGAAGCGATCCTCCAGCCCCCAGAGGCCGACGTCGGCGGGCGAGAAGTTGAAGGGATGCATCTTGCGTTGGTGGACGAGCGTCTCCCCTGTGAGCGCATCGATCAAGACGGCCGCGTTGACCGGCGGATCCGCCCGATCGACGTTTCCGCTGCCCGCCAGGACGAGCTGGAGCGCATCGGGGGCGCCGCTCCGGTCCGCGGCGAGCGCTGCCCGCCACCGCTCCAACAGGCGGGGCGAGAGACAGAGCTCGGGGGCCACCCCGATCGATACGTCACGCTCGCGCCACTCGGCGACAACCCGGTCGATCCGTCGCTGCGTGGGCTCGAGGTCCGCCGGATGGATGCGATAGAAGCGGACTCCCCGGCGGTCGTGCACCTCCCAGCGCAGCTCCTCGGGATCTCGGATCAACGGGGTGGTTCCGACGCGCAGGCCGCCCTGGCGATCGGCGGACGTCAACCTCGCGTGAGCGGGAAGCGCGAGGTGATCGCAGGCTGCCCAAGCGTCCGCAGGAACCCGGACCACCGAGCCGAAGGCATCCGCGAGGGCGTCCGGCAGCTGGCCGCGCCGGCCGGGCGTCGCGAAGCGCGGCAGGAGCCCGCCGGGGACGGCGCCGGTGTCGAGGCGACCGGTCTCGGCATAGCGAAGCGCGTACTCGGCGAGCGGCGGCGGCGGGGGCTCGCCGATCAGTGGATTCGCATGGGCGAGCGCGGCGTCGAGCCCGCGCAGCGCCCCAAATCGCGCGCGTGGCCGCTGCTCGGCCGGCGAGGCATCGACGCGGCCCAGCACTTCGGACTCGCCGAGCGTGCCGGCAAC
>Ga0075431_100002595_pt1 | contig 17458 bp, 9 predicted proteins | sample RhiMetdeltSRZDD5_FD_75297 | JGI IMG/M metagenome (GOLD analysis project Ga0075431, IMG submission 75297) | Populus rhizosphere microbial communities from Tennessee, USA - Rhizosphere MetaG P. deltoides SRZDD5 | ecosystem: Host-associated > Plants > Roots > Rhizosphere > Soil | place: USA... | reverse complement strand
GAACGCCGCTTCCAGCCGGTGATGGTCGATCAGCCTTCAGTCGAAGACACCATTTCAATTCTGCGCGGACTCAAAGAACGCTATGAGGTCCATCATGGCGTGCGCATCAAAGACTCTGCGCTGGTCGCGGCAGCTGTGCTGTCGAACCGCTACATCTCAGATCGGTTTCTGCCCGACAAGGCGATTGACCTGGTTGACGAGGCGGCGGCCAAACTCCGCACGGAAATTGATTCGATGCCAGCCGAGCTGGATGAAATCCTGCGCCGTGTGATGCAGCTTGAGATCGAGCGTGAAGCGCTCAAGAAAGAGAAGGATCCTGCGTCGAAACAGCGGCTTCAAAAGCTCGAAAGGGACCTGGCAGACTTGAAGGCACAATCGGATGCGCTAAAGGCGCGGTGGCAGGCTGAAAAGCAGGCGGTTCAACGGCTGCGGTCACTTCGGGAGCAAATCGAGCAGACCAAGATCGAAGTCGGAAGGGCCGAACGAGAGTATGACCTCAATCGGGCCGCCGAACTCAAGTACGGGAAGCTATCTGATCTCGAGCGCCGATTGCTGGATGAGGAGAAGAGGCTGTCAGAAAAGCAGGGGCAGGCGAGGCTCCTCAAAGAGGAGGTTGATGAAGAAGATATCGCGCAAGTCGTAAGCCGGTGGACAGGCGTACCTGTCTCGAAACTGCTCGAAGGTGAGATTCAGAAACTGCTGCACCTCGAAGAGGAATTGCACAAACGCGTGGTCGGCCAGGACGAAGCGGTGACTGCGGTTGCCGAAGCCGTCCTACGCGCCCGCTCCGGTCTGAAAGACCCCCAGCGCCCGATTGGCTCATTCATCTTTCTTGGGCCCACGGGTGTCGGCAAGACCGAACTAGCTCGCGCCTTAGCTGAGGTCCTGTTTGACGACGAGCACGCCATGATTCGCATTGATATGTCGGAGTATCAGGAGAAGCACACTGTGGCGCGGCTCATTGGAGCGCCGCCTGGCTACGTGGGATACGAGGAGGGCGGGCAGTTGACCGAAACCGTGCGACGTCGGCCTTACTCGGTGATCCTGTTCGATGAGATCGAGAAGGCTCACTATGACGTTTTTAACGTCATGCTTCAAATACTCGACGACGGCCGTCTCACCGACGGTCAAGGCCGCGTGGTAAATTTCAAGAATACCCTTGTGATCATGACTTCCAACCTCGGCAGCCACCGCATTCTTGAATATCGCGGCGCGTTCGAGGGTGAAGCGTATGAACGCATGAAGGAAGCCGTGCTTGAAGAGATGCGCCGTCACTTCAGGCCGGAATTCCTCAACCGCGTGGATGAGATGATTGTTTTCCATGCGCTTTCGGAGGAGCACCTGAAGCGAATCGTTGAGATTCAGCTGGAACGAGTACGCGGACGCCTGGCCGAACGCCACATCAGCATTGAATTGACCGATGCGGCTCGCACGCACCTCGTCCGGGTGGGCTATGATCCGACTTACGGCGCGCGCCCGCTCAAGAGAGCCATACAGAAAGAGATCGAGACGCGACTGGGGAGGCTCATTCTCAAAGGCGACGTGCGCGACGGGCAAACGGTCGTCATTGAGTATGATGCCGCCGGCGGTGAACTGACATTCACGACTACGGCAGTTCCCGCCACAGAACAAGCCGTCACGGGAGCTTGACCCAGATACCGTTCATTGTCTCGGATCACAGCTCGCTTGCCGATCCCCTGGCGAACCCACTTTGACCGGGATGGCGATAATGAGGATCGGGTACAGCGTCACGCTGGCCGTCCCCGGCTGCAGTGAAACCAGGGAGACAATGGCCGGTGCGCCGCTGCGCTATACGGAGATACCGTTCTGCGGGTCGCCGAGGGCATGCTTCTGTTGTTGTCTCAGACTGCTTCGTCCAGGGATGCCGAGCGAGTCGTCACGACCGGAACATACTTGGCCGACGCCAGGGTAGATTGACGCGATAGCGGCCGCTGGCGCCATCCACCGGTCGCTGATGACCCTTCACTTGCTGGCGATTCTCCTTTGGTAAATCTCCAGCGTAGCGCGTGTTCCTTCGACAGACTTACCGGTGGCGATCCTCTTGACGATGGCGAGTTCTATTAAACCAAAATCGGGAACTCGGGAATCGTTCATCTCAATCAGGAAGAACCCGGGCTTGTTCGGGTTACTGGTGTCGGGAACACAATAGAACATTTGTAAAGCCACGCGTATGTAGCGGCTTGCATAGAGCTGCTTGTTAGCAACCACCAGTTTTACCGCGCCAACTCCCTTGGGAAACAGCGTGACGTGGTTCACGCGCACAGTGGCGCCTGCCCCGAAGTCGATTTTCTCCCAGTAGAAGATGTCTTCTGCGCCCTCGACTTTTCCCTGGGGATACTCGAGTACGTGACGATAGATGTCTCCCGCTTTATCTTGGGGAAGATAGTACGACCGGTCGACCATGTCCTTGGTGGCTTGGTAGAGATTCAGCGGCTTCGACCGGTCGTGATAGCTTCCGAGCGCCTTCAAGCCACCGGCCAGATAATGCGTCATGCCCTCGTAGATCAGTTGTCGCGCCAGCTGGTTCGCCTGCGTGTACTTGTCCTTCGACTTCCAGTCGACCCTCTTCTGGAAATCCAGAACATCAAAGACCTGAAGTTCGCACTCGGCTGGTCGGCAGTGCTCGAGTTCGTCAATATCCTTCCGCTCGAGTTCGAGACGGTCGAAGTCAGACAGTTTGGGTGGAGCACCCGCACGGCAGAAATCCTGCACTACCAGGTATGCTTTCTCGCCCTGAAGCTTGTTCACGTCGCGGTATGCGTCCGCAAACTTTGAAATCGGCGCATTGATGTACACTCCCCCGAAGACTAGTATGCCGTAGGTTGTGTCACCGGACACGAGAACTTTCGTCACGACTTGACCCTGCTCCATGGTCTGGATCTCGCTGTCAGTGAGCTTGACGTGATCCTGAAAGAATGCTCGCGGCTCCGTCTGGCCACGAACGAATCCCTCATCTAGTCCCATGGCGAGGACAGTTGCCACAATGATCTTGCAAGCCATCCGATTACCTCCAGTGGTCATTTTGAGTTCTATACTCGACGCCAACCTGCTTGCCTCACCAACTCCCTTGCAACGATCCCCGCTTGGAAAGGCTCGCGCACGCCGTCAGGAGCCAAGAACCTGACGTTTTCGGAACAGCCGCAATGATGCTTTGTGATCCGGATTTCGTGTTCACCCAGGAGACTCGCCGATGCAGGCGCTGGCCTTTTCAACCAGGCAACTTTAGTCGCACTGATGAAGTTCATATGCTGCCAAGTTATGGTATGTTTCTCTCGGGAGAGCCATTCATGCTGCTTGCCAGCCCAGGGGAAGTCTTCGGGTTGAGTCATAGTGCCTCAATTTGCCGGGTTTAGCAAGGACCTGACCGGCAGCCTGGATTTACGTTTTCTGCTTTTCGGCAGCTTGCTGGTATCTGCCGTGTTTGTCGCCAGATTCTGCGGCGTCCCTTGAAATCACAAAGGCCAGGATCCTGAAGCTGGGTCAGAACTTTCGAACCGGCAGATCCTGGAGACATGACGAACTGCTGACATCACAAGACGGATGCTGTAATCTTGCCCGGACTTGAGCTTCGCGGAAGAGCGACTGAACGCTCATTGACCAAGGGAATCGCCGGGCAGGATATCTCCTGTCTCTGGTGTGTCAGAAGCACTGGAAGCGCAACCAAACGGGAACCTGAGAGAATCTTAAACTTCTTCGTTTGCCTGGTAAGGCGAGAGGAACGTTGCCGTGGAATTCAAGATCGAATCTCGTCATCTTGGCGAGGTTGTCGTCATCGTTGTTGAAGTTTTTGAAGATGAGCGTGGTTTCTTCATGGAAACCTTTCGCGAAGATCAGTTCGCCAAGCTCGGCCTTCCGACCCGCTTCGTTCAGGACAATCACTCCAGATCCGTCAAGAACGTCTTGAGAGGACTCCACTTTCAGTGGGAGCCACCCATGGGAAAATTGATGCGGGTTACCCAAGGCTCAGCCTTTCTCGTCGCCGTAGACGTCCGCAAAGGGTCACCGACGCTCGGCCAGTGGTACGGCACTGAAGTTTCAGCTCAGAACAGAAAGCAGATCTGGGCTCCAGCCGGTTTTGCGCGCGGGTTCTGTGTCGTGTCCGACTTCGCCGAGATTCAATACAAAGTTACAGGGCTCTACAACAACAAAGGTGAATCGGGGATCCGTTGGGACGACCCTGAGATCGGTATCGCCTGGCCCACCGAGAACCCCATCCTGTCAGCCAAAGATGCCAAGGCTCAGAGCCTTTCCGACTGGTTGAAAAAGCCCGAGTCGGATTTCTTCCGGCTCTAAAAATGTGGCTGCAGATCAACCACCCTTCCCAAGAGAGTAGTTCGTTTGTCATTTCAGCCTCAGCCGGAGAAGCTACGAACCCCTGACAATCAGCTTCGCCGGCGGTTAGGCCGGCTCGAGTCTGGATCCCAAATGATTCTGGTGCCGGGAAGCGTGGCTTTCAGGCGAATGTGGCCTTCCGGGGTGATAAGGGTGTGATAGAGGTTCACAGTCTTCAGGTTGGGGAACAACTCAAGGCTTGCGATGGATTCGTCGGTGATTTGGGTGCTGTCCAGGCTGAGGTCAGTGAGTTGTTTCAGCTGGGCAAGATGTTGAAGACCGGCATCAGAGATCTCACCATAGTCCAGAGAGAGCGACCTGAGATCGGTCAGCCAGCTCAGGTGAGTGAGACCCTGATCGGAGATGCGCGTGCGAACGAGGTCGAGCGCGTGCAGATGTTTCAGGCCAGCCAGATAAGCAAGGCCTTTGTCGGTGAGCCGTGCGTCGCGGAGAATCAGGATTCTCAGTTGCACGAGGGCCTTCAACGGCTCGAGCCCGGCGTCGGTGAAATCGGTTGAACCGAGGTCAAGAGACTCGATCTGCCTGAGCAGTCCCAAGGCAGCGCCATCGGAAACGTCCGTAGCTGCCAGCGAGAGACGGCGAAGAGCCGGCATTTGGCCCAACTGAGCCAGCGCCGTGTTGCCGACAGGTGAGCCATGTAGATCCAGCTCCTCCAAAGCAGGCAAGCTCTTCAAATACGCCAGGCCACTTCCTTCCACAAAGGTGTTCGCCAGCGAGAGCTTGCGAAGCTCCCTGAGGTTCGCCAGATGAACCAGGCCGGCGTCGGTGATGGCGGTGTTGCTGAGATCCAGCTCCTGGAGGACTGTGAGTTTGGCCAGGTGGCGCAATCCTCCATCGCCCACTTCCGTAGCTTCAAGGCTGACTCTCCGCAGTTCCGGGAAAGCATGCAGGCTTTCCAGTTGAGCGTCAGTGACAGCCGCACCAGCTAAGTTGAGCGTCCCATCCGGCAAAGGACGAAATAGAAGGGTTGCCGGCTGCGGGCGTGAAGACTGCTCAATATAGAGAATGCGCGCCGAAGGCAGGCTAGCTTTGAGCGAACCGATGCCGCCGCCAGTCACCCGGGAGTAGCGCAGATCAATCTCGGCGAGCTGCCGCAATCCCCGCAGGCCCTCTAGGCCGGCATTGCTTATCCTTGTACGATAGAGATTGACGTCTTCCAATTGGCTGCAGCCGGCCAGGATCGACATAGCCGCGTCGCTGACAGCCGTCCCCATCAGGTTGAGCTTCCTGAGACGGGTGAGATTTTTCAGATGAATTAGACCTGCGTCAGTGACGGCCGTACCATGAAGATCCAGCTCTTCAAGGTTCGGCAGGTTACTCAAAGAAGTCAGGCCTGCATCGGTGACGAGCGTGTCACCCAGCCGAAGGCGGCGGAGTTGCTTCATTGGTTCCAGGCTGCGCAGCCCGGCGTCATTTACGGGACAGAGAGTCGCGTCGAGGGCTTCCAGGTTGCGAAAGGGTGCAAGAGCCTGGCCCGTGATATCGGATTGGCGCAAGACCAGCTCGCGCAGATTGGCGAGGGTCTTTATCTCAGCAAGACCTTCCTCTTTAAAACGGATGCGGTCGAGGAAATGGTCGCTGAACGTCAGAACTTCCAGTGTTTCAATTGAGGTGAGGAAGTGGAGATCCCTGCTACCGTCTCGTCCGGCATCGGCGTTGCGGTTCCAAAGCGGGCCGGGAAGGTGCAGCTCCTTGAGATGACGCAGGGCCGACAGGCGCTCGAGGTCCGGCGGATCAACATTCATGCCGACCCAATCGAGGGATTCGAGCATGAAGTCGCCGGCAAACAGCTCGGCCATATCGGCGATGTAGCCCGGTTGCCCTGCCAGCCGGACACGCCCGCCCATGAGAAGCGTCCACTCGGCAACGCGTCTGTCAACTGAGACGGCACTGGAGCCAGCCAGCAAAGGCTTCAGCCTTCCGATGGATTCCGAAGACAGGTTCGTGTTGCTGATGGAGAGTGTCTGGAGAGATTTCAAAGAAAGGAGCTGAGGCACAGAGGCGTCGTCCAACTTTGTAGCCAAGCCTAGTCGGAGCTCCCGCAACTTCGGCAGTGCAGCCAGTCCTTGCAGGGCCTCGGCGGTGACAGGCTGCCGCGATAGGTCCAGCCGTTCGAGGTTGACTAACCCCGCCAACCGCGACAGGTCGCGCAGCTCGCTCCGTTCAGCTTCAGGATGCCCGGGTCGATCGATACCTCGGTCGGCCAGCGTTGCTGCAGCCAGGCTGAGTGACCGTAACTGTTGCAACCGGCCGATTCGTCCCAGGTTTTGGTCGGTCAGTGGCAACCCCCACAAGCCGGAGTCGACTCGCTGAACTCCACCCACATCCAAGTCTGTCAGCGACGGCAGCGACTTCAAGATCAGCAATGCCGTCCCGCTGAGCCGATTTCCTCCAATTGTAAGTTCTTCCAGATGGGGAAGATTGCTGAGGTGTTCGAATCCTTCGTCGTCGATCTGGGTGAAGCCGAGATCGAGGCTGCGCAAGTTCGTGAACTGAGCCAGGTGCTCGAACACTTTACTGGTGACCTTGGTGCCACGCAAATTGAGATGCTCGAGGTTCTTCCACCCTTTAAGATGCGCGATGCCGTCTTCCGTCAGAGACTCGGCATAGTAGCAGGTCAGCGCGACGACGTTTTCCAGCGGCTTCAAATGCTCAAGACCAGCATCCGTGATCCTCGTATGTGAGAGATCGAGCCTCTTAAGATGACGCAGCTGGGCAACATTCGCCAGATCTGCATCGGTGATCCAGCAGGAGGTGAGATCCAATCCGACGATGTTTCCGTGCGCATCTTCAACGGTTCGTGCGCCGCTGATAGACAGCAGAAAGAGGAGAGGAAGAACCGCTAGCGAGTTCATTCAGGGTTCCTTGACAACTGCCGCAAGACGCCGCGCCGCTATTGAAGACGACTTCTCTTCCTTGGAAGGAGATCAAGAGGACGCTTTTCGAGCGGATCCCAGACCCTCTGCCGCTCAACGCGCGTCGTCCCCCTTGCCAAGGAGACAAATTCTTGCGGGTCTACACAACACCTTCCAGCTTGCGGCTGGCAGTCGGAAACGTGCCGATGGGAGCCCCAATTACTTCTTCGGCCAAGGTCAGGTACAAATCGCCCAGAGTTCCAGTGGTTCGTGTATGCAAACCGCTCTTCATCGAATTGGCATGGCCAGCCACGATCACCGCCAAATTGTTATTCTTGTGCGGATTGGCCTCCGCGTGCTCGTGGACAAAGAGGAGACACGTGTGATCCAGCAGCGAACCTTCCCCTTCAGGCGTTGACTTCAGCTTGCCCACCAGGTATGCAAACTCTTCGACGTGCCAGCGGCAAATATCCCGCAAAATCCGCATGCCGCGCGGAGTTTCGACCTGTCCGTGCGTGTACTCGTGATGTCGCTGCGCCGTATGTCCCAGCCAGGGGAAGCGTGAGAGTCCCTGACATTTCGTCAGCATATACGACGCCACGCGCGTCTGCCCGGAAGCCAGCGCATGCACGAGCAGATCACTCTGCAATTTTGCGATCCGAGGCCAGTCGCGCAGATCGCCTCCTTCGGCTGGCCGCTCCACGATCGTGCGGTACTCGGGCGGGAGGCTGGCAATCGACTTCTCCAACTCCCGAACGGAGGAAAGGTACTCTTCCATCCGTGCCCGGTCTTCGGACCCCAGGTTCGCTTTGATCGCCTGTGCTTCTTGTTGAACCTCGTCCAAAATGCTTTTCCGGCGATTCACCCAGGAAGGTTCGTTGACACCGAAGAGCCGGTCGAACAACTGGTGGGGGAGCATCTCGGGCGGCAGTGGCCGGTCCCGGTCGGCCCAACTCAGGTTGCGCTGAATGCTCTCGCCAAACGATTCCTGCGAAACCCCGATCTGCAACGACCGGAAGCGCGTCTCCTCACCGATCCTCCGCGCAATGATCTGATCGATGGAAGCTCCTCCGGCACCCTGACCCGTATAGACTTGGCCTGAGACCAGCGCGCTCATTGAAGGGTAATGGCTGTTGCCTGGACCTGGTAAGCGTGCCGCCGGGCTGTCCAGTCCAGTGATAACATGGATATCCTTTCGGAATGGCGCCAATGGGCTCAAGCAGGGTGTCATCTCGTACCCAGGGCCGGCTTCGCGCGGAATCCAGTACTTCTCGGGAATTCCGTTGCCGTTGAACCAGAAGACAAATCGAGTGGGGATCGGTGCGTTGTTGCCGGCATAGGCCGTTCCGCTCGAATTGAACAGGCTGGCAAGGGGCGGCAACCCGATGCGGACGACGGAGCCGGCGACGCCCACGTACTTCAAGAATGTCCGGCGCGAGATTGGAACCATCCTCCACCTCCATGTTTCGAAGAGGAAACCGGCCAGCGAAAATGCCGCTCACTGCTGACCAAGAGGCATGAGTCCACGGAAGCCGTCAGTAGCGTTACCATTCAACGGGCCAGGCACAACACCGCTCTTCCTGTTGTTACCGAAGTACCGGTCCGGCCTGGCTTTCCTCCGTTCCGGTCTCCTCTTTCGCCAAGGTACCCGCAATTGCGAGGATTAACTCCCGGAACCGAAACCCTGAATCCCGGTACCGCTCTGACGCCCCATCGATCACGGCCTGGTCTTCAGGCTCTTCCGGCCTTCCCTGGGCCCAGCGGAACAACATCTTCACGATGCACTTTTGACAGGCGGGCTCCCTGGCCAGGATCTCGCCTAACTCACGAGGCGAACGGAAATCAGCTTCCTTCAGACCTCGAACGATGCCCACCCCTTCGATCACCAGCTGGTATTCCGTTGGCTTCGTTTTCCGCTTGCTCGTCATTTCATCATAGGTCGGATAAATCGTCACCAGCTGTTTTTCCCGGTACTTTCCCACCGCATCAAATTTCTCAAATCCGAAGCCGATAGGATCCACCAGTGAGTGACATCCTGCACATGTCTGATTGGAGAGATGAATCTGCAGGCGCTCGCGCGTGGTCATGGGCTTTTCGTCCGTAACGGGCGGGAGGGTTGTATTGACGCCCACAGGCGGTGGGGGCACAACCTGGCATAGAAAATGGTCACGGATGAACAGGCCTCGCTCGGTTGGTGAGGTCTCAGTGGGCTTGCTCGTCAGGGCCAGGAACGTGGCTTGCCCCAGCACGCCGGCCCGCTGTGACTCGGCTCCGAATTCGACTCGATTCCAGGGCTCGCGCGGCGCTGGCACGCCGTACAACTTTGCCAGCTCCGGGGAGAGATAGGCGTATCGAGCCGTGAAGAATTCACGAAAGTCAAGATCTTCCCAAACCAGCGACCGAAACAGGCGACGCGTCTCTTCGGTCATGGCTGAGATGAGCTCCGCTGTAAACTCCGGAAAGAGGCGACGATCGCGGATAGCGTTCTTCAACCGGTCAAACCGCATCCACTGTGCCAGAAACTCGTCAAGCGCTTCCTGGGCTCGGGGATGCTGCAGCAAGCGCCGTACCTGTCTCTCGATGTCCGCCGGAGTGTTTAGCTCATTGTGCTCGGCAGCACGAAACAGCTCAGCGTCGGGCATTGTATCCCAAACAAAATAGGAGAGTCGGCTTGCTACACCATAGGGGCCCGAGGGCAGATGAAACAAGAAGTGCGGAGACTGTAGCATCGTCTCCACGACCAGTTGTGTTCCCTTGAAGAAGTCCTTTTCCTGGTCGAAAAGGTGCTCGAACCGTGCGACCTCTTCGTTCTCTAGGGGACGCCGAAACGCGCGCTTTCCAAACGCGCGGATGAACTGGGCTCGGCACTCCGGCGCAGTCGGCGCGCAAGGAATTAGTTCGCGCGAATCACTGCCACGGAAGGCGCTGCGTGCCAATCGTTCCGCTGCTTTGGCATAGGCCTCGGCAAGCAAAGGCGAAATCGATTGGCCCTCGGCTTGGTTGGTAAACCCATGGACGAAATCTTCTTTGGGAAACTGATCGGCGGGCCGCGTTTCTTCGCCCAACAGGTCCCGCACCGTATGGTTATACTGACTGTGCGTCAGACGGCGGAGCACCCGCCTCGACTGACCATTCACTGGTGATGCTCCAGCGGCTATGCTTTCAGGCAGGGTCGCCAGATAGTCGATCCAGGTCCGCAATATTCTTTCGTCTTCGCTTCCTCGTTTGATCCGCTCTCCACCTGTATGGGCCACCCGGTTCGTGGGCTTTACAAGCAGAAGAGACTCTTCCGGCAGCCGCGTGTCGACGACGCGACGCAGACGCAGCCCAAATGCTGTAATCTCCGCCGAAGGAGCTCCTTGGCGAGGAAACTGCACTCGCGTTGACGAAGCAACGCCGTTGTCGTTGTGGCAATTCCGGCACTGCGCCTTCTCCAAAACCGGATAGACTCGCAGGGCGAAGTCCTCCTGGGCGTGGGTTGGAGTGACCCAGACCCAGAGCAGGCTAAGCCACGAGATAGACCTGCGCCGTTTCACAATTGAGGGCCTCTGATTGACAAAGGCTGGTGAACGAACCGGTTCGCCCATAGGCTACCTACTTGAACACATCAGAAAATTATAACCCAAGGTGTTTGGGCCAGGAAGCAAGCCGGAGCTATCCGCGGGGTGGTTATCATAGGCGCAGGTGGACGGCCTTTTCGATTTGCGGCATCAATCCCCCTTGAGCAGTTGGAGAAAGCCTTCACTGCCCTGAACAAGCGCCGAAGTGAGCGATGCAGCGTAGGCAGATATCCACGGCAAAGCGCCGATATCTTTGCCGACAGGTTAGATTCGCTTTCGCAATTCTATCGCTGCAGCCGCTCCAGGCACTTCACCAAGTCAATCGAGCCGCTCAGGACCGGCTGCCAGAGGTCCCCGACCTTGTCGAGGCGTTTGCGAACGGTTCGAATCGTGAACTCCGAGGGGTCCAGGCCAGGCTTTACCTCATTCCATTTCAAGGGTGTCGAGACCGTGGCCCCGGGAAACGGTCGCACCGAGTAAGGCGCCGCCAGAGTCTGACCGCGACGGTTCTGAAGGTAGTCGAGATAGACCTTGTGCTTGCGCTTGGCCGGGTTTCTCTCGAGGCTCGTTGTCTTCGGAAGCTTCTCGTGGGCAAGCCTGACAATGATTTCGGCAAACTGCCGGGTCTGCTCGTAGCTACAACAGGTTCCCAGCGGCACGTAGATGTGAAGCCCGGTTTTCCCAGAAGTCTTACAGCAGCATTCCGCTCCTGCGGTATCCAACACTTTCCGCACGGCCAGGGCTGCTTCTACAACGTGGTCGAAAGCAATATCTTCAGGATCGAGGTCGATCACCAGGAAATCCGGACGGTCAAGGACGCCGAGACGGGAGCTCCACGGGTTAATCTCAATGCATCCCAGATTCGCCATGTACACCAGAGTTGCCTCGTCCTGACAGACGAGGAACCGAATTTGCTTCCCCTGTGAGTCGGACTCAATCTTCACGGTCTTCACCCAAGCCGGATGATACTCGATGTCTTTCTGATAGAAGCTCTCCCCTTCGATTCCATTCGGATGCCGATGAAGCGATTCTGGCCGGTCTTTCAAATAGGGAAGAATGAAGGAGGCAATGTCGCCGTAGAAGCTGATCAAGTCGCTTTTTTTGTAATTCTCCCGCGGCCAGTAAACCTTGTTCAAGTTAGTCAGTTTCAGTACGTGCCCATCGATCGACACGTGTTCCTCGTTCTTCGATTTGGCGAAGCTGTTAGCCGCGGATGTCCGCTCACGGGCTGGGGACGCCGGGTTTTCGATCCTTTTGGGCTCGGTTTTCGGTGTCTCCTGAACAGGGGCCTCCAGCTGAACCGAGGCCGGTGGGCGGCCTTCGCGTAAGCCGAGAAACACTGGGTGACGCAACACTTTCTCTTTCGTCCAGTTCTGGAAGCTTACTTCGCACACCAGCTCGGGCCTTACCCAACGCACGTCTGCATTGGCCACCGGTTTCTTTTTGAACGGGCAACTGCTCTGAACTAAGGGCTCCAGCCGTGCCCCAATCTCTCGCAGACGTTCTTCGCTGAAACCTGTGCCTACGTGACCGATATAGACCAGGTCCTTCGCGTCGTAGACTCCCAGGAGCAGCGCACCGAAGTGTTTTCGGCCTCCGCCCGGGCGAGTGAAGCCTCCGACCACGGCTTCCTGCCGCTGCTCCGTCTTAACTTTCAGCCAGGCGAGACTTCGCTGCCCTTCCAGGTAGAGACTTGAACCGTCTTTGCCAATCACCCCTTCCAAACCTTGTTTGGAAACGAGTTCGAAGAATTCCTTTCCCTGCTCCTCTACATGGTCACTGAGCGCCAGGTGTGGCAATTGTGGAAACACCTGCTTCAGAATTTCCTTGCGTCGGCGAAGTGCCAGCTTTCGCAGGTCATGTCCCGCCAGGTAAAGGACATCGAACACGTAATACACCAACTGGCCTTGCCGACTCCTCTGGTAGTCTTGAAGCAATTGAAACTGGGGTTTGCCACTCTCGTCGACAACCACCACTTCGCCATCCAGCACGGCATCATGCCCGAAGTTTTGCAGCGATTTCACCAGCGGAGCAAAGCGCTCTTCCAGTGATAGTTGGTTTCGGGAATAGAGCTGCACCTGGCCACCTTCAATTTCGGCAATCGCGCGATATCCATCCCACTTGATCTCAAACAACCAACCGGCACGGCTGAACGGCCGTGTGACCGGGGTCGCCAACATAGGACTGACCTTCCGAAGCATCTTGGAAGAAAACGCGTCATGCAAGTCGGGCAAAGGAGTCTTGGGTTTCCCGAGCCAGACATCCTGAGCCGCCGGAGCCTGACTGGCGATTTCATCCAGCGTTCGATTCGTCGTGACCGAGCGATCCAATTCCAGAACATCCGGTTGGCCAGCGAACTCGTCACCCTTCTTGAGCAGCAGCCAGGCGTTCTCTTCTCCTCGCTTCAACCTGACGAGGGCAAACTCTCCTTTTAGTTTCTTTCCTTCCAGGATGAAGGTGATATGTCCCTTTTCCAGCCCTTCTTTGAGAACCCGTTCGCTTGCCTCACGATCGCGTGTCTGACGCGAGTAATAGGTCCCGTTGTCCCACACCATCACGGTGCCGGCACCGTAGTTGCCTTTCGGGATGATCCCTTCAAATGATTGATACTCAAGCGGATGATCTTCCACCATGACAGCCAGACGCCGCTCCTGCGGATCCAGCGAAGGTCCTTTGGGAACGGCCCAGCTCTTCAGCGTCCCATTCAATTCGAGTCGGAAGTCGAAATGGAGGCGGGATGCCCGGTGGAGCTGAACCACGAACCGCAAAGCACCTTGGGCAGGCTGTTCGCGCCCTTCGGGTTCAGGCGTTTGCTCGAACTTTCGCTTCTCACGGTATTTCTTGAGGGTCACGATGGGAATTCACTAAGCGGGGGATTCAGGGGCCAAATAAACCCATCCGCAATCGTAGTGACGTATTGCCAAGGGGCGAGCCGCCTCAGGAATTTCGCCATTTTCACTACTGGTGATAAGGAAGCAATGCCAGCAACCCGCAGGATTGCCAGGTAGTAGCCGAGGGTCGAAGCGAAGCGGAGACCTCCGGTTCGGGTGATCGATAAGATGGCACCCTGAAAGGGTGGCAGAGATGCTTCATCGGCGACTCTGAGGCCGGCTTTGGATTCTCCAGCCAATGCAGGCTCGTTGTTTCTGGAAGTTTGCCTAAAGCTCTACCAGATGCCTTTTCGCAATCCTGGCCCACTGGCTGGAGGGGTCCAGCTTAAGATAGGCCGTCCAATGACGGACGGCCTCACGCTTTTGCTCAAGCTTCTCATAACACAACGCCAGGTTGAAGTGAGCATCGGCATAGGACGAGCAGGCATCCAAAGCCCCTCTCAAACTTTGGATCGCCTGTGGGATCTGCCCTTGTTCTTCCTGGACGTCAGCCAGATTGTACCAGGCGGTTGCCATCTGAGGATCCTGGGAAATCGCAGAATGGTAAGCTTGCATGGCCGCCTCGGGCTGACCCATCAGCCGTAGCACATTGCCCAAGTTGAAGTAAGCTTCCGGAAAGTTGGGCCGTCGCGCTGCTGCCTTCCGGTATGCTTCCGCGGCTTCGGCATAACTCTCATCTTCCTCGCAAGCCTGGCCAAATTCAAACCATTCAGCGTCGGTCACCGCCTCCTCGAAACCGATAACTGCTCCAACTGGCTTGGGTTTTGCCTCAAAATTGATCAACAACTGGCCATTGGGCGCAATCAGGTGGTCGCCCAGATCGACGAGAATGGCCTTCGGATTTTCCGTCACAATTCTCAGCTGAGCCAACGGCCGGTCAGTCCCCGGCAGAACTACTGCCAGTGCATTCAGGCTCTTACTGATCATCTCAGGTCGAACACCCCGACCCACCAGCTCAGCGATAGTTCGCAGGGAAACCAGGTCCTGGAAGTCGTAAAGTCCATTCTGCGCGCGAATCAGTCCGAACTGTTCCCACCGCTGGAGAGTTTCCGCAGGAAGCCTGAGGAGTTTGCAGACTTCTTCCGCCGGATAGGCCTTTTGACATGTCCGCTGCCGGCGGGTTTTACGACCCGCCAGCTCCAAAAACGCTTCCTCCGAAATAATGCGAATGCAGTGGCCACGACGGCTCAGTTCTTCCGCCCGTTTCAATTTGTTACTGATCATTCCGTCGGGAAGCAACGGCCAGCCCTCCATCCCGACGACGACGAAAGATGTCCGCCGCGAAACCGCCGGGGTTGGCTCACCTCCAGCCTCGCGGACGATCTGACAGGCTTCCTCGCGGGTCATGGAGGCAAATTTCCCGGTAAAGGTCACTTTGGACTGCTTGAGCGACAGGGTTTCCATCGATGGAGACTGGATTGGGAGATGGGCGCGTTTGAAAATACAGACCCCCCGGGACGCGGTTCCCGAGCATCCGAAACCACGACTGCCGGAGAGTGATCAAACCGAAGAACCAATCAAGCGTTCTTGGTTCTCTTTTGTTTGGCGGTAACAGTTTTGACGCTGGCGGCAGGCGGTTTCTTTTGCGACTGGGTTTGAGCCAGGCTTTGCTTCAGTGCGTCCATCAGGTTGACCACTTTGCCCATTTCCGTTTTCCGCGTAACGACTGGCTCAGACCCGGCAATCTTGCCCTTGATCACTTCCAGTAACGACCCTTGATATCGATCCTTGAACTGAGAGGGATCAAAGGAGCTGGTGAGGCTGTTCACCAACTGCTGGGCTAGAGCGAGCTGGTTCCTCTCGACGTCACCGTTCTTGATGTCTTCGAAGTAAGAAGCTGAGTTGCGGATCTCTTCGGCATAGCGCAGTGTATTGAGGACAAGCCCTTTGTCCAGGGCTTGAATGGCGACGATATGCTCCTTGTTGGAGATGACCACTTGGCCAATTGCAACCTTATTGGCCTCACGCATGGCCTCACGTAGAATGCGAAACCCTTCTTCAGCCACTGGGCCGTCCGGCGCTAGGTAGTAAGGGGTGTCCAGATAAATGGGATCGACCTCCTTAGCGTCGACAAACTGCTTGAGCTCGATCGTTTTGGTCGTTTCCAGCCGAATCTTTTCCAGATCGGCTTCGTCGATGACCACGTAACGGTCCTTCTCAAACTCATACCCCTTGACAATGTCTTCTCTCTCTACTTTCCCGTGCTCGGGACACACCATTTGCTGCCGCAATCGCTGGTTGCAGTCTTTGTGAAGCTGGTTGAGTGAGACTTTGTTGGTGCTGCTGATGGCGTTATAGAGTCTCACCGGGATAGTAACCAGCGATAACCTCAGATATCCACTCCAGGAAGCGCGAGGTGCCATAATTCTTCTCCTTGTCCCTGCTGAAGAGTGCCTTAGGATAGCGATCTTAGCAGCCGAAAGTCAATGGTTTAGCGCGATTACGGGCATCAGGGCCAACTGAAGCATACGGTCCGTTCAACCGCTTCGTTCAACCAGGACGGCTTCCGGGCCCTGCAGCGCCCCAGCGATCCGAGTCTTCACCCACCAGCCTCAAGCTGCCACAAGTCTTGATACCGAGTGACAAAACCCGCCGCGTTCACCTTAAGTTCGGCGACGAACCGACCGCCCGCACTTTCGTAGCGATAGGTCACGACATCGAGGCGCCGGTAGAGCTGTTCGAGCGGTTCGAGGTCGAAGCTTGGGAAACGAAGCCACGCCGCTCGCACTGTTGCCTCTTGCCCGACTTCTAGCGCCAATCGCCGAATGGGAAGGAGATTAGTGGATGGACTGAAGTTCAGGTCAACGTCGATGCAACCGGAGACTTCGGGACACTCCTTCCCATTGAGCCGCCAGCGACGCGCTGAATCAACGGCCAGGTCAACGTCCACAGTTTCGCTTCCAATCCAGCCTGTGACCTTAGCCGACACTGTTTCCCAGGCCGAATTGCAGACAACCTGATAGTCCAGCCGGCAGGCCTTGTGGTCGTGGGCCATGACGGTAGTCCCGATCAGATGCCAACGACCCTCCTGAAAAAGCAGTCGAGCTGACTCGTGACCCGGCTGGTCCAGTCTGCGCCAGAGAACTGGAAGCAGCTGCCCAACCCGCTGAACGTGTTCTGACATGGGGCACTCCTGAAGGGGCAAAACAACAATAGCGGCGCTTTATGAGTTCCGGGCCACATGTTGCAGACACCGGACTTCGACACAGACCGCCGCGCTACGCCATTTCTTCAAACCTCTCCACGGATGGGCGAGGGATCGAGGCCCAGTTCTTCAGCCGAGCGACAGAGGTCCTGGAGCGTCGCATCATTGAGAGGGATCCCTTCCTTGCGATAGTTGCGTTCAGTCTCAGCCTCTAAACCACCTGGGGGATAGATCCGGTCTACACCAGGCGCCTTGCGGCCGCCGCGTATCTGGCGGGCGATGGCGTCTGTCCGCTGCTTGAAGACCTCCACATCGACAAAAGCCGCCACTTTGAGAGCCATGAAGAACTGACCATCCTGTCCTGGTTTGGCGCCCTCGACCATGTTGCCCAGCTCCGTCCCGTAACTGGCGCCCGACAAGAGCGTTGACAGCATGCCCATCACGAGCGCCAGGCCCGTACCTTTGTGGCCGCCGATTGGTTGCAGCAGGCCGCTGACAGCCTCCGCAGCATCTGTGGTGGGCCTGCCCTTGGAATCGAACGCCCAGTCGTTGGGAATCGAGAGTCCTTTCTGAAGATAAACTCGGATCTTCCCGTGCGAGGAGCCGCTAAAGGCCGCATCGTATACAATTGGG
>Ga0075431_100002593_pt1 | contig 17462 bp, 17 predicted proteins | sample RhiMetdeltSRZDD5_FD_75297 | JGI IMG/M metagenome (GOLD analysis project Ga0075431, IMG submission 75297) | Populus rhizosphere microbial communities from Tennessee, USA - Rhizosphere MetaG P. deltoides SRZDD5 | ecosystem: Host-associated > Plants > Roots > Rhizosphere > Soil | place: USA... | reverse complement strand
ATTCAGTTCATGAAGGCAGGACTCATGGAGATCGGCGATATATTCGTTGTGAACAAGTCCGACCGGCCAGGCGCCGACCAGTTTGCCAATGAGATCAAGCAATCTGCAAACAATAAGATTGTCGTAAAAACAATCGCCAACACAAATGTTGGTGTTGGCGAACTGTTTAGTTATATCAATGAGAAGATCTATTCCTGATTATTTCTCCACCATCTATAGCCTATGTAGGTGAGTATTAAAAACGGCGCGGCCGCGAGATACAAGATGCCCCCATTCAACCCTCGCCCTGCTTCCTCGCCCATTTGTGAAGCGGTTTTAGAACAGATAGAGCACTGAGCGTATATACAAAGATTTCCAAGCTGTAAAACAACAAAAGACAATAATATTTTTAACCACTGCTTCATTGTTCAAAGTTACTTGTTACTGTGTTGCCATGCTTTTCTGGACCTTCTTCCTCTCCTCTTCCTGCAAAATTACTTTCCTGAGCCTGATACTTTTGGGTGTTACCTCAATACATTCATCCTGCTGAATATATTCCATACATTCTTCAAGCGTCATTAATGTTTTCGGCGCGATCCTCGCAGCATCGTCACTTCCGCTCGCACGGTGGTTCGTAAGCTTCTTGGCTTCAGTAGCATTTACTACAAGATCCCCTGGTTTAATATGTTCCGCGATGATCTGTCCGGCATACACTTCTTCTCCCGGATCCACAAAGAATGTTCCACGATCCTGAAGCTTATCAATCGAATAGCCGGTTGTTCTATCCTGGTTTTTCGAAAGCAACACACCATTGTTTCTTCCGGGTATCGGTCCTTTCCAAGGTTTGTATTCGGTGAAACGGTGAGCCATTACTGCTTCACCAGCCGTATTTGTAAGCATTTGGCTCCTCAATCCTATCAAACCTCTTGAAGGAATTTCAAACTCAAGGTGCTGCATTTCGCCCTTGCTTTCCATCACAAGCATTTCTCCTTTGCGCTGCGTTACGAGATCGATTACTTTTCCGCTAAATTCCTGGGGCACGTCTACAACAAGATTTTCGTACGGCTCGTGTTTCTTTCCGTTGATCTCCTTCACAATTACTGTGGGCTGGCCTACAGTAAGCTCAAACCCTTCCCTGCGCATCGTTTCAATGAGAATCCCCAGGTGAAGTATCCCACGGCCATAAACCAGGAAGCTATCGGCGCTGTCTGTATCCTCAACTCTTAAAGCAAGATTTTTTTCAGTTTCTTTCATCAGCCTGTCCCGCAGATGGCGCGATGTAACGAACTTTCCATCGCGACCGAAGAAAGGGGAGTTGTTAATGCTGAACAGCATGCTCATTGTTGGTTCATCAACACTGATACTAGGTAATGCTTCCGGATTTTCAGCATCGGCAATGGTATCACCTATGTTAAATACTTCAAGCCCCACCACGGCGCAGATATCTCCGGCAATAACTTCTGTCGCCTTTTTCTTACCCATGCCCTCGAAAGTGTACAATTCTCTCACTTTCGATTTTTTGATAGAACCATCGGCCTGAACAATTGCAATGTTTTGTCCTTCCTTTATCGAGCCCCTTGAAACTTTTCCTACTGCAATTCTTCCAAGGAAAGATGAATAATCGAGCGACGTGATCTGCATCTGCAAAGTTCCCTCATTCACCTTTGGTTCCGGCACATATTGAAGTATCGCGTCAAGCAAAGGTGTGATCGTTTCCGTTGGCGTGAGTGAAGTGTTCATCCAGCCCTGCTTTGAAGAACCATATATCGTTGGAAAGTCTAGCTGCTCTTCCGTAGCATCCAGGTTAAAGAACAATTCAAAAATCGCGTCATGCACTTCATCGGGACGGCAATTCGGTTTATCAACCTTATTGATAACAACGATGGGTCTAAGGTTCAGGTGCAATGCTTTTTGAAGAACAAACCTTGTTTGCGGCATAGGTCCTTCGAATGCATCCACGAGTAGTAGAACGCCGTCGGCCATTTTCAATACACGCTCAACCTCGCCGCCGAAATCAGAGTGGCCTGGCGTATCTATCACGTTGATCTTTACACCTTTGTACTCAACCGCTGCATTCTTGCTGAAAATGGTAATACCCCGTTCTCTTTCAAGGTCGTTGCTGTCCATTATCAGTTCACCGGTCTCCTGGTTGTCACGAAAAACTTTGGTAGTGTGCAGAATCTTGTCTACCAACGTGGTTTTTCCATGGTCAACGTGTGCGATAATCGCTATATTTCTGATATTCATCCGTTAATAATTAATTTTATTCACCGGATGGAACCGGTTTTATGTGCATTTTTCGAGGCGCAAAGGTACGCTAAAACAACGGTTGGTGCAAGGGATTAACTCAGAATTAAACTATGTAAATGAATAAGAAAAAGTGGTGGTTCCTGGCGCTCCTTATCCTCATCATCGTATATCTTATGGGACCTCGTCCGGCAACACCGGTTTATGATAAAAAGCTACCTGAGGTACCACCGGCAGCAGCGCTCGACGACTATATAAAACAACGCGAATCGCTTCATAAGCTGAGGCCGGACAACGAAGCCCGCATCGTCTGGGCAAACGATTCCGCCAAAAACATAACTGAATACGCCATTCTTTATCTGCACGGTTTCTCGGCATCTCAGGGCGAAGGAGATCCCGTCCATAAACATATTGCAAAAAAATACGGGTGCAATTTGTATCTCGCGCGCTTGGCTGAACACGGCATCGATACAACGGAGAAGTTGGTGAACCTTACAGCAGATAAATACTGGGAATCAGCAAAAGAAGCATATTCAATTGCTTCGAGGCTCGGAAAAAAAGTGATTGTCATGGGCACTTCCACAGGCGCGAGCCTCGCGCTTATTCTGGCTGCCAGTTATCCCAACATACATTCATTGATACTGATGTCGCCCAACATTAAGATTTTCGATGGTACTGCCTCGCTAGTGAATAATCCCTGGGGATTACAGATAGCACGACTTGTAACAGGTTCCGATTATATTAATTCGGAAGACACAAGGCCGATCTATAAGCAATACTGGAGCTACGGATATCGTATTGAAGCTGTGGCGCAGCTTGAAGAATTGCTTGAGACAGCCATGAAGCCCGAGCTGTTTAAGAAAGTTAAACAGCCTGTGCTTATGTTGTATTATTACCGCGATAAAATCAACCAGGATAGCGTGGTAAAAGTAGAGGCCATGCAGAAAATGTATGATGAACTGGGAACGCCTGCAGATAAAAAACGTAAAGTTGCCGTTCCTAATGCCGGTAATCATGTGATCGGATCTTTTATCAAATCGCATGACGTTGCTACCGTTGAAAAAGAGATTGAAAAATTTATGGATGAAGTGCTCCGGCTAAAATGATTTCTTTTGATGGAACGAAAGTTGCTCTACCTGATAAATCCGATCTCCGGAACAAAGCGCAAATCGCTTCTGAAAAAAACGATTGAGCTTCGAACTACAGAAAAACGTTTAGCGTTTGAAATTGGTGAAACACGCAGCGACGGCGACTATACTTCCCTGAAGAATAAAATTGTCGATGAAAAATTTACAGATGTAATTGTATGCGGAGGTGACGGTTCGGTAAGCACAATCACATCCTTTCTGCTCGACGTGGATGTAAATATCGGTATTGTTCCAACCGGATCAGGTAATGGACTCGCGTTGGCTGCAGGAATCCCATATTCAACTGAGGGAGCATTAAAAATTATCTTCAATGGTCGCTCCTCACTTGTAGATGGCTTCAGAATAAACGACAAGTTTTCATGTATGATGTGTGGCATCGGCTGCGACGCACAGATAGCACATGATTTCGCGAATAGGAAAATAAGAGGACTCAAAACTTATCTTCAGCTATCGGCAATGCAATATTTTAAAGCGCGGTCATTTAATTTTACTATCAAAACAAAGGGTCTGTCAACTGATGTCGATGCATTTTTTATAACCGTTTCTAATAGCAACCAGTTCGGCAACAACATCACTATTGCTCCCAGGGCAAGTTTGAACGATGGCCTTTTCGATATCGTGATCGTTAAAAAAATGCACAAACTAATGCTACCCTTTGCATTAATTCACCAGATATCAGGAAGCAATGCGATTGAAGAACTTAAGAATTACAGAAATAACAAGAACATTATTTATTTCCAGGCGAGCGAAGCAACGATAATAAATAACAGCAATGCTCCATTACATATCGATGGCGAGCCTGAACCCCCGACACAAAAAATAAAATTTAGAATATTACCTAACGCGTTCCGGCTATTGCAGCCTTTCGTGTAGAAGTCTGAAGGCTGTCCATATATCTTACAAACTGGTTGAAGCATTTTTTGTTATTCTCATGGTCAAGTGATTCATGAATGTTCCATTTCTCCCTTTTCGTAAGATGAAAACTTAGGGCTGCACCCGCGTCTTCTTTTGCAGGCGCGTACTGGAATGTGATCTTGTGAAAATTAGTTCCTATAGCCTGCTGGGTAAGGCTGATCAAATCATTTTGATTATAGTCCTGCATTTTGTACCAGTTATACTGAAGAATCAGAAATGGTTTGGTAAAAAGCTCAGTGATATCGGTAGATTCATAGGGATGGTCCCATCCTCCAATTACCCTGTCCCGTATCTGGATCATCACAACTCCTGAAGTGTTTTCTTTTATCCAGTCCTTGAAAACCTGCATGAATCGAATGGTAGTTTCAGGACCGTAATTATCCCGCAGTCCCGCGTCCATTACATCTATCACCGGTTCGCTGGGTAACCACACATTCGGCAAGACATAAGGAAATGTTGCATTCATTCGCAGTGCAGTCAGTAATCTCATGTTCTTTGGATCCTGTTTTTCAAACAACGCCTGAAAATCTATAGCATCAGGCTCCATGGGTGTGATATTGTTTGTATCCTGCACCGGCTTCATCAGAAAGCTCACCGGCTGTGTACTCAGTATCATCTTCTTTCCGTCGCGGGTAACAACGGAATTAAATATCATCAATGGAATTTTAGCATTACGCTCATCGGCCTCAATATCTTTCAGTTGTCTGTTCATCAAACCCCTTGTGTTCTGGTCGAGCTTTTGTTCGAATGCATATCCCCTGTCTTTCACATATTCATACTCACCTACCCTGAATTTTTGTGCAGGGGAGGCGATGTCGCGGGCAACGAATGAAGTAAATATGGCATTCAGAAGATCCTGCGAGATGTCTTCGGAATACCTTCTGTCATTCGGATTAAATCCGTTCGACTGCTGGTTAACCAACTCACGGTAATAGGTGGCTCCGAGCATTCCTCCTGATGCGCCGGTAATTAAAAAAGTTTTATCCATTAGTGTACCTCCGCTCAGGCTGTCGAGTCGTTGTAATACATTCAAGGTAAATGTCGCGCTTCTGTTGCCGCCTCCGCTGGTGCTAATCATGTACAGGAACGGCTTCTCTTCCTTTTGTTTCTCTTTCCATCTGTTAAGGATCGAGATCATGTTATTCCTGTCGCGTTCAATCTTATCACCTGTGCTCAGTTCACGGAGCTTCTGCATATTGTATTGCGGGCGCTCTTTTACATTTTTATAGTTCAATCCATATGCACGGTTGCTTGGATCGATAATGTTATATCTGAAAAGAATACTCAGTACCACAATAAACACAAACAGAATAGGTATGCTCCAGTTTTGCAAAAAGTACGAGAATGCACCTGAGATGGCAATAAGTATCGCAAAAAAGATAGTAATGCCTGCTGCTGCTGGCAACTGGAAGTAAGGACTGTCGAGCCAAAAGCCGACAAATATCAGAAACAGAAAGGAAATAAAAATGCTTACCACTGCGGCAAAATGGTGCCTGTTAAATATTGTTTCTATAAACTCACGGCTGTAATGAGTTACGTCGCGGGTTTTCTTTACTTCGAATTTTGCATTCAGATACCAGTCCACTTTTATGACCCGGCTTTTAAAAAGCTTTGTTTCGGTGGGCCTGAACATTTCCTTGAAAAGTTTCGGATTACTCATTACCGGGGCCAGCGTCCTGATGATCGACCTGTCGGCGCGGAAAAAATAAAGGAATGAAATAGCTAACAGAATGATCATTCCCATAATAAAGCCGATTGCCGACATCATCATCTCTGAAACCGACATCAGTTCCTTAAATCTTTCGAAGTGCATTGCCTTGAAGAAAAAATACAGGAGGAACACAAGTGGTATAATAGAGTTGTTGATGCAATATTTTAAGAACGGGTTCGATGTAGTGGCAAGAAAACGGAAATGGCGGCTGAATAAAATGAAGGTTGTGATGTTCCAGCTCATGATAAAGACTCCTATCGCGAAGCCGAGGATCAAGGCGCTCGCCATGTTTACTTCGCCCAGATATTCGGGGGCAAGAAACAGGGAATCTGCGCCATAGCTGTTCATGAATTTGCCGCCTACGGTGCTGAACAATAAGTACCAGAAAAGTAATAAGACCTGAAACCTTTTAAAGTGCAGGAACACCAGCTGTACAGGGAACGAGTGATATAAACCGGTAAAGAATGCTTTCATGGTCTGAGGTCTCTTCTAAAATAATAAAACTTCTTATCTTCTCCTAACGGTATAAAAGAGACCTACCAGGCTTAATGCGAATAGCATGCCCATAACCTGGTGCAACAGAGCGAACCAGTCAAAAGTACCCCAGCGATCAGGCGCAATACCGGCACTGGTTACCAGCGAAAACACTCCAAGTATCACCTGCAAAATCACAAGCAATAACGGAAATACTTTGATTTTGTTAAATGTTTGTGAGGTTGTTTTGATACTATACAATTTCCACGCGAGCGCACAGGTAACAATAAGGATCAGATATGCCAGGTTGCGATGAACAAAATGTATTGTGATCTTGTTGTCAATAAAATTCAGAAGGAAAGGAACATGATTGAATGTTGACTCTGGCAGGAAACTCCCGTTGATGCCGGGCCAGGTAGGAGCTGCCGTGGCGGCTTTGTGACCAGCCATTAGCGCTCCAAAAACGAGCTGAACTGTTGTAAGCACCAATAACAAACCTGTGTATGATCTTATGGGCCTTGCCACCACAAGATCTTTTGCCGGAATAAGCAGGATAAGGAAGAACCAGAATGCATATTCGATAAGCACCACTGCAAAAATAAAATGCAGCGCAAGCCTCGTCGGCTTTACATATATGGCATCGCCTGTCAGTCCGCTCGCCACCATTATCCATCCCACGGCTCCTTGTAATGCACCGAGGAGAAAAAGTATCAGCAACGGTTTTACCATTTCATTCCTTAATAATTTTTTAGAAAGCAGGTAAAAGAAGCCGATTATGAAAACAACACCTATCAAGCGTGCCCACAAGCGGTGAAGCCACTCCCAGAAAAAAATGAATTTAAAATCGCTAAGCTGGAAATCTATATTGAGAAGCTGATACTGTGGTGTCTGCTTGTATTTTGCAAACTCCCGGACCCAGGCTTCTTCATTCAAGGGAGGTATTGTGCCCGTGATCACATTCCATTCAGTGATCGACAAGCCCGACCCTGTCAATCTCGTTACGCCTCCAAGTATCACCTGGATCAACAACATCAAAACCCCGATGCCAATCCAAATTGCTACGGGCTTTGAACTTTTTTGCATGAGGTGCAAAGATGTGAATAAATTTCTCTTTTTCTGAAAATGAGCATTCCTACTTTTGGTGCAAACTCTACTAATTGCTCAAAGTAAGTCACCAGGCAGTAAGAATTGAAGCAGGATGTGATGAAGCAGGCCGTGGTTGCCTCGCCGGACCCGTGTTTGCAGCAGCGGTTATAGTTCCTCCAGATTTTTATCACCCTCTGTTGAACGATTCAAAACAGGTAGACGAGGAAACAAGAAAAGAATTAAGAATTTTTATCGAGAATAACGCGGTCGCCTACAGCGTCGCTCAGGTAGATCACGAGGAGATTGACAAAATAAATATTCTGAAGGCATCGTTCAAAGCAATGCACCTTGCGCTTGATAAATTAAAGAAACGCCCAAAACTTTTACTCATTGACGGAAACCGTTTCACAAAGTATCGCCGCACAAAACACGAATGTATAATTAAGGGTGATGGCATATATACATCAATCGCTGCAGCCAGCATCCTTGCCAAAACTTACCGCGACGATTTCATGAGGAACCTCCACAACGAATTTCCTCATTACAGGTGGATCACCAATAAAGGCTACGGCACAAGGGAACACCGCCAGGCTATAGCTCTGCACGGACCATCGCCTTACCACCGCCGTTCTTTCAACTGGACGCTTGAGGCTTTCACCGAAGAAGAGGAAGAGTTAATTTAGCGTCATGTCCCAGGAAGAGCTTTTCAAAAAATTTTTTCCGGCGGATTTTTCAATCGAAACTCTCAGGGTGACCATAAATCCAATGAAGCCGGAGGATTATGAGGCATTCCTTCCATTAACCTCAAAGTCGCCGGAACTTTGGAGATATTTCACAAAAGATCTTAGTAAACCGGAAGAGCTGAGAGCATGGATAAACGATGCGATGAAAGAAAAGGCAGAATTCAGCAGAATGCCCTTCACAATCATCGACCGCGACACCAAAGAAATTTGCGGCAGCACCAGCTTTGGTAACATTTCATTTTATGACAGAAGACTGGAGATCGGTTGGAGCTGGCTTGGTGCCGATTACATCGGAATGGGAGTGAACATGGCAGTGAAATTCGCGCTAATGTCATTTGCTTTCGAAATTATGGAAATGGAAAGGGTAGAAGCGAAGACTGATTTTTTAAATGAGCGCGCAAAAGCAGGCTTACTGAAAATTGGTATGATACCTGAAGGCGTTCTTCGCAGCCATATGCTCATGCCGGGTAACAGGCGGAGGGATAGTGCCTATTACAGCATTTTAAAAGACGAGTGGAAAGAAAGAAAGGGATTATTTTTTTCGCATCTGATGTAGACTATTAATGCACGGTTTCCCACGCCCCGAGCCCATGCCTGGTAACAACTGGCTCTTCGCCCGTGCAATCGATAATAGTAGAAGGGATCATGCCTCCGACTCCGCCATCAACAACCAGGTCCACCTGCTTTTCAAAATTCCTGTAGATCAACTCGGGGTCGGTGTACTCTTCAACCATTTCACCGGGCAATGAAACGCTAAGTATAGGATGTCCGAGTTCCTTCACGATGGAACGCGCTATCAGGTTGTCCGGAATTCTCAGACCAACTGTATCTTTTTTACTTTTAAGGAGCTTTGGCACTTCCTTACTTGCGTTAAGAATAAACGTGTATGGCCCGGGAAGATGGTATTTCAGCAATCGGTATGTAGCAGTAGAGATGGGCTTGATGTATTTGCTCATGTCGCTGAGGTCGTAGCACACAAATGACAGCTGTGCCTTTGACGGATTGATGCCCTTTATCCTGCTTATGCGCTCAATAGCTTTCTGGTTAAAAATGTCGCAGCCCAATCCGTATATAGTATCCGTAGGATAAATGATCACACCACCCTTTTTCAGCGTTTCTACCACAGTGTTAATGTTCCTCGCCTGGGGGTTATGCGGATGAATGTGTAAGTACATATGCACAATTTAATATTAACTTTACGCAAATTTTTTTGAAATGCGTTTACAACCTATTGAGAAGATAGGAACGATAAGTGATTATGATTTTAAAAAACGATTTTATTATCCCGGCAGACCGGTAGTTCTTACAGAGCTAGCAAAAAAATGGCCAGCTTATACAAAATGGAACTGGGACTATTTTAAGGAAAGAGTTGGCGAAAAAAGAGTTGGTATTTATAATAACACAAAGAGCGACGCCTACACTCCCGTGAACAAGGCCGACGATTATGTAACATTCGGGGAATATGTAGACATCGTGAAGAAGGGCCCCGCCCAATGGAGGATCTTTCTTTTCAATATTTTTAATCACGCACCTGACCTTACGAACGATTTTACCTGGCCTGAAAACCTCATGAAAGGTTTTGTAAAACGAGCTCCCATGCTTTTTGTTGGCGGTTCAACAAGCATTACACATATGCATTTTGACATTGATATGTCGCATATCCTTCATACCCAGTTTGCGGGTCGTAAAAAAGTTCTGCTATTTCCGTATAATGAGCAGCATAAGCTTTACCGTAAGCCGTTTGAAGTGCTTAGCATGGCCGATTTCAGCAACTATCATAAAGGAAACGGCAAACCAGACTATGAAAAATTTCCCGCTATCAAGCTTGCTAACGGTTACGAAGTCACGCTCGAACATGGCGACACTTTATTTATGCCTGCAGGATTCTGGCACCATATGGAATATATCGATAGCGGCTTTGCAATGAGCCTCCGCGCTGTGCAAAGGAACATTCCGGGGCTGGCAAAAGGCATTTGGAACTTACTCGGGATGCGGAATATTGATACTTTAATGAAGAAAACCGCACCACATTGGTGGTATGATTTCAAGAAGGAAAAAATCTATAAAGCGGCGGAAAAAGAGCTAGCGTTCGACAGATAGCCAGGACCTACGAGCAAATAAGAAATAAAAAATCTTTGATAATTTGTTGATTTATTTGGTAAACGTCTTTACTTTTACCCCGCTTCTGACGATTTTATCCAATAATAATCTCAAAAGCAAGCGAAATATCCAATTCAGTGAATAGCCGCATAATCCACTTTTCTTAAGTTTGAGTAGCCAATTTATTTGTTTATTATACGCAGTTTTGAATCTCAATAGAGTTAACGAAAACCAGATCTAACTGCTTTTTATTATAACTTCTTTCTTTTTGTGGTTTCAGAGGTAAGCACAGGCCGGCGATTTTCATCGCTGGCATTTTTTTGCCTAATATCGTCGCTTAAACTTTAAAGAATTGTCCAGGTTTCGTTGCCACGCAGAAGTTTATCCAGATCTCCTTTCCCTTTCGTGTTAATCACTTCTTCGATCTGCATGGACATGAGATCTTCATAGCTCAGCCTGTCGGCTTCGTAGAAAACACCAAATGGGCGTGGAAGATGGCCTTCAATCCTCGGATCATCGAACATCCTTGCAAGGATCTGCGCTTTATAAAAATCTTTTTCATCGTGCACCCAAAGATCATCAGCGGAATATGCGTTGCCGAGTTCAACCACAACCGGCTTGAAGCCATCGAGCCGGATACCTTTATTTTGCTGTGCACCGAATACTAAAGGTTTACCCTGTTCAAGGAAAAGCGTTTCATCGGGCTTTGTAGTTTTCTCTGTGAAGATCTCAAATGCGCCGTCGTTGAAAATATTGCAGTTCTGATATATCTCCAGGAATGATGCGCCTTTGTGCTGGTTAGCACGTATAAGTAACTGCTGTAAGTGTTTCGGATCCCGGTCCATCGTACGCCCAAGAAACGTTGCGTCTGCACCCATTGCCAACGCAAGGGGATTGAAAGGATGATCGAGACTGCCGTAGGGGGTGGACTTGGTTACCTTCTTTGGCTCAGATGTAGGGGAGTACTGGCCCTTTGTGAGACCATATATCTGGTTATTAAACAGAAGAATATTTATATCGAAGTTTCTTCTAAGAAGATGAATTGTATGGTTTCCCCCAATGCTCAACCCATCACCATCCCCGGTTACAACCCAAACGCTTAATTCGGGTCGCGTGGCTTTAAGTCCCGAAGCGATAGCAGTTGCCCGTCCATGAATGGAATGCATACCAAAGGTGTTCATGTAATATGGGAAGCGGCTACTGCAACCAATACCTGAAATGATAACGATGTTTTCTTTGGGAATACCCAGACCCGGCAATACCTTCTGAACTTGTGCCAGAATTGAATAGTCGCCGCACCCGGGGCACCAGCGGACCTCCTGATCGGTCGCAAAATCTTTAGAAGTCAGGGCAGCGACAGGAGATGGCAATACTTCGCTCATATACGCAAAAATAATTGATTTTTATGAGGTACGGCCTCTCAAATCGTTGTCAAACCCGCTTTTAACTACACGTCAACAGAATCGTAGACTACCACTTTCTGCCACAGGTGCTTACATGTTTCTACGAAATTCAGGTGGATAGGATCTACCTGGTAACGCTCCTCATCATCCTTGTTATCAAAAACCAGCATCCACGAAATTGAATATGAAGTGTCGATCACATCCCGGTTTGTATCAGCGGGCTTGCCAATATGAAACATCCTGATTGTTTGCACCTTACTCAATTTTTCGAGTCCTTCGATCAGCTTCTGGCGGTCTTCATTGCTGGATGGATTTTTGAGCCAGAAGTAAACATGATGAATGAACAAATTCTTTGCTGTCATAGCGCTCGCATTGTTTGCTGCAAATATACCGGTTGAACCGGCAAGCGCCACTTTACCTGTCGCTGTAATAAATTCTCTGCGCGTTTGGTTGTTCATGGTAAACGTTGTTGTAAGTTCAATTTACAACGGATATTTTCCATCAGCGATAAGTTTTTCTGCTATTCTTCTCCTGGCATCCTTAGTGTTGAATGCAGCGGCCTTTGTAAACCTTTTCACTCCCATAAGCATCATCCTTTGTTCGTCTCCATCAGCAAAAGCATTGATGGCATCTTTTGCGCTTTTGTTTATACGGTCGGCAACTTCATACAGGCATGTTTTTACAATGTCTGTTTCGTAACTCACAGCCTCAGTTCCTTTCATTTCTGCCAGCTTCATTAACCTGAGCAGTGCACTTTCCGCATTGAACGTTTGAATAGTGATGTCTGCGATATTCATCAATATTTCCTGTTCGCTTTCCAGTTTCATCATCAATTTCTGAACAGCAGCGCCTGCAGTAAGTAACAAGGTCTTTTTGAAATTGGCGATCAGTTTTTTTTCTTCCCCAAAGTGTTCTTCGCTGCCATTGCCGAATTCCGGAATGCTCAGCAATTCTTTTGAAACCGCCGTAGCCGGTCCCATAAGATCAAGCCTTCCTTTCATTGCGCGTTTCAATATCATGTCAACTATCAATAACCTGTTGATCTCATTTGTTCCTTCAAAGATCCTGTTGATGCGGCTGTCGCGATAAGCGCGGGAAATAATATATTCTTCGCTGAAGCCATTCCCTCCATGTATCTGCACACCTTCATCTACAACAAAATCCAGCATTTCACTTCCTGAAACTTTCAGGATTGCGCATTCTATTGCATACTCTTCTGCAGCGCCAAGCAAAGCCTCATTAAAAGGTTTTCCCGCATCTATCATTTCGCGCTCTTTTTCGTCGATCCACATAGCGGTGCGGTAAAGCGAACTTTCATTCACCCACAGTTCAATGGCCATATCTGCGAGCTTGTTTTTTATCGCTCCGAAATTTGCGATAGCCGTTTTGAACTGCTCCCTTGTAATCGAATATTGAATAGCAGTGGTAGCTGCCCTCTTTGCTCCACCGAGTGCAGCCGAACAAAGTTTAAGACGTCCGATGTTAAGTATGTTGAAAGCTATGACGTGGCCCTTCCCAATTTCTCCCAGCACATTTTCAACAGGCACCTTGCAATCCTGAAAAAAAAGCTGAACCGTTGATGAGCCTTTGATACCCATCTTGTGCTCCTCTTCACCCCGTGAAAATCCTTCAAAATCCTTTTCAACTATGAACGCGGTGAATTGGGTTCCGTCGATCTTTGCGAACACTGTGTATACATCTGCGAACCCACCATTGGTGATCCAGCATTTCTGTCCGTTCAGCAAATAATATCTTTTATCAGCGCTTAAGGTTGCCGTTGTTTTTGCACCAAGCGCATCACTGCCACTATTAGGTTCCGTTAAACCGTATGCGCCTTTCCATTCGCCGGTGCATAACTTTGGAATATATTTTTTCTTCTGCTCGTCATTACCGAAATATAAAATAGGAAGTGTGCCGATCCCTGTATGTGCCGATACAGCAACTGAAAAAGAGAATCCACCTCCCAAACCTTCATTAACAAGCGTCGATGTGATGAAATCCTTGCCAAGTCCGCCAAATTCTTCGGGTATAGACACGCCCAGCAATCCCTGCTCTCCTGCTTTATCAATAAGAGAAGGCATCAGGCCAGGTTCAAGCTTATCGATACGGTCGATGATCGGTATCACTTCATTGTCGAGGAATGACGTGCACATGTCTTTCACCATCTGTTGCTCCTCATTATATTCTTCAGGAATAAATGTGTCAGCAGGAGTGCCTTCTTTTATCAGCCACTCTGCACCCTTGATAGTCGTTTTCTGGATCGTTGTGTTCATGAGGTTGTTTTAAAGGTTATTCATTTGAGATTGTCATACACCTGTTGCAATATTTCCTTGCATAGATTTATATTTTCCGATGGTATTCCTGTTAATGCCTCATTCAGCGTCTCTTCTGCCAGCGCCATGCTTTGTTCTTCCATCCTTACACCCTGTTTAGTTAAAAACACAAGGTTGATGCGCCTGTCAGATTCCGAGGGCACGCGTTTCACCAGCTGTAGCTTCTCGAGATTGTCAACAAGCCTCGTGATACTGGGCTTATCTCTGAACGTACGCAGGCAAAGCTCCTGCTGGCTACTCCCGTCATGCTTCCACAACTGATATAAAACGCTCCATTGCTCAATTGTAAGGTTCAATCCGGCAGAATTAAATTTTTTCTGCAGCCGCCGCGCTATAGCAATAGATGCTTTGCCGGTTATAAAACTATATAGCTCCCCTTTCCGAAATTGGTTGTTTGACATATAGTTGTTTATACAACTATATAAACCTAGCTTTTTTTTATGTACTTTCCAAGCAAGTCTTATGACAATTTTCATCCTCATATTCCTGACCGCCCTGGTGATTTACAGCTTACTCATCGACTTTTACAGACGCGCATGGACCAGGATCCCAATACTTGATATTGAGGAAATTACGGATCTTCAGGTGTCGGTGGTAATTGCTGTACGCAATGAGGAAAAGAACATCTCTGACTTGATATGCCACCTCGAAAATCAGAATTATCCCAAAACACTTTACGAGGTAATTATTGTCGACGACCATTCAACTGATAACACACTTTCCGTACTCGATTCGTCTGCCGGCCGTCTATCGCTAAAGATTGTACAATTGCCTGATGGCGTCATTTCAAAAAAGAAAGCCATCGAAGCGGGGGTTAAGGAAGCTACCGGCGAACTTATCATAACAACCGATGCCGATTGCAGGATGGGTGTGTTATGGGTCAGCTCTTTTGCTTCCTTTTTTAAAAAAACCGGTGCGCAATTCATATCGGCTCCTGTAAAAATGGAGGGTAATCTTAGATTGTTGGATTTATTTCAATCACTCGATTTTCTGGCAATGCAGGCGATCACCGGCGCATCCGTAAACAACGGGTTCCACACAATGTGTAATGGCGCCAACCTTGCCTATACGAAAACCGCATTTTTTGAGGTCAATGGATTTGAAGGAATTGATGAAATTCCATCAGGAGACGACATGCTGCTCATGCATAAAATTTTTACCAGGTATCCCAATAAAGTGCTTTACATGAAAAACAGTGAGGTTATTGTTACCACTCCGCCTGAATCTTCGTGGAAAAATTTTCTGCACCAACGTATAAGATGGGCCAGTAAAGCAGTGCACTACAAAGACAAAAGAATTTTTTACGTACTCGCACTTACTTACCTGCTGAACTTGTGTTACCTGGTACTTGCAATTGCCGCCATTGTTAAAATCAGCTGGCTTTCGTTTTTATTACTGTTCCTATTGGCTAAGGTTCTCATTGAGTTTCCTTTTGTGAATGCGTCTTCAATTTTCTTTGGCCAACAGAAGCTGATGAAATATTTCCCTTTCCTGCAACCCGTTCATATTATTTACATAGTTGTTTCAGGATGGCTCGGAAGATTTGGCTCTTATGAATGGAAATCGCGTATAATAAAAAATAAGGGAAGAGGAAATCTTGTAAAGCAGTAATTTCAAAAATGACTGTTCATTCGAATCAGCGCAATCCATGGGCCAGGCTAAAAAAAAATAAAGCAGCTGTTGGAGGAATGATAGTCATCATCATCGCATTTTTCACCGCCCTGTTTGCTTATTTCATCAGCCCCGATAGTTCACCTGATGCAAACCGCATGATAGTTGAAATCGGTGGCCGTAAACCAGGATTCAAACAGCACTTTCTGCTGGTTCCTAAAGAAGGATTTGTACATGAATCTTCAACGCTTGAACGGCTGATGTATGGCAAGCATGACCGTTTTGATTACATACCTATACAAAAATTTAAATGGAGGACCGACAGTGTAATTGTCGATAAATACATTGATGACGGAGTAACGGAACGGATTGCTTATCACGCGTCGCTTTTTCAGGCTGGAGAAAAGCAGCATATTGTAGTAAAAAAATTTTTTCTCGGCACAGACAAATATGGGCGCGACATTCTCAGCAGGCTTATAATCGGAGTGCGGGTGAGCCTCGCCGTTGGAATTGTCACTGTTTTACTTTCATTATTTATCGGAGTGTTGCTTGGATCGGTGGCTGGCTATTACCGCGGCCGTGCCGATGATATCATTATGTGGTTTATAAATGTTGTGTGGAGCATACCTACACTACTGCTTGTGTTTGCTATCACTCTCGTGCTTGGCAAAGGATTCTGGCAGGTGTTTATCGCAATTGGCTTAACAACCTGGGTAAATGTGGCCAGACTTATCAGGGGGCAGGTACTGGGCCTCAGGGAACTTGAATACATTGAAGCAGGCCGCGCTCTGGGTTTTTCTTCTGCAAGAATAATAGCGCGACACATTTTGCCAAATGTGATGGGACCGGTTATCGTTATTGCCGCATCAAATTTTGCCACAGCGATAGTTATTGAAGCTGGGTTGAGTTTTCTTGGTGTTGGTGTACAGCCGCCGCAACCGAGCTGGGGCCTGATGATAAAGGAGAACTACAATTTCATTATTACCCAAAATCCCATGCTTGCACTAGCGCCAGGTTTTGCGATCATGATACTGGTACTTGCCTTTAATATGTTAGGCAACGGATTGCGAGACGCGCTGCAGGTGAAAACATAAGCAATTTATGGCGTAAAGACCTGTGCGTTCCGGCTAAAGCTCTCCTCTAAAGAAATAAATGTTTCCGTTCTTTCAATGCCTTTTATTTTCTGCAGCTCATCGTGAAGAACATAACGCAGCTGGTTAATGTCTTTACAGATGATCTCTGCAAACATGCTATAATTTCCTGTTGTATAGTTCAGCCTGATGATCTCAGGAATTTTATGAAGTTCACGTGCAACAGAATCATACAGTGAACTTTTTTCAAGATAGATGCCGATGAATGCTATCACATCATAGCCAAGCTGCTTGAGATCTACACTCAACCTTGTACCTTTAACTATGCCTGCCTCTTCCAGCTTTTTTATGCGAACATGGATGGTACCTCCTGATACAAACAACTTCTTTCCGAGATCCGCATAAGATATTTCAGCGTTCGCCATCATTTCGTGGATGATCTGGAGGTCTAGTTTGTCAAGGTTTAATTTACTGGCCATATCAGCAGAAGGTTTTGAAAACATTAATATATATTTGCAAATATTTGAATATTTTCGAAAGTTTCAAAATATTTCTTCGAAATCTACGAACAATTTGCCTTTTTTCTTTAATATTGCTCTGATTTAGTTCTTTAATGAATTC
>Ga0075431_100002592_pt1 | contig 17462 bp, 17 predicted proteins | sample RhiMetdeltSRZDD5_FD_75297 | JGI IMG/M metagenome (GOLD analysis project Ga0075431, IMG submission 75297) | Populus rhizosphere microbial communities from Tennessee, USA - Rhizosphere MetaG P. deltoides SRZDD5 | ecosystem: Host-associated > Plants > Roots > Rhizosphere > Soil | place: USA... | reverse complement strand
GCTGGCAGCCCCAGCCGACGCCGCCTTCGAGGAACGCGAAATTGAGCTCGGGGAAGCGTCGCGTGACGCCGCCGAGGAAGATGCCTTTCGCAACCGCGTGCCCGGCTGCCGCGAAATGGCCGATGTGGTTGTAGACGAAGTTGCTCGGCGAGTTGCGCAGTCCCTGTCCGCTCGCGCTGCTGTGGAACGTCGGCGCGATCTTCAGCTCGACGCATTTTTTCCAGACCGGGTCGTAATCGTACGGGCTGTCGATGCCGAGCACGTCATACCACACGGTGAAGCGCGAGGCTTCAGGATCGTTGCTGGGGGCCGCAGCCACCTGCCGCGGCATGCCGCTGCCGAACATGCCGACTTTCGAGCCGAGTTGCTTCGTCACGAACTCGAGCTCGGCGATCGCTTCTTCGGGCGTGTGCATCGGAATGATCGCCGCCGGCGTCATGCGATCCTCGAAGCCGCGGAAATAGTCGGCGGACACGATGTTATAGGCGCGAATGACGGCGCGGCGTGTCTCGTCGTCCTTGATGCGCGGCAGACGCAAGCCTGCAGTCGGGTAGATCACGGCGAAGTCGGTGCCGATCTCGTCGAGCCGCTCGTACAGCATCTTCGGCATCATCGCGGTCGCGCGATCGAGCGTATTCTCGGCCTGGCGGTTCCAGAAGTTCGGCAGCGACACGCGGCGCTCGTTGCGCACCTGCTGAGTCATCTTGAGCGCTTCGGTGGTGGTGTGCATCGCCGCGCGAAACCCGTCGGCGGCTTTGTCGCCGACCGCCTTTCGCATCTGCTCACTGAATACGGGAACGAATTCGAGCCAGTGGCCATCGGCGTCGATGACGGGATGCTTCAACCGGGAATGGATTTGCGCGGGACTCAGATGCGTGCTCATGCCAACCTCCTCCGAGAGTGGTGGTGAACAGCGGATTACCCCGAAAAAAGCGTAGGCTTGTGGCCGATGGGTGTCAACGCGCCGGCGTCTGGCTGGCGAAGGATTTCACGAGTCGTCCACGGGTTCTCTCAGGTCGAGCCCGAGGATTTCGGCGCCGCTGCCGTAGTCGGTGAGCGGTGCGAGCGTGTAATTCATGACCGGCCTCCCGGGCAGAGGTGAATGTTATACGCTACGCGCTGGGTTCATTCGACCTTGGATGACGAATCGTGGCAACCCAAACTGGCGCGCACTGCCTGCTTCAGGGTCTCGTCGAGCTGGGCATGGAATATCTCTTCGCCAACCTCGGCACCGATCACGTATCCATCGTCGAGGCGCTTGCCCGCTGGCGACAGGAGGGGCGCTCGGACCTTCAGGTGATCCTCTGTCCGCACGAGAACGTCGCGGTGCATATGGCCGGTGGCTATGCGGCGATCACCGGGCGCGGGCAGCCCGTCCTCGTCCACGTGGACGTCGGCACCGCCAATTCCGGGAACGCGCTGCATAACCTTTTCCGGTCGCGCCTGCCCGTGTTCGTCATGGCGGGCCGTTCGCCTTTTTCGGTGCGCGGCGAGCTCCCCGCCTCGCGCGACAACTACGTGCAGTTCGTGCAGGACCCGTACGACATCGCGAGCCTCGCGCGTCCCTACGTGAAGTGGGAATACACGTTGAGCTCGGGCGTCGTCGCGAAGGAGGTTCTGCGGCGTGCGCAGTCGATGATGGACAGCGATCCGCCGGGGCCGGTGTATCTGACCCTGCCGCGCGAGACGCTCGCCGACACCGTGGACGAGAGCGCGCTGCGTTCGTTTCCGGAGTCGCGCTACGGCGCGGTTGCGGCGCGCGGCTGCGATGCCGCGATGGCACAGGCGATCGCCGAGCGCCTGATCGCGGCCGAGAACCCGATCGCGATCACGAGCTATCTCGGACGCAAGGCCGAAGCGCCCGCCGCGCTCGACGCGCTCGCACGCGAGTGCGGCATCGCGGTGTTCGAATCGCATTCGTTCCACGTCAACATCCCGCGCGATTCGCCGTGCTTCGCGGGGTTCGAGCCGGGCCACGGCATGCAGGACGCCGACGTGGGGCTGCTCCTCGACGTGGACGTGCCGTGGCTGCCGCAATTCGTGAAAGAGAACGCGCGCACCTTCTGGATCCAGGTGGATGTGGATGCGATCAAGAAGGATTTCCCGATGTGGGGTTTCCCCGCCGAGCTCCGCGTGCAGGCCGATTGCGCGACCGTGCTCGCGCAGGTGCTGGAGATTGTCCGCGAGCGCGCCGATCCTGCGTTCCGCGCGCGGGTCGCGGCGCGCATGAAGCGCCTCGCTGCGGAGCGCGAAAAGCGCGACAAGGCCGTTGCCGCGGCGGGCGCACGCACGGGCGAGCGCGGCGCAATTTCGCCCGATTACGTGTGCGCGTCCATCGCGAAGGCGATCGGCGCCGACGACATCGTGATCAACGAGGCGATCCGCAATTCCACGTCGGTGCTGAACCAGATTCCGCGCACGCGGCCGCAGACGCTCTTCGGCAACGGCGGCAGCGGTTTGGGGTTCAGCGGCGGCATGGCGCTCGGGGTGAAGCTCGCGCGGCCAAACCGGCGCGTCGTGCAGATCGTCGGCGACGGCAGCTTCCATTTCTCCACGCCCGATTCGGTGTACTCGGTGGCGCGCGAGTACCGCTTGCCGATCTTCACCGTCGTGCTCGACAACGGCGGCTGGGGCGCGGTGAAGGCGTCAACGCTGCGCGTCTATCCGAAAGGCGTGGCCGCGCAGGCGAATGACTTCCAGTCGCGCCTCGGGACCGAGCGCCGGTTCGAGCAGGTGGCGCAGGCGTTCGGCGCGCACGGCGAATCGGTGGACGATCCTGCTGCGCTCGAAGCGGCGATCCAGCGCTGCATCGCCGCGGTGGACGGCGGCCAGTCCGCGGTCCTCGCGGTCAAAGTCACGCCGATCTGAAATCGGGGGACAGACCACTCTCCCCGCGTCGCAGAGGGAGGGTTGCTACGGCGCGACGGTTCCCTCTCGCTGCGGGGTCCTGCCCTCGAGCTCGTCCTCGATCGCGTTGTATCTCGAGTACGGCTGCGGCGTCGATTTTCGGTATTCCTCTTCCGGCACGTTGCAGTAGAGCTCGAGCCGGTTCCCGTCGGGATCGTAGAAGTAGATGCTCTTGGTGATCCCGTGATAGACGGTGTGGTCTATCGGCACGTCGTGTTTCTTGAGCACGCGCCACGCCTCCTGTAGCTCGGCGAAGCTGTCGAGCTCGAAGGAGACATGCTGCATGCCCACCTGGTCCGGCGTGGGCATCGCGACGCCTTCCTTCGCCGGCATGAGCGCCAGCATGTGATGGTTGTCTTTGACGTTCGTGCTGAAAAACACCATGCCGCGTTCGTTTTCGGCAACGGCCGGCAATCCCAGCACTTGCTCGAAAAACCGCCGCGAGCGCTGCATGTCTTTCGCTCGTAGCACGAGATGCCCTACGCGCTTGATGGTGAAACCCATGGCCGTCCCTCCTCACTTGAATGGCGGCAGTATGAACAAAACAGCAGAACCAAGTTAGCGCCTTCAGATTATCAGCATTGGCTTGCGGCGACGCGGGGCGTACGCTGGCGGCAACAACAAGCTGCGCACGAGCTCGGTTTCCGGGCGGTGGCGTTGGCCCGATGGGACCGAGCGTCAATGTAGTGTCCCAACCGAGGAGGAGGGCCAGGGATGAAAAGCGTCCGCTTTGTTGTCCTGGCGTTGCTCGCCGGCCTGGCCGGCGGCGCGCTGGCGGCGCAGTCCTCGAAAACCGATTTTCCGAACCGCCCGCTGCGCTACATCGTGCCGTTCCCGCCAGGCGGCGCGACCGATATCACCGCGCGGATCGTAGCCACCGCGCTCAGCGACGCGCTCGGCAAGCAGGTCATCATCGACAACCGGAGCGGAGCGGCGGGAACGCTCGGCGCGGAGATCGCAGCGCGCGCGACACCGGACGGCTACACGATCTTCTCCTGCAATATCGCATCGCTTGCCGTGAGCCCCGCGCTCTACAAGAAGCTCGGCTACGATCCCGATGCGGATTTTGCGCCGATCGGATTGATCGGCAGCAATCCCAACCTGCTCGCAGTGCATCCCTCGATGCCGGCGACGAGCGTCGCGCAATTCATCGCGTACGCGAAATCCCATCCGGGCAAGATCAACTACGGATCGGCCGGCGTCGGTACCTCGCCGCAGTTATCGATGGAGCTATTCAGGATGAATGCCGGCATCGATATCGTTCATGTTCCCTACAAAGGTGGTGGGGCGCTCCTGGTCGCGCTGCTCAGCGGCGAGGTCCAGGCAGTGTTCGGCACCGTGCTGTTGTTGCATGCGCCGGGGCGCGCCGGCAAGGTCCGTCTGCTCGGCGTCACGTCGACGACGCGTCACCCTGATCTGCCCGACGTGCCGACCATCGCCGAGTCCGGCATGCCGGGCTTCGAGGTCATCTCGTGGCAGGGTCTGTGCACGCCCGCAGCCGCGCCGGAGTCGGCACTCGCGCGGCTACGCGCGGCGCTTGCGACGGTGCTCGCCTCGCCCGATGCGAGGAAGCAACTCGCCGATCAAGGCATGCAGCCCATGCCGCTGATGGGCGAGAACTTCGCGGCGTTCATCCGCAGCGAGCGCGCGAAGTGGGCGAAGCTCGTGAAGGACGTCGGCATCGAGCCCCAGTAGGCCGGGCCGATTACCTCGGGCGCAGGCTTCGAGCCGATCATGCGCGCCAGCACATCGGAGGTCCCACCCGGTGTGAATGGCACTACGATGCGAATGGGTTTGCTGGGATAGGGCTGTGCTGTGCCCGCCGAAGGCGGCTCCGCGCGTGCGACGCCCGCTGTGAGGCCGGCAACACCAATCATGACTGCAATGCGCCGCTCAGTGCAACTCTGCGAAACGTATCGATGAGGCCTCCTTGCGCTATCGCGTGGACCCAATCCACCGCCTGGAGCTCGATCATCGCGAGCCGCCTTTGGACACGCCGAAGTCGCGGCGGCACACCTCGGCGAGCGCCGCGATCCCTTCGTGGATCTCCTCGTGGCTCGGGCTCGCGAAACAGAGCCGGAGCCGGCTGCGGCTGCGCTCCCTGTTTACCGACCACTGCTGACCCGGATTGATCGCAACGCCTTTCGCGAGCGCCGACTCGTAGAGCTTCATCGTGTCCACGCCGTCGGGCAGCTTGACCCACAGGAAGATACCGCCCTTGGGGTCGTCGAACTCCACCGCCGGGCCGAAGTGTTGCCTCAGCGATTCCATCAGCGTCTCGAGCTTGGCGCGCAACCCCCGCCGCAGCTCCGGCACGTGCTTCGTAAAATTTCTCGTGCAGTACTCCGCCAGCACCATCTGCTCGAGCGCGCCGGAACCGGCGTCGGTCTTGAGCGCGAGCATGCGCGACATCACGTCCCACGACGCGACGACGTAACCCACGCGCAGCGCCGGCGCAATCGATTTCGAAAACGAGCCGACATGGATGACGCCGCCGCGTTCGCTCATGGCAAAAATGGCGGGCGGACGCTGGCCCGACCATGTCAAGTCGGCATAGCAGTCGTCTTCGAAGATCGGCACGCCATGCACGTGCGCGAGCCTCAGCATCTCCTGCCGCCGCTCCACGGGGAGGACCGTCGCGGTCGGGTTCTGCACGGTCGGAATGGTGTAGATGTATTTCGGCCGGGTGCCCTTGCGCTTCAAATCGTCGAGCACGTTCGAGAGCACATCCATCCGCATGCCGTCCTTGTCGAGCGGGATGCCGACGATCGTCGTGCCGATGCGGTTCAGCCGGTTGATCGCGCTCTGGTAGCAGTCCTCCTCGATGATGACGGTGTCACCGCGCGTAAGAAACATCGCGTTGACGAGGTCGAGCCCGTGGTTGGACCCCGACGTGAGCACGATGTCGTCGGCCGTGCAGGCGATGCCCGCGTCGGCCTTGAGCTTGCCGACGAGAAAATCGCGCAGCGGGCGGTACCCCTGTGGTCCGTTGTCGACCCCGTAGATCGCGAGCTTGCGCCCCTCGCGCCTCAATACCGACTCGGCGGCCGCGATCAGCCCTTCGAGCGGCAGCCTGTCGGGATCGTTGTTGCCGCCGGTGAAATCGAACTTGACGCGGCCGTTCCAGCGCGCCGCCGCGGGCGGCAGCCCCGGCGCCAAAAGCGGCGTGACATCGAATGCTGCGAAGGTCATTGCGGATGTTCCGTCTTCGGTTTAGATACGATCCTAAAACGTGATTTACTCGAAGGAAAGATCTCGGAGGCGGCGGCGGGCGACTTCTATGGTCCGCGACGCACACTCATTTGGCGAGCCCGATTTCGCTCAACACGACTTTCATGTCGGCGGCTTCCTTGTCCAGCGCCTTTCTCAACTGCGCGCCGGTCAGAACGTAGCTCGACCAATAATTCGTCTCGAGATCTTTCTTCCACTCCGCGGTCTCGGTCGCGTTGCGCACTGCGTTCTCCCAGTACGCCACTTGTGCGGCCGAGAGCCCCTTCGGGCCCATAATCGCGCGCCAACTGCCGTAGACCACGTCGAAGCCCTGTTCCTTCCAGGTCGGCACGTTGGCGAGCGCGCCGCCGAAGCGCTGCGGTGCAGCCACTCCGAGCAGCCGGATCTTGCCGGCGGCGACATGGCCCTGAACGTTGACGGCGGAAGTCGAAACGAGATCGATATGTCCGCCGAGAACCGCGGGGACGGCTTCCGATGCACCCTTGAAGACGACGACCTTGAGGTCGCGCGCGTTGCCGCCGATCGCCTTCATCAGGAGTCCGGCCGTAGTGTGATGGTGATTGCCGAACGCGGACGCGAACCCGATCGTAATCGACTGGGGGTCCTTCTTGAGCCGCTCGGCGAGGTCGTTGCCCGTCTTGATCGGAGAACCGGCGTTGACTCCGAATACGACGTAGTCGTTCCAGAGCGAAATGATCGGCGTGAAGTCGGTGTAGCTCACCTGACTTCGGCCCATGATCGGTGCGCCGAGTAACGTCCCGGACACCAGCAGCAGCGTATGGCCGTCGCCCGGACGCTGATTGACGTAAGCGTAAGCGATGCCGCCGCCGCCCCCGGGCTTGTTCGCCACGGTCACAGAGGACGTTACGAGCTTGTGCGCGGTGAATACGCGTTCCAGCGCGCGTGCGGTCGCATCGTTGCTGCCGCCGGGCGAGGTCGTTACGACGATCTCGACGTTTCGCTGCGGCTTCCATTCCTGCGCCGCCGCCAGGCCGCTTGTGAAGGCGGCAGCGGCGATGAGGCAAAGCATCGCAAGCAGAGCCCTCATGCGTTGCTTTCCACGTCCATAAGCATTGGTGCGCTCCTCTTTGCTATGCCGCCGCGCGATGGACATTGTGCCACTCGCTCACCGCGGTCGCGAGCACGTAGGCTCTCTTCACAGCCTCACCTTTTGACGTCGTTCAGCCCCCAGTCGTAATCGAGATGGCGAATCTCCGCCTTCTGCTCGCGTATCTGTTTCTGATGCTCCGGCATATCGGCGAGCTGTGCTGCGTACCTCGCAAAGAACTGCTCCCGTGAGCGGATGCCGCGATAGCCGCTTTCGAAATCATCGCGATACCACTTGAAGATCTCCGACACTTCCAGTGAGTTGCTCGAGGCGTTGTACCGGTTGCGCGACCGATCGGAGAGGAATCGGCGTGTCTGATCTTCCAGCTGCGCGTCGAGCCGCGCGCCCACGTACGCTTCCTCGCGCAGCATCGGACAGCCGATTGAAGCGCAATTCACCGCGAAATGAATACGCGGTTCGTCGTAGACGCCGCGCGCCCGGATCGTCTCGTGCTCGATCATGTCGAGGCTGTAGTCTCGGCCTAACAGCTTGACGAAACGCTTCCTGAACGGATTGTTGAAGACCTTGCCGAAATCCCATACCGACTTAAGGTTCGGATAGCGGGTGAGCACGAGATCGATCATGCCCGCGTTATACGCGTTGATGAGGAAGGCCAGCTGCTCCGGCTTCGGCCACGATTTGAACTCCTGCTCGCTCACCTGGGCGAGCGAGTCAAGGTACGTCCTCAGCGCCGCACGATCTTTGACGATCGCGGCATAACGTAGTTGCGATGCCTTGGCGCCATCGGTCGACACCACGTGGCTGGCCAGCAAAGCCGTCAACGCCTTGTGTTGATGGTCGAACTGAGCACGCGCGCTCCCGAGGGGCAACACCAGAGCGAGGGCAAAGAGGGCTCTTGCGAAAGCCGAGGCCGTCATGTGCGCATCCACGCGTGGTAACGCTCGAGCCAGGCGAGCACGCGCTGCGGAGCGTGCTGCCGCTTCCATGTGCCCGCCGCGTACTTGTTCGCCTCCGCGAGCGTGGGATAGATATGTATCGTGCTCAGGAGCTTGTTCAGCCCCAGACCGTGCCGCATCGCAAGGATGAATTCGACCATCAGATCGCCTGCGTGCTCGCCGACGATGGTCGCGCCGAGGATCTTGTCCTTGCCCGGTACGGTGAGCACTTTGACGAGTCCGTGCGCCTCTTCGTCGGCAATGGCCCGGTCGAGCTCATCAAGCCCATAACTCGTTACTTCATAAGCAACGTTCTTCTCCTTCGCTTCGAGCTCGTTCAGTCCGACGCGTGCGACCTCGGGCTCGGTGAACGTAGCCCAGGGAATCACGGAATAATCGGCCTTGTATTTCCGGAACTGCCCGAAGAGCGCGTTCACTGCGGCATACCACGCCTGATGAGACGCCGTGTGGGTGAACTGGTAGGGTCCGGCCACGTCCCCGCAAGCGAAAATGTTCGGGTAGAGCGTCTGCAGGTATTCGTTCGTCTCGACGGTCTTGGTCTTCGTCAGCGGAATGCCGAGCTCCGCAAGGCCGTAACCCGCCGTGTTGGGCGCGCGTCCGACAGCGCACAAGAGCTCGTCGAACGGAATCGCTTTGTCTTTGCCTTCATGCTCGACGACGATCACGCGTTCGCCATTCTCTTCGAGCACCTGTTTCGCCTTGTGGTTGACGAGGACGTCGATGCCCTCGGCGCGAAAGCGGGTCGCGACCATTTCGGATATTTCCGGGTCTTCGCGCATGAGTATGCGCGGGAGCATCTCCACCTGCGTGACCTTCGATCCCAACCGCGCGAAACACTGCGCGAGCTCACTGCCGATCGGCCCGCCGCCCAGCACGACGAGACGTTTCGGCAGCGTACGCAAATTCCAGACCGTATCGGAAGTGAGCGGATTCGACTCTCTCAAACCCGGTATCGGCGGAACGAAAGGCTGTGCACCGGCCGCGATCACGATATTGCGAGTGGTGAGCGTACGTTTGCCGCCGGTCGCGAGATCGACTTCCACGGTCCACGGCGTGGTGATCCTTGCGCTGCCCTGGATGCACTCGACGCCGAGCTTCGTGAAGCGCTCGACGGAATCGTGCGGCTCCACGGTCCGTATGACGCGCTGCACGCGCTCCATGATGTCTGCGAAATCGAAATCGGCTGTCGCGGAGCGTACGCCGAATTCGGCCGAGCGTCGGATGTTCGAGAGGAGCCTGGCCGAACGAATCAGCGCTTTCGACGGCACGCAGCCGGTGTTCAGGCAATCCCCGCCCATCCGGTGCTTTTCGATCAGCGTCACTTTGGCCCTGACAGCAGCAGCGATGTAGGCGGCCACGAGGCCCGCCGATCCGGCGCCGATCACGACAACGTTGCAATCGTAGCTGCCCGGACGCGGCCATTTGGCATAAACCTTGCGCGCTTTGATGGCATCGAGCACTTTCTTGGCTGCCAATGGGAAGATGCCGAGCAGCGCGAGCGCGAGTACGAGTTGCCACGTGATCTGGAACTGGCCGAGCTGCGTCCCCGCATAGACGTATACGATCGTGCCGGGAAGCATGCCGATCTGGCTCACCCAATAGAAGGTTGGTGCTCTGATCGGCGTGAGTCCCATCGCAAGGTTGATCACAAAGAACGGAAATAGCGGAACGAGCCGCAGCGCGAAGAGATAGAACGCCCCTTCTTTTTCGACGCCGGCATTCATCGCGGTGAGCTTCTCGCCGAACTTGCCTTGCACCCATTCGCGCAGCAGGAACCGTGACGCGATGAATGCGAGCGTCGCGCCAATGGACGAAGCGAAGGACACGATGAGCGTTCCCCAGAGGAGCCCGAACACCGCTCCCGCGATGAGCGTCATGACCGCCGCACCCGGAAGCGATAAGCCGGTGACCGCGATGTAGATCAGGAAGAACGTCACGCCTGCGTGAACCGGAGACCGCTGCACGTATGCATCGATCCACGACTGCTGCGCGCGGAAGAAGTCCAGCGATAGGTAACGGCCGAGATCGAGCGCGAAAAACGCGACGATCGCAGCCGCAAGCAGCGCGAGGACGGCGACTCGGCCTTTGGTCATGGTGTCGAGCTTTCTCCCACGTTCACCAGTCGCCCGTCGGCGCGGAAACTTACAGGGCGCGCACGGCCGCTGCGGGGTTGTAGTTCGGGCCTTCCACAATGCGCTCGAAATAGGACAAGTGCGCAGGACTGCCTTCCGGCCAGCTTGCCCGAAAACGTTCTATCCAGCGCGCGTGATCGTAATCCACGGCGACGGCGTCGACATAGGCCGCACCGATGCGCGTGCCGTAGAGCGCGTTCGCCGCGGGTCGCGATGCGATTCGCGTCACAAGCCCGTATCGTGTGCCGCGGAAGTTCGGCATGCCGGCAGCGCCGTTATTGAAAAGCGCGCAGCGACCGGCCGGTGTTTCGAAGTCGAGCGCAACAGGCAGACACGTATGGCTCGACGCGATAACACGAACGCGGGCGGCAGCGATATGGGACAGCAGGCGCCGGATGCCCTCCGGCCGGCGGAGCTCGTGCTCCGAATAGGCCCACCCCGCAAGCGACTCCGCATCGCCGTGCACGATGGCTATGCGTATGCCGGCAACTTCGACGACCATGTGCATGGGAAGCGCACCGAGCTGCTTGCGCAAGGTGGGAGCTGCCCGTGCGGTTTCGCGCAAACGAGCCAGAATCGCGTTTGATCGATCGACCTCTTCATCGCTGACCTTTTGCGGATAGGCACAGCCGCAACCTGCGCCAATGTCGTCGTGCGCGAGCTCGGTTTCGACGTTGCCCCGAAGCGCGATGTTCCGCATCACGAGGTCGTTGATGGCGGCGAAGTCGTAAGCGTCCGTGTTGAACCAGTTGAAGTCCCCGTTGAAGACGAGCACTCCGCGGCAGGGATCATCATGAGCGATCTCGAGAATGCGCGCGAGCGCATAAGGATTTCCGTAGACGCCGCCGGCGATGTACAGCGTCTCTGCCTGCAGCTCGGCATCGCGCGCCAGTGTGGAGGGCGAGTAGCGATAGGAGAGTGGACACGTGCGGCCCGGCTGCCGCTCGCTCGCAGTGCCGCCGAAACTGCTCATGCCACGCGCGATTCGGACGCCGCGCGCGCGCCCGCGGGGCCTCTCCCCACGCGCTGCCACGCGAGCGGCAGCAAAAATCCCGCGAAGCAGATGACGAGGCCGTACACGTTTGCGCCGAGCAGCAGCGCGTACTTGCCGTCACCGATGGCCCAGGAGGGTGGGACGGCGTTCGATGCGACCAGCACGCCCAGCGCGACGCCCGGCCAGAAGGCGAGGTGAAAGCTCCAGGGGGAAAATCTGACGAGCGGCGCGAGCAGGAATATCGGTGCGAGGCCCATCACCATCGTGCCGCTCACTGTGGTGGCTTTGAGAATGTCCGTGCCGGCGATCATCGGCAGGTTCCCGAGCACGGCAAAGGCGACCATCGTCCACATACCTACCAGGATCGCACGGTTACCTGGCGTGCGGCCGGCGAGCAGCGGCAGCTCGTGCCCGACCGCTTTGGCGACCGATGCGAAGGTCGAATCGACCGTCGAGCCCGCGGCCATGATCATCACGAGCGTCATCAGCAGGTAGGGAGCGATGCCGAACGCGAGGGCGACTTCGCCCGGCATGTTGTCGCCAGCAGGCAGCCCTTCGATTTTCGCGTGCACGCCAACCAGGCTGAACGCGAAGATGCAGATGAAACCCAGCACGCCGGCGACGATCATCGCGCGCAGCATCGTTTTCTCCCGTGTGATGAAGCCGCGGTCGGTGAGCACGGGATCGTGAAAGGGATACGACAAGATCTGCAGGAGCGCGACGAGGAGGAGATCGACGCCCGCGCCCATGCGGAATTCGCCGACTGACATCAGTTGCGGCAAGCCGTGCTTCGGAAGAACGATGAAGAGCACGATCGCCATCACGATGACGAACACGAGCGACTGGATCACGTCCGTCACGATCGAGGAGCGCAACCCGCCTTTCAGGCTGTAGAACAGCGAAGCTGCGGTGAAAAGGAACGCGGCGGCGATGAAGGTCCATTCGCCGGGTTTCCCGTAATATGCGCCGACGACGGACGTGTTGCTCCAGACTTCGTTGTAGAGGCGAATGAGTATCGCGATCGTGAATGCGAGCGCGGCAGCGCGGCCGTAGCGGGAGATCAGAAACGGCACGAGGCCGGTGGCGCCGTGCCGTGTCCGCAGGTGGTATATCGCGATTCCCGCGAGCGGGATCGAAAGCCAGTACGCGGCGTACGCAAGCCCGCCGACGATGCCGTACGCCGCGCCCAGGTTCGCTGCATTCGTCACCGACTTCGCGAAAATCCAGCTGATGAAGATGCTGCACATGAGCGCCCATTCCGAGGCTGCGCGTCCGGTTTCATCCGTACCGCGGAAGAAGCTCGATACGGAGCGCGCCCTCGGCGACATCGCGTACATCGTGACGCCGTAGAGCACGAGAAAGCCCCAGAAGATGAGGCCGGTGGCGAAATCGAACGGAACGTGGCTCATCTGGGTCACCCGAGAGCGCCGCCGCAGCTTGAACCCTGTCCGGCCGTGCAGCCGTAGCAGTGATCCATGACCGCAATGGGATTGCCACCAACGTCGGCGCCGATCAACCGTGCAATGTGCGTACGGGGGCGATTCTTCCACGGAAGCGGGAGCCCGAGCATCTGGTTGAAGTCGCAGTCGTAGACGTAACCGCGCCAATCCACCGACAGAAGCGAGCGGCACATCACGGAATCGAGGTTCTCGGGCTGATAGGCATTCTTGAGGACATCCATATACTGCTCGAACTGGCCTTTCGAGATCAGCATGCTGCCGAAGCGCTGAATCGGCATGTTCGTGAGCACGTAGAGGTGATTGAAAGCAATTCCGAATTCGTCGCGAAGATGCTCCCGGTAATCCGATTCGAGCGGGGCTTGCGCCGGCGGCAGCACCGCGCCTTGCGGGTTATAGACCAGATTGAGGGTAAGCCCTGAACCCTGCTGTCCGTAACCGAAGCGGTTGAGCAGTCGCAAAGCGCGCACGCTCGCCGAGAACACACCTCGGCCTCGCTGCGCGTCGACGTTTCTTTCGAGGTAGCACGGCAACGACGCAACGATTTCGACGTTGTGATCCGTGAGGAACTGTGCCAGATCCTCCTCACCCTCTTGCTCGAGAATGGTGAGATTGCAGCGGTCGATCACATGCACGCCGAGCTCTCGCGCCTTTTCGACGAGAAAGCGGAAGTTGCCATTGAGCTCGGGCGCACCGCCGGTGATGTCCAGCGTCTTCACGGCGGAGGCCTTGAGGAATGCCAGCACGTCGAGCACCGTGCGTCTGTCCATCTCCTCCGTGCGTGTCGGGCCTGCGCTCACGTGGCAGTGCACGCAGCTCTGGTTACAGCGATATCCGACATTCACCTGCAGCGTCTCGAGCCGTTTTCGGCGTATGGCCGGGAAATCCGTTACTTTCAGCCGGGGCAGTGTTGCGTGCATCTATTCTCCGAATATTTGAGTGGGCTGTGTCAGTAGCGCGTAGTCAAATCCGTCAGCCAGGCGGGAGAGTGCTCCACGAGCAGCCGCTCCAGACGCTTGTCGGCGCCCGTCAGAATCAGCAGGCCCAACACGAGCAGCACGATACCCAAAATGTTCTTTCCCACGGTGCCTGCTGTGAGCAGCCTCGACCGTACCCTGCTCAACGCGCCACGCGATGCGGCTCCGATGACCGCAATCGGCATCGCGGCGCCAAAGCCGAACAGCATCATCACCGCAGCGACCTGCGGCAGGCTCTGGCCCTGGGTAGCGAGCGTTGAGGTAGCGCCGAGCGTCGGACCGACGCACGGAGCCCAGACCAGACCGAGGAGAGAGCCCACCGCGAATTGACCCGGCAGTCCGGTCGCAGTGAACCGCCCGAGCAGCGATTGCCCGAAATTGGACATGGCGCCGAGAGCCGTCGTAAATCGAGCCTGTATCGCCGAGCTCAGAAGGAGCACGCCGAACCCGAGAAGCAGGATCGCGGCAACAGCCCGGAACCATTCAGCATCCAGTCCGATAGCGAATCCAATCGTCGCCACGAAAAGGCCGATTGCCGTGAAGGAGATCATTAGACCGCTCGAAAGCGCCAGCGCCCCGAACCGATGCGCACTGGCCGCGCTGGCGACCACGATCGGAATCAGCGGCAATATGCAGGGCGAGAGAATCGACAGTACGCCCGCAGTGAAGCCGAGCGCGTATGTTCCGGCACCAAACTCCATCGTGCGCCCAGGTCACAACGCTTTTTCGAGAAGTGCTGCGATTTTCTGCTTGTCTGTCTCGCCGGTTGATCGGCCGGCTTCCTGCCTGCCCTTGTAAACGATAAGTGTGCTCTGTCTCTGCACGCCGAAGCGTTTCAGGAGCGCTTTCTGACTGTCGAAATCGATGGTGAAGACCTGGTACTCCTTCAGATCGGGGCGCGACAGTAGTTCGGCGATCACGGGCCTCTGCTTTGCGCACGTCGGGCACCAGTCGGCGTGTACTTCCAGGAGCACCGGCTTGCCGACGGCCTGCGCCGTCTCGAATGCGCGGCTATCGAAGGGTGCCGCGCTGGACGACGCGGCTATGGCCAATGCGAGCAAGGTAAAGAGAATACGTGCCAATCGTTTCACTGATGACCTCCAGCTGTTAAAAAACCGATGTTCGGCCGTGACGGATAGACCAACGCAAAGGATGAAACCTTACGCAAAGACCTGAGAACTATCCGTCGACTTTGATGCCGTCCCCTTTGACGAGGCGGGCATCCTTGCGCCGTAAGTCAACGCACACGACTCGCCACCGCCATCGGGATGATGCTTTTTTCGCCGAAGCGCCGGAGGACGGCGTCCTCGCTCCTCCTGCACGTTTCGCTGAGCTTTACGAGCGCTTTTCCGGCAACCGTCTCCTGCCAGAACCAGCGCTCGGCGGCCATGGCATGGCGCGCGCCGGGCTGGTTCAGGACCGCCTCCATATAGGAAAATGGAATATACGTTCCAGAACCAGCGAAAAATTTTTTGCGCCCTCAGCGCGCAGATGTCTTCACGACGCGCGTCCGCTTACCGTTCGTCCGCGCACCGTGCGCTTTGGGCCGGCAGCGGCAGGACTGAGCGACGACAAAGCGGCACGAACGGCGTCACGGATGGTATCGCGGCCGACACCGACGCGGGCCATCACACGTACGCCCTGCAGCACCGCGATGAGCTGCCGCGCGTAGCTGCGTGGGGCCACGTCTGCAGCGAGGTTGCCGGCTTTCTTCGCCTCCACGAGTCTCTGGTGCACGGCGTCTTCCACACGGACGAACGCCTGTCGAATCAGCCGGGCAATCTCCTTGTCCTTTACGCCCAGCTCGACCGCCGTATTCGTGAGGAGGCAGCCGCGCTGCAAGCGGGAATACGGCGCCTCCACCATTTTGAGAAAAAACTGCCGCACGGCCTTATCCGCAGGTTCCGTTTCGTAGAGGCGCCGCACATTGCCCTGCACGACCTCATCCAGGTAGCGCTTCACGCCCTCGACGAAAAGCCCGCGCTTGTCGGGATACACGTTGTAAAGACTGGCGCGACTCACGCCCGTCTCGGAAACTAGATCTTCGATCGACATGCCGCGGTAGCCGCGCGACCAGAATGCCTGCATCGCGCGTGATACCAGTGTCGATTCGTCGAATTGGCGGGGTCGTGCCATGCCCCATTCTAGAAGATGTATTTCACATCGCAAATACCCCTGCGGCTGCGCGCCGGTCACCCGGTGCGGTCCCGGTTGAATTCTTCGTACGCATGAGACGGCACGTGGGGCAAAAGCCTTACACAGAAATTTCATCGCGGAGGCGTAAGGTCGCGGTGGACTGCACGGTCACAATCGCTGGCAGGTCTTCGACTTGGAGCCAGGCACGTGCGTTTTATGTCGGTTTTACTTCTGTTGCTGGGCCTTGCTGGCTGCGATACGCGTGATGCAGCGCAGCCAGGCGCTAACCCGGTCAGCGATTTTCTGCTGCGCCATTGGGTGCGGCCGCTCGTTGCACAGGGGGCGCCGCCGGCGCATTTCAGCGCGCTGGAAGCCTCCCTCGACGCGCGTGCGTGTGGGACATGCCATGACGCACAATTCAAGGACTGGAGCACGAGCCTGCACAGTCGCGCGATGGGACCCGGCGTACTCGGGCAACTGCTCGAGATGCCGCCGCATGCCACGGATGAGCACCAGGATTGCCTGCGCTGCCACGCACCTCTCAAGGAGCAGGCCGACAGCCTTGTCTCGGCGCTGAGTCAGGTGCGAGCGGTCGCATCACGTTCTGCGGAAGATGCGACGATGGCACTACACGAACAAGGTCTCACTTGCTCCGCATGCCACGTACGTGGACATCAGCGTTATGGACCGCCGCGCAAAGACGGCTCGGCGCCGGACGCCACGGCCCGACTGCCGCACGACGGCTGGACAAGCACTGCGGCGTTCGGGGATTCGCGCTTCTGCGCGTCCTGCCATCAGTTTCCCGAAGACGGCTTCGCGCTGAACAGCAAGCTGCTGGAGAACACCTACGAGGAGTGGAAAGCGAGCCGCCACGGGCGCGAAGGCAAGACCTGCCAGTCGTGTCACATGCCGGAGCGACGCCATCTGTGGCGCGGCGTGCACGATCCGGAGATGGTGAAAAGCGGCGTGACAATCGAGGCGACGGTGCCGCATATCCAGCCAGGCGCCGTGCGATCGAAGCTCACGATCAGAAACACCGGCACCGGACACCTCTTTCCCACGTACGTGACGCCGAAAGTCATTCTGGAGGGATTTCAGGAAGATGCGGGCGGACAGATGCTCGAAGCCACGCGACGCGGATACATCATCGCCAGGCAGGTAGCGCCGGACCTGAGCGCGGAAGTCGCCGATACGCGCCTTCCGCCCGACACTGAGGCCGTGCTCGACTACCGGGTGGCTCTCGAGCCTCGGGCGGTATCCCTGGTTTTCAGAGTGCGGGTCGAACCGGACGCGTTTTATACGGAACTGTACCGCTCGCTGCTCGAAAGCGGCGCCGCAAGCCCGGGAAAGGGCCTGATCAAAAAGGCGCTCCAGGAGTCTCTCGCATCTCAATTCATCCTGTATAGCCGACGCGAGAAGCTGCAGAAGTGAAGTGATCAGGTTCGCCGCGCGAGCTGCTCTACATGCCCGACGCGCCGCATAACAGAATGTACGTTCTGAAAACGGTACGCATATGCCGGCGGCACACCTGGTGGCATGCCGCCTGTCCTGAGCTACCCGGTTAGCGGAAAGAACCGCTTTCGTTAGGCGAAGCTGGAAACGT
>Ga0075431_100002591_pt1 | contig 17466 bp, 12 predicted proteins | sample RhiMetdeltSRZDD5_FD_75297 | JGI IMG/M metagenome (GOLD analysis project Ga0075431, IMG submission 75297) | Populus rhizosphere microbial communities from Tennessee, USA - Rhizosphere MetaG P. deltoides SRZDD5 | ecosystem: Host-associated > Plants > Roots > Rhizosphere > Soil | place: USA... | reverse complement strand
AACGCCAGCGGCTTGGTCCAAACGGCTCTATCGAGAGTGACCCGGCGAGTGAACGTCGAGCTCAATGCGTGCGTCCGTACGCCAGGTCACTCCCGATAGAGTCGTACCGTCTATCGCGACGTAACGTCTACGAATGAGCCGCGCGGCATCCGGATGCACCGGCCGCGTCGGCTCCATTCGAGTTAGATGCCTGCGGCGACTTTCATCGCCTCACTTCGTACAGGGTATTGAACGGATTTTCCAGCGGCACATGCCGGACGCTGCTGAAGCCAGCCTCCGCGCACAACTCGCGCACCTTAGGCTCATGGAGGCCAAGGGTTCCCAGCCCGACACCTCCATTGGCAAGTGACGTGGTCATGCAGTAGAACACACTGAAGCCGTGGAACATGGCGCCAAGCGGTCCGGCGTTTTCCTCGAGCCTGTTCGAGCAATTGATGTCCAGGCACATGTAGATGCCATCGGGATGTAGCGCTGCTCGAATGGAGCGTAACAAGCCGCGTGGATCAGCCGCGTCGTGGACGACATCAAACGTGGTGATGACGTCATACTGCTCGGGCAGCCCAGCTGAGGCGTCGAGCTGGTGGAAACTCACCTGGTTAGCAACTCCGGCTGCGTTGGCATTGGCGGTCGCCCTGTCAACCGAGGGTTGAAACACTTCGTACCCGGCGTAACGCGACTTGGGAAACACCTGCGCCATCTTGATGAGGGCGCCCCCACGTCCGCAGCCCACGTCCGCCACCAGTGCGCCCCGTTCCAGCTTCGCTTGCACATCGGGCATGGCAGGAATCCACTGTTGCGTCAGCAGGTTTTCGACCGAGCTCATCCCGAATCGTTCCGCGCCATCCCAGAAGTGCACATCATAGGCCGACTGCGGCACGCCGCCACCGCGACGGAAGCATTCTATGACTTGGTCGAAGACCCCTACCAGTGCAGGAAGCAGTTCGTGTACGCCGCCGAAGAAGAAGGGCCCGGCCTCGTGCGCGAGAGCAGGCATGTGCTCGGGCGGCAAGTTGAAACGCCGCGTGGCGGAGTCGTATGCAATGTACCCAGCCGTCGCCATTCCACCGAGCCACTCACGGACATATCGCTCGTTGGTGCCGGTCCGTGAGGCGAAATCTGCGCTGGTCACGGGACCGCTTGCAGCGAGCTCTTTGAAGAGCCCCAGACGGTCGCCGACAGCAGCCAACAGGGTGACAAGCGTGGCACTCGTGTCGCCGAGCACTTTACCGACGAACTGATCAACCTGCGCCTGGTCCAGAACGGCTTGGGTTTGCATGTCACACCTTCTTTCACCTTGAAGAGATGGCGTCTAACGTATTCGCGCTGAGCCGCGGTGCAGTACGAATTTCATGGCCGATGGCTCCAGCGCGATGTTGGGCTGCAACTTAATTCACGGGTCCAGGAACAAATCTTAGCCAGAGACGGCCATCGCCGGGGCGAACACGTAGTGCCGCATGAAGTTTTCAATCATCAAATTCACCTGGTCTGGCGCCTCAAGCTGGTTGAAGTGGCCGGCACCTACCGTCCAACCGTGGACGACGTTCGGAAGCCACTGCGACATGAGATGCGGTGGATTCCATGGCGATGCGGATGCGAGATGAAGTGCCGGCACTCCACACTGCGCAGCCACCGCCGGCCCATCAAATGCGAGGCATCCCCGGAGCGCGACGGCAGCGACGTGGCTTTGCGCTCGCGTCATCACCTGACAGACACGCTCGACAAGCATGGGATCGGACGTCGGCAGGAACAGATAGTTTGTGATGAACTGCCGTTGTGGTTCCCGATTGCCCGCCTCGATCGCCTTCGCCGTCGCCTCGAAGCCTGCGCGAAGCTCCGGCGAATACACGAACGGAGCGGGGTCGACCATGACGATCGCCGCTACACGATCGGGATGGGATGCGGCCAGCTGCAACACGATGTTACCGCCCAGGCTGTGACCAACTGCCACCGTCCTGCCAAGGTCAAGCCGGTCGATCAGATATGAGATGTCGTCCGCATAAGCGGCAATAGAATATGGTCCTTCGGGCTTGTCGCTCTCGCCGTGCCCACGGAGATCGAGGGAGACGACCCGATGCCGCTTCGCAAAGTGTTCGGCCTGCGGCGCAAAGAACGATCGATCGCAGGTCCAACCATGGACGAACACCATGATCGGCTCTCCCGCACCTCGGTCGTCGTAGGCGAGTCTGATTCCGTTGCGTTCAATCATTGCCATCGTCGCCCTCCGTTCTCCGATACCGATGGACTCGAAGCGGTGCGAATGCGGTCGCTGACCTGCCTTGCTGTCTGAACCCGACCTGTCCTCCCGTCAGCCCAACGCTCAGGACTGACCCGCGGCGACTCAGAGGCGCCGTCGGAGTCAGTGTTAGGCAGCCTGTTTGACCTTCGGTCAACCAAGCCTTACGCCCCGTAACGATGCTCCAGTAGCCGCAGGTCGGCTTCACCTCAATGTCGACAAACCCCGCTCCCGCTAACATCGCGCATAAGCCGCGACCCGAATATTGTTGGCCCTCCACCGCCAAGAGCATCACCATGTTGGCAGCGGCCACGGTGAGAGGGCCGGTCTTGTCATGGTCGTAGAGCACCTCGTGAATGACGAGACGACCTCCAGGTTCCAAGCTTTCGAAACTTTTCTGAGTGAGGAGACGACCCTTCTCCGGCGGCCAATCATGGTAGATGTTGGAATAGAAATGAAGATCTGCCGAGGGAAAGGCGTCGCTCCACATATCTCCCGCCTGCGTCCGGACGCGACCCTGCAGGCCATAGCGTGCGATGTATTCTTCAGCCACTTCACACACGGGAGCTAAGTCATAGACAACCGCTTGCAGATTTGGCCACCTTAGCGTCGCGCCGATGCAGTGGGCGCCTGAACCTCCTCCAATATCGAGCAGGAGTTGGTACGCCGACAGGTCAAGCACCTCGGTCTGTGGAGAATTCGTCAGCACCGCTTTTTTGAAAGCCTCAACCGACAAACCACCAGAGGAGTCAATCGCGATGAGCAAATCGAGGAATCCTCCGAAGTACGTAGAGCTGCCTTCGAGCAAATAATCTTCGGCAAGCGAGGTGAGCGAGTAGCGCCCGTCTTGCACTCGCAGCAGGCCTGCCGACACGCACAGCGTCAAGAGCGCGTCTGCAGGGCGACTGACAATTTTGAGAGCATCGCAGACCTCTTGGAGCGTGCGCGGTTGCTCGGCGAGGAAGGGAAAGAGCTTGAGGTTGTGTGCGACGAGCAAACCATAGGTGCCGATGGCTGCCTCGAGGAGATCCCATAGCGGCCGCTCATCCGCACGTGGCTTCTGAATCGTCACGGAGTTCTGTTGTGCCACGAGACACTCCTTCTCGTGTGCCTAACGTTGTATAGCTGGAGGGCAGCAATCGCTGGTTCCTGTTGCGAAGGTGCTCCTCCAAACGCCGACGCGCTCCGTCCGTCGGGCGCAATTGTCCTGGGCGGCCAAATTGCCGTCAACTCCTTCCAACGGGTGCCCTTGCACGATCTGCTTGAGCTCCAGCCCAGGTGGCGCTGGCGAGTTAAACACTGAATTTCGAGATTAGGCCGCGACCGCCAGTGCCTGGTATTCGTGTCTGTGACACAGTCGACCACGGAGGGCAAACGATCAGTCGCTCAGCGTATTTCTACCGAATCGGCCAAGGATGGAAAGCCACTGCGCCGTCTATCGTGACGTATCCACGATCCCGGGGTCCGAGTCAGCGCGCCGTGGTGGCACGCGCGTTGGAGTGACGTCAGCCCTCGACTTGGCGCGCCCGATGTTTTCGGGTATTGATCCGTTGATGGTCGAGCCTGCGGCTCGTGACGAACATCCACCCACAATCCTCGAATCCGTGTTGCGGTACAACCGCACCCACGCAGCAGTGCTGCTGGCCCTGGTTCCGCTGATCTCCTGGATATGGATCGTCGTGATGGCGCGCGACATGTACGGACCAATGACAGGAGCGAGTGCGTGGATGATGACCGCGCGATGGGATGTGCCGCATCTGCTGTTGCTCTGGGCAATGTGGGCGGTCATGATGACCGGGATGATGCTCCCCTCTGCCTCACCGATGTTGCTGCTATACGGCTTCGTCGCGCGACGATCCGCACAAGGAACGGCTGCGCGCCAGCTTTATGCGTTCGCGGCTGGATATCTCATGGTCTGGGCCGTGTTCAGTCTAGGAGTAACTGCGCTTCAGCGATTGCTCGCGGCGTTCCTGGTTGTTTCGCCGATGATGGAAATTACCAGTCCCGCGATCGGTGGGACGCTGCTGCTCGTCGCAGGCGTGTATCAGTTGACGCCAATCAAGCACGCCTGCCTGCGGACGTGCCAGTCCCCCCTTGGATTCCTGATGAGTCGATGGCGCAGCGGATCATCTGGTGCATTCGCGATGGGCCTCGAGCACGGCGCATATTGCGTGGGGTGCTGTTGGGCACTGATGTTGTTGCTGTTTGCCGGGGGCGTGATGAACCTGATGGTCATCGCGGTGCTCACAGCATTTGTCGCATTCGAAAAGCTGGCGCCGTTTGGCACGCACGGCGCGCGGATCAGCGGCGTGCTGCTGATCGCGGCAGGATCCTGGATGCTCGTACGGTGAACCGGGATATAATCCGCGAACTTCTGCAACCGTAGAAATCGGAGGCGTTCAGTTGTGACAGACGTCCCCCGCTGGCACGTCACGGGAGACTGGTTCGACACGTGCAACTGCAGTGTTCCGTGCCCGTGTACCTTTGCCCAGCCGCCGACGACCGGCGACTGTGACGGCATCCTCGCGTGGCACATCCGAAGGGGCAATTACGGTGATGTCCGCCTGGATGGACTGAGCGTCATGGCGCTCGCCGCTTTCATGGCACCAGGGAACATCTGGGAAGGGCAGACGAAGGCCTCGATGGCGATCTTCATCGACGAGCGGGCAGACGAACGGCAACGCGAAGCGCTACAGATGATCTTTGGTGGACGCGTTGGCGGCTGGCCCGGGATATTCGCGAATTTCGTCGGCGAAGTGCGGGGGATGGAGTTTGCTCACATCGATTTCCACGTCGACGATGATCTGGCGTCGTGGCGGGCTGAGATTCCCGGCAAGTTGAGATCCAGTGCAGAAGCGCTCGGCGGGCCCACGACGCCACCCGGCAAGCGGGTGCAAGTGCACAATGCCGGCGGGTGCGAAACAGGTCCGGGTGGCGTAGCAACCTACGGGAAAGCCACCGCAGACAGGGCTGACGCCTTCGGGTTCAAGTGGGACCGCACCGGCCGTTCGAGTAAGCACATCCCCTTCGACTGGTCCGGCCCCGACGCCTGAACGCTGAGTCGAGACCTGCGTCGGCAGCGGCTTTACCTGAGGGCGGTATCCGCAACAGACCCTCGGCGCTTCACCGATGGTTCAATGCTCATCTCGTTACCAATCCAAGGCGCAAGACGGTTAAGCAGCCGGGACAGACGACACCAGGGATCACCGTCCCTCGATCCACATAGAGCGGATCGACGGAATCGGATTAGTAACGATCAGTCGGCAAGCGTATTTCTACTCGAGTGACCGCGGGTGAAAAGCCACTGCGTGTATCGCCTTTGGCGACAGCTTCCGCCAGCACGACCATCGCGTCCATCGTGCCGCGGTCCAGACGTGGCCCGGATCCGCCTAAGTGTGCGATCTAGATGGGAACGTCTGGTGCCGATGGAAGAATCTCGTTCACGACGGTCATCGCCTCAGCCTTCCCAAACGGGTTTCGGATCTTGTCGTCACCGGTCCACACGTGGGCGACGATCGCCATTCGACGGGAGTTGGCTGCCTGAAACACTCGGCGCACCCGGACAACATGGTCGGGGTTTCGCAGGTTGACTCCAGAATTGGCGAAGTGCAGCTTGAGGCCGTGCCGCAGGCTGGCATTCCTTGAGCAGCGATCAACCTCCTCCAATGCATAGTTCTTGAGCGGATTGATACTGCAGAACCCCCGAAGCCGATCAGGGAATCGCGCAACTTGTTCACTCGTCCAGTCGTTCTCAGCCTTCACGCGTCCGTACTCATCTTCGAGCTTGAGGTCGGGGCTTCCGTACGCGTATGCCAGTGACAAGACCAGCGCCCGCCGAATGCCAGCAGCATCGAGCTGAGCGATCAATTGCTCGGCGAGCACGGATTCTGGCTCGGACCACACTTGAGCCAGACCGGGGCTAAGTAGGTGTTGGTGATGATCGACTAAGGGCACGATGGATTACTGGCGCTTGAGGCTGCGCCGATCCAGAGCAGGCGGTCAGTGATAACAGGAGGAACGCCTGCCGACGCAAGCGCCCTCGTGAAGCAGAACGCATTCATATGGAAGCTACCACATAGTGCCGCACTGCGCCGTCAGTCACATGAGCGGTGACAAATTGGATAGGTAACGAGCAGTCGGCAAGGGTATTTCCATCGGCAACGGCCGTGCATGGAAGCCACATCGGCGTCATCAGAATTAGAAGGCCAGGAACCCCGCTGGCCGTGGAGCTCGCGAAACCGCCAGACGTTCTCTTCCTCCTTCTCGAGCTTGACCGAGAACAGGAAATACACGGAAAGGTCAGGTCGTCTCGTTTCACTCGCGTGCGAGAAACAAGTCGACCTCCCTGCCTGCATGACCGGCTATCGAAGAAGGCTGGCGCGTCGCCGTCAGCGTGCAGGTTTGATGTTTTGATTGAGGCGAAAGAGGTTAGTCGGGTCGTACTTCCGCTTGATCCGGGCCAGCCGATCATAATTGCCGCGGTAGCTCTCCCGCACACGGTCCTCGCCCTCGTCGGCCATGAAGTTGATGTAAGCCCCGCGTGGCGAATGTGCGCGCATCGCTTGCCAATAGTCCTTCACCCATTTCACGTTCGCGGCGGTATCTTCTGGCCTGTGCCAGAACGCATCCTGTGAGAACGCGAACGTCGCGTCCCGTTGCGCGAACGGCGTAGCGTCATTGGCCACGCGAGCCATCGCACCACCGAAGTGATTGAGGTGCGTAAAGGATAAGGGCGTGGGCTTTCTCTCCGCCCACGCGATCATGTCGTCGACCATTGCCGCGGGAATCTTGTCGAAGTAGTCGGACTTCGAGTAGGAGTAGGTACCTTTGGGAAAGAGCGGGTCGAAAAACGATTGCAGTGCGGTATAGGGCAGAGGCGCAAGCAGGTCGACTGCCGGCTTCAACGCTCGTATCGGCGCGACCACACGCTCGCCCGCCTCAGCGGCGCCGGCGTAACACGCGGCGATGATGGCGACCTTCTGTCCGTGGATCGACTCGGGGAGAAATGGGGCGGGGGGCGCGTTCCAGTGGAGCAGCGCCGTCGTCAGTTCATCAGGAAGGTCCTTCACATAGTCGAGGTAGAAGTTTGTGATCTCCTTTGCCCTGTCCCACAAGAAGAACGCGGCGCCGGCGAGCACCGCTGGCCCAACCTTATGCAGTCGGAATTCGAACGAGGTCACGACGCCGAAGTTCCCTCCACCCCCCCGGAGGGCCCAGAACAAGTCGGCGTATTGCGTCTCGCTGGCTGTCAGAAAGTCTCCGTTCGCCGTCACCACGTCCGCCGATAGAAGGTTGTCAGCCGTGCTGCCGTACTTCCGAATGAGCCAGGTTTGACTTCCGCCACCCAGCGTCAGTCCTCCGATTCCGGTCGTCGACACGACCCCGCCAGAAGTCGCGAGCCCAAAGGCCTGGGAATCGTGGTCGACGTCCCCCCACAGCGCGCCCCCCTCAGCACGAACCGTCTTGGTTGCCAGGTCAATGCGCACACCACGCATCCGGGACAGGTCGATCATCAGGCCGCCGTCGCACACCGAGTGTCCCGGCCAGCTATGTCCGCCGCCGCGCACAGCGACCAGCAAACTGTGAGTCCCGGCAAACTTGACGGCCGCGATGACATCAGCCGCTCCCGAACACTGCGCGATCAGCCCCGGGCGGCGGTTGATCATCCCGTTCCATATGTGCCGCGCCTCTTCGAACTCCTTATCGTCAGGCGCAATCAGCTTCCCACGGAAGGCCGTCCGCAGTTCTTGAAAGACCGCATCGGCGATCTCGGCTTTCCCACCGTCAAGTTGCTCGATCTGCATGGTGGATCCCTGCTAAGCCAGCTTCATTCTCCTGGACAGATCGTTGAAGCGGGCATCATTGCGCATCGTGTCAAAGACAGGGAGGACCAGCCATGGTAGCAGCGGGCTGCGCTCTTGGTAGCCTTGTTCCAGGAGATCGAACGCCTCATCGATCCGTCCAAGGGCGCCCAGGATCCATGCCTTGAAAACGGCCGACACGTATGTCGTTCGGGCCCGGACTTCTAGCTCGTCGAGCGTCGTCTCCGCTGGTTCCCGCCGGTTTGCCATCGCGTACGCCCATCCCAGCCAGCCCAGATAGTACGCGTCACGGTTCGACAGTATTGCTGCGCGTTCCAGCACCGCGACCGATTCGTCGCGCAACCCCGACCGCATGTAGGCTGCCCCGCTGTTCCAAAGAACTTGCAGTGAATCGTGGGCCAGGTCCCGTCCCCTCTCGAGCTCCGCCAGCGCGTCTGTGTTCTGTCCGTTAATCATCAACGCCTGCCCCAGGATCGCGCTGACGTAAGGCGAGACGGGCTCGAGCGCCTGCGCCTCGCGAGCGAACGTACAAGCCTCACCGAATCGACTTTGCACAATCCGGAGAAATGCAAACCAACACTTTGCTCGCGTGTGGGTGGGCTCCAGTTCGATAGCGGTTCGCAGCGCCTGCTCCGCTTCGGGCCAATCCCACTCGAGAAAAAGATGACACAAGCCGGCGGCCGCATGCACTTCGGCCAGCGTGTCGTCGAGCGCGAGGGCCCTGCTCAGCGCCGCGCGGGATTTGGTGCGCGCCTCGTCCGCGTGCAACCCATACCAGCCAAGGCTTGCATACGACTCCGCCACGCCCGCGTGCGCCAGGGCATAGTTCGGGTCTCGCTGGACTGCCTGCTCGAAAGAGTGCGCGGCCCGCTGGATGGAATCCGCGTCACGCCGGTACCAGTGGTTGAGCCCCCTGAGGTAGTCCTGGTACGCGGCGACGTTGGTACTGTGACGCCGCGCTGCGACAGGCACTTCGGACCGGCCCAGTCTTACCCGCAAGGCTCTGACGATGCTCTCCACGATCTGGTCCTGGATCGCGAACACGTCTGTTAACTCGCGGTCGTAGCGCTCGGACCACAGATGGTATCCGTTGCCGGCGTTGATCAGCTGGGCGGTGACGCGGATACGACTGCCAGCGCGGCGCACACTGCCCTCCAGAATGGTGCGCACGTCGAGCGCTTCACCGATCTTGCGGATGTCTTGTTCCTTGCCGCGGAACGCGAACGCCGAGGTGCGCGCTGTGACATTCAGGCCCGGCACGTGGGTCAGCGCATTGATGATCTCCTCGGCCAGGCCATCGCTGAAGTATTCGTCGTCCGGATCGCGGCTCATGTTCGAAAATGGGAGGACGGCAATGGACGGTTGCTGCTCGGTAGGTTTGACCACGGCCTGTTCCAGTGCGGCTTTGACTTCCGCCATCGTCTGAAAACGTTCGCGCGGCTGCTTGGCCAGGCACCGGCTCACGATCCGTCGAAGGGCTGCGGGCGTCTCCAGCGGTGGCGGTTCCTCGTTCACCACTGCCGTGACCGTAACAAACGGCGTATGGCCCCGAAACGCCCGGCGGCCACTCAACATCTCGTAGAGCACCGCGCCGAAGGAGAACACGTCCGAACGCTCATCGAGCGTGAGGCCCTGCGCCTGTTCGGGCGACATGTATGCCGCTGTGCCGAGCACCGTTCCCTCCATCGTACGCGTCACGTCTCCATCGACGGCCATCAGCTTCGCCAGGCCGAAGTCGAGCACCTTCGCGTTGCCCTTCGGGGTCACCAGAATGTTGGCGGGCTTGAGGTCGCGATGGAGGATCCGACGTTGGTGTGCGGCCTCCAGCGCACTGACAATCTGGAGACCAAGCCGCACCGCTTCATCCGGTATCAGCGGTCCCTGTGGCGGCGTGCCGTCGATGTACTCGAGCACCAGATAACCAGGCCCGATGTCGTAGATCTGACAAATGTGTGGGTGGTTCAGGCTTGCGATCGCACGCGCTTCTTCGTCGAACCGGCGCAGCCGATCGGGCTCCGCGGCGAACTGCGCGGGCAGGACTTTGATGGCGACTGTCCGATCAAGGCGAGTGTCCTGTGCCCGATATACCTCCCCCATGCCGCCGGCGCCGAGCGCGGAAAGGATTTCGTACGGGCCGAGCCGGGTGCCAGCGGAGAGGGACATGCGACACCGCCGATTGTAGCGGCCGAGTCGAAGGCAGCAAAGGACAATGGGCTCACTGGCTCAACCCGGCATCGAGCCCATTCATAGACACCTCCGCTTATTTCGCAGTTTCGGTATGTCGCCCGACTCGCATAGGAACGCGAAAGCCAGATACCCCTTTGCAGCAGAATGGAAGTGATCACCCTTCGGAAGACCTCCTGCGGATTGAAGTTAATAATGAGTAGTCGGTAAGTATTTTCCGAACCCCTCGGCAATGGTTCGGAAAGCCTGCGGCGTTTAGCAGCGAGTTCATGCGTGTTAGGCTCCCTGCCGTTAGGTGCGGCGATGTCAAACGTGCGAAGACACACTTCGCGACCACACCATGGCGGCGAGGACAACATGACGATGAGTCGAATTAATACCGTGGCAATCGCACTGAGTATTGCGTGCGGATTTGTTGGCGGCGCCGGCTCGACGCAGGATTCAGCGAAAGAGCAGAACCTGTCCGTCAGGATCGCTTCTTCCAAACGGATGGCGGACGGTACAGAGTGGACGACTGCCAATCTGAACGTCAACACGTCGTCATCCTATTGTTACGACGATGCGGAACGGAACTGCCGTCGATATGGCCGCTTATATACATGGGAATCGGCGCAGCGAGGATGTCAGTCGCTAGGGGATGGATGGCGGTTGCCGACCGACGACGAATGGCGTCAGATGGCGAAGCACTATGGTGGACTTGGGAACGATTCGCCTGACAAGGGTAAAGCGGCGTACACGGCACTCCTGAGCGGAGGGACGTCAGGCTTCAATGCGGTGCTGGGTGGCAATCGCTCCATTGATGGACAGTACGAGCGGCTGGAGGAACACGGATTGTACTGGACGGTATCCGAAAACGATCCGATCACCGCCCCGTTCTATAACTTCGGCAAAGGCAGTCAAGCACTCTATCGTCAGCCGCAGGGCCAGAAGCAGATGGCAGTGTCCGTGCGTTGCGTCAGGCAGTGAACGACCGGTTGGGAATTGAGTTTTGCTCCAAATTTCCGCAGCTAAACCCGCCGGAACGCCGTTGCGGGCTCGACGCTGGCCGCCCTTTTCGCCGGGAGCAGACTCGCGAGTGCTGCATGCGACGCACCGTGTTCCGATACCCGAGTTTACCGCCGAGGATAGTCGTCGGGATTACTCCCCGAAAGTCGCCAAAGTGATTTGGAAATCGGGACCGAGAATTCAGAAGACGCTGCGGCGTTTGATCGTTCGTAACGATCTCCCCTGATCCGCCCCTTCGCTCTTTGCGCGTCCGCTTGAGATCACCCCGATGTGCGCGTCAAAGAAATTCGGTAACGGAATCGCCAAGCTCAGCGTGTGAAGCGTCGAGTCGGCAAAGTCGCATGATGACCGCTGAGAGTGCGGGCAGTATCCTTCTCGTGAGGCTCCTATGAAGCTTCTGATCGTCGAGGACGACGATGAATCCCGCGATGTGCTGAAAGCCCTCTTGGAGCTCGACGGTCATGACGTCACTGCCGCATGGAACGGTATCAAGGGCTGGCAGGCATTCCAATCCGGGGAGTTTTCGGTCGTCCTCTCGGACTGGCTCATGCCCGAGATGGATGGGCTCGAGTTGTGCCGTCGGATTCGAGCGAGCGATCGACCGAGCTATTCGTACATCATTCTTGTTACTGCACTGCACGGAAAGTCTTCCTATCTCCAAGGTATGGATGCCGGCGCCGATGATTTCGTTTCAAAGCCTTTGGATCCGGATGAACTCAAGGCCCGATTGATCGTCGCGGAACGTATCATCGGCGTTCAGAATCGAGTGAAACATCTCGAAGGTATTCTGCCTACCTGCATGTACTGCAAACAGATCCGCGACGAGCAGAACCAGTGGATAGGCATCGAGTCTTACATCAGCAAACGTAGTCGAGCGTCGTTCAGTCATGGTGTCTGCCCGTCCTGCTACGACAAGTTCGTCCAGCCAGAACTGGATCGCATCCGGCCCACTTGATCGCACGATGCACGTGAGTTGCCCATCGGACCCGCAGGTACAGAGACACCGCGAAACGCGGTAGCGCCCTCCATCGATCCGTTGTACTCGAACAGCGACCGAGTCGAATCGATCGTCCAACCGGCCGTAAAGATCGTACGGCCGTCGCTGTCAGGGGTCACGCTGAACATGTCCTTCGCGGCAGCGTCTGTGACCAGCCTGCCATCGAAGACGGCGATGGCGAATCGAGCGAGGTCGTTCGCCGTCGAGATGATACCGCTGGCTGGCGTCTTGAAACGCGTATCCACGACAAGCGATGGACGCAGCCCGTAAATGGGCCCGCGACGGAAGCTTGGACTGAAGGTGTCAGAGGTATACGCCGGATCCGAGGAAACCTGGCCACCTGGCACGCCGTATCCAAGCGCGGCAACGCTGGACGCGAGCAGCGCGCAGGCGATTGTTACCTTGACCATTCGACAACCTCTGGGAACCTTTTCCGTTCGACGGCTTATGTGACCCGAAGGTTCAGTCAGTGCGCGATGGGTAGCGCGCCGCCCGATCTACGTCCGTCTCAGGTGGCGGGCGTATTCCCCGAGCCTGGCGATCCAGAGAGTGAGCGGTGGCCGAACACCGCGCCCTCGTGGGGCCGCACAGTGATCTCCGCTATTCCGTGAACATTCGAAGCAAGAATCTCTGGATGTAGGCGTAAGGGTATTTCTACCGGCACTGTAGTCGATCAGAAGTCCCTGCGCCGTTACGTGGGACCTATCCTGTTTGCGGCCCCCTCTCGCCCGTATAATGACGCCACACTTGGCCCTCACCCCCGGCATTCGCCTCGGCGTCTACGAAGTGATCGCCAGCATCGGGGAAGGGGGAATGGGGCAGGTATTTCGCGCTCGCGATACGAAACTGGATCGCGACGTCGCCATCAAGGCGCTGCCTGAGGCGTTCGCCCACGATGCTGATCGGCTCGCGCGCTTCCAGCGTGAAGCCAAGACCCTCGCCTCGCTGAACCACCCAAACATCGCCGCCATCTACGGCTTCGAAGAGAGCGGGGGCATGACTGCCCTCGTGATGGAACTGGTCGAGGGAGACGATCTCTCGCAGCGCATGGCTCGAGGTGCGATCCCTCTCGATGAGGCGCTCTCGATCGCGAAGCAGATTGCCGAGGCGCTCGAAGCGGCGCACGAGCAGGGCATCATTCACCGCGATCTGAAGCCCACGAACATCAAGGTGCGCCCGGAGGGCACGGTCAAGGTGCTGGACTTCGGTTTGGCGAAAGCGATGGAGCCGGCCGGCACGACATCGCCGAGCGTGTCGCAGTCTCCGACGATTACCACACCCGCGATGACGCAGGCGGGAATGATCCTCGGGACCGCCGCCTACATGAGTCCCGAGCAGGCCCGCGGTAAGCCGCTGGACAAGCGCGCGGATATCTGGGCGTTTGGTGTGGTGCTGTACGAAATGCTGACGGGCAGGCGCCTCTTCGCGGCCGATTCGGTCCCTGAAACGCTGGGGCTGATCTTCTCGCACCAGCCGGACCTGGCGCTGCTGCCAGCCGCGACGCCCGCGCGTGTCCGCGCGCTGATCGCGCGATGCCTCGTCAGGGATCCCCGTCACCGTCTGCGCGACACCGGCGACGCGCGGCTGGATCTGGCTGATGCTCAAAGCGCCACCCCCGAAAACAACCCGCCGCCCGGCGTGGCGCCGAAAGGACGCGAGCGGCTGGCATGGGCCTTGGCCATGTTGATGGCGCTCGTCGCCGGCCTGTTGGGTGTGCGGACTCTTCGCCCGGCTCCCGTTACTTCCGAGACGCACCTTACGATCATCACGCCTCCAACGAGGGACGCGACGCTCGCGATTTCGCCCGATGGGCTGAAGGTTGTCTTCGTGGCGCGATCCGCTGGCCAGTCTCAGTTGTGGCTGCGGTTACTCGATTCGCCGACGGCGCGGCCGTTGGCGGGGACCGAGGGCGCATCATCTCCGTTCTGGTCGCCAAACAGTCGTTCGATCGGGTTTTTCGCTGACGCCGTGTTCAAGCGCATGAATCTCGATGACGGATCCATTCAGGCACTCATGTCCGCGGCTTCGGGTCTGGGGGGCGCGTGGAACGACGACGACACAATAATCTTGTCGACGAACCCGGGCACCTCCATTCTGCGGGTCCCCGCTGGAGGTGGTGAACCGACCGCTGTGACGCGATTCGATTCACCGCAGCAGAGAAGTCATTCGTCGCCTCAGTTCCTGCCCGATCAGCGTCACTTCCTCTTCTTCGTCGCGGGCACCTCAGAAGCACGTGGTGTCTATATCGGTCAGCTCGATTCACTGGACACCAAACGACTGTTCGACGCGGAAACGCCAGCTGTGTATACCTCCAACGGACAGTTGCTGTTTGTCCGTGGCGAGAAACTGCTGGCACAACGCTTTGATCCGGAACGGCTCGAAGCGAGGGGAGACGCGGTCCCGATAGCCGAACACATGAACGCCGGGACAGTGTTGTCTGCATCCGCTGCCGGGCCTATCGTCTATCGCACGCCTTCCCCTGATAGCGGACAGCGGCAACTCGTATGGATCGATCGGTCTGGCAGGGTCACCGACACGGTGGTCTATCCCAACATCTCGTCGCCAGGTCCGGCACTGTCTCACGATGGCCGCCGCGTTGCACTGTTCCGCTATGCCAACGGCAATATGGACATCTGGTCGTATGAGACCGTCCGTCGTCGCTGGGACAGGCTCACCTTTGACGCGGGAGATGACATCTTTCCCCTGTGGTCTCCCGACGACGGCAGTATCGTGTTCGGCTCACGGCGTGGCGGTATGAATCTTTACCAGAAGCTCCTCAGTGGCCCACCTGGAAGTGAGGAACTACTGCTCTCGACGTCAGAAGCGACCTTCCCGATGGACTGGTCACGCGATGGACGTTTCCTGCTCTACGACAGCGTGGATTCCAAAGGGGATGTCGACATCTGGGCGCTGCCTCTCGAAGGACGAAAGGCGTACACGGTTGTTCAAACGCAGTTCAACGAGCGTCTCGGGCAGTTCTCCCCAGACGGAAGGTGGATCGCCTACCAGTCCGACAAGACCGGCCGCTTCGAGATTTACGTGCAGCCATTTCCAGGTACCGGAGGTGACTTTCCCGTATCAACCACTGGTGGCACGCAGGTGAGATGGAATCCCCGCGGGACCGAATTGTTCTATGTTGCGGCGGATGACCGATTGATGGCGGTGCCGATCCGTGTTCCTTCAAACGCGACGACGTTCGAAGTTGGCGAGCCGCTTTGGTTGTCTGGCACGAACATGGGCGGCACGATCCCGGGTACGAACAGACACGCCTACATGGTTGCGCCGGACGGCCAGTCTTTCGTGATCAACTCGGTTCCGGAAGAAGCCAGTACCTCGCCCATCACGGTCATCCAGAATTGGAAGCCGAGAACGAGTAAGTAGCGCCCGATCCCACAGCCCAGAGCGCAGAACCGAGAGCCCAAGCCCACAGCCTGTTTCCTGTCCGGCAGCGCGAACCTGCAGTGCCTGACCCGTGGTGGGTACACAAATTTCCGGCGCGACGTCGACTAGTCGCCAAGGGTATTTCTACCGGCACTGTAGTCGATCAGAAGTCGCTGCGCCGTTTTCGAGAAGTAATCCTGGTCCGGTCCAGTCCTGTATAGTCGGCTCCACCGTTCCTGAACCATCCCGGTCTGTGGACTCCTCGCTGAAGGCACGTTGCCTACAGGAGGTAGGACAGGTGTCGGCGCGGCATCTTCAATTTTGCCTGGCAACGGGACCAAAGGCCGGCGGTGGTATCCGGTGGTGCGTCGCCGACTCGTAGGCGGTGCCTATTTTGATCAGGGTCGGCTCCTCCCCCTGCCCAGCGAAGAACGTGATCGCGATCGGCATGGGATGCGGCAGCTTGGTCTTTGGTGTGCTCGGCGCGAGTTCCGAGATGTAGTCCGTCTTCGCCGTGTTCAGCGAGTACCGCGGCTCGTAGACGATGTCCGACATGCCGGCCGGGACCACGATGCGCGGAATCTGGAAGAAGGGCGTGATGCTTTCGAGACTGATCTGGCCGACGTTCGGCCCCTGGATCTTCGGTGTCGGCACCGTGTTCTCGGGATGCACGAAGGCGTGGACACCATTCTCGGACATCACGCGCTGCAGGGCCAGACGCGCGATGTAGCTACGCGCCACTTGATCGGCCTTGCCCGGCGCATGGTGATTCTTGAGCGCCAGCCAGTTCTCCGCCCCGGCGCGCGATGCATCGTCGCGAAACCGGGCGTTGGCGACCCAGTCGGCCCAGCTCCTGATCCTCGCGTCGCCGCGATCCTCGAGGTAGCGGTCGATGTCGAACATCACATCGTTGCACCGCCAGGGCTCCGTCGCACGCGGGTAGCACGGCTCGGCACCGTAGCTGACGATGTTGGTCATGTTGATCCGATCGGTGAGTGGGGCCTTCCGCTTGCTCAGCTTTTTCAGGTAGTCGTATGACGTGACATCGTGGCCTGGCACAGCGAACAATAGTTTTCCGGTGTCATCGCGGCGCGTGAAGATCTCAGGCATCATCCGCGGCAACAGCTCGGACAGCGCGTCGGCAAACGTGTACGTGAGGTTCGGCACATCAGGATCATCGGGATAGTCGGGCGTGATCGTCTCCACGAGCTCAGCACCAAGTCTGTCCCGCAGCACCGTTTTGATTTCGCCGTCTATCTGGTCCGAAATGGCCTCATGGTTCAGCGTCTGCTTCACCATGTACTCACGCAGGATGGCGATACGCAATCCCTGCAGCGGCTTCGGCGTTCTCCCGAGCGCCGCGTCGTCCAGTGCAAAACTGGCGTATGGCTGCGCGGGAACGAGCCCCCTCGGGATGGCCGTGAACGGATCACGGGAATCGTAGTAGCCGGAGGAGGCATCCCTGACAGCGTCGAGCACCTTGGCCGCATCGCCGAGTGTTCGGGCGTGGATGCCCGCCCGATCGACAAACCACTGGTTCCCGATCCCGCCGTTGTCGGGCATGACTCCCTTCGTTGTCAGCAATGCCGCAATACCATTACGAGACGCCGGGCCCTGGCACGATGCGATGGTCTGCTCGCAGAAGCCAATCGTTGCCAAGTTTGCCGATATCGCCACCCCCGAACCGCTGCTCGAACCGCGAGTGACGCGCACGGTGTCGTACGGATTGCAGGCCTGTCCGGACCACGCGCTAATGGCCTGCCCTCCCGGCACCAGATTCGTCCGGCTCTCGGCCGGCCCGCCGGGGTTCCCCGGGCCGGCGTTGAACTCGTGCGCCACCGACT
>Ga0075431_100002584_pt1 | contig 17494 bp, 16 predicted proteins | sample RhiMetdeltSRZDD5_FD_75297 | JGI IMG/M metagenome (GOLD analysis project Ga0075431, IMG submission 75297) | Populus rhizosphere microbial communities from Tennessee, USA - Rhizosphere MetaG P. deltoides SRZDD5 | ecosystem: Host-associated > Plants > Roots > Rhizosphere > Soil | place: USA... | reverse complement strand
TTCTGCGACAAGGAGATCGTGCCGCACCACAAGGAGTGGGAGGCCGCCGGGATCGTCCCGAGAGAGCTGTGGCTCGAAGCCGGTCGGCAGGGGTTCTTGGGGTTCATGGTGCCGGAGGAGTACGGCGGCGGCGGGCAGCGTGACTTCCGGTTCAACGCCGTACTCATCGAGGAGCTCACCCGATGCGGTGCGAGCGGGCCCGGGTTCGGCGTGCACACCGACATCAACTCGGCGTACCTGCTCGACCTCGCGACCGACGAGCAGAAGGACCGCTGGCTGCCCGGCTTCGCGAGCGGCGAGCTCATCACGGCGATCGCCATGACCGAGCCGGGCGCCGGGTCCGACCTGCAGGGGATCTCGACCACGGCGGTCCGCGACGGCGACCACTACGTGCTCAACGGCGCCAAGACGTTCATCAGCAACGGCATCCTGGCCGACCTGGTCATCGTGGTCGCCAAGACAGCGCCGGACGAGGGCTACCAGGGCATCTCGCTGTTCTGCGTGGAGCGCGGCATGCAGGGGTTCGAGCGCGGTCGCAACCTCGACAAGATCGGCCTGAAGGCCCAAGACACCGCCGAGCTGTTCTTCGACGACGTACGCGTACCCGTGACGTACCGGCTCGGCGACGAGGGTCAGGGCTTCGTCTACCTCATGGAGCGGCTGCCGCAGGAGCGGTTGGCGATCGCGACCGTCGCGGCCGCCGCGTGCGAGAAGCTGCTGGAACTGACGACGGAGTACGTGAAGTCGCGGACCGCCTTCGGTCGGCCGGTCGGCTCGTTCCAGAACTCGCGCTTCGCCATCGCAGAGATGGCGACCGAGACGCAGATCGCTCGGGTCTACGTCGACCGCTGCATCACCGAGCTCGCAGCCGGCACCCTGACGGTCTCCGACGCGGCCATGGCGAAGTGGTGGACGACCGAGTTGCAGAAGCGGGTCGTCGACCAGTGTCTGCAACTGCACGGCGGCTACGGCTACATGAGCGAGTACCCGATCTCCAAGGCCTACCTCGACACCCGGATCCAGACGATCTACGGCGGGACTACCGAGGTGATGAAGGAGATCATCGGCCGCACGATGGGCCTCTGACCCTCCGTTCCGGTGAGGCTTCACGGGCTTCGGGCGAGGTCCAACCAGCCTCGCTCGTTCCTCACTCGGCGGCCAGGCCCATCCACGGACCTCGCCCGAAGCCCGTGAACCCTCGCCCCTCGGCGTCCCTCGCTCGTCGGCGGTCCGCGATGTCGGGGCCGTGGCTAGGGTGATCCGATGGGCGACGATCTCACTGCCGAGGTGTTGGTGGCGGGCTTGCGCGCCGAGAGTTCGGCGCCCGAGCTGGCCAAGGTACGCCAGCGACTCGGACCCGACGAGGAGGCCTTCGGGCTCCGGATGGGGACCCTGTTCGAGATCGCGAAGCGGCACACCAACCTGCCCTTGGCCGAGGTCGATCGGCTCCTCGACCACCCGGCGTACGAGCCTCGCCTGGCCGCGTTCTGCGTCCTCGACTTCAAGGCCCGGCGCCGGCTGAGCGACGAGCAGCGGCGCGAGCTCTACGACCTCTACCTCGGTCGGCACGATCGGATCACGACCTGGGACATGGTGGATCGGTCGGCGCCGCGGGTCGTCGGCGGCTACCTCGCGGGCCGGTCGAAGGCGCCGCTGCGCGAGCTCGCCGGGTCGGACGAGCCGCTGCGCCGGCGCTCCGCCATCACGGCGCCGCTGTTCTTCACCCGCGCCGGAAGTGACGACGACCTGGCCGCGGCCTACGCCATCGCGGCCCAGCTCGCCGACGACCCGGAGCCGGTCGTCCACAACGCCGTCGGGATCTTCCTCAAGCACGCCGGGACGCGTGACCAGACGGCGTTGGTGGGGTTCCTCGACGAGCACGCCGAGTCGATGCCCCGGCCGGCCGTCCGGCTCGCCGCCGAGAAGCTGCCGTCCGACGTCGGTGGGAGATTCATCCGCTCGCGCAACTGACGGCGTCGTGGGCGGTCAGCGGCGACGGCGTACGGACTCGCGCTGCGTCTCGTTGACCGCGGTCTCGTACGCCGCGACGAGGGCCTGCACCGTCACGGGCTTGAACCGCTCGACCATGGCTTGCAACCGCTCCGGTGGGACACCGGCCTCTCGGTAGTGCGGCCAGACCTGCGTACGGAACAGCTCGGACAGCTCCTCGGCGATCGCGGTGCCGTGCTCGTGGAAGATCCGCTGCGCGGCGACCGCGACGTCGCGCGGCAGCCCCAGGTCGAGCAACTCCGTGCCCAGGCCGAGCAGCGCTGACGCCACGCGGAAGACGCCGTCGTCCGGCGTCGGCTCGACGAGCCGCAGCGCGATCAGGGTCTCCAGGTCGTCGTCGGAGAGGATCCGCCCGCACCGATCGTCGAGGGCGTCGCGATCGAGTGTCTCCGGGAGATCCGGCATCCACGGTGCGAGCAGGGTGCGATGCAGGGCGATATCCTCCGGCGACGCACCGGCCGGGATCCGGTCGAGATAGCCCTCGATCGCCGACAGGGTGAAGCCGTGCGCCTGCAGTTCGCGGACGAGCTCGAGCCGCGCGATGTGATGGGGCCCGTAGTAGCCGTTGCGGCCGGCCCGCCGCGGCGGTGGGATCAACCCGCGTCCGGCGTAGAACCGCACGGTCCGCACCGACATGCCGACCCGGCGGGCCAGCTCGTCGACGCTCAGCGTCTCGTCGTCGGCCGACACGTTCGCAGACTCGGTCGTCGGGTCAGCCTGCGTGTCCGTCATGGGTCGAGGGTAAGGCGTCGGCGGGCGAGCGGCGGGCTCCCACGATCGCATTGACAGTCCTGGCTTTCACCTGTAAGAATATTCTGACAGGTAAAAGCTCGAGCCGACAGGTAGAAGGGGAGTGGGCATGCCGGACCGCGAGCCGCTCGACGGCGACCAGCTGCTGCTGGTGCTCAACGCGCTCGCAAACCCACACCGGCTGCGGATCATCGCGGCGCTGGCCGAGGGCACCAACTACGTCAGCCAGCTCGCCCGCGATCTGCAGCTGAGCCGCCCGTTGCTGCACATGCACCTGCAGCGCTTGGAAGCGGCCGGCCTGGTCGAGGGGCATATCGAGGTCTCCGACGACGGCAAGGCGATGCGCTACTACGCGGTCACCGACTTCGCCTTCGGGGTCGACGCCGCCGCCATCGCAGCGGCGGCACGCACGCTCACGAAGTCCGAGCCCACCGGACGCACGAAAGGAAAGTAGCCATGGACACCGCGGATGACTGGTACGGATTGTTCTTCGGATTGGGCTTCCTGATCCTCGTGACGATCATCCTCGTCGTGATCTTGATCCAGATCGGTGCCTTCACGCGCGCCCGGATCGCCCGCCGGGAGCAGGCGCAGGAGCAGGAGATGATCGACAGGTACGAGTCGCTCGCCGGCCGCTCCGCCCAGCATCAGGAAACGACCAGCGCCGAGCTCACCACGATCCGCGAGCGACTCGACTCGATCGAGACCATGCTCCGCGAGGTCGAATAGCCAACATCCAGCGTGGGTCGCCGAGCTGCCACTCGGCGACCCACCAGCGAGACGAACCCGCCTGACTAGCCCGCCAGACCAAGCACGCATCGCCGAAGGGGACCATACCCATGCCCGCTGCCTCTATTCCCCCTGACCGTCACACACCACGATCTCGCCGCCTTGAAGGCTTGGCGAGCCTGGCCACGGCCGCTGCCGGGCGGCGTTCCAAGTTCCTCGTCCTGCTCGGCGTCGTCGGCGCCATCTTCTTGGCCGGTCCGCTGGCCGGCCAGGTCGGCGACGTCGAGGAGAACGGCCCGACCTCGCAGCTGTCGCGCGACGCCGAGTCCACGAAGGTCGAGGAGCAGCTGCCCGCGTTCGACTCCGACGGCGTCGAGACCGCCGCCGTCGTCTATGCCCGAGACAGTGGCCTGACCGGCGTCGACCGGCAGGCGATCACCGACACTCGCGAGGCGTTGCGGGAGTACGCCGCGGAGGGAGCTGTCGCGCCGCCCGACTTCTCCGCCGACGGCGAGGCCGCCACGCTCGTGCTCGGGATCGACACCGAGAACGAGGCCGTCTTCGACCGCTTCGAGGACCTGCGGGCGACCGTCGACGCCGCCGCACCGGACGGCCTCGACGCCAAGGTGACCGGTCCGGCCGCGACGATCTACGACAGCGTCAGCGTCTTCGACGGCATCGACGGCCGGATCCTCGGGGCGTCCGTACTCGTCGTGGCCGTCCTCCTGCTACTGACCTATCGCAGCCCGGTGCTGTGGATGATCCCGCTGCTGAGTATCGGGGTCGCGATGGTGTTGTCGCAGGCCGTCATCTATCTGCTCGGCACGCACGCTGGCCTGCCCGTCGACGGCCAAAGCGGCGGCATCCTGCCGATCCTGGTCTTCGGCGTCGGCACCGACTACGCTCTGCTGCTGATCGCGCGCTACCGCGAGGAGTTGCATCTGCGTGCGGACCGGCACGCCGCGATGCGGATCGCCGTCCGGCGGGCCAGCCCGGCGATCCTGGCCTCGTCCGCGACCGTGGTGCTCGGCCTCAGCTGCCTGCTGCTCGCCGAGATCAACTCCACGCGAAGCCTCGGGGCGGTGTGCGCGATCGGAGTCGGGTTCGCCGCCGTCGCGATGCTGACCGTGCTGCCGATGCTCCTGACCCTGCTGGGCCGCTGGGTGTTCTGGCCGTTCATTCCGCACACCGAAGCGGCAGCTACCACAGCCGAAGGTACGAACCACACAGTGCGGTGGCACGGCGTCTGGGCCCGGATCGCCCGTGTGGTCACGGCGGCGCCGCGGATGGTCTGGACCCTGTCGGCCGTGGCACTGGCCGCCCTGGCGCTGTCGACGATCGGCCTCGACGTCGGGACCGACGACGAGCAGAGGTTCAGCACGACGCCCGACTCGGTCGCCGGCCAGCGCGTGTTGGCCGAGCACTTCCCGGCCGGCAGCGCAGCACCGACCGTGATCGTCGCGGACGCCTCCGACGCCGAGGCCGTACGCGAGGCGATCGTCGGTGTGGACGGCGTCGAGCGAGTCGCGGACCCGCGACGGTCGGCCGACGGCCAGCGGCTGCGCTACGAAGCGTTCCTGACCGACGCCGCCGACACTCCGGAGGCGGAGGACACCGTACGCGCGCTGCGCTCCGTCCTGGACGGCGTCGACGACACCGCGCTCGTCGGCGGACCGACCGCGAAGGCCATGGACACCGCGGCCGGCGCCGAGCGTGACGCCTGGGTCGTGATCCCGGTCGTCCTGATCGTGGTGGTGCTGGTCTTAATGGCACTGCTGCGGGCCGTCGTCGGACCCCTGGTGCTGCTCGGCACGGTGCTGCTGTCGTACGCCGCGGCGCTGGGCGCCGGTGGGCTGCTGATGCACGCCATGGGGTTCGACGCGGTCGACGTGTCGCTGCCGTTGCTGGCGTTCGTCTTCCTGGTCGCACTCGGCGTGGACTACACGATCTTCCTGATGTCGCGAGTCCGCGAGGAGGCCGTTCGGGTCGGTCACCGCGACGGTGTCGTCCGCGGCCTGATCGCGACCGGCGGTGTCATCACCAGCGCGGGTCTGGTCCTGGCCGCCACGTTCTCGGTGCTGACGGTCATGCCGATCGTGTTCATGATCGGGCTCGGCGTGGTCGTCGCGCTGGGCGTCCTGCTCGACACGTTCGTCGTCCGATCCCTGCTGGTCCCGGCCCTTGCCCTCGAGATCGGCCCGCGGTTCTGGGCGCCGTCTCGGCTCGGCGCCGCCGGGAGCCGGTCGACCGTCGACGGGTCGCGCTCCGACGGCCTCGTACTCGCTGATCGACGCCGCCCCTGAGATGACGTGGGGGTGGGCCCAGGGTCCGTCGGGGCCCATCCCCATGTCGCTCTCATCTTCGGTCGCAAAAGCTGGATCTTGCGTACGGATCGGAGGCGCCATGACGCGGTGGGGAAGCCAGACCCAGACGATGACTCGACACGAGGGCGGTCGGTCCCGACGACGGTTCTGGCTCACCCAGGCGGGCATCCTGCTCGGCGCGATCGTCATCTACTTCGGCGTCCGGACCCTCACCGAGGGGGCGCCCTCGACGGCGGCCCGTAACGCGGGTCGGATCGTCGATCTCGAGCAGCGGCTCGGCATCCAGGTCGAGTCGACGATGCAGGAGTTCGTGGTCGACCGGGACGGACTCGCCAAGCTGGCCAACTGGATCTACATCTGGGGCCATTGGCCGGTCATCGTCGCCGTGCTGGTGTGGCTGGTGCTCCGGGTGCCGGACCGCTACGCCGTCTATCGCAACGCCATGCTGATCTCTGGCCTGGTCGGGATCGTCATCTTCGCCACCTTCCCGGTCGCACCGCCGCGGCTGTTCGACGTCGGGATGATCGACACCGTCACCCAGCAGTCGCACGCCTATCGCGTACTGCAGCCGCCGTCCCTGGTCAATCAGTTCGCCGCGATGCCGAGCTTCCACGCCGGGTGGGACCTGCTCATGGGCATCGCACTGGTACGGGAGGGGCGCCGGGTCTGGGTTCGGGCGCTCGGTTGCCTGCTGCCGATCGCGATGGCCCTGAGCGTCGTCGTCACGGCCAACCACTACCTGCTGGACGTCGTCGTCGGGATGACGATCGTCGTCGGCGCCCTGCTCCTCGCGTCCTGGCTGCACGAACATCGCGGCCGTCGCCGGCTCGTCCTGACCAGCCCCGAGCCGTACCCACGTCCGGTGACCGAGCCCGCACTGCCGGTCACGCCGCTGGCCGACAAACGCGCCTCGTGACCTGCGTCGCAGTATCAACGGTGTCCGTCTAAGGCCCCTAGGAGACGGCGCTGCCAAAGATAAGGCGATCTTCCTATGGGGTGAGCCTCCTCAGGCAGCCAGGCTCGTAAGTGCAAGCCACAAAGATCCAGGGAGCCCCCGATGTTGTCCAGCTACACGCCGTACGTGGTCACCAGACTGACCGACCGGCGCGAGCACGTGCACGTCCGTGCCATGACGCCGACCCGCCGTCGAGCCGGTCGGCGGGCGGCGGGCTCCCCCGGAGGAGCGAGCTGACCACTGACCTCAGGTGGGGGTAGGCCCAGGGTCTTTAGGGGTCTATCCCCATGTCGCCCGTCAGCCCCGATCACGAAGCTTGAGCACATCGCCCGACCACAGCACCGAAAGGACGACGATCGTGGAAACGACATCTCGCACGCCGCGGATGTCGCTGCTGCGTGCCATCGGGCTGGAGTTGCTGGTCGTCGGTGCATTGATCGTGGCCTACCGCTACGGACGCCTGGCCATCGGCCACTCCAGCGCCGCCGCCTTCGACAACGCGTCCGAGCTGATCGGCTGGGAGCGGGCGCTCCGGCTGCCGAACGAGCTCGCCGTGCAGCACATCCTGCTGTCGAGCGAGTGGGTCACGCGGGTGGCCAACGTCTACTACTTCGCCGTTCACTTCCCGCTGACCGCCGCGTTCTTGATCTGGCTGTTCGTCCGGTCGCGGGAGCAGTACGCCCGGATCCGGACCTCGATGGCGATCCTCACCGGAATGGCTCTCGTGATCCACGCGGCCTTCCCGCTCGCCCCGGCGCGGATGCTCGATGGCCTGGGATTCGTCGACACCGCGCAGATGTACGGCCCGACCGTCTACAGCCAGGCGCCGGAGGCCGACAGCGTCGCGAACCAGTTCGCGGCCATGCCGAGCCTGCACTTCGGCTGGGCCATCGTGGTGGCGATGGGCATCATCCGGGTCAGCCGCTCGCCGCTGCGTTGGCTGTGGATCGCGCACCCGGTGATCACGCTGCTGGTCATCGTGGGCACGGGCAACCACTACTGGATGGACGCCGCGGTCGCGGGCGGCCTGATCCTGCTGACCGAGTGGGCCGTACGGGCCTGGACGGCTGCGGGTCGCAGGGTCCGGCCGATCGGCATCGGCGGACCGCTCGCGGCTGCCGGGTTGGGTCAGATCGTCGCCGGCCGGGCGTCGTTGGCGGCTCCGGCCCCAGTTCCAGTGAATCGCCGATCCAGTGGCCGGGACCCGCCGGCGGCTCGATGTTCCATCCGTGACAGGTGCGCCGAAGTGCCGGGGAGTTCGGTGCACCTGTCACGTACGTCTGCGCTATCCCTCTGCTGTCCGGCGGCATGACGAGCGCCACAGGCCGTCGGCCTTGACCACCGTGACAGCATCGGTGTCAGAATCGAGACAGACTCGACCATAGGCCCGACGGCAGAGGATGTTCCATGACCGAGGCGTACGTCTACGACGCGATTCGGACCCCTCGCGGGCGCGGCAAGCAGACCGGCTCGCTGCACGAGGTCAAGCCGATCTCCCTGCTGATCGGGCTGATCCAGGAGATCCAGCGCCGCAATCCGGAGCTCGAGCCGGCGGCCGTCGAGGACGTCGTACTCGGCGTCGTCGGTCCGATCGGGGACCAGGGTGGTGACATCGCGAAGACGGCCGCCCTTGCCGCCGGGCTGCCGTACACCGTCGCCGGCGTCCAGCTCAACCGGTTCTGCTCGTCCGGCCTGGAGGCGGTCAACCAGGCGGCCGCCCGGATCCGCTCCGGTTGGGAGGACCTGATCCTCGCGGGCGGCGTCGAGTCGATGAGCCGAGTTCCGATGGCCTCGGACGGTGGTGCCTGGTACACCGATCCGGAGACGGCCCTCCAGACCGACTTCGTCCCACAGGGCGTCAGCGCCGACCTGATCGCGACGATCGAGGGCTACGACCGGACTACAGTCGACACCTTCGCGGCCGAGTCGCAGGCCCGGGCGGCGAAGGCGACCGCCAACGGCTGGTTCGCCGACTCGGTGGTGCCCGTGGTCGACCGCAACGGCCTCACCGTCCTCGACCACGACGAGTTCATCCGGCCGGGCACCACCGTCGAGACCCTGGCCGGGCTGAAGCCGTCGTTCGCCGCCATCGGAGACTTCGGTGGCTTCGACTCCGTCGCGCTGGAGAAGTACCACTGGGTCGAGAAGATCAACCACGTCCATCACGCCGGCAACTCCTCCGGAATCGTCGACGGCGCCGCCCTCGTCATGGTGGGCAGCGAGGATGCCGGCAAGCGGCACGGCCTGACCCCACGGGCCCGGATCCTCGCCACCGCGGTGAGCGGCTCGGAGCCGACCATCATGCTCACCGGCCCGGCTCCGGCCAGCCGCAAGGCGCTCGCCAAGGCCGGGCTCGACGTCTCCGACGTGGACCTGTTCGAGATGAACGAGGCGTTCGCGGCGGTCGTGCTCCGCTTCATGAAGGACCTCTCGATCCCGCACGACATCGTCAACGTCAACGGCGGCGCGATCGCGATGGGCCATCCGCTCGGTGCCACCGGGGCGATGCTCCTCGGCACCGTGATCGACGAGCTGCACCGACGCGACCAGCGCTATGGCCTCGCCACTCTCTGCGTCGGCGGCGGCATGGGCTGCGCCACCGTGGTGGAGCGGCTGTGAAGAGCGTCCCTTTGCGCCGAGATTGCGCCAATGTCCCACCCAGACTGTTCGGTCGCGGGTAGGCAGATGATGGCGGGACATTGGCGCAACCTCGGCGCGACAGATGGGAAGGACTGACTCGTGACGACTCCGACTGAGGCTTCCGCCGTACGGTACGAGCGCGGCGACGACGGCATCGTCACCTTGGTGCTCGACGATCCGGAGCAGAGCGCCAACACGATGAACGAGCGCTACACGCGTGGCATGCGGGCCGCTGTCGACCGACTCGTCGCCGAGCGCGACGACGTCACCGGGGTCATCGTCACCAGTGCCAAGTCGACGTTCTTCGCCGGCGGCGACCTCGACGTGATGATGCGGGCGACCGAGGCAGACGCGCCGCGGTTGTTCGAAGTGATCGAGGAGATCAAGGCGCAGCTGCGAACGCTCGAGACGCTCGGCAAGCCGGTCGTCGCGGCACTCAACGGCACGGCGCTCGGCGGCGGCATGGAGATCGCGCTGGCCTGCCATCGGCGGATCGCGGTCGACGACGGGCGCAGTGAGTTCGGGCTCCCCGAGGTCACCCTCGGGCTGCTGCCGGGCGGCGGCGGCGTCACCCGGACGGTCCGGATGTTCGGGCTGCAGAAGGCGCTGATGGACGTGCTGCTGCAGGGACCGCGGATGAAGCCGGCCCGCGCCCGGGACACCGGCCTGGTCGACGAGCTGGTGCCGAGCATCGACGACCTGATCCCCTCGGTCAAGGCCTGGATCACCGAGCACGCCGACGACGCCGAGGCGGCGTCCCAGCCGTGGGATCGCGACGGCTACAAGATGCCCGGCGGCAAGCCGAGCAACCCGAAGCTGGCGCAGTTCCTGCCCGCGTTCCCTGGCAACCTCCGCAAGCAGACCAAGGGCGCGCCCTACCCCGCGCCGCGCAACATCATGTCGGCCGCGGTCGAGGGCGCCCAGGTCGACTTCGAGACCGCGACCCGGATCGAGTCGCGCTACCTCGTCGACCTGATCGTGGGCCAGACGTTCAAGAACATGACGCAGGCGTTCTGGTTCGACCTCAACTACATCAACTCCGGTGGCTCGCGGCCGTCGGAGCCGCCGCGGTGGAAGGCCACCAAGGTCGCGGTCCTCGGCGCCGGGATGATGGGCGCCGGCATCGCGTACGTCTCGGCGAAGGCCGGCATCGACGTGGTGCTCAAGGACGTCAGCACTGAGGCGGCCGAGAAGGGCAAGGCGTACTCACAACGGCTCCTCGACAAGCAGCTCGAGAAGGGCCGGACGACGCCGGCCAAGCGGGACGAGATCCTGGACCGGATCCGGCCGACCGCGGACGCCGCCGACCTGGCCGGCTGCGACATCGTGATCGAGGCGGTGTTCGAAGACGCCGACCTCAAGCACAAGGTCTTCGGCGAGATCGAGAGTGTCGTGGCGCCAGAGGCGCTGCTCGGGTCGAACACCTCGACCCTGCCGATCACCGAGCTCGCCACCGGGGTGGGTCGGCAGGACGACTTCATCGGCATCCACTTCTTCTCGCCGGTCGACAAGATGCCGCTGGTCGAGATCATCGTCGGCGAGAAGACGTCGGACGTTGCGCTGGCGAAGGCGTACGACTACGTACGCCAGATCAAGAAGACGCCGATCGTCGTCAACGACTCGCGTGGGTTCTTCACCTCGCGGGTCTTCGGCTCGCTGGTGATGGAGGGCGCCGCGATGCTCGGCGAGGGCGTCAACCCGGCGTCGATCGAGAAGGCGGCGGTCACGACCGGCTTCCCGGCGCCGCCACTGGCGATGATCGACGAGGTCACCCTGACCCTGCCGCGCACGATCGCCAAGGCGGCGAAGGCGGCCGCCGAGTCGGGTGGTGGGGTGACCTTCACCGAGCACCCGGGCATGGCGGTCGTCGATCGCATGGTCGACGAGTTCGAGCGGACCGGCAAGGCCGCCGGCGCCGGCTTCTACGACTACCCCGGATCGGGATCGAAGCAGCTGTGGCCGGGCCTGTGGGAGCACTTCGTCGGCACGAGGTCCGACCCGGTCACCGGCGAGGGACCGGTGTCGTTCCACGACATGCAGGAGCGGCTGACGTTCATCATGTCGATCGAGACCGTGCGTTGCCTGGCCGAGGGCGTGCTCCGGTCGGTGCCGGACGCGAACATCGGCTCGATCTTCGGCATCGGCTTCCCCCCGTGCTTCGGCGGTGCGCTGCAGCACATCAACGGCTACGACGGCGGCGTGCCCGGCTTCGTCGACCGGGCTCGTGAGCTGGCCGCTGCCTACGGAGAGCGGTTCGAGCCCCCGGCGCTGCTCGTCGAGAAGGCCGAGTCGGGCGACCGCTTCGCCTGAGCCGCCATCGGTTTGCACCCGCGTACACCGTCCGAGCCGGTCGCGGTGGTGCGTACGGGCGCAAGACCGGCGGCGGGCTCAGTGCTGGCGATCCCGCCAGGCCTGTTGCTTGGCGCGATTGCCGCAGACTCGCATCGTGCACCATTTGCCCGTCACGGCACGAGAGTTGTCGTAGAACGCCCACCGGCACTGGTCGTCGGCGCAGACCTTGAGGCGCCGCCAGGTGCCGTCGGCCATGGCGTCGACGACCCGGCTGAGGAGGGTTCCGAGGGCGCCGTCGACGCCGGCAGCGCGCGCCGTCGTATGCCAGCCGCGATCGGGTGTGAACTCCACCGACAGGTCGGCTCGGGTCGCGCCGGCGTCGAGCAGCCGCCGGGCGTCGGCGGGGATGTGGGCCCGATCGTGATTGGCGGCCAGGGCGATCCGGAGTGCCTCGCGTAGTTCGATGGCGCGCCGGACGTCGCCGCTCGTCGGCGCGGGATCGGTCGCCAGGTCCTGCGTGACCAGCCAGGTACGCAAGCCGCTGGCCTCGTCGATCTGGTCGGCACCGGTCTCTACGTCGAGTGTGTTGACGAACTGGCGGACGGCTTCGAGCGCCCCCGGCGCGGCAGGCGTCGTCGCGACCATGAATCCAGGATAACCATCTTGCCAAGCCAGCCGGTTACTCATAACCTCCTTAACCATGACACAGGTTATGCGGACCGAGGCCACGGAGCGGGCCTGGACGAATGCCAACTTCCGGCGCCTGTGGGTGGGCGCGGGGGCCTCGTCGTTGGGCTCGGAGATCGCCGAGATCGCCGTACCACTGCTGGCCCTGGTGACCCTGTCGGCGAACGCCGCGGAACTCAGCGCGGTTCGCTCCGCTCAGTTCCTGCCGTTCCTGCTGGCGACGCTGCCACTGGGTCTGCTCGTCGACCGACGGCGCTCGGGGCGGTTGCGGATGATGGTCGGATCGGACCTCGCACGGTTCGTGCTCGTCGCCAGCATCCCGATCTCCGTGTGGTCCGGCTTCGCCAGCCTCGAGCTGTTATGCGTGACGATCTTCTGCGTCGCGACGCTCACCGTGCTCTATCAGGTCGCGGAGTTCGCCCTGCTGCCCAGCCTGGTTCCGAGCCACCTGCTGGTCGACGCCAACGGCAAGATCACCGCGACCCAGGCGGCCAACGAGGTTGGTGGCCGCGGACTCGGCGGGCTGCTCGTCCAGGCGGTGTCTGCTCCGGTCGCCGTCGTCGTCAATGCGCTCGGCTTCTTTCTGTCGGCCCTCAGTCTGCGCCGGATTCGAGTGCCCGAGGAGGTGCCATCGGATTCGACCACTGCCGAGGCCGCCAGTTCCGGGCGAGAACTCGTCGAGGGCCTCCGGATCGCGCTCGGCAATCGCTACATCAGGCCACTCCTTGGCGAGTCGACCACGTACAACATGTTCAGCGAGGCCTTCTTTCTCGCGCTCATGCTGATCCTCGTACGCGACCTCGATTTCTCCGCGGCCGCGGTCGGTCTGGTCTTCACCATGGGCGGGGCCGGCTCGTTCGTCGGCGCCTGGTTCGGCGCGCGTTTCACGCGTCGGTTCGGCTACGGCCGGGTGCTGCTGACGACGCTGATCATCGGGAACATCGCGCCCCTGGCCGCCGTGTTCGTCGACCGGGTCGAGTGGCCACTCCTCCTGCTCTGCTTGGTCTTCCTCACCATGGGGATCGGGATCGGGATCGCCAACGTCCACGGCGTCAGCCTGCGCCAGACCGCCGTGCCGGCGAACCTGCGGGGTCGGGTCAACGCGGCGTACCGGATGATCTCGTGGGGCGCGATCCCGGCGGGTGCGGGTCTCGGCGGACTGCTCGCGACTCAAGCGGGAGCGTACTCGGCCATGGTCGTCGGCGTGGTCGGGGTGGCCGGTGCATCGCTCTGGGTCGTTTTCTCGCCGGTGCCCCGGCTGGCGACCATCGACATCGGGGGTGCCGACCGGACTGCTTGAATGGCCCGGGTGACGACTCGCACCAACATCCTGATCACCGGGGCCAGCTCGGGACTCGGCGAGGGCATGGCGCGACTGTTCGCCGCCCGCGGTCGCAATCTCGCCTTGGCGGCGCGCCGGGTCGACCGACTGGACGCGCTGGCGACCGAGCTTCGCGCCAAGCATCCCGACATCACCGTGGTGACGAGGGAGCTCGACGTCACCGACCACGACCGGGTCTTCAAGGTCTTCGCCGAATGCGCCGACGCGATGGGCGCTCTGGATCGCGTCGTGGTCAACGCCGGTCTCGGCAAGGGCGTGCCGATCGGCCGCGGCCGGTTCGACGTCAACCGGGACACGGTGGAGACGAACTTCCTGGCGGCGTTGGCCCAATGCGAGGCGGCGATGGAGCACTTCTATGCCGTCGGCGACGGGCACCTCGTCGTGATGTCGTCAATCCAGGCCGTCCGCGGCATGCCACGGGGCATGGCGGCCTATGCCGCGTCCAAGGCGGGTCTGGCCGCCCTGGCCGAGGGGATCCGGGCCGACTGCATCGGCCAGCCGATCAACGTCACGACGCTGCTGCCGGGCTACATTCGGACCGAGATGACCGCTCGACTCCGGATCGCGCCACGGCTGATGGTCGACACCGACGCCGGCTGTCGGTCCTTGGTGTCGGCGATCGAGCGCGAGGTTCCGGAGGCCGTGCTCCCGGCCTGGCCGTGGCGGCCGATCGGGTTCGCCCTGCGCCGGCTGCCGCTGCGGGTCGTACGCCGGATCGTGTGAACGGGCAGGCCTCGGCGCGTACGAGTGTTGGTGCGAGACTGCAGCCTGGCGGGAGATTCGGCGCGATGTTGCGCCAACACTCGGCTCGGGGACGAAGGGGCGGGCAGCATGGGACGTACGACGGCGCTGGCTGCTGTCGGAGCAATCGCGATCGCGACGTTGGCCGCATGCAGCGACGACGGCGGCGGCTCCGACGAGGCGGCGGCCGCCCCGATCGAGACGCTGGCCCAGGCGTGGTCGGCGTCCGATGCGGCGGCCTTCGGTGCGGCGACCGACGCCCCCGAGCCGGCCGGCGAGGCGTTCACCGCCATGACCGAGGAGTTGCTCGCCCCAAAGACCGTGGTGAGCCCCACCGGCGAGCCGGCGTGCACCGACGCCGGCTGCACCCAGACCCTGTCGGTCGCCGCGACCGTCGACGGGCTCGGGGAGTGGAGCTACGAGACCGAGGTCACGACCGTCGCCGCTGGCGACGACTGGACCGTGCAGTGGCAGCCCGCGGTGCTGCATCCAGAGCTGACCGAGCAGACCGCGTTCGAGTATCGCCGGACCGTGCCGAAGCGGGCGCCGATCCTGGACCGTCGCGGCGAGCAGCTCACCTCCTACCGCGACGTCTATCGGATCGGCGTTGTGCCCGGGAAGGCGAAGCCGAGCAGCTATCCGGCGCTCGCGGACCTGCTCGGCGTCGACGGCGACGACCTGCGCGACCGGGCCGCCGCGTCGGAGCCGGACTGGTTCGTCGACGTCATCACGCTCCGGACGTCGGACTACCGGCCGGTGCGGGACCGGCTGCTGCAGATCCCTGGTGTCGCGGTCGACCCGGGCCGGCTGCCGCTGACCCCGACGTCGGAGTGGGGCCGGGCCATCCTGGGCACCGTCGCCCCGGCGACCGCCGAGACGATCCGCAATGCCGGTCCGCTCGCGATCGACACCGACCTCGTCGGGTCGAGTGGGCTCCAGGCGGCGTACGAGGAGCAGCTCGCCGGCTCGCCCGGGGGCGGCGTCGCCCTCGTCGATGCCGAGTCCGGCGCCCAGCGACAGCAGCTGTGGAAGGTGCCGACGACCTACGGCAAGCCAGTGCGCACCACGCTCGACTACCGCTTCCAGGACGCCGCGGAGCGGGCCGTCGCCGGGCAGTCCAAGACGACCGTGCTGGTGGCGGTCAACACGCGTACAGGCGAGATCTTGGCCGATGCGAACGGGCCGGACATCACGTGGTACAACACCGGCTTCGTCGGCGAGTATCCGCCCGGATCGACGTTCAAGCCGGTGTCGGTCGCGGCGCTGATCGAGTCGGGCCAGGACGTCGATGAGGTGGCCGACTGTCCGAGCACGACGGTCGTGGACGGTAAGCGGTTCAAGAACTACGAGTTCACCTCGCTGCCGGCCGGGTCGAGCTTCGCCGACGCGATCGCAGCGTCCTGCAACACCACGGTGGTCAACCGGGCCGAGCGCCTCGGTGACGACGCGCTCAGCCAGACCGCGACGCAGTGGTTCGGCGTCAGCGCCGAGTGGGTGCTGCCGCTGGACGCCTATTCCGGCTCGGTCCCAGCCAACAACAGCCTGGTCGACAAGGCGGCGTCGATGATCGGCCAGGGCCGGGTCCTGATGAGTCCGCTCGGCATGGCGCTGGTCGCCGCGGCGGTCGACTCCGGACAGGCCCGGTCGCCGAGCCTGATCGTCGGCGAGGGCGGCGACCCGGTCGGTGAGCCGCTGCCGGACGCGATCGCGAGCGACCTGCGCCGGATCCTGCGGATGGTCGTGACCGAGGGCACCGCGTCCTCGCTGCGCGGCCTGCCCGGTGACGTGGCGGCCAAGACCGGGACCGCGGAGTACGGCACGGCCGACCCACCGCGTACGCACGGCTGGATGATCGGCTATCGCGGCGATGTCGCCTTCGCCTGCTTGGTGGTCGACGGTGAGGGCGGCAACAGCGACGCCGGCCCGATCGTGCGCCGCTTCCTGGAGTTAGCGCCCGCCACCGTCGGCTGAGGCGGACTAAGCCGCTCGATCGGGCTCCCGGCCACGGATAAGGCATTGTCCGGATGTGCCGGGGGTCCTTAGAGGACGAGATTTGCAGCATCAGATCTCACCACGAGGAGACCACGATGCTGTCGAACTTGTATCTCGTCGCCGAGGACAACTACCGCCGCGACCGTGCGCGTCGGCATTTCGCCGCCGCGAACGTTCGGCGGCAGCTGCGCCGGGCCCGCCGGGCACGTGCGCACTGACACCGAAACTGGCGTCGAGATTGCTCATCTGTCCCGCCGGCGAGCGGCCCCCCTCCTGCCGGCCGTTCTGACTTGCGGGACAGATGTGCAATCTCGGCGCCAGTGGTGCTCACGCGGGCGCCTGCCGGGCCCGATAGGCCGCGGCCTTCGTCCGGCTCTGGCAGGCGGTCGAGCAGAACCGCCGCCGGCCGTTGCGCGACACGTCGACATAGACCCGATCGCACGCCTGCGCTACGCACACCCCTAGCCGCTGCGCATGTTCGCTGCCGACGACCACCCCGAGTCCGAAAGACAGCCCGGCCAGCCAGTTGTCCACGGTCTTCTCGCTGCGGGCATGGAAATGCAGATGCCACGGCTCGCCGTCGTGGCGCCGCAGCATCGGCTTGACGCCGACGGCCGCCATCAGGTCGTTGAGATCGCCTGCGGCTCGGTCAAGATCGCCGTCCGCCACCGCTTCGAACACCGCGCGGAGCCGGACCGCCCGGGCGGCGAGCTCGCGGGCGCCGGCGTCGGAGAGGACCCACGGCTGGCCCACCCCGGTGGCATCGTTGACGGCTCGGGTGAGCTCGGCTCCGGTCGGGACGACGTAGTCGCGCCCCTGGTTGTGACCCGGCGTCGCCACGTTGAGCAGTCGGACCGCAACCGCGACGATCGCGTCCAAATGACTGTTGAAATCCACTTGATCAGTCACTCCTGTGCATCTTATGGTTACTGATGAACTAGCGTACGACAGTAATGGAGACCTGATGCTCGCCACCAACACCGCACGTCAATGGCTGGACCGATGGGACCGACAACAGGAGGTCTACATCGC
>Ga0075431_100002583_pt1 | contig 17495 bp, 19 predicted proteins | sample RhiMetdeltSRZDD5_FD_75297 | JGI IMG/M metagenome (GOLD analysis project Ga0075431, IMG submission 75297) | Populus rhizosphere microbial communities from Tennessee, USA - Rhizosphere MetaG P. deltoides SRZDD5 | ecosystem: Host-associated > Plants > Roots > Rhizosphere > Soil | place: USA... | reverse complement strand
TTTTTTTTGGCGAGTGGGGTGACGACACCTGCGACTTTGAAGAAGCTGGACTTTACGCTCGTTTTACGGCGAACGTTTTAGCAATCTCTTTTTAGGTGCGGTATGCGTTCTTGTTTTGCCGCATTTTCCTAAAGGTGATACTTCTTAACCTTATACCGCAGCGCGTCCCGGCCGATGCGCAGCAGCCGCGCCGCCTTGGATTGGTTGCCGCCCGTGGTTTCGAGCGCCTTGACAATCAACCGTCGCTCTTGACCTTCCAGCACGCCTGGTGGCGGTAGGGCAGGCTCGGCTGCGTCTCCTTCCTCGCCCTCGGATTTCCCGTCCCAGAGATACTCCGGCAGATCCCGCACGTCGATCGTTTCGCCCACCACCATCATGCAGGCGTGCCCAATCGCGTTTTCGAGCTCACGCACATTGCCCGGCCAAGTATGCCGGGCGAGCATAATCTGTGCGCGCGGCGTGAGGCCCCTGATCGTTTTCCCATACTGTTTTGCGAACCGGGTGACAAAGCTGCGCTCCAATAAAGGGAGGTCTTCGGCGCGTTCAACCAATCGCGGCAGCGTGACCTCCACCATCGCCAGGCGATAATACAAATCCTCTCGAAATTGCTTCTCAGCGATCGCCGCCTGCAGATCCCGCTGCGTGGATGCGATCACGCGGACGTTCGATGTGGCCGGCGTTTGGAGGGCCCGCAGGAGCAAAGCCTGCGTGCTGATCGGCATAAAGCCGATCTCATCGAGAAACAGCGTGCCGCCGTCCGCCTGTTCGAGCAGTCCGGTCAGCTCGTCGAAAACGCTGTCCCCGGCCGCCGAGCAGTCCAGGACGACAAATCGATCGAGAGCGACAGCACTCAGCCGATGGATAGCGCGCGCTACCAGATTCTTACCCGATCCGGTCGGTCCGGTGACCAACGCAACCCGATAGTGCGGCGCGATGCGGCGGATTCTCGATGACAGGTCCCACATCACAGGGCTGTTGCCGACAATGCCCTCAAACTCGCATCCAGCCAGCAACTCATCGGCGAGGTCGATCGATTTCTGGCGGCGGCGAGCCTCCTGCACAACACTGCCGATCCGCTTCCGCAGCATCGCTATCGGAAGCGGCTTGTTCAAGTAGTCGCTTGCGCCCTTGCGGATGGCTTCCACAGCGGATTCGATGGTGTAGTGCGCGGTCATGAGTATGACTTCGGTGACGGGATCGAATTCGATCACCCGCTCGAGCACTTCCATCCCGTCCATGCCGGGCATGATCAGATCAGTGAGCACGATCTGCGGCCGGCGATCGTACACCAGGTCGAGGCCGGCGCCGGCATCCTTTGCGACCAGAATGTCTAACCCTTCTTGTGCAAGTGCGCTGGAAAGCAGTTCCAGGCTGCTGGGATTATCATCGATGATCACCAGCGTAACCGGCGTTGCCACTGGCACTAATCGTAGCACCGGTAGGAGTATTAACTCTAAAAGAAATTTGTTGGTCGGAAAAGCTAGAATCGTAACGGCAATATGAGTTTAATGCTGCTGATTCTTACGGTTGCCCTGTCCGGATCTGCGACCGAGCAGAGAGCCGATAGAATCGTCGTGAACAAATCGAAGCGTGAACTCCTGATTCTGAACTACGGCAAGGTCATTAAATCGTATAAAATCGCCCTGGGAGGAAATCCTATTGGGCCAAAAATGCGCCTGGGCGATGGCAAGACACCGGAAGGAGCTTACATAATCAGCGGGAGGAACCCCGCCAGCGCCTTTCACAGGTCGCTCCGGATTTCCTATCCCAGCGCCGCCGACCGTAACCGGGCGCGGGAGCAGGGTGTGGCTCCAGGCGGTGACATCATGATTCACGGTCTGCCAAACGGTCAAGGCCGGATCGGAGCAGAACATCGGATGACGGACTGGACCGATGGCTGCATCGCCGTAACAGATGATGAAATCGAGGAGATTTGGAGGCTGATCCCGAACGGAACGCCAATTCAGATTAATCCCTAAGCTTTCTTGGGCTTTTCGACTGCGCGGCCCATCTTCTCGATCTCGTTAAAGTAAACGCGCCGTCCTTCATCCATTGCCAGGTTCGACAGAATCACCGCGATCGAGTCGGCCAATCCGACTTCGAGGTCCGCTTTGGGCCTTGCGCCCGTGCGGACGGAATCAAAGAATGCCTCGATCTCCACGTTCACAGGATTCTTGTCTTCCTCGATCGCCATTACCCCCTTGCTCGCCAGCCATCGACGCGCGAACTTCATTTCCTTCTGTAAAAACGAATCATTCGCGTTGACCTGATCCTTGTCGAGGATAATGGGCAGCCCGCGCGTGCCCGACCCCGTGCCCGCCAGAGTCGCTCCCGCTACCGCCGGCGCTTCTTTCTTCGCCCCCGCAGGAGTGACCGTCGCCTTCCTGGGCTCGCTGAACCACAGTCCGATCGCGGGCTCATCATCGGTCCCGACCGTAATCTCGATCGTCCCCTCGGTCCCCATGATGCACTCGCCGAACTGGTTTCTAGTGCCCGCAAACAGACTCAGATGCTGATTGGTTCCGATGGCCGAATACATCAGCTTCTGACCCTGTGGATATTTGTAGATCAACTGGATGTTGTCGTAAATGTCGCGCCCGTCCTTTACATGGTCGAGCCCGCCGACGCCGACTACGAATTCCGGCGTCGAGCCGAACATCCAATCGGCCACATCGATCTGGTGCGAGCCGAGCTCCGCCGTCAATCCTCCCGAAAACTCCCGATACTTGCGCCAGTTGTAAAAGCGGTCGGTGAGTCCCGGCGGTAGCGGCCGATTCCAAGGATCGCGGGCAAAAGTATTGCGATGCCATTGCGCCTGGACATTGGTCACCTTGCCGAGAACACCCTTCTCGATCATCTGACGCGCGGTCTGATAATACTTGCTGTAGCGCCGCTGCAAGCCGACCTGGAGCACCTGCTTGGGATATTGCGCCGCCAGTTGCCGAAGCGCATGCACCTCTTCGGGCTTGAAAACCAGGCTCTTTTCGCAGAACACGTGTTTGCCCGCCTGCAGCGCGTCGCGGGTCACGGGAAAATGCTGGAATAGCGGCGTCGCGATGTAGACGCAATCCACATCCTTCTGCGACAGCAGCTCGCGATAATCTTTGAAGATCTTGGGACTGGTTCCGGCAATGCCGGCGCCCTTAGTAAGGCTGGGCTCGTACAGATCGCACAGGGCCACGCAGCGTCCACGATCGGTCTGGTTGATGTGCTGAAGCAGGTATTGTCCGCGGCTGCCGACGCCGATCAGACCAAAGTTCACCTGATCGTTGGCCGCCTTTACGGTCTGGATGGCGGGCGCGGAAATAACCGCTGCCGCTCCGGCTGTCTTGACAAAATCCCTGCGCGAAACATCGTGGTCGTCGGCCATACTCGTTCCCTTCGCCTACATGAAGTAGTCTTTGACCTTTTCGAAAATGCCCTTTTCAGCGGGCTCGTTATCGACGGGAAGCGCCTCGCGGAGCTGCTCAAATAGCTCCCGCTGCGCGCGGTTCAGTTTGGGTGGAACCTTCACGTCGACGTGGACGAACAGGTCTCCGCGCCCGTGTCCATTCACATGCGGCACGCCTTTGCCGCGGATGCGGAACTGCGCGCCGGTTTGGGTTCCCTCGGGCACCTTGATTGTGTCCGGACCCTCCAGCGTCGGCACCCGCACCTCCGCGCCAAGCGCCGCCTGGGCTACATTGATCGGTATCTTGCAATGGAGGTCGTTGCCATTGCGATCGAAGATCGGATGATCGCGAACTTTGAGGATGACGTACAGATCCCCGTTTGGTCCACCATTGGGACCGGGCTGCCCTTCGTGCGACAGCCGCAGGCGGGTCCCCCCGTCCACCCCCGGCGGAATATTCACCTTCAGTTTGCGATTAACCTGCGAATAGCCCTCGCCGTGACAGATCGTGCACCGCTTCTTGATCATCTCGCCAGCTCCGTTGCACGTCCCGCAGGTGCGCCGGATGGAGAGGAAACTCTGCTGATACAAAACTTCGCCGCGACCGCGGCATGTGGGACAAGTCGTGGTTCCGGTTCCAGGTTCGGCGCCCTTGCCCTTGCAGTGCTTGCACGCCTCGAGACGAGGCGCTTGCACGTCGACTGTTTTCCCGAAGACGGCGTCCTCGAAATCTATCTCCAGGTCGTAGCGCAGATCTTCGCCGCGATGCGGTCCACTCCGGCGGCGGCCGCCGCCGCCAAACATGTCGCCAAGCCCGAAGAACTCGCCTAAAATATCGCTGAAATCCACCGTAGAGGCATCAAATCCGCTGCCGCCGGCCCCTTGCACCGCTTGGTGGCCGAACCGATCGTAAGCCGCCCGCTTCTGCGGATCGCATAACACGCTGTAGGCCTCGGCCGCCTCTTTAAATCGCTCTTCCGCCTCGTGGTTGTTTGGATTGCGGTCCGGATGATGCTCCATCGCTAGACGGCGATACGCGCTCTTGAGCTGCTGCTCATCGGCGTCCCGGCTAATGCCGAGCACTTCGTAATAATCGCGTTTGGACACAGGTTTAGACGGCACGGGTACCCTCAGGAAGCCGGTTTAACAGCTACCCTAACCATAGCAGGCCGCAAAAGCTTTCCTCTGAAATTGTACCCTCTCTGGAGCTCGTCGAGGACGGAGTTGTCAGGAGCTTCGTCGGTTTCCACGCGGACAACCGCTTGGTGCAGATTAGGATCGAAGGCCTGGGCCGGCTGCGCTTCCACCGGCTCAAGACCCATCTTCTTCAGCGTGTCGAGCAGGCGCTGATAAATCAGCTCGACGCCCTTCCGATACTCTGCGTCCGCGCTCTCGATCTTCAGCGCCCGCTCGAAATCATCCAGAACCGGAACGATGTCGCGAACCACTTCCATACCGGCATATTGCAGGAAATCGGAGCGATCGCGGTCGGTGCGGCGACGGAAATTCTCGAATTCCGCCTGCTTTCTTAAGAGGCGATCCTGCAAATCGGCGACTTCGGTCTGGAGCTGGTCACGCTCAGCGGTAGTCGCAGCCAGTGCGTCCGCAGTTTCGGGACTTTCGGCCTCGTCCGGCGGAGGATCGGAAACCCCAGGGTTATTCGCGCGTTGGTCTTCGGTGCTCACAACTTTTAGATTAACAAAAGCAGGTTTGAGGTGTTTCGCGGCTAAGGATCTGGCCTTATCCCACATCGGCGAATTCGCGCCCGATGTGCAGCACCGCCCCCATGACCCTTTCGTACTGCATGCGCATCGGACCGAGCACGGCGATTTTGGCGGAAAGACCGCCTGGCAGCGCCAGCGTGATCCCGATCAGCGCGAGCTCCTTCATCGCCGGATGCGCCTCCTCGAGTCCCACACGCACCTGCACCCCGCCGGGCATCTCCTCGAGAAACCGGTCCAGCATCTCCACCAGACGCTGCTTCTCTTCGAGCGCGCGCAAAAGATCGCGCATCTTCTCCCTGGTTAGATGCAGGTCGATTCCGAACAGATTCGAAGCGCCCTCCATGTGGATTTCCGGCACGCTGTCGGACTCGAGCAAACCTTTCTGATACAAGGTCGATAGTTTGCGCATCACCGCGTCGTAAGCCGCGCGCTCCAGATCCATGCGCCGCAGTAGTTCCAGGCGCGCTTCGCGCAGGGTCCAGCCGCTGAAGTTGTGATTGACGTAGTTGCGGATCGACCACAACTCATCCTGCGTGACCGGCTCACCCAGGACCACCACGCGATTGCGCACCATGCGGTCCCGCGTCGCCAGAATCATGAGGACGCGTCCTTCGGAGAGAGCGAGCAGCTCAATCTGATCGAGCACCTGGCCGCCGGTCGGCATCGCGGCCGCGATCCCGACGTTATGGGTCAATTCGGTAAGGATATGAGAAGTGCGCTCAATCCGGGCTTCCATACCTTCCAGTTCGCTGAATTGTGCGTGGACGCGCTGCGCCGCAGCCATCGGAATGCGTCCGGCAGCGAGGGATCGGACATAGCACCGGAACGCTTTCTCGGTAGGAATTCGGCCAGCGGAGGTGTGGGGCTGCGACAGATAGCCCTCATCGGCCAGATCCGCCATCGCGTTCCGAATCGAAGCCGGGCTCAGCCCGTCGCTGCGCCGCTTCGAGATCGTGCGCGAACCCACCGGCTCACCGGTTTCGATATATTCCCTCACGATGGAATTCAGGATCTCCTGAGTCCTACCAGTCAACGTGTCCTCTCCTGATACATCTTAACCCGAAACAAAAACTCCCTTTCCCGTTCAAGCGGCGACCCCGGCGTGAAGCTTGGCATTCCATCGTGCGAGTTGCTCGAGCGTGGGTGCAACCAGGCTCTTTTCCATGTCCTCGCCCGTCTCGATAATGTGCTTCAGATGCAAGGCCGCGAGCCTCGAGCACCAGGGATCCGTCAGCGCCTGGCCGGTCTTTTCACTCAATTCCAGCAGGTCGGGATGGCTCAGCGCGATCGTTTTCTCTACTCTAGTATCGTCAGAACGGAGGATAAACTTCACGTCGACCGAGTCGCTATGTCTAAGAGCTATCGCGGTTTGCAGCCATTTGAACTGGACATTCCAGGTTCGTCCAAACGGATCCGGCCCGACCGCAAACTCCCTGAAATTCTGCATATGAAGAAGAAGTGTAACACTTTGGGCGTGAGCCCTGTGTTATTTGGATGTCAAAGCGAGGCTGGAGGTTACAGGTCAATAGTTTGCCATGTGCGCCGCGGTACCGTAAACTACAGGCATGACCACGGAACAGCGATTCGAACGGATCGAGGCGGAGCTCGAAGGCGTCAACGCGACTCTGCGGACCGTGGCAGACATCCAGGAACGGCAGACAGCGGTAATGAGCGAACTGACCGGGAAGATCTCCCATCTCACCGACGCCTTTATCCGCCAATCCGAGGCCGCCGACCTCCGCATGACGCGCGTTGAAGAGAGCTTGGAAGGACTGATTCGGGCGATCACCGCTGACCACAGCAACGGAAAAGGGAAGCACTAAGCGTTGCTTCAGTAAGCGCGCTTGGACAGTTCAGTCTTCATCCGAGGCATCAGACAACAAAGAGAATCGCGAAACGAAGCCTTTGGGCAGGCAGCGGTTATCAGAGGTCTGCAGACGGACTCATAGCGTGCGATTGCGACCTCTTTGACAGCAAAGGCTTCTTCGGCCCAATGCTGGCGCTCGGTTCCGATGGGGAGATCATCGGTTTCGGATGCGATCCCAGCAAAAAGCAATTGGTCCTCGCTCTCAATCTCGCTTTCGATTTGGTGGAGCAATCCGGAGATTTCTCTGGCTGCCGGAAGGACGTTGATCCTTCCCGAAAGAACCGATTGCGAGATCTCGACAATGCGTGCCTTTGCAGTTGCCTTCACTGTTGCGAGGTACTCGTCGTGGCTCATCTTCTTTTCAGTGGCTAATGAGTCTTCCTACTTCAGGCAACGGCGCTGCTCCTTCCCTGAGCGCGACTTCATTGAACTCCGACAGCTTGTACGCCGTGCCTTTCGACTTCTTGTACTCCTCGCGAATCCGTATCCAGCCGCGCCAGCCCACCAGGTACATCGGCAACTGCGCCGATGACAATTTCGCTCGACGCAGCTTGGCTGTCGCCTCTTCCTTCTCCTGGAACGTCTGCGACATCATGAGATCGAGCGCCTGCTCGTCGGTCATACGATTGGCCTGCAGGCGGATGTCGATGATCGCGTTCGCCAGCACGCGCAGCTCTTCTTTCTGGAATGTCAGCCGCAGTTCGGGCGAATTGTCGAGGAATCCCTCGTCCAGCATGATCTGGGTCGAGTACTGGCCCCACCCTTCGATATAGGGACCGTTGCCAAACACCGATCGCAGCAGACGGCGGGATCCTGGCTGGACGTCGTTCGCGTACTCCATCTGCACATAATGGCCCGGCATCGCCTCATGAATGGTCAGCAGTTTCAGTTTGTAGAAGTTGTACTCCCGGAGCTTGGATTCGATGCGCGCCTTCGGCCAGTCCTTGGGAATTGGAGTGAGCCAGTAGAACGCGCCAAGCTGCGGTTCAAGCGCCGGAGCCGAATTGAAGCCGCCCACCGCATAGATTCCGCGCATGAACACCGGCGTCTCGATCACCTGCAGATTGTCGCGCGGCGGCAGCTTCAGCAGGCCTTTGCTGCGAACGAAATTGCGAGCTTCCTCCAGATCCCGCTTGGCGTCTGCCATGTAGGTGTCCGGCGTGGAATGGCGGTCAGCGATCCGGGCCAGCGTCTCGGCGATCGTCTGATTCGCGTCCTTCGGATCGCGTTTGCCGGGATACATTTTGCGATGCAAGGGCAACGAGAGTTCCAGCATCCGGGCCCGGACAGTCTTCACATCCGCTTCGGCTTCAGCCAACACGTCGTCCGGAGTGCGATCGGTCCCGAGCACGTAGCGGAACTTCTGGGCGTACTTTTCCGGACCCAGACGCCAGTCGAACTGCGAACGCTTGGGTAGATCGTTCTTCAGGTAATCCTGCAAGCCGCGCAGAGCATCCAGGGCGGACCCTGCGGCACGATCGTAGTCGGCGCGCAGATCTGCCGGGACTCCGCCGCGGATCTCTTTATCAATCAGGTCGATGTTACCCAGATTCTCGTCGGTTGCTACCGTCGTCCAGATCGCGGGAGAGTCGGTCAGGTTCTGGCGGGCTTGGTCCACCAGGGCGGGAACCTTTCCAAGTCGCGCGATGATGTGCCGCAGCCGTTGTGGCTTTGGAGCGTATTCAAGCACATACGGCGTGAACAGCGCGTTGCCGATCAACTCAACGTACAGAGTCGGATTGTGGCGATAGTTCTGAATGCGATCGAGCTCGAGTTGGCCGAGCGCGATCTGGCCGTTCATAATCTGCAGGTCGGCGCGCTGTTCTGCGTTCAGCGAACTCGCGTCCAGCTTGGCTAGTCGACCGGCGAAGTCGGTGTAGAACTTGCGTTGCGCTTCGATGCCTTGCTGGCTGAAGTCGTCCAGAATTTCGTCAAGCTTAACGCCTTTGTGCTCGTGATAACCGGACTGTGTCGCGCTGACCGGAGAAAGCGCCAGTGTGCTAAAGACGAATTCCTCGGCGATTGAATCAAAGGACGGCACAGGAGTCCGCGCACACCCGGCCAGCAGGACACAAAATAATGCAGCAGATCGATGCTTCATCTCAACCGCCGATCGAATACATGGGCCGCGGCGGAGGAACGAATTTCGCGCTGTTGATCTCGTGCCCGATCCACTTCTCACGCACATTTCGCCGGATCACATTCTCAATTTCCTGATCCGTTGAGCCGCCTCGCAGCAGGCCCTTCACGTCGGCCTCTTCGATCGCAAACAGGCAATAGCGAAGCTTACCGTCGGACGTCAGACGCAGCCGGTTGCAATTCAGGCAAAACGGACGGCTCACAGAGGCGATGAATCCGACCTGTCCCACGCCGTCGGAGAAGCGGTAATCGGTAGCCGGCGCGCGAGGATCGCGATCAGGAATATCCTCCAGCGGGCAGATCTCTTCGGAAAGCATCGCGACCATGTCGTCGGCGAGCAGCACGCGACTCCGGTCCCATAGCTCCTGCGCATCAAGCGGCATGAATTCGATAAACCGCACTTCGATGCCGCGCTCCCTGCCAAAACGAGCGAGTGGAACCACGTCCGGCTCAGTGAGTCCCTTCACCGCGACCGCATTGATCTTAATCGGGCCGAAACCGAGCGCCCGGCAAAGCTCGATGCCTTCGAGAACCTTATCGAGGTCGTCGCGCCGTGTGATCTGCAGAAAGCGGGCGCGATCCAGGGTGTCGAGGTGCACATTCAGACGTCGCAAACCGGCGTCGTACAGCGATTGCGCCTGTTCCGCCAGCAGGACTCCATTTGTGGTCATCGCGACATCGGTGATTCCGGGGATGGCGATCAACTTTTCGATCAGTCGCGGCAGATTCTTACGCACCAGCGGTTCCCCGCCCGTAACCCGAAGCTTGTTGATTCCCAGCCCCGCGGCTACGCGAACGAAATGCTCGATCTCTTCGAATGACAGGATCTCGCGGCGGTCCATGAATTGGACATCATTCTCCGGCATGCAATAAAAGCAGCGGATATTGCAGCGGTCGGTCACGCTGATACGCAGGTTGTTGTGCGTACGGCCGAACGTGTCGATCAGGGGTGCGGACGTCACCGGATGGCCAGCATTCGCTCGATGGGCGGCAGCGCACGCCGCATGATGTCGGCGGACAGTTCGACGCGAGGCTCAAGATTCGCCAGGCAGTCGCGCAGCTTTTCGAGCGTGTTCAGTTTCATGTACGGGCATTCGCTGCAATTGCAGTTCTCGTTGGCGACAAAATAGAATTTCTTACCGGGCGCGCGCCGTTCGAGCGAAAATCGCACGCCGCTCTCCGTCATCACGATGAATTCCTGCGCATCACTCTCGGCGCACCAGCGAATGATGGCCGAGGTTGAGCCGATGAAGTCCGCCATCGCCAAAACTGCCTCTGGACACTCTGGATGCGCGGCAATCCTCGCTTCCGGATGCTGCTGCCTGGCTTCGAGAACGCGCCGCGCCGGAAAGGTCGCGTGAACGATACACGTGCCCTGCCAGATCTTCATGTTCTTCCGTCCGGTTTCGCGTTGGACATAGGCGCCTAGGTTACTGTCCGGCAGAAAGAGCACCGTCTTCTCGGGCGGAATCGAGTTGACCACCTTGACCGCGTTACTCGACGTGCACAGAATGTCGCTCTCCGCCTTCACTTCGATCGACGTATTGATATAGCTGACAATCACGTGATCCGGATGCTGGCGCCGATAGGCGCGAATCGGCTCCACCGGACAGCTTTCCACCAAGCTGCAGCTCGCCAGCTTGTCCGGCACCACGACCACGCGCTTCGGATTCAGCACCTTGGCGGTCTCCGCCATGAACCAGACTCCACAGAACGCGATCATATCGCCGTCGAACTCCCGAGCCTTGCGAGCCAGCTCCAGGCTGTCGCCGACTGAGTCGGCCAGTTCCTGAATTTCCGATTCCTGGTAATGATGCGCCAGCAGGATCGCCCGGCGATCACGCTTTAGTTCCAGGATTTCGTCGACGATGGACGGCGCAGCGACGGTCATGGTCTATTAACTCCATTTTAGCAGCAACGTTCGTAAGATAATGGAAACAGGTCGATGAAGGTAGCTTTAATCTCCACATACGAGCTCGGCCGGCAGCCTTTCGGTCTCGCCTCTCCGGCGGCCTGGCTGGGACGCCGTGGCCACGACATCACCTGTATCGACACGTCGCGCGAGCGCCTGCCGCTCGACCAAGTCACGCAAGCCGGACTTATCGCGTTCTATCTGCCGATGCACACCGCGACCCGTCTAGCCGTCCCGTTGATTCAGCGAATCCTCGCTGCCAAGCCCGACGCCAACATCTGCTGCTACGGACTCTACGCGCCGATGAACGAGCCGCTCCTCCGCGCTCTCGGCGTGCAATCCATAATTGGCGGCGAATTTGAACAGCGCTTGGCCGACCTCGCCGACGGTCTCCCGAACCAGTCGGCGATCTCCCTTGACCGGCTCCACTTCATAACACCCGATCGCTCGCACTTCCCTGCGCTGTCCGGCTACGCCACGCTCTCCATCAACGGCGCCATCAAGAAAGTTGGATCCACTGAAGCCAGCCGCGGATGCAAATATCTCTGCCGGCATTGTCCGGTCGTGCCGGTCTATGGCGGCGCCTTCCGCATCGTCCAGCGCGACGTCGTCCTCGCCGACATCCGCCAGCAAGTTGCCATGGGAGCCGAGCACATCACCTTCGGCGATCCCGATTTCTTCAACGGCCCTACCCACTCCATCTCGATTGTGGAAGCCATGCACGACGAATTTCCGGGCCTCACCTACGACGCCACCATCAAGATCGAGCACCTCCTGAAGCATCGCGACATCCTCCCTCGCCTCAGGAAAACAGGCTGCCTCTTCATCATCTCCGCCGTCGAATCCCTCAACGACCAGATTCTCGACCTTCTCGAAAAAGGTCACACTCGCGCCGATTTCCTGGAAGCGGTCCGCTTGACCCGCGAAGCAGGCTTGACCCTCACCCCCACCTTCGTCGCCTTCACCCCCTGGACCACGCTCGGCGACTACCGCGACATCCTCGAGACTCTCGTCCAGCTCGATCTCGTCGACAACGTGGCGCCCATCCAGCTCGCGATCCGCCTGCTGATTCCGGCAGGTTCGCGTCTGCTCGATCTCCCCGCAGCCCGCGAGAGGCTCGGCGAGTTCGACTCCTCGGCGCTCTCCTACCAATGGCGCCATGACGATCCCGAGCTCGACCGCCTATGCCCCGAGATCCAGCGCCTCATTCAACGCGAGGAGCGCAAAAAATCATCTCGCCGCGAGATCTTCGCCCAAATCTGGGCTTTGGCTCACGACCGCCCGCTCCCCTCGCTCGCTCCCAACACGGCCATTCCGAGCATGAGCGAGCCGTGGTACTGCTGCGCCGAGCCCACCACTGAACAGCTTTCCCAAATCTAGATGAAGCGCATCCTCCTAGTAGCCGCGACCACCGGCTACCAAACACGCATGTTCGCCGACGCCGCCCGACGCCTCGATTTCGACGTCGTACTCGCCACAGACCGCTGCCATGTCCTTGAAGATCCATGGCGCGACCACGCGATTCCGGTACGCTTCGACGATCCCTATTCCGCCGTTGAAGCGATAGAGCAAGCGGGCCCGTTCGATGGCATCCTCGCCGTCGCGGACCGGCCTGCCTTCGTCGCCGCCATTGTCGCCGAAAAGTTGGGACTGCCCTACAACTCACCTGCCGCCGTCGAAGCCGCCCGCAACAAGTTCCTAGCGCATCAACGATTCAAGGCCGCCGGACTCCCGGCGCCGCGATTCTTCCGGGCTCCAGTCGGCGTCGATCCACATGAACCTGCGTCCTTGGCCTCATACCCTTGTGTCCTCAAGCCGCTCGGATTGTCCGCCAGTCGAGGCGTCATTCGCGCTGACAATCCGGCCGAATTCGTAGCAGCCTTTCACCGCATCCATACGCTGCTCACCCGCCCCGAAATAAGGCAAATGCGCGATGATGAGAATCGCTTCATTCAGATCGAAAATTTCGTCCCCGGAAAAGAGTATGCCGTCGAAGGGGTCCTCACCGCCGGCCGTCTGAAGACACTGGCCGTATTTGAAAAACCCGATCCACTCGATGGACCGTTTTTCGAAGAGACCATCTACCTTACACCTCCCCGGACATCTGTATCGACCGCGGTAGTCGAAAGTGCGATCCGAGCTCTGGGTTTGACCCACGGACCCATCCACGCCGAACTCCGCGGTGCCCACATCCTCGAAGTAGCCGCCCGTCCGATCGGCGGACTCTGCGCCAAATCACTACGCTTCGACGCCGGTATGCCCCTCGAAGAGCTGCTTCTGCGACATGCCGCGGGTGAGGATGTATCGCATTTCGAGCGCGAGACCAATGCATCCGGCGTAATGATGATTCCGATTGAGAAAGGTGGCGTCTACGAAGGAGTCGAAGGTGTTGACCAAGCCCGCAAAATCCCTGGCGTGGAAGACGTCGAGATCACAGCGAAGGCCGGCCAGAGTATGGAACGGCTGCCGGAAGGATCAAGCTATCTCGGTTTTATCTTTGCGCGAGGAGAAACAACGGAAGCAGTCGAGCAGTCCTTACGCACGGCTCACGCCCGCCTGCATTTTCAAATCGCGGCCAAACTTCCGGTAATGCGCTGATTATTTCGCTTTCGCCGGCACGAAGTCCGGCGGCAGAGCGGAGCCAGCTCCGAAGAAGTAATCATCCATCTGCTTAATGAGGAACTCCTGCGACTCCTGCGTGGCCAGGTTGAGCCGGTATTCATTCATGAGCATCTTCATATGTTCCATCCACATCTTCCAGGCCTCTTTCGAGACATTCTCGTAAATCCTCTGGCCGATCGGATGCCCTTCAAACGGCGGCTCATCAAGACCCGGCATCTCTTTCTGAAACTTTACGCAAAAAACCTTACGCCCGTTGGCCTTCTCGGGAGGACCCATTGGTACACCGCCGCCACATGCCATAAAAATCTCCTTGCCACCTTCAGGATACTACGCGAGTCGCATTTTCATCGGGCTTAGCGACGAGGCCGCAATGGCGGAGGCTGCGTTCCAAATGGTTGCTGACCGTACGGTTGTGGTTGCTGGCCGAAAGGGGGTGGTTGCTGTCCGAAAGGCGGTGGTTGCTGTCCGAAGGGCGATGGTTGCTGTCCGGTGGGCTGCTGTCCGAGCGGCGGCTGCCCTGTTTGCTGTCCGGGCTGCTGCTGTCCGGGCTGCTGCTGCGGAATTTGCGCCCCTAAGCCGGTCTTGTCCTGCGTCAGATCATAGAGAAATTCCCACTCGTTATATTTCTCCATTTCTTTGTAAATCTTGATTCCCGTCCGCTCCACGGTGCTGGCGATACCCGCGATCCCGCCGCCGATCTGCGTGACACCCTGTGGCTGGGCCGCATTGGGCTGCGTGGCCCGAGGAGTCCTCAGAATCTGATCGATCATCCTGACAGCCTCATTCTGCCCTGGCGGCTGCCCAGGAATGGGAACCGTACCTGGCTGTCCGATTGCCGTGGGCGCCCCCTGCGCGCCGGGCTGTGTCGAATAAGGGTACTGCGCCACGCCTCCGGTTTGGGAGTTTACCGGTTGACCCGGATAACCTCCCGGCTGCGGTACCCCATAGGGTAGCGGCTGTCCAGGCTGCTGCGGATTGAACCCGGGCTGTTGCGGATTTGCGCCTTGCTGCGTATAGGCGCCTCCCGGTGGGACCACGCCGGGCGGAAGCCCCGGACTACCTGGAGGAAGCGTCCCTAGCGCCCCTGGAGGAAGTCCAATACCGGCTGGCACGGTTGGGATACCGGGAGGAGCCGGAGGCACAGACCCCGGCGGCAGATTCGAATTTGTGGTGTTCTGTGGCGGATTCAACGGGTCCACAGGCTGGCCTTGCTGCCCCGGCGGACGGATTCCCATGCGCTCGCTCGGTCTCAACTGTGGGAATCCAGGCTGCTCCTGCCCTGTCGGAACCGTCGAGCCGATTGACGGCGCTTCGTAGGTGAACGTGTTCACCGCCTTCTCCTCCGCCTTCGCTGTCGGGGGCTTGTGCACCAGCGAATCCAAAAATACGCCGCCTGCGCCCACATGGACAAGCCGCCATTCGCTCTTACCGGTCATCGGATCGTCGTAGCGTTTTCGCAGAAACCGGACCGAGTTGGTCCCTTCGAGCTCCTCTATCGTCGCGGGATACCTTTTGATCTTCCGAACGAAAAGTTGGATGGCGCGGCTGTACTGCTCGCCGCGCTCGATTAGAAGTTGTTCCTTGTTGCGCTGCGCTTCAAAGGCGACCCGCGGCAACTGGTTGTACAGCATGATCGCTACGGCCGCAGCCATGACGAACACCAGCAGCAGCGCGAATCCCCGCTCGCGCTTCATCCCGCCTGCTCCTGCTGCAGAACAATCGTCTGACGGTTATTCTTGTGCTCAGTGTCTTCCATGACCACTGAATTGGCGTCGATCCGCACCACGCGGTATCGCTTCTTCACCAGTTCACCTTCGGCTGCGATGTAGATGTCCTCGCCATCCATGAAGAATGCCCGCTTCGGCCCGTCGGCGCGCGCCTTGGAAAAGCCGAAGAACTTCAAAGTGATTGGTGGAGGCGGTGGCGGCGGGGGTGGAGGGACCGGCGGTGGAAGCGGCCGCGGATGATCATACATCCGCGCCTGCACCGTTACCGTCGTCGGCGCATCTCCCGTCTTCACCGGGGCCGTCGAAAATTGAAAGAGACTGCGGGACCCACCCTCAAGCTTCACCGACTGCACCTTCGCCAGCAGATCGTTTCTGAGAGTCGGATCGATCGTCGCGTAGTTGGGCCGATCTTCCGGTCTTATCTTCAAACTGGGTCGAAACTCCTGCGAGGCAGCGCCGCGAACTGGAGCCTTCGTCCGGCGCGTGATCGGCGGCGCGGTCGTCAATCCTTTGCTTGCCGCAAGGGGAGCGTTAGGCGTCTTCGCAGTCTTGGCCGGAGTCACGTCCGGGCCGGCTAGAACATTGGCGTAGAACACATATCCACCCACCGCCATCAGACCAGCCAGAATCGCGACCTTTTTCGGTTCAGCGCCGACGTTCATTCCCGCTCACCACTTTCACCCCTAACGAAGGCCTTCAACCTGAAATTGACATTGATCACCTGGCCCACCGGCTGTGGCGACGCTTGCAGGCTCTCGATAATGAGAAATCTCGGCGAGCGATCCAGCTCATTGATGAACTTGGTCAGGTTCGGATACGCGCCCTCATAATTCGCCGAGATCGTCAGGATCTCAAGATTGTCGCTGCCATCGATCGGCTCAACGCTGAACGTGCTCTCTCGCGGCTTGAGGCTCACCTGCGTCGCCGCGCGATCGAGCTCACCAATAATCGTGGAGGACGCGCTACGTCCATCCAGCAGATACTTGCCCATGAACTGATCGCCCTCCAGCCGCGCCTTCTCCACTTTGTCGACCAGCGCCTTGGTCTTCGTCAGCGCGCCCTGCCGCTGCGGCAGTTCTTGACGCATCGTGATGAGCTGACGCTCCAGATCTTCAGCCGACCCGCCCCACGGCTTGAACAGAATCAGCGCTGCAATCAGGTTCAACAACAGCAGCGCGCCCAGAACTGCGCGCACGCCAACCCGTGGATCCTTCATCGACGCAAAGTTGAGCCGCCGCAGATTCCGGGATGCCGGCACGAAGCTAAAGCTTTTGGGCATAATTCACATTCACGTTATAGCGGTACAGCGGCTCGCTCTGCGACGGCGGCATGATCGTGGGCACCGCGACATGCCCAAAAGATTCCGAATTTTCGAGCTTGATGAGGAGCTCCCTTAGCGGCGCCGTCTGCTCAGCTCCCACGGTCATTTGAAGCACAATCTGATTCTGCGCATTCGACGGCCGGATCGAAATCACGCGCACATTATGCGGCAGAATCTCCTCCAGATCGGCGAAGATTTTGGTCCAACTGATTCCTTTCCGGTAGATCAGACTGTTCAGGAACAGGCTACGATCCAGCACCTGCGCATTCTCCGGCTTTTGCAGCACCGTCTCCAGCTTCGCCTGCTCCGCAGCGATGGTCCGCAATCGGCGATCGATGCTTGCGATCTCGTTCCGCGTCGACGCCAGCCGGCTCCGCTCCATCAGGTTCAGCGTCACCAGCAGACAAAGTAGCGCGAACAGCAAGACGCCCGCGACCGTCGATCCAATCAGCATGGGCCGATCGCGCCGGAAGGGCTGGCTGGCGAGATTAATTGAAATATTCATACCAACACCTGAACGAACAAGCTAAAGCTCGTTCCACAACGACAAATCAAGGAGTCGAAGTCACTGTGGAACAAGCTTTAGCTTGTTCGTCAAGCTCCTTCCTAAAGCCCTTTCCACGATTGTAAATAGCCCAATAATCCTGCGTTGGTCTCACCGGGCGTTCCCAGCGGCGACCGCAGCGGCTCCACCGGTATTCCCAGGTCGCTCTGGAATTGCCGCTGATACTCCTCCGCGGTCGAGCCGAACCCGCATAACAGCAGCCGGTCCGCTTTGACCCCGAGCTGATC
>Ga0075431_100002578_pt1 | contig 17509 bp, 20 predicted proteins | sample RhiMetdeltSRZDD5_FD_75297 | JGI IMG/M metagenome (GOLD analysis project Ga0075431, IMG submission 75297) | Populus rhizosphere microbial communities from Tennessee, USA - Rhizosphere MetaG P. deltoides SRZDD5 | ecosystem: Host-associated > Plants > Roots > Rhizosphere > Soil | place: USA... | reverse complement strand
CAAGACCGGTGACGTGATCCGCCACCTGAGTGCTGGCGGTGTGGCGGTTCGGACCGCTGAGCGTGCGCTGCCGAAGCTGAGGGCGCTGGACTGCGTTCGGAATCCGCAGCGCGGAGTCTGGGAGCTGGCGGAGGTGGCGAATGGGCGTTAAGCGCAAGTACAACGTCTCGTTCGAGAGCTACCGCCATCACGCCACTATAAGAAGAGTGGCGGTGGCGGCGGGATCGCCGTCCGCGCTCCGTGCCGGCCTTGGTTCTCGTCGCAGCCGCGCTAGCGGCCGCGCGTTCTTCTTCCCCCGTAATCTCCGGGCTGCCGCAGACGGCAACCAGGTGCCACGATGAACGCCGCCGAATTCGCGCGTCACTTTACCCGTGTCAAACGTCGCGGTACGTGGCATGACGCTAGGTGCCCAGCTCACGATGACCGTCGCCCCAGCCTGTCCTTCAAAGACGGCGACCGGGGGCTGATCGTCAAGTGCCACGCCGGGTGCGCCCTAGAAGACGTCGTCGGCGCGCTGGGTCTTCGCGTACGCGACCTGTTCAACAACGAGACGTCGCGTAGGCGCCGAATCGTTGCGATGTACCCGTATCACGATGAGGAGGGTGAGGTGCTGTACGAAGTGGTCCGCTTCGAGCCGAAGTCGTTCGCGATGCGCCGTCCCGACGTGGTTGGCGGCTGGGTATGGGACATGAGAGGCGTTCGGCGGGTCCTGTATCGCCTGCCGGCGCTCAAAGGGTGCCGGCTCATCTTCGTCGGCGAGGGTGAGAAGGATGCTGATGCCCTCGCCGCGCTCGGGCTAGCGGCTACCACGTGCCCGTGGGGCGCTGGCAGCTGGCAGGACGAGTACTCACACCAGCTGCGCGACGCCGGGGCCGGACACGTGGTCGTCTTGCCGGACAACGACGATGCGGGCCGCGACTTCGCGGAAGCCGTCAAGCACTCATGCGCCCGAGTCGGTTTGATCGCCGCGGTGATCAGTCTGCCTGGCCTGCCGCTGAAAGGTGATGTTACGGACTGGTTGGCTGCCGGGCATGGACGCGACGGACTGCTCGACCCCGTCGGCGACCTCAATGGGGTCACGCGATGAAGGAACTGCTGACCACGAAGGAGTTCGCCGACGCGCTCTCGGTCACCGAAGCGGCGGTGAGGAAGTGGATCTACCAGCGGCGCCTGAAGCCGGTCAAGCTGGGACGCGCGGTACGCCTGCGTCGCAGGGATCTGGAACAGCTCGTCGCGAACGGGCTGCAGACTACACAACCGGCCTGACGAGGTATCGGGGTTCACGGGGGGCGACCTCGTGGCCCCGGCCCTCGGCGGGTTGATAAATGGTAGCTGATACGCTACCATGTATCTACCTGATGTCGATCCTCCTCCGCAAATGGCGCGAGAAGCGAGGCTATAGCGTCAGGGAGCTTGCTGATAGGGCCGGCGTCAGCTACGTCACCGTCGTGCGGATTGAGAATGGCCATATCAGCCCAACGGTGGCGTTGCTGGACAAGCTAGCGAAGGCACTCGGAATCGGAGTGCGGGATTTCTTCCCGCCATCGACGCGTCGTCACACCAAGCCAGAAAGGAGATAGCTATGCAGCCAGAGCCCGACACACCAGGACGTCAACATGGCGGCTGGAGTACCAAGAAGAAAGACAAAGCACCGCGGGGCGTGCGCCGTTACGCGACCGGCGCATGGGGGATTCGGTACGCATGTGGCGCTGGCCACTTCCACAAGGAGATCATCGGCCACGTTAAAGGCGACGCGATCAGCGTCTATCACAGGCGGCGTCTGCGTGTACAGAGTGAGCCCGGCTGGTGCCCGCAAGTGGAAGCGGCGCAGAAGCGAGCCAATGAAGCCGCGCGGGTCACGTTTAGCGACTTCGCGGACGACTATCTGAAGTGGGCCAAGACGCACAAGCGCTCGTGGAAGACGAACGAAGGGCAGATAAAGGCGGCGAAGGCTGCATTTGGCGAAAAGAGGCTAGACGAGATCACGACGGGCGACATTGAGCGCTTCCGCGATTCACTGCTGTCGCGCGTCACCAATGCTACGAGCAACCGCTATCGCGATCTGTTGAGTGCGGTCTTCAAGAGGGCCGAGCGACTTGGATTCATTCCGAAGCGGTCGAACCCAGTGACCGACGTACCGAAGTTTAAGGAGAACAACCAGCGGCTCGCGTATCTCGGCCCCGACGAGGAGGCGGCTGTGTTGGCCGCGCTGCCAGCGGCCTATCGGCCCGATTTAATCATCAGCATCAACACCGGGCTTCGTTGGTCAGAGCAAATGAACCTGCGGTGGCAGGACGTTGACCTGCTGACGGGATTCATTACAGTACCGCGCAGCAAGCATGGAGAGTCGCGGCGTGTTCCTATCAATAGCGCCGTGCGGTCAGCGCTGATCGACTTAGGCACCGGGAAGCGACCGGACGACGACGGATCAGGACTTGTGTTTCCTGGACGGCCCGCACAGGCGGACAAATACTTTCCGAGAGCCGTGGAGACCGCCAGGGCGGCGCTGAAGGCTGCTGGCAAGGACAGCAGCCGCCTCGGAGGCTACACATGGCACGGCAACCGCCATACGTTCGCTTCGCGGTGTGTGATGGCAGGAGCGGATCTGCGCACGCTGCAGGAGCTAGGCGGGTGGAAGTCGTTGGCAATGCTAAGCCGGTACAGTCACCTTGCGCCGGAGCACTTGCAGGCTGCCGTCGAACGCATCGTCACCCCGGTCATCGCAGCACCTCCGGTGGCGCCGGTGCCCGGTATCAAACCGTCATACGCACATCTGTCGGACCAGAAAAAAACTGGCTCCACGAGCAAAGCTACAACTGTTCGCTAACTGTTCTTGGCGCGTGCGGCGTGGCGGCTGCGGTATGGTAGGGGTCCGAGCTAAGTAGCAGACGTTTCTCGCCAATGCGCCCGTAGCTCAGCTGGATAGAGCATCGGACTTCTAATCCGAGGGTCGCAGGTTCGACTCCTGCCGGGCGCACCACCTACTACGCGCGCCCACTCGCGCTGACTGATGCTTTCTCACGACCCTCTTGCGGGGTCGCAGTGCCGGAATGGGTGCGGGATGGACGCTCGCCGCACAACGCCAGTAGCTCGACGGGCGCTCGGATCGTGGCGGGGTCGAGGTGAGCGTATCGCTGCATCATGCTCGGTGTCCGCCAGTGGCGCGTGTGCGGCACAACGCAGGAGCTGACGCCGCGCGGTGCTCGCGCGAGTTCTCCGGGCGGCCGCTGCAGCGTCACGAACTCCCGTTAATCGGTGAGCACTGACGGCTGCGGCATCACTCTATTACCTGATCTGCCCGCAGCAGCACCGACGGCGGGATGGTCAGGCCGAGGGCCTTGGCGGTCTTGAGGTTGATGATCAGGTCGTACTTGGAAGCCTGCTCCACCGGCAAGTCGGCTGGTTTGGCGCCCTTGAGGATCTTGTCAATGTGCGTCGCGGCGCGCCGGGTCAGGTCATTGAGATCCGGGCTGTAACTCATGAGGCCGCCCGCCTCCACATTTTCCCTGACTGTGAACATACTCGGCAGCCGCTGCTTCAGTGCGAGCTCCGCGAGGCGCGTGGGGTGCGATGCAGTGAATGCCGAGCCCAGCACTAAAACACCGTCGACACGCTCTCGCGCCATCGTCGCGAACGCCCCGGCGAACCCCTCGGCCGTTTGCACCGGGACCGGGATGACCTGAACTTCGAGCCGCGGGGCCGTAGCCTCGACAGCCTTCAAGGCAGGACGGTGCGAGGGTGCTGTCAGGGGCACCAGCACGCCGAGCCGCTTCATGTGCGGAAGAGTCTGCTTCATTATCTCGAGTCCCTTGGTCACGAGCTCCGTGTGGAGCATCGACAGCCCCGTAATGTTGCCGCCCGGTCGCGCAAGGGTGGCCACGTGACCGAGACTCTCCGGGTCGGCATGAGTGGCGAATACGATGGGGACGGTCTTGGTCGCCCGTCGCGCGGCCGCTACCTCAGTGGAAGAAGTCGCAAAGATGACGTCGACGTTCAGATGGACCAACTCGGCTGCCAGCTCAGACAGCTGGTCGGCCGTTTCCGCCCACCGGAACTCAATGACGACGTTCTTGCCTTCGACATAGCCGAGTTCGCGCAAGCCGGTCCGCAGCGCCTCAACCCGGCCAGCGTAAGCAGAGGCCGGACCGAACCGCAGGAGTCCGAGCCGCGCGAGCTTTCCCGTCTGCTGCGCCCAGGCGGCGCGCGGCGCGGCGAGCACGGCTCCGAGGCCAGTGACGAAGGCGCGACGGTCCATGTGTGAGCCCTCCCGACTGGCGCGATGCTAGCCGCCGGGAGGCGGGGGGCAACAGACAGATGACGACACGCGCCCGTCACGCGCGGCCAAGGGAGGATGGGACCATCGCCGTGGTCCCGCGGGGAACGCGCACGCACTCCAGCGCGCAGCGACTGCGGGATCGTCAAGACCGAGCGCCTTGGCGGTCTTGAGGTTGATCACGAGCTCGAACGCGGTGGGCTGCTCGACAGGCAGGTTCGCCGGCTGGGGCAGGGCGACCGGCCCTGCCCCATCGCCCGCCTTCCTTCACGCAGCGTGACGGGGTACGACGGCGATACGATCCTCGATCTGGAAGTCGGGCCGAATTCGTGCCGCCTCGGCGCGGACGATGCGCAGCGCCGTCTCGTGTGCCTGCTGCGACGGTACCTGGCCGGCGACTTCGATCGTTGCAGGTGAGCGCCTCCAAAGCGACGCGCGGGCCGTCGCGATGATCGGCACACTGAAGAGCGTCTGCTCACGCATGAGCGCGTCCGAGATCTGTGCCTGCAGCTGGACAGCCTCAGACTCTCTGCTGCGCCGAAGATCATAGAGCTTGACGCCGATGCCAACGATGACCAGCGCAGCAACAATGACCACGACGATCGCGACTGCGCTGCCTCCACCAGTCGAGCCGGGCGCACCGCCGGATGATGGCGCCTGGGATACCTGTGCCCACGCGTGAGCGGCAGACAGCAGCAGCAGAGACTGGGTCGCGACGAGGGACCGAAGAGTTCCTGTTGTTCGCACGTCGGCACCTCCTTGCCAGAAAGGTTGTCCGAGTGATCGGTCGCCCCTGGGCGCGGAGATCGCCGACGCCCGGCGGAGCGCGAGTTGGCGACTGCCGTGAAGCATTGCGAAGAAAAAGATTGCTCATGGATGAAACTTTAGCGCCGGCGACCGAAGCAAGCACAATGCCGCACTCACGTGCGTCATCTCGAGCGTCATCGAACCGACGCTGATGAGTGAATTCCCAGCGGTTCACCGCGACGATGCCGTCCCCCAAAAGAACGTCGGCCGGAGAACGGCGGGGCGCGCCGCCTCGAGCGAACGACGAACCGATGACGCGTGACGTCCGGTCGTCAACGTTTCAACGGCACGATACGACTCACGTGTAGGCGACGACAACTATGGAAATCTTTTCCTATGAGCGCAGTCCGGCGCGGGGAGCCTCAGCCGCCGAGGTACGCGGCGCGGACGTGGTCGTTGTGCAGCAGCTCCCGCGCCGCGCCCGACAGCACGATGCGTCCGGCTTCCATGACGTACCCGCGATCCGCCATCCGCAGCGCGAGCCGCGCATTCTGCTCCACCATCAGCACCGTCGTGCCTGAGCGCCGGATGTCGCCGATGATCGCGAACGTCGTCTCGACGACCGTGGGCGCCAGGCCCAGCGACGGCTCGTCGAACATGATGAGCCGCGGCCGTGCCATCAGGGCGCGGCCGATCGCGAGCATCTGCTGCTCGCCGCCGGAGAGCGTACCCGCCGCCTGGCGTCGGCGGTCGGCCAGAATCGGGAAGTGCGCGTACACCCGCTCGAGGTCGGCGGCCACGACGGGCGCGTCGCGCCGCACGTAAGCGCCCATCGCCAGGTTCTCGCGCACCGTCAGATAGGGAAAGACGTGGCGGCCCTCGGGACAGTGCGCGATGCCCGCGCGTAGCACATGCGATGGCTCGCGGCCCTGGATCTCGGCGCCGGCGAAGACGATGCGACCGGCACGCGGGCGCAGCAGCCCCGAGATCGCACGCAGCGTCGACGACTTGCCGGCGCCGTTCGCGCCGAGCAGGCACACGAGCTCCCCCTCGCGCACCTCGAGATCGAGCCCGCGAAGCGCGTCGATCGGGCCATAGCCGGCCCGCACGGCCTCAAGCCGGAGCATCGGCCGATCCGAGGTAGGCGCGAATCACCTCGGGGTGCGCGCGGATCTCCGCCGGCATGCCTTCCGCGATGACACGGCCGTGGTTGAGCACGACCACGATCTCGGACAGCCCCATGACGAGGCGCATATCGTGCTCGACGACGAGGACGGTGACGTCGCGCTCGCGGATCTTTCGGATGAGCGCGACGAGCCGCTCCTTCTCGGCGCCGGTCATGCCCGCCGCCGGCTCATCGAGGAGCAGCAGCCGCGGCCGCGCCGCGACGGCGACCGCAAGCTCCACCAGCCGCTGCTCGCCATACGGCAGCTGGTCCGCGCGCTCGTCACGCCGATGCGCGAGGCCGACGAACGCCAGCACGTCGTCGGCCTCCGCCGCCAGGCGCGCCTCCTCGGCCCGCACACGCGACGTGCCGGCCAGCACCGACCAGAACCCGGCCGCACCGCGCAGGTGCAGTCCGGCGCGCACATTGTCGAAGACACTCAGCGCCGGAAACACACTCGTGCGCTGGAACGTGCGGACGACACCGCGTCGCGCGATGTCGCACGGCCGGCGCCCACCGAGCGCGCCGCCGTCCCAGGTGACACGGCCCCGCGCGGGTCGGAGATAGCCGGTGATGGCATTGAACGCGGTGGTCTTGCCGGCGCCATTGGGACCGATCAGGCTGGTGATCGTGCCGCGCTGCACGCGAAACGAGATCCCGGCCAGCGCGATGACGCCGCCGAACTCCACGCGGAGATCTTCAACGATCAGCATGATTCGGGCGTGTCGGAGCCACGCCGCATCTTGAACAGGCCGACGGAGCCACTTCGCATCTCGGGCGGGCCACCTGCGGTTCGAGCCGTTCTCCAAGCCGTCGCTACAGTAGGCACGATCCCGCGCGGCAGAAAGAACATGCACAGCACGAGCACGACGCCATACGCGAGCATCTGCCACTGCCAGGCGACCGCCTCGCGCAGGGCCTCGGGAAGCACTGTGAACAGCAGCGCGCCCACCACGGGCCCGGCGAGCGTGCCCTGGCCGCCGGCGATCACCATGATCACCATCGTGACCGTGTAGGAGAACAGAAAGACCTCGGGCGAGACGAAGCGTGTGTAGTGCGCATAGAGACTGCCGCCGACGCCGGCCATCGCCGCGCTCACGACCGCCGCCAGGACAAGATAGCGCGTGCCGTCGATGCCGACGGACTCGGCCAGCGGCTCGTTCTCGCGCAGCGCGACGAGCGCGCGGCCGATGCGCGAGGCCACGAGCCGCTGGCAGACGAGATACGCGAGCGCGGCGGCCGAGAGCACGAGATACCAGTACGCGGTCTTCGTTCGCAGCGCCCACGGACCGAGCGCCGGGGCCGGTACGCCGGGCAGCCCCAGGGGCCCGTTGGTCAGCGTCATCCAGTTGATGCTCACGAGCGAGATCACGCCGGCGAAGCTGATGGTGACGAGGACGAAATACGCGCCGCGCAGCTTGAGCGCTAATCGGCCGATGGCCCAGCCGGCGAGCCCCGAGGCCGCCGCGGCCGCCGGCAGCGCGACCCAGAACGACCACTCCAGCGGCGGCAGCGACAGGAGCGCCGACGTGTAGGCACCGATGCCGAAGAACGCCGCGTGACCCAGCGAGAGCTGGCCCGTGTAGCCGAGAAGCAGATTCAGGCTCAGCGCCAGGATCGTGAAGATGGCGGCCATGATCAACACGTGAAGGTGATAAGGATTCGCGACCCACCACGGCGCGGTCAGCGCTGCCCCGGCGCCCAGGGCCACGGCCGCGCGCGCGATCAACCGATGCGTTCCGCGCGCGCGAAGAGTCCGGCGGGCCGGAACATCAGCACGAGGATGATCGCGACGAAACCCACCGCGTCGCGATAGCCCGACGACACGTAGCCCGCGCCCAGCTCTTCGGCGACGCCCAGCAGCAGGCCGCCGAGCGTCGCTCCGGCGAGGTTGCCGAGCCCGCCGAGAATGACGACGGAGAAGGCCTTCAGCGAGGCGAGATCGCCCATCGATGGGTAGGCGAGGAAGACGGGGCCGAGCAGGGCTCCCGCCGCCGCCGCCAGGGCGGACCCGAACGCGAACGTGATCGTGTGGATCCGGCCGATCGGTACACCCATCAGCGCCGCCGTGTCGCGATCCTGAAACGTGGCGCGCATGGCCGTGCCGAGGCGGGTCGTGTGGATCCCGAGCCACGCGAGCGCGATGATGACGGCCGCCGTGACGACGACGAACAGCCGCAGCGGCGCGATGCTGAGCGGGCCGAGCGTGAGCGGCGCGGTGGGGAACGGATGCGGGATCGATCGCGCCACGCCGCCCCAGGTGAGCAGCTCGGCGTTTTGCATGGCGATCCACACGCCGATCATCACGAGCATGATCGTGTCGATCGAGTGGCCTCGCAGCGGGCGCAGCAGCAACCGCTCGCAGATCGCGCCCAGCAGGGCACCGGCGGCGATGGCCACGAGAAGCGCCGCGAAGAACGGCAGACCCGCGAGCGCCAGGGTGGCGAAGGCGGCGTAGGCGCCGAGCGTGTAGAACTCACCGTGCGCGAAGTTCACCACGCTCATGAGACCGAAGATCAAGGTGAGACCGATGCCGAGCAGCGCGTACGTGCCGCCCAGCACCAGGCCGTTCACCAGGTGCTGCAGAAGCTGATCCACTACTTCTTCATGAAATCGGGCAGGCCGACCTTGCCGTCACGCACCTGGACGACGAAGATCGATGGCTTGCTCTGGCCGCTCTCCTTGCCGGCCGGCCCGTCTTTCTCGAACTTGATCGGGCCGTTCACGCCGGTGAACGACACCTTCCACAGTGCTTCCTGAATCGCCTTCGGCTCGTCCTTGCCCGCCGTCTTGATCGCCTCGACGATGGTCGCGATGCCGTCGTGGCCGCGAAAACCCTCGGTGAGCCCCTCGAACGGGTGGCCACGCTTGTTCCACTCGTCCACGAACGCCTTGGCGAGCTTGGCGTCGGGCATCGCCTCGGGGAACCACGGCATGAAGAAGACGATGTGATACGAGCCCTCCGCGGCCGCGCCCGCCTGCTTGATCAGCTGCGTGGGCGACGACGAGCCGCCGGTCGTGACGATCTTGCGCGTGAGGCGTTGCTCCTGCCCTTGCTTCAGCACCAGCGTGATCTGCTCGACGGCGGTGGTGAGAAAGAGCGTGTCGCCCCCCGTCGCCTTGATCTTCGTGATCTGCGCGTTCATGTCGGTGGCGGCCTGCTCCATGAACTCGGCGGCGCCGATCTGCACACCCTTCTTCTTGAGCATGTCGCCGAACGCCTGGATCGAGCCGCGGCCCCAATCGGTGTTCACCGCGAGGAAGTCTGCCTTCTTGACGCCGAGCCGATCGACATACTGCTCGAGGCCCAGCGCCTCCATCTCGCTCGGTGGACTGATGCGGAAGACCCACGGGTTGCCGCGCTTGGTGATCGACGCCGCGCTCGAGGTCTCGACCACCATCGGCACGCCGTACTCCTCGAGCTTCGGCATCGCGGCCAGCGTCATCGACGAGCCCCACGCACCCATGATCGCGGGCACTTTGTCGCGCACGATGAGCTTCTCGGCCGCGCTCGCCGCCTCTTTGGGATCGGACTTGTTGTCCTCGATCACCAGCTCGACCTTGCGGCCGTTCACACCACCGCGGGCGTTGATCCAGTCACGCGCGATCTCGGCGCCCATGCGGATGTAGTTGCCGGACGCCGCCACCGGCCCCGACAACGGCTCGATGACGCCGATCTTGATCGGGGCCTGCGCAGATCCGCCCGCGGGCAGCAGCGTCAGCGTCATCAGAGCGACGAGGGCCGTCGAGGCCAGACGCTTGAGCATGACTCGGAACCTCCTCGGATGATCTATGCAGCTCGAAGGCAGCGCGTTTGCACGCCAGATCATACAGGAGGGATGAATGAAAGCGTATAAGCCGCAAGCGTTCGACCACCTCAAGGGCCTGGATGGAATCTCCGATGCGCAGCTCGCCGAGCACTTCAAGCTCTACGAGGGGTACGTCAACCAGGTGAACAGCCTCAACGAACAACTGGATGACATGGTCCGAAAGGGCAAGCCTTCCGGGACCGATCCGCACTTCGCGGAGCTGACCCGGCACCTGGGCTTCGAATACAACGGCATGATCCTCCACGAGTACTACTTCTCGAACCTCAAGCGCGCGGCCGATCCGGCGCCCGGGAAGAGCTCGGGGCTCGCCCAGGCGCTGGAGCAGAATTTCGGCGGCATCGAGCACTGGAAGGCGGACTTTCAGGCGGTCGGCGGCATGCGCGGGGTGGGCTGGGCCGTGCTGTTCCAGGATCCGGTGACCTCGCGGCTCGTGAACCACTGGATCTCGCTACACCAGGACGGTCCGCCCACCGGCTTCAAGCCGCTGCTCGTCATGGACGTGTGGGAGCACGCGTTCATGCGCGATTACAAGGCGACAGAGAGGGCGCAGTACATCCAGGCGTTCTTCCGCAACGTGGACTGGCAGAGCGTGGAGCGACGGCTGAACGAGCGCGCCGCGATTCGCCCCGCAGCCTGACGCGATTCGTCCGGGAGTCCGGGCCGTGCTGCCCGGACTCCCTGGCGCTGCACTTGCACCTCACACACCGCTGATGTCCGGGCGTGCGCTTGTCGTAGTCGTTCTGCTCGCCGTGCTGTTCGGTGGTTGTTCGCTCGCGGGTCGTACGTTCGGTACCTACGTCGACGACAAGGTCATCAGCGGGTCCGTGCGCCGGGGAATCGCGGCCGGGCACTGGCGCGCGCTGCGCGGCGTGAACGTCGACACGTACGAGGGCACCGTGTACCTGAGCGGCCAGGTCGATACCGCCGCGCAGAAGGCGGAGGCAGAAACGGCCGCGTGGGGCGTCGACGGCGTGGAGCAGGTGATCAACGATCTGAGCGTTCGCGCCGATGGCATCGCGGCCGTCAGTGCGTCGCCGCGCACGATCAGGGCGAGCCCGCTGCAGGATCGGATCCCCGGTTTGCGGTATATCGGCCCCGCGCCGCCCGGCGGTCCCGCGCTCGCCTACGATTCGGCGGGCGCCGTCGTCGCGACCGTTTTCGTTCGGTCGCTCCGTGACATCAGCGTGACCGGGTTCGACGAGGCGGGCCCGACGGCGCAGCCCATCAATCACATATCGCTCTATCCGGTCCCCGCCACCGCAGGACAGCCGGAGGCCCTCCTGACCATCGTGCTCTGGCACATCAGCCCCGCGGCCGCGGCGGCGCTGAAGTAGGTCCCGCTCCGCCGACCTCTTATACTGACCTCGATGCGTTCGCGCCGGCTCGCCGCTCCCGCCGCCGTTGCGCTCGCGCTTCTGGGAGCGCCGGCCGTGTTCGGCGCGGGTCAGAAGCCCGCCGCAGAGGTGCTGCCGCGGGTCCAGTATCATCTTCAGCAGATCGATACGCTCACCCAGCACTTCGACAGCGTCCTGCGCTCACCGTGCCCGCATTTCGCGTCGGCGGGCGAGTGGGACTCGTATTTCGACGGGGAGGTCGATCGCGTGGTGCTGCTGGTCGCGCACGTCGAGCAGGCCTGGGTCGAGGCGAAACAGACGGGGGACGACGACGTGCGGCGCGCGGCAAAGGCGCCGCGCAAGCGTCTGCAGGAGGCGCGCAGCCTGCTCGACAAGCTCCAGGAGTGCGCCGGCGACAACGGCGCTTCGTTCTCGCAGATGGGCGTCTGGCGGAAAATCGAGCGCGAGGCGCCGCAGCGTCAGGCCGAGATCACCCAGCCTCGGCCGCAGCCGTAGCCCGTAGACGCGGCCGGGTCGCTGGAGTATCGTCCCGCCATGGCCAAATCCCCGTTCTCTCTCGAAGGCAAGACCGCCGTCGTCACGGGCGGCGGCACCGGCATCGGGAAGTCGATCGCGATCGAGTTCGCGCGCGCGGGCGCGGACGTCGCGCTGTGCTCGCGCAAGCTCGAGCATCTCGAGCCCGTGGCCAAGGAGATCACCAATCTCGGCCGCCGCACGTTCGCGGTCGCGGTGGACGTGCGGCAGGAAGACCAGGTCAAAGGCATCGTCGAGCGAGCGGTGTCGGAGTGGGGCCGGCTCGACATCATGGTCAACAACGCCGGCGCCTCCTTCCGCGCCAAGCCCGAGGACATCTCGATCAACGGCTGGAACACCGTGATCGGCATCAACCTCAACGGCGTATTTCTCGGCTGCAAGTGGGCCGGCAAGCAGATGATGGCGCAGAAGACGGGCGGCGTGATCGTCAACATCGCGTCGGTGGCCGGCGTCTACGGCTCCACGATGATGTCGCACTACGGCGCGGCGAAGTCCGGCGTCATCATGCTGACGCGCGAGCTGGGCGTGGCGTGGGCCCGCAAGGGCGTGCGGGTCAACTGCATCGCGCCCGGCCCCGTCGAGACGGAAGGCTACCTGGACGTGCTCAAGCAGGCGGGGCCCGACGGCAAGAAGACGTACGACGCAGTGGCGGCACGCGTCGGCATGGGCCGCTGGGGCAAGGTGCACGAGATCGCGTATCCGTGCATCTTCCTCGCCTCGGACGCCTCGTCGTGGGTGACCGGCGAGACGATCGTCATCGACGGCGGCCCGTCGCCGCGCGAGTCAGACGAGGCGAGCTGACGCGGAGTCCGCGCGCGCGTTGACACGCCCGCGCACGGCCCGTACCATGAACGCTCGCGTTCGTACGCGGTGACCGTAGCTCAATTGGTTAGAGCGCTGGACTGTGGCTCCAGAGGTTGTGGGTTCGATTCCCATCGGTCACCCCATCGCTACCGCCGGCGTGGGTCGTACATCTCGGCGTCCGACCCCAGCGGCGTGAGCGCTCCCGCAAGGAACTGAGCGTCCCTCCAGTCCCAGACGCGCTGCGGTCGTCTATCGACGTCGATCGGGAAGTAATTCCAGAGCACGGTATCCCACGCGAGGGCGCCGCGGGCGTGGATCGCGACACTGAGAATCAACAGGACAGCGCCGACCGCAAGCTCGAGGCGGTGGCGGCGATGCGATCGCTCCGTGCTCCCCGCCCTTTCGCGCAACATGCCGCCGACCCCCATGATCGCGAGCAGGACGAGCCACGGAACGACTTCGGTCAACAGCCGTGGGCCATACGAGTGACCTCCCCACCAAGGGCCGAAGCCCGACACGACGACGCCGAGGCAGATGACGTTGGCGACGGCCAGAAGAGTGAGAGGCACCGACGGCAGCGTCCTTCGATAACGTACGAGCAGATATGCCACGAAGAGCACGATCGGCAGGTACACGAGCAGGCCGCGGGATGGGCTCGCCAAGTGGCCGGCCGCTCTCAGGACATACGCTTTCAAAACGTCCAGCCTGGCGCCGAGGATGAACCCGCGCTGAAGATAGTACCGCGGCAACACCGTTCCGAAGGAGTGATAGGAATACGCAACGAAGGCCAGGAGCCACGCCGTACCTGTGCAGACGTAGCACGTGAAGGACTTCCAGTTGTACGTGTTGAGCACGATGTAGAGCGAGACGGTGACGATGGCAACGCTGTGGACGGGACGGACGAAGTACATCCACGCGAGCAAGCTCGCGAGCAACAATGGATTGACCCGGGTATGACGACGATCCGCGGAGACAAGCAGCAGCAACACGAGGCCAAGCAGGACGAGGCCCCACGTGTGCGACCAGAGGACGCGTGACGCCGTGCTCCAGACCTGCGTCCCCAGTGCTCCGCCGAGGGCGATGACCATGCTCCAGGAAGACGACAGGATCTGGCGAGCCATGAGGAAGAAGACGCCCGCGAGCACGGCCATGAGCCCGCTGGCCAGCAGGCGCTGCATCGCCAGCTCGCCGTCGACATCGTAGCCGCCATCCGCCCGGACCGGAGAGAGGCCGAGCGCATTCATCACGGGAATGAACGGGATCGACAGCACGGAGCTGCCGACCGGATAGACGTAGTAGTTGTGTCCGTTGATGGTTGCCACCTGATAGATTCGCGTCGTGGGGCGATGGCGCAGCAGCCGTGGGTCGATCGGACGCTCCAGATACTCGTCGAGACGAATCTGACCGTGTCGAAGGATGTTGTGGCTCAGCAAGAGCGTGAAGTGAGAGTCGCCGAAGATGTAGACGGGCGAGCTGACAAACACGACGAACGTCACGGCGAATATCGTGACGGCCTGGAGGGGCATGCTGAACGTTCTCTGTGACATCACGAACCTCGGCCTGACCTTTGGGAGCGAGTTAACGCGCACCGGCATTTTTCGAGTGAGTGACCGCTTCGTACGGGAAGCGCTCCGACATCCCGACCTCATCCTTCGATTCGCGGCGATGCATTCCTACGCGGCCGACGTCCAGCTGGCGCGATTCGACCGCGCGACCGGAGGCCTGCTCGGCGACCGGCGCGTCTCCGTCTGGCAGAATTCCACCGCGGCATTGGATGAGAGCATCGGCCTCGTCGAGCAGCTCCTCGCCGCCGGCGAGGAAAGCCCGGAGGGGCGACGCCTCGCCGCCACGCTGAAGCTCCTGAATCGGACGGCTCGCCGCCGCGGTCCACACGACCTCTATGACGTCTATCATTCCCTGTACTGGCCGCTCGTGTCGCCCGAGCACGTGAAGGCCCGGGCGCGGGTGATCACCGTTCACGACATGATTCCGTATCTGTTTCCGGAGTTCGTCACCGACGAGGTCATCGAGAGGCAGCAGTCGATCGTCGCCAGTATCGATGGGCGCCGCGACTGGGTCATCTGCAACTCGGTCAGCACGAAGACCGATTTCTGCGAGATCACCTTGGTCGAACCCCAGCGGGTCTTCGTGACGCCGTTTGCAGCGCCACGCGAGATCTTTCGTCCGGAGCCGGACGCCGCGCGGATCGCCGCCACCCTCGGCAAGCACGGTATCCCCGGCCCGGGCTACGTGCTCAGCCTCTGCACGCTCGAGCCACGGAAGAACCTCGCCCGTCTCGTGCGCGCGTTCTTCGCGCTGGTGGAAACACAGCGCCTGCGTGATCTCCGCCTCGTGCTGACGGGACCGGCAGGATGGAAATCTCACGAGCTCTATGCCAGTCTCGGCGCGCGGCCGGAGCTGCGGGACCGTATCATCCTGCCGGGATTCGTCCCCGACGAAGATCTGAGCGCGTTGTACAGCGGTGCCGGCCTGTTCGTGTACCCGTCGCTGTACGAAGGGTTCGGACTTCCCGCGCTGGAGGCGATGCAGTGCGGTGTTCCTGTCGTCACGTCGCGCACCAGCTCGCTGCCCGAGGTGGTCGGTGCCGACGCCATCACCGTGGACCCCAAGGATGAGGACGCGATCGCGGAGGCGATACGTCGCGTCCTGGAGGACTCGGACCTGGCACGCGAGCTGCGTCGTCGCGGTCTCGCGCGGTCGGCGACGTTCAGCTGGTCGCGGACGGTGGCGGAGACGGTTGCGGCTTATCGGGCAATGCTCGCCGCGTCATCGTGATGCTGCGGGTCGCCGTCGGCCGTGAGCTCGGCGAGACATCGGCGGACGGTGGCCAGGGCGTCGTCCCAGGTGAATCGGCTGTGCGCGACAGACACGCCGGCCGCCGCCTTGCGCGCTCGTGACGTCTCGGATTCCTCGTACGTGCGCCGCAGATACTCCGCCAGCGTGGAGGCGCGCACCTCGCAAAAGTCCACGGACTCCACGTCATCGGCAAAGCCCATCGCGACCTTGAACCGGTGATGGACGGGGATCTGGATTCGCTGGACCGGCATGAGGTAACTGGTCTCCTCGCTGCAGAAATCCAGACACGCCCCGAAGCTCGGGACGATGGCCGGAGTCCCCGCGGCCATGCATTCCAGGATCGGAAGGCAGAAACCCTCGGCGCGGTACGGGAACACCGCCACGTCGCACGCGCGATACAAGGAGGCGAGGACGTCGTCGGGAAGAAAGCGATCGATGTGGACGATCCTCGGCGCGCCGGGATCATTCATGAGGTCGACGAGGGTCTGCCGAATCGTGTCGTCGCGATAGAACAGATCGGCGGAGTGATCCTTCACCACGAGCGTCACGTCGTCGGCCGACGAGAACGCGTCCGCATACGCCTTCAGCAGCGTGTCGGAGCCCTTCCGCACGCAGACACCGCCGACGAACAGGAACACGCACCGCGTACGCGACGGTAAGGGATAGATCTCGCCGTCGGGTCGAAACACCCGTGGATCGATGCCGTGCGGGACCACGCGAATGCGCTCGGCGTCGACGCCGGCGGCGCGGGCCTGCTGCGCGATCCATCGGCTGTGCGCCCAGAACTGGCAGAACTCACGGTTGATCTTGCGCACCCAGGCGGACGGCAAGGGACCGAAGTCCCAGGTCCGTACCGCGATCGCACGACTGCCGTGCGGCGCGCAGAACTCGGCGAAATGCGACGCGAAGTCGTGGTGAATGAGGACGTCGGGTGGGCGCGCAGCCGCCGCGTCGTAGTCGATCACCTCGTACTCGCCCGTTGCCGTCAACCCCGCGCTCCAGCGCGCGTTCACGAGCGCGAAAGCCGAGCGACCGGTGCGGCTTCCCTGGAACGCGACCACCGGCGGCATCGCGCGGTGATTCGTCACGACACCGACAGGGCGGCGAGCGGCTCCGCGTGCAGGAAATCGACGAGGCGATCGAGCTCGTGGAGGTCGGGACTGAGCTCGAGGTCATACGCGGCGACGGTTCGGGAGAAATCCAGGAGCAGATCGAGAAATGCGCTGGAGTCCCGAGGATCGACGAACCGCTGCAGCTTGCCGGCTGCGCGCATCAGCCTCAGGACCGCGGCCTGACGCGGCAACGGCGTGATCGCAAACTCCGTGCCGACCCGAGTGAAGAACACGAGGTCGGGGCGGTGATCGGTGTACGGCTGACTGTCGAACACCTCGCGCGCCGGCACCTCCTTCTTCAGTATCCCTGCGAAATCGCACGGTCGCGCCGAGAGCAGCCCGGGGAAGAAGTGGCGCTCGGTCTTGGCGTCGAGCCGCGAGCGTTCGTCGCAGCCGCTCACACGGAAGCCGTCGCGGCCTCGTCTGAGGATGATGTGATCCTCACCCAGGACGGTCGCGCCCTCACGACCGAGTCGGAGCGAGCTCGTGGTCTTTCCCGCGCCCTTGTCGCCGAGGAAGAGGCTCACGCGCCCGGCGAACCGGACGGCGGCCGCGTGCAGCACGACGCGCCCGAGAAGGAGCAAGATCTTGTGCAAGACGACGGTCAGGTGCACGCAGAGATCGAAGTGCGCGATCCCGGCGTCCCGGATCGTGATCTCGACCCGCACGGGATCCGAGGCGAGGTCCATGATCGCCGACACGACCTCGGTGTGGATCTCCCGGCGCGGGTGGTCGCCGCAAAGCACCATCCCATCGAACGGTATGAAGGGGCGCGTGGGCCGCTCGTCCACCTCCGGAAACACGAGCTCGACGTCGACGGGCCTGAGCAGCTCGGTCGCGTGGGTTTTGACCGGAGTACCGAAGATCCACGC
>Ga0075431_100002575_pt1 | contig 17518 bp, 14 predicted proteins | sample RhiMetdeltSRZDD5_FD_75297 | JGI IMG/M metagenome (GOLD analysis project Ga0075431, IMG submission 75297) | Populus rhizosphere microbial communities from Tennessee, USA - Rhizosphere MetaG P. deltoides SRZDD5 | ecosystem: Host-associated > Plants > Roots > Rhizosphere > Soil | place: USA... | reverse complement strand
CCCGGCGAGGCGCTCTACGGCGTGTTCCTGCGCGCGTGCAACGTGTCGGACGATCAGCGCGAGGCGGCCAGCGAGTTCATCGTGAAGGACAACCAGGAGAACACCTTCGAGCCGGAGCCGCTCCCGGAGGACAATCAGTTCGCCTACACGCCGCGCACGCTCGACCCCGAGGAGTGCATCCCCGAGGCCGGCAGCGTGGCCCAGCTCGGCCCGACCGCCGGCTCGATGCTGCTGTTCCAGTTCCCGCTCGAGAACACCGAGAACCGCCCGCTGGAGCTCGAGATCGAGCAGGGCGGCGAGAAGCGCACGTTCGAGCTGGACATCTAGGGCCGGCCCGCGAACTGCAGCAACCAGAGGGTCGGCCGGATGCGTGTGGGCCCTACTTTCCGGGATATATCCGCTTACTAGGGCCCACACTCGCTCGGGCCGCCCCTTATTGCTGCAGTTCGCGCGGCCTGGGCCGCCTACAACGCCGCGTCCAACACCACCCGCGCGGCCGGCGCCGCCGTCGCTCCGCCGGCTCCGGCCCTCACCAGCATCACCGCCACGGCGATCTTGGGGCGGACGGCCGGGGCGTAGGCCGTGAACCAGGCGTCGGTGTTGGTCGGGTCCGGGGCCTCGGTCTCGCCGGTCTCGGGGTCGCGCGTGTCCTCCAGCTCGGCGGTCCCGGTCTTGCCGGCCACCTTGACCCCCGGCAGCGCCGCCGCCGTGCCCGTTCCGTAGTCCACCACGTCGATCATCAGCGACTCGATCGTGCGGGCGATGCGCGGCCGGATCACACGCACGCTGCGAGTCGCGTCCCCGAGTGACAGCGTCGGCAGGTGGCGCACGCCGTGCGCCCCGATCGTCTGGGCGACCGACACCATCTGCAGCGGCGTGGCGAGCGTGCGGAACTGCCCGATCGCCGTCGAGCCGACCTCGAGCGGCGACTTGATCTCCGCCGCCGGAGGCAGCGTGCTCGGCACCTCGCCCGGCACCGTCGGGTCGCCGTTCCACCCGAATCGCTCCGCCGCATCGACCAGCCGCTCGGCGCCCACCTCGACCCCCAGCGGCGCGAACACCGAGTTGCAGGAATGGGCGAAGCTGTTGCGGAACGTCCCGCCGCAGTACTCGCCGTTGGCGTTCTCCAGCTCGACCCCGTCGATCGTCGCGGAGCTGGCGATCGGGAACTCGGTCGTCGGCTTCACCGCGTCCGCCTCCAGCGCGGCCGCGGTCGTCACGATCTTGAACGTCGACCCGGGCGGCTGCGGCGCCGAGAACGCGATCCCCGCGAGCGCGCGGATCTCCCCGTTGCGCGGGTCGAGTGCCGCGATCCCGCCGAAGCGCCCGGCGAGGGCCGTCACCGCGGCCTCCTGGAGGCGCGAGTCGATCGTCGTGCGCACGGCGGCCGCGGGCTTCGGGCGGGCGCGGGCCAGCACCCGCGTCCCCGCCCTCAGCTCACCGCCCGGTCGCCCCGCCAGCCGGTTCTCGAACGCCTCCTCCAGGCCGTTCTGCCCGACCGGCCAGTCGCGCGGGAAGCCCTGCGCGTAGAGCGCGGTGCGCTCCTCCGCCGTCTCCTCGGACGCGAGCGTCCCCGCGATCGAGCCGGCGATCGCCTCGAGCGGTGAGGTGCGGTTGTCGACCTGCCCGCGGGCCAGCACCTTGCGGTCACGCGACAGCAGGGTCGCGCGGCGCGCCGGCTGGCTCTCGCGGAGCAGCGCCTCGCCGCGGCGCAGCCCCGGGAACGCCAGCAGCGGTCCCCAGGTCACCCGCTCCTCGCTCACGGGCAGGCGCAGCTCGGCCGACATCCGGCCGAACACGCGCGTGTGCAGCACGATCGGCACCGCCACGGTCCCGTCGTGCTCGCCGCCCGGGTCCCCGGCCGCCACGCGCCGCACGGTCGCGGTGGCGGCGGCATCCCGGTAGGCGCGGCGGAACTCCTGCGCGGAGTAGGCGCGCCGCGAGGCGTCGTCCAGCAGCCTGTACATCGCCCGGTAGTCCTGGCGCGCCCAGGCCTCGGTGAAGCTGCGCGCCGTCCGCTCCGCCGCCGACGAGACCCGCGCTCCGACCATCATTCCGGCAGCCGCGGCGACAACCGCCAGCCCGGCCAGCGCCGGGACGGCGCGGTGGGTCAGGCGGCGGCGCCGCTCGGCGGAGAGGTCGGTCACCGGGTACTACCCTGGCTCCGGCGCGTGACCGCCCTGGACTGGATCATCGTCGTTTTCACGGTGCTGATGGCGCTCTGGGGGTACGCCCAGGGGCTGATCGTAGGCGCGCTGTCACTGGCCGGCTTCGCCGCGGGCGCTTTCATAGGGTCGCGCCTCGGGCCGCTGCTGCTCACCGAGGGGTCGTCGTCTCCCTACGCGCCGCTGTTCGCGCTGGTCGGAGCCCTGATGGTAGGCGGGGTGCTGGCCTCCGGCCTGGAGCTGATCGGGTTCCGGCTGCGCCACCGGCTGGGCGACACGCTCGGCGTGCTCGACGGCATCGGCGGCGGTGCGCTGGTGGCGTGCATCGGGCTGGGGCTGGTGTGGATCGGCGGCGCGGTGGCGCTCCAGACCCCCGGCGCCAGCGAGCTGCGCGAGCCGATCCAGCGCTCCGCGATCCTGCGCGTGCTCAACGAGCACCTGCCGCCGTCGGGAGGGATCCTGCGCGCGTTCGCCCGCTTCGACCCGTTCCCGCAGATCGACGGCCCGCAGGCCGACGTGCGGCCGCCCGACTCGCGCATCGCCCGCGACCCGCAGGTGCGCGCGGCCGGTCGGAGCGTGGTCAAGGTGCTCGGGACCGCGTGCGGGCTCGGCGTGCAGGGCAGCGGCTGGGTCGCGGGCGACGGGGTGGTCGTCACGAACGCCCACGTCGTGGCCGGCCAGGACGACACGACCGTGCAGGCCGGCGGCACGGGCTCGCACCTCGACGCCCAGGCGGTCTGGTTCGACTCGCGCAACGACCTCGCGCTGCTGCGCGTCCCGGGCCTGAGCGGCGCGCCGGCGCTGCGGCTGCACGAGGACGCGGCGCAGGGCACCTCGTCGGCGATCCTCGGCTTTCCCGAGAACGGTCCCTACGACGTGGCCCCGGCGCGGCTCGGGAGCACCTCCACCGTGGTCAGCCAGGACGCCTACGGGCGCGGCCCGGTCCGCCGCTCGATCACTGCGCTGCGCGGGCGCGTGCGCCAGGGCAACTCGGGCGGGCCCGTGGTCGACGGCAGGGGCCGGGTGGTCGCCACGATCTTCGCCGCGACCGTCTCGGACGGCGGGCGCAGCGGCTACGGCGTGCCCGACTCGGTGGTAGCGGACGCGCTCGACAGCGCGCGCGGCCCCGTCGACACCGGCCCGTGCGCTAGGTGAGGGCGGCGATCGCGGCGTCGATGTCGGCCGAGCTGGCGGTGATCAGCTCCTCCGCGTGCTCGCGCAGCCGGAGCAGGTTCTTCTCGGTGGCGTCGTCGAGATCGTCGTTGGCGTTCTTGAGCTCGACCTGGAGGCGCCAGTACCGGTTCGGGTCTAGGGCGTGCTGCAGCTGGTAGTGGACCGCGTCCGACACGCCGTCGAACACCACGTCGAGGATCGGCTTGGCCCACTCGATCAGGCCCCAGTCCTCGACGTCCTCGAAGTCCCGCTGACGGGTGCGCTGCCCCGTGCCGAGCGAAAGCAGCACGACATCGGCCGCGGGTTGAAAGCGCATCACCTCGGCGTAAGCACACATCGCCGGGTTGTTGGCGAACACCCCGCCGTCCACGAGGGCCCAGTCCCGCAGCGGGAACGGCTCGAAGTAGGTCGGTGCGGCGGAGGTGGCGCGGGCCACCTCCGAGAGCGAGAAGTCCTCGCCCTCCTCACGGGCCTTGCGGCTCTTGAAGAAATAGGGCCCCGGCTCGCCCATGTTGTAGGCGGGCACGAGCAGGTCGGGCTTCGTCTCGGCCAAGCGCTTCTTGGCGAGGAAGCGCTCCAGCGCCGCGTCCAGCGCGGCGGAGTCGTACTTCTCGTCGAGCAGCCCATCGGCGCTGCGGATGCGCTGGTAGAGCGACCGGCTGAAGATCCCCGGTCCCTCCTCCTCGTAGAGCGCCACGAGCTGCTCGGCCGGCAGCGGATCGGGGGCGCACAGGGCGCAGGCGAGGATGCCGCCCGTGGAGGTGCCCGCGATCAGGTCGAACAGCTCCCACACGCGCCGGCCGGACCGCCGCTCGACCTCGGCCAGGACGAGCGCGGGGATCAGCCCGCGGATTCCGCCACCGTCGATGCTCAGCACTCGCACCGGCGCGCACGCTACAACTCCCGGCGTGCGGGTTGTCAAGAGACTCGTGGCTTTGTGCTGCGCCGGGCTTGCCCTTGCTGCGGTCGAGCCGCCCGCGGGCAGCCCGCCGCTGCGCGCCCAGGTCGACGAGAACCCCTGCATCACCGCCTTCGCCAAGGGGCTGCGCTGCCCCGACATCGTGATGCGCCGGCCCTGGGGGCTGTACCTCGACAGGCTGACCAAGCGCGGCCGCGTGCTGCTGCGGGCCGGCAACGTGATCGACTCGATCGGAAAGGGTCCGGTCGAGCTGCACGGGGTGCGCTACAACCGCGTCTACATGCACGCCCGCCAGCGCATCTACAAGCGTGGCGGCGGGCGGATCACGGTGCGCACGGGCGCGCGCCTGCGGCTCAAGCTCGCCCACCTGGGCCTCCGCTGGTGGAAGTTCTACAACGCGGCGCGCTTCGAGCTCTGGCGCGTCGACGACCGGGGCAAGCGCACCGAGAAGGTGCGCACCGGGCCCAAGGTCTCCTACTGCCTGCGCGACCTGACCCACACGCGCCCGACGCTGCCGCGCTCGCCGTACCTGCCGCACTACCCCGCTTGCAGCACCAACGTCACGCTGCGCCGGGACACGCTCGGCACTTCGGTCGGCTGGGCCGACATCTACCCGCCCAGCTATCCGGAGCAGTGGATCGACGTGACCGGGCTGCGCGGTTGCTTCGCCTACGTGCACATCGCGGACCCGGAGAACGGCGTCTACGAGTCGAACGAGGACAACAACGAGGCGCAGGTGATCGTGCGGCTGCCGTTCCGGCTCGGCGACCGGCGCCAGGGCTGCCGCGGCCGCGACCGCGGGCACGTGCACGACCCGCGGCAATACCCGGGCTAGGTCAGCCCGTCGGCCCGAAGCGCTCCGTGCGCACCTGCTCGGGCTCGTAGCCGGTCGCGAGCAGCAGCATGCTGGCGGCCTCCACGAACCCATTCGAGCCGCACACGAACGCGGTGCCGCCCCCGTCGTCCAGCATCGAGGCCTCGATTCGACCGGTGTGGCCGCTCCAGCCGTCGGGGGCCTCGCGCGTGAACGTGAGCTGGGTCTCCTCGCCGAGCTCGTCCGCGTAGATCACGTCCTCGGGGGTGCGCACCGAGTAGACCATCCGCATCGGCAGGTCGGGCGTCGTGCGGCGCCGGTGGCGCAGCATCGACATCAGCGGCACGACTCCCGAGCCGCCGCCCACGAGCAGGACCGGGTGCTCGCCGTGCCAGACGAAATAGGAGGCGAACGGACCGCGTACCTCGACCTGGTCGCCCTCGACGAGGACGTCGTGGAGGTAGGGCGACACCTCGCCGTCGGCGAGCCGGTCGACGGTCAGCTCGATCGCGCCCTCGTCGAGCGGCGACGAGGCGATCGAGTAGGACCGCTGGGCGCTGTAGCCGTCGGGCGCCGTCAGGCGGACGTCGTAGTGCTGGCCGGGCAGGTGCGGCATCCACATCGGCAGCTCGAGTTGGAAGGACTTGACGTGCGGCGTCTCCGTCTTGATGGCGGCGACGGTCGCTATCTGCCATTGACCGGGCGCCTTCTGCGTCAGTCCGTCCAATAGCGCTCTTCCTTGAAGGGGTCGCCGCGGTTGTGGTACCCGTTGGCCTCCCAGAAGCCGGGCTCGTCGTGGTCCATCACGCGCAGGCCGGCGACCCACTTGGCGCTCTTCCAGAAGTACAGGTGTGGCACCAGCAGCCGCGCCGGGCCGCCGTGCTCGGGCGGCAGCGGCGAGCCCTCGTGCGTGGTCACGACCCAGGCCTTGCCGCCGGTCAGGTCGGCGAGCGCGAGGTTGGTCGTGTAGCCGCCGTGGGAGTGGACCATCGTGTAGGCGCCCTGCGGGTCGACGCCCTCGAGCAGAGTGTCGAGCGAGACTCCTCCGAAGCTGGTGCCGAGCTTCGACCACTTGGTCACGCAGTGGATGTCACAGGGGACCTCGTCCTGCGGGAGCTGGTGGAACTGGGTCCAGTTCCACTCGCGCGGCTGGGTGACCATCCCGTCGATCTTGAGGCTCCACTCGCCGGTGTCGACCCGCGGCGTCGGACCCGCGGTGAGCACCGGGAAGCCGGACTCGATGTACTGGCCGGGCGGCAGGCGGTCGGCGAGCTCCTCGGGGACCTGGCGGCGGCGGGTGAACCCGCGAGAGATGAAGTTGCCCACGGTGGAGCGAGATTACCGCGCCAGGTGCATGCCCACGGCGCGCGGCGCCGCGCACAGGGCGCGCGTGAGCGGGTCGGGCCTGCGCCCGTCCTCCTCGATCCGCTCGCGGCGCACCAGCGCGCCCCGCACGAGCGAGCCGCCGAGCCACGTGAGCGGCTCCGGCGGCACCCACGCGCCGGCGTCGGCGCCCACCAGCGGCAGCCGGGTGAGGTCGTCCGGCTGCCCGGTCGCCAGCGCGGCGAGCGTGCGGCCGACCAGGTTGGAGGGCCCGACTCCGTTGCCCGTGTACCCGAAGGCGTAGTGGACCGGCGCGCCCGGCAGCGTGCCGACCTGGGGCACGTGGCTGGGGGAGACGTCGATCGGGCCGCCCCAGGCGTGCGTGATGCGGCGGCCCTCGAGCCCGGGGAACAGGCGCACCAGAGCGGCGTGCGCCGCGCGCGCGGCCTCCGGATCGACCTCCACGCGCCCGTTCACGCGCGACCCGTACGCCAGCCGGCCGCCGCCCCAGCCGAGCAGGATGCGCCCGTCGCGCGTGGTGCGGAAGTAGTGGACGAGCGTGCGGCCGTCGGTCATGCACTCCCCGCCCGTCCAGCCGAGCTCGGCGATCACGTCCGGCACCGGCTCGGTGAGCACGATGTGCGAGGAGGTCACGGTGAGGCGCGAGCGCAGGCGCGGCAGCTCGCGAGCGGCGGGACCGGCGGCCAGCACGGCCGCGCCGGCGCGGACGCTGCCGCCTCCGGTCTCCACGGTGACGCCCGCCTGGTTGCCGTTGCGCCCGGCGCCGAGCGAGCGCAGACCGCGCACGGGCGAGTGCTCGAAGATCAGCGCGCCGCGCTCGATCAACCGCTGGCGCAGACCGAGGGCGAGGCGCGCCGGCTGCAGCGTCGCGAAGTCGGGAACCCCGACGCCGCGCCGGAAGCGCGGCGATGCGCAGCGGCTGCGCACGTCGGCCTCGGACAGCTCCACGACGCGTTCGGGCGCCCCCAGCGCCGCCGCCGCCTCCACGGCCGCCCGGCCCACCTCGTCGAACGCGGGAGCGGTGGACACGCACATGTAGCCCGACTGGTCGAACCAGGCGTCGACCCCCTCGGCGGCGCACCAGGCGCCAACTTTGGAGACGGCCTCGCTGGACGCGTCCAGCAGCGCTCGGCCGGGCGCGTCGCCGAAGCGCTCGCGCAGCGCGGGCGCCGACAGCCACATCGACTCGCAGAAGCCGCCGTTGCGCCCGCTCGGTCCGTGGCCGCAGATCTCGGCCTCCAGCAGGGCCACGGTGGCGCCGCGCTCGAGCAGCTCCCAGGCCGCCCACATGCCCGTGTAGCCGCCGCCGACGATCACCACGTCGGCCGTGACCGCGCCGTCGAGCGGCGGCTTGGGATCGACCTTCCCGGCCTCCTCCAGCCACCACCCTGTGGAAGTGTGACTCCCTATCTGCGTATCGTGAGGGCCGATGGGCAAGACCCTAGTCATCGCAGAGAAGCCGTCCGTGGCGCGCGACCTGGCCGCGGCGCTGCCGGGATCCTTCACGCAGTCGAAGGACAAGACACACCTGGTCGGCGACGACCACGTGATCACCTGGGCGGTCGGCCATCTGGTCGGGCTGGCCGAGCCCGACGCCTACGACCCGAAGCTCAAGAAGTGGCGCTTCGCCGACCTGCCGATCATCCCTGACGAGTTCAAGCTCGTCCCCAACGACGAGCGCGCGGCGAAGCAGCTGAAGGCCATCCACAAGCTGATGGCCGACGACGAGATCGAGCTGGTCATCAACGCCTGCGACGCCGGGCGCGAGGGCGAGCTGATCTTCGCGTACCTGTACGACCTGGCCAAGGTCAAGAAGCCGGTCGAGCGGTTGTGGCTGTCCTCGATGACCAAGAAGGCGATCGGCGAGGCGTTCGAGCAGCTGCGCCCGGGCGAGGAGATGAAGCCGCTCGAGGCCGCGGCGCGCTCGCGCTCCGAGGCGGACTGGGTGGTCGGCATGAACGCCACCCGCGCCGCCAGCATCCGCCTGCGCGCCGCGTTCGACGGCGCCGTCAGCCTGGGCCGCGTGCAGACGCCGACGCTGGCGCTCGTCGCGCGCCGCGAGGAGGAGATCCGGGCGTTCAAGCCCGAGCCCTACTGGCTGGTCGAGGCGAAGTTCGAGGCGACCGGGCAGCGCCACTACTCGGGTCGCTACCTGGGCGGCAAGCGCCTGCCGGCCGAGGCGGAGGCCACGGCGATCGTCGAGGCCGTCGCCGGGCAGCCGGGCGAGATCACGAAGCTCGAGAAGAAGGAGGAGCGCGAGCAGCCGCAGCTCCTCTACGACCTGACCTCGCTCCAGCGCCACGCGAACACCCTGTATGGCTTCTCGGCGCGGCGGACGCTGGCGGCGGCGCAGCGGCTCTACGAGGAGCACAAGGCGCTCACCTACCCGCGCACCAACTCGCGCTTCCTGACCGGCGACATGGTCGCCGAGATCAAGCCGATCGCCGAGCTGGTCGGGCACAACGGCCAGTACAAGAAGGCGTCCGAGTACGTGGTGGGGCTCGACAGCCTGCCGCTCGGGCGGGTCGTCAACGACAAGAAGGTCCAGGACCACCACGCGATCATCCCCACGCGCTCGGAGCATGACCTGGGCCGCATGGGGCAGGACGAGGTGAAGGTCTACGACCTCGTGACCAAGCGCTTCCTGGCGATCTTCCACCCCGAGGCGGTCTACGAGCGCACGCGCGTGGAGACCACCGTCACGGATCACGTGTTCCGGACCAGCGGCCGCCGGTTGATCGAGGCGGGCTGGAAGAGCGTGTACGGCGAGGAGGTCGACCAGCCGGGCGGCGAGGACGACTCGGGGGGCGACCAGCTGCTTCCCAAGCTCGACCAGGGCGAGACGGTGCAGACGCTGGAGGTCGAGTCGATCCGCAAGGAGACCCAGCCGCCGCGGCGCTTCACCGACGCCTCGCTGCTGGGCGCGATGGAGACCGCCGGCAAGGAGGTCGAGGACGCCGAGCTGCGCGAGGCGATGAAGGACTCCGGCATCGGCACGCCGGCCACGCGCGCGTCGATCATCGAGCTGCTGGTCAACCGCGAGTACGTGGAGCGCGAGGGTCGCTCGCTGGTGGCGACCGAGAAGGGCATTCAGGTGATCCGGCTGCTGAACGGGCACAGGCTCACGTCGCCCGAGCTGACCGGCAGCTGGGAGCACCGGCTCGGCCTGATCGAGCAGGGCGAGGACAGCCGCGAGTCGTTCATGCGCGACATCGCCAAGTTCACCGGCGAGACGGTCGCCGAGCTGGACAAGCTCAAGGGCGTCCGCATCGAGCGCGCCAAGCTGGGCCCGTGCCCGATCTGCGGGCGCGAGATCTCGGAGAACCGCAAGGGCTACTCGTGCTGGTCGCGGGAGGACCCGGGCTGCGGGTTCGTGATCTGGAAGAAGAAGGCAGGCAAGTCGCTGCCGGTCGCTGTGGCCAAGGAGCTGATCGCCTCGCTGGCGGCGTCGCGCGAGCGCGGCGAGGACCCCGGCGTGGGCCGGACCGAGAAGGCCGTCACCGGGTTTCGCGGGCGCTCCGGCCGCACGTTCCGCGCCAAGCTGCGCCTCGAGCAGCAGGAGGAGGGCAAGTGGCGCGTGGAGTTCGACGAGGAGTGGGCGAAGGAGCCGCCGAAGGGCGAGTCCGAGGAGGAGAAGGCCGAGGCTGAGGTGGTCTCCTCGGAGGCGGGGGACGGCAGCGGCCAGGAGGTCGAGGCACCGGCCGCAGCGCGTGCCGCCGGCGGCGGCTGAACGCGATACTTCGGCTGCGATGTCCGACGCGAACGTCGAGGTGGTTCGGCGCGTCTACGCCGAGTGGGGCCGCGGCAACTTCCGGCCCAGGTTCGACTTCTACGACGACGAGATGGAGTGGGGCTGGTCGGACGAGTTCCCTGGCCTGGCGGGTGTGTATCGCGACCCCGCCGAGCGCAACGCGCGTCTGGCGGAGTGGCTGAGCCCGTGGGAGCACTGGGTCTGCGACGCGGAGGACTACGTCACGCACGGCGACACCGTGGTGGCCCTCTGCCGCTACCAGGGACGGGGCAAGGGCAGTGGCGCGATCGTCGACACGAAGGGCGCGCACCTGTGGACGCTGCGCGGCGGCAAGGTGATCCGCCTGGAGGTGTTCGCGGACCGGGCGAGGGCGCTCGCCGCCGCGGGCTTGACAGACTCGTCTTACCCTCGGTAACCTACCGGCGGTAAGTGACTGCTGCGGCGCCACAGGTCGAGGACTTCAAGCACGGTCGCGTCCCGCGGCCGGTCCGCGAGCGCCAGCTGCTCGAGCTCGCCGAGGCGTTGTTCGCCGAGCGCGGCTACGGCGGCGCGTCCATGGACGAGCTCGCTCGCCGGGCGGGCGTGACGAAGCCGGTCGTGTACGAGCTGTTCGGCAGCAAGGACGGCCTCTTCGAGGCCTGCGTGGACCGCTCGATCGAACGGCTCGCCGCCGACATCTCCGCCGCGGTGCACGCCGAGGACGAGCCCGAGGCGCGCCTGCGCGCCGGCGGCCTCGCCTTCATCCGCTTCGCCGCCGGCAACCGGGTGGCCTGGGACCTGATGTCGATGGGCGGCAGCTTCGAGCAGAAGGCCCGCGCCGTCCGCTCCAGCCAGGCCGAGCTGATCCGCGAGCTGATGGCGGAGATGGCGCGCGACGACGTCGACCAGCGCGAGCTGGAGGTCGCCGCCCACGCGGTCAACGCCGCCTACGAGGGAGTGGCTCACTGGATGTGGGCGCACCCGGACGTTCCGATCGAGCAGATCGCCGACTGGATCGTCGACCTGCTCATTCCAGGACTACGGAGGTTCACGTGACCCACCACCGCACCGTGATCGTCGGCACCGGCTTCTCCGGAATCGGCATGGCGATCAAGCTGCTGCGCGAGGGGGAGCGCGACTTTGTGCTGCTCGAGCGGGCCGACGAGATCGGCGGCACCTGGCGCGACAACACCTACCCGGGCTGCCGCTGCGACGTGCCCTCGCACCTCTACTCGTTCTCGTTCGCGCCCAACCCGAACTGGTCGAGCACGTTCTCGCCGCAGCCCGAGATCCTCGAGTACCTGCGCGGCGTGGCGGCCCGCTTCGGCGTCATCCCGCACGTCCGCTTCGGCACCGAGATGGAGTCGGCCGAGTGGGACGAGGCGGAGGCGCGCTGGCGGCTCGAGACCTCCCAGGGGCCGATCACGGCGGACGTGCTGATCGCCGCCCAGGGGCCGCTCAGCGACCCGCTGGTGCCCGACCTTCCCGGTCTCGACAGCTTCGAGGGCACGACCTTCCACTCGGCCCGCTGGGACCACGAGCACCGGCTCGACGGTGAGCGCGTTGCCGTGATCGGCACCGGCGCCTCGGCGATCCAGTTCGTGCCCAAGATCCAGCCGCTGGTGGGGCAGATGCACGTCTTCCAGCGCACCCCGCCGTGGGTCATGCCGCACCCCAACCGCCCCATGAGCGATTGGGAGCGCCGGCTCTACGGGCGCCTCCCGGCCGCTCAGCTCGCGATGCGCGCCGGCATCTACTGGGCGCGCGAGACGTTCGTGCTCCAGTTCCGCAATGAGCGCATGCGCAAGCTCGCCACGCGGATGGCGCTGCGCCAGCTCGAGCAGCAGGTCCCCGACCCCGAGCTGCGCGCCAAGCTGACGCCGCGCTACGAGCTCGGCTGCAAGCGCATCCTCCCGACCGACGAGTGGTACCCCGCGCTGATGCAGCCGAACGTCGACGTGGTCACCGAGGGGATCCGCGAGATCAGGCCGCACTCGATCGTGTCCGGCGACGGCACGGAGCGCGAGGTCGACACGATCATCTTCGGCACCGGCTTTCACGTGACCGACATCCCGATCGCGCAGCGCGTGCGCGGGCGCGCCGGGCGCACGCTGGCCGAGACCTGGGACGGCTCGCCGAGCGCCTACAAGGGCGCCGCCGTGGCCGGCTACCCGAACCTGTTCTTCCTGGTCGGGCCGAACACCGGCCTCGGCCACAACTCGATCGTGTTCATGATCGAGTCGCAGATCAACTACGTGGCCGGCGCCCTGGGGGCGATGCGCCGCCGCGGCGCCCGCGTCGTCGACGTGCGGCCCGAGGCGCAGGCGGCCTACAACGCCATGCTCGACCAGATGACCGAGGGCACGGTCTGGGTCAGCGGCGGGTGCTCGAGCTACTACATCGACCGCAACGGGCGCAACTCGACGATCTGGCCGACCTTCACCTGGCCGTTCCGGCAGCGCACCCGCGAGTTCGACGAGGCCGCCTACGCGCTGGGCGCGCCGACGTCGGAGCCGGTCCCCGCCGCGGCGTAGCCGCGCAGGGCGTTGTCGATCCGCGGCGCGCTGCCGGGCTCGACCCAGACGACCGTGCCCGGCCAGTAGGGGCTGCGCTCGTTCATGCCGCTGACGAATGCGGACTCGAGGTACCAGTTGCCGCTGTTCCAGAGCCGCTTGCCGGAGAGCGTGCTCCACTCGGCCCAGTCGTCGCCGGGCAGCGGGCCGGCGCGGTGGGTGTGGCCGAACAGCACGTGCTCGGCACCGGGGGCGAGCGCGTCCGCCACCCGGCCCATGGCGAGCAGGCCCGCGCGGCGCAGCTCGGGGCCGGTCAGCGTGGCGCTGAAGGGGCCGATCTTGAGCCGGTTGAGCGTGGCCACCGCCGCCGGGATGGTGACCCGCCCGACCAGCAGCCGGCCGAGGCGCCCGTCCCCGGTGGCCTTGGTCCAGACCGAGCGCGACACCGTCGCGCCGCGCGCCAGTGCGGCCCCGCTCGCCCCTTCGGCCATGCCCGCGTGGAAACCGTAGATCGGCGCCACCACCGCCTCGAAGTCGTCGGCGCTGGCGCACTCGCCGGTGCGCCCGGCGACGCGGGCGACGGCCGAGACCATGATCGACTCGACCCGCGGGACCGTGAGATAGAGGTCGAGGTACTGGCCGTGGGTGGCGTACACGCCGCCCTCGAGCTGGAGCCCGGGGTAGGCGAGCGTGACCTCGCTGCGCGGCAGCCACGACGCCAGCACCCCGGCGGCGCCGTCGGTCTCCGCAGCGGTCACGGGCCACTCGTTCTCCGAGCCGAGCGCCTGGCCGGCCACCTGGACGCGGGTGAGCCAGGGCTGACCGAGCTGGTGGTCGTGGTTGCCCGGCACCAGCGTGACGCGCTTGCCGGCGAGCGCCGGGGCGAGCCGCTCGAACAGCGGCCGCACCAGCTCGAGCAGGGCGGCGACCGGGCGCTCGCGCAGCTCGAGCGTGTCGCCCAGCAGCACGACCCGATCGGCCCCCTCGAGCGCCGCGACCAGCCGCTCGATCGCCCCGGGCCGCCGCAGCATGTCGGCCTCGTTCAGCGCACCGAGGTGGAGGTCGGAGATGACGGCGGTGCGCACGCCACTACTCTGCACTACGGTGCCCACGTTCTGCCGTCACAACCGGTTCGTAGCCGACTGCCCGATCTGCTCCAAGGGCACCGTGCTCGATCCGAACCGGGCGGCTCCGAAGCGCAGGAGCGCGTCCTCGGGTGGGCGTGGCTCCGGCAAGCCGGCGGCCGCGGCCGCACGCCCCTCGCGCGGACCGTTCGTGTCCGCCGGACCCTACGACGGCGCCGAGATCCGCCTCGAGCGCGTGCCCGGCGGCCTGCGCCTGGCTGCCTGGCGGGGCGGCCAGATCGAGCGCACCGCGCCGGTGCTCGCCGCCTCGGACCTTCCGGCCCTGCTCGCCGAGGCGGCCGCGCAGGACCTGCTGCGGCTCGACGGCGCGGCCGAGCCGTCGGCTGCGGAGGCGGAGCCCGGCACCTTCGGCGCCAGCGCCGGCCGAGCGGGCGAGCTGCGCGACGAGCTGCGCGTGGAGCGGCTCGAGGACGGGCAGGTGCGCGTGGCGCGCTGGGTGATGCGCCCCAATCGCGGCTGGGAGCTCCAGCAGGCGCCGGTGATGCTGCCGCCCAAGCGCTTCTCCGAGGCCCTCGCGGCCGCCGCCCGCAAGGGAGTGCTGGGCCAACCCGAGGGCGCGCTCGCGTCAGGCGGTCCGGGCGAGTAGCGACCATGGGGATGTGCCGCTCACCCTCGTAACCGGGCCCGCCAACGCCGCCAAGGCCGGCGAGGTCCTGGGCGGCCTGCGCGCCCGCGTCGACGAGGAGCCGATTCTGGTCGTGCCGGCGTTCCAGGACGTCGAGCACGCCCAGCGCGAGCTGGCCGAGCGCGGCGCCGTGTTCGGCGTCAGCGTGCTGCGCTTCGACCGGCTGTTCCGGGAGATCGGCCGCCGCACCGGCCACGCGGAGCGGGTGGCCTCCGACGTCCAGCGCGAGCTGATCGTCGAGGAGGCGGTGCGGCGCGCCCGGCTCGAGCTGCTCGCCGAGTCCGCTTCCCAGCCGGGCTTCGTGCGCGCGGCGGCGGCATTCGTGGCGGAGCTGGAGCGGTCGATGGTGGAGCCGGCCCGCTTCACCAAGGCCCTGCGCACCTGGGCGGGCGACGGCCCGCGGGCGCGCTACGCGGAGGAGGTCGCGGCGATCTACCGCGGCTACCGGTCGGGCCTCGAGGCCGCCGGGCTGGCCGACCCTGAGCTGTTCGCATGGCACGCGCTCGATGCGCTCAGCCTCGATCCCGCCGCTTGGGGCGCGACCCCGGTGTTCGTGTACGGGTTCGACGACTTCGACGCGCTCCAGCTCGAGGCGCTCGACACGCTGGCCGGCAGGTGCGGCGTCGACGTCGTGGTGTCGCTGCCGTACGAGGCCGGTCGGGCGGCGTTCAAGGCAATCGCGAACGTCCACCAGGAGCTGCTCGCGCGCGGGGCCGACGAGCGCTCGCTGCCGCCGCTCGACGACCACTACGCCGCGGAGTCCCGCACCGCGCTGCACCACGTTGAGCGCAGCCTGTTCGAGGACGAGGCGCCGGTCGTGGAGGCCAGCCCGGCGATCGAGTTTCACTCCGCCGCCGGCCAGCGTGCCGAGATCGAGCTGGCCGGCGCGCGCCTGCTCGACCTGCTGCGAAACGGCGTGGAGCCGGGTGACATCGCGGTCGTGCTGCGCCGCCCCGAGGACTACGCGTCGCTGCTCGAGCAGGTGTTCGGCGCCTACGACATCCCGTTCTCGATCGACCGCTCGGTGCCGCTCTGGCACACCGGGCTCGGCCGCGGCCTGCTGGCGCTGGTGCGCTGCGCGGTCGACCCGGACGCGCCCGCCGAGGACCTGCTGGCCTGGCTGCGCACGCCGGGGCTGCTGAAGCAGGCCGGGCTCGCCGACCGGCTCGAGGCGCAGGTCCGCCGCGCCGGCGCCTACCGGGCCGAGGAGGCGCGCGCGCTGTGGGAGAGCGAGCACTGGAAGCTCGACGACCTCGACCGGCTGCGCGAGGCCGGCGGCGGCGTTTCGCTGCTGGCGGAGCTCGAGCGCCAGCTGGAGCGCCTGTTCGCGGCTCCCTACCGCCGCAAGGCCGCCATCCTGCGCGGCCCCGAGCTCGACGATCCGCGCGTGTTCGTCGCGGCGCGCGACGCGCTCGCCCAGCTGCGCGCCGTGCTGGAGGCGGACCCGCGCACGCGCCTCGAGCCCGAGCGCGTGCTGGCGGTCCTGCGCGACCTGCGCGTGCACCTCGGCGAGCCGCCGCAGCCCGACCGCGTCCAGGTCGCCCGGCCCGAGGCGATCCGCGCGCGCCGCTTCGAGGCGGTGTTCGTATGCGGGCTCCAAGAGGGCGAGTTCCCCGGCGGCGCCACGCCCGAGCCCTTCCTGCCCGACGAGGACCGGCGCGCGATCGCGGTCGCCAGCGGACTGATGCTGCCGGTCCGCGAGGATCGGCTCGACCGCGAGCGCTACCTCTTCTACCTCTGCTGCTCGCGCGCGGAGCGCCTGCTGGTGCTGTCGTCGCGCTCCAGCGACGAGGAGGGCAACCCGCAGTCGCCGTCGTTCTTCGTGGAGGACGTGCGCGACCTGCTGTTGCCGGGACCCCCCGAGTCGCGGCGCTCGCTGTCGGACGTTACGTGGAGCGCCGAGGAGGCGCCCACGGCGGCCGAGCTCGAGCGGGCGCTGGCGGCGACCGGCCCGCGCCGCACCGAGGCGCCGCCCAGCGCGCTGACCGCCGACGCGGTGCTGGAGCGGCTCGCCGCCCGCGACGCCGTCTCGGCCAGCGCGCTCGAGAACTTCGCCGATTGCCCGGTCAAGTGGCTCGTGCAGAACGTGCTGCGGCCCGACGAGCTCGTCCCCGATCCGGAGCAGATGGTGCGCGGGCGCTATGCGCACTCCGTCCTGCAGCGCACGTTCCAGCGCCTGCGCGACGAGACCGGCGACCGCCGCGTGACCCCCGCCAACCTCCAGCGCGCCGAGCGCCTGCTGGTGGAGGAGCTGCGCGGCCAGCGCTCCGAGTTCCAGCTGTCGCCCAAGCAGACGCGCGTGAAGGCCGCCGCGCGCCGGCTCGAGTTCGATCTCGTCCGGTTCCTGCATCGCGAGGCCGACCGCGACGGTGGCTTCGAGCCGGAGCACCTCGAGCTCCCGTTCGGGCTCGGGGAAGCCGGCGAGCCCGTGGAGATCGCGCCCGACCTGAAGGTGCGCGGCCGGATCGACCGGGTGGACGTAAGCGACGGCATGGCGCTGGTGATCGATTACAAGAGCGGCAAACGGGTGGACTCCTACAAGGTCGGCTCCTGGGAGGCCGAGAACCGCTTTCAGGCGGCGCTCTACATGCTCGTGGTGGAGCGGCTGTTGGGCCTGCGCGCGGCCGGCGGGGTCTACGTGCCGCTGGGCAAGTCGGACACGCCGCGCGGCATGGTGGCCGAGGACGTCGACGAGCTGGGCTCGGACTTCAAGGCCAATGACCGCCTGCCGCCCGACGAGTTCCGCGCCAAGCTCGACTGGGCGCTCGGGCAGGTGCGCGAGACCGACGCCCGCATGCGCGCCGGCGAGCTGGGCTGCGACCCCGACCAGTGCGCCTGGAACGGCGGCTGCATGTTCCCTTCGATCTGCCGGTGCGAGCGATGAGCGGCCTGACCGACGAGCAGCGCCGCGCGGTCGCCCGCCGCGACAGCTCGCTGATGGTGCGCGCCGGTGCCGGGACCGGCAAGACGACCGTGCTGGTCGAGCGCTTCGTGATGGCGGTCGTCGAGGACGAGGTGCCGGTGGAGGCGATCCTGGCGATCACGTTCACCGAGAAGGCGGCCGCCGAGATGCGCACGCGCGTGCGCGCG
>Ga0075431_100002572_pt1 | contig 17520 bp, 15 predicted proteins | sample RhiMetdeltSRZDD5_FD_75297 | JGI IMG/M metagenome (GOLD analysis project Ga0075431, IMG submission 75297) | Populus rhizosphere microbial communities from Tennessee, USA - Rhizosphere MetaG P. deltoides SRZDD5 | ecosystem: Host-associated > Plants > Roots > Rhizosphere > Soil | place: USA... | reverse complement strand
CACGCCGACCACCGAGGCGGCCGCGAGCGCGGTCACGCCGTGATCGACCAGGTACGCGACCTGATGCGCGAGCAGCATCTGATTGGCGAACGAAGCGCTTCCCTGCGCCAGGGCGATGAGCCAGAAACGGTGCGACGCGGCCGCGGCGCGAAGGCTGGCTTCTGCCGCCGCAACGCCGCCCGCGCCCGGCGCCGCCGCACGGCGCGGCGGATCGCGGACCAGCCACAGCGCCGCCGGCACGATCCACACCGCGATGAGGACGGCCAGCGCCCGATAGGCGTCGCGCCAGCCGACGAGATCGATGAGCACCTGGCTCAGCGGGCCCACGAGAAAGATCCCGACCCCGATGCCCGCCGAGGTGAAGCCGAGCATGGTGCCGACCCGCTGCGGGTACCAGCGCTGCACGATGACGACGGCGGGCACCCACCCGGCTGTCGCCACCCCGAGCGACGTCAGCACGCCGAACGTCAGGTAGAAATGCCAGGGCCGCGTGACCGTGGCGTCGAGCGCGAGTCCCGCCACCAGCAGGACCGCGCCGACGAGCACGGGACGCCGCGGACCGAACCGGTCGCAGCACCAGCCGATCGGATAGGCGGCGAGTCCGTGGACGAGCGTGAACACGGAAAACGCGCCGGCGAGGACCGATCGACTCCAGGCGAAGTCGCGGAGCAGCGCCACCAGGAACACGGCGAAGCTGTACCAGACGCCGTAGGTGAGGCCGAGGGTGACGAAGGTGGCGACCACCGAGCGGCGGCCGCTCTCGCGCGGCATGCTGGTGTGAGCGCGGCGCTCAGGCGAGCACGCGCTCGAGGAGCGGGAGCGCGAAGTACACGACGAAGGCCGCCGCCGCCGCGTACACCATCCAGTGCACGCCCCCGCCGCGGCCACTCAGCATCTTGATGGCGGAGAACGTCACGAAACCGGCGCCGATGCCGTTGGTGATCGACCACGTGAAGGGCATGACCAGCATCGTCACGAACGCCGGCACGGCCTCCTCGTAGTCGTCCCACGGGATGTCCCGAGCCACCGTCATCATGTAGAAGCCGACGAGCACGAGCGCGGGCGCGGTCGCCTGCGCCGGAATCACGCTCGCCAGCGGCGAGAACCACATCGCCACCAGGAACAGCGCACCGGCCACCACGGCCACCAGGCCGGTGCGCCCGCCTTCGGCCACGCCGGCTGCGCTCTCGATGTACGTGGTGTTGCTGCTGCTGTTCGCCACGCCGCCGGCGACGGCGCCGAGCGAGTCGACGAGCAGCACGCGGTCGGCGCCCGGGAGCCGGCCGCGCGCATCGAGAAAGCCGGCCTTGCCGCCGACGCCGATGATGGTGCCGATCGTGTCGAAGAAATCACTGAGCATGATCGAGAAGGTCACGAGGATCGCCGTGACCACGCCCAGGCGCGCCACCACGGCGAAGTCGAGCCGTCCGAACGTGGAAAAGTCGGGCCAGCGCACGAGCGCGGCGGGCAGCGTGGCCGCGCCCGGCGTGGGGAAGCCTTTCCATCCCGCCACCAGGCCGTTCAGCACGATGGCCAGCACCGTCGCGGCGACGATGCCGATCAGCAGCGCGCCGCGCACGCGGCGGGCGAGCAGCCAGGCGGTGAGGAGGAAGCCGAGAAGGAAGACGGCGGCGGGCAGGCGATCGAAGGCGCCGAGTCCCACCGGCAGCGGGCTCTTGTCCGGCTTGACGACGAAGCCGGCCGTGAAGAACCCGATGAACGCGATGAAGAGGCCGATGCCGACGCTGATCGCGCGCTTGAGCGCCAGTGGCACCGCGTCCAGCATCGCCTGCCGGAAGCGAGTGAGCACCAGCAGGGCGATCACGGCGCCCTCCAGCGTGACGATGGTCATTGCCTGCGGCCACGTGAGGCCGCGGCCGGCGACCAGCTCGAACGCGACCACCGCGTTCAGACCCATGCCGGGAGCCATGGCGAGCGGATAGTTGCTGGCGACGCCCATCGCGATCGACAACACGCCGGCAGTGAGGCAGGTGACGGTGAGCGTGGCCGCGAAGGGCAGCCCCTTGCCTTCGAGACCGGGCACCCCGCTGTAGCCGAGCACGATCGGGTTCACGAAGATGATGTACGCCATCACCATGAACGTGGTGATGCCGGCACGGACCTCGGTGGCGAGGTCCGTGCCGCGCTCGGCGAACCGGAAGAACCGTTCGATCGGTCGGGCGTTGGGCACGCCGGGTCAGATGGCGCCCTGGACGATCGTGACCCAGGCGCCGAGCTGCGCGAGGTAGTTTTCGAGCGCCATCAGAATGAAGGCGCCGACGACGGGTCCGAACACCGTTCCGAGGCCGCCGAGCAGCGTCATCAGCACGACCTCGCCCGACATCGTCCAGTGGACGTCCGTGAGCGATGCGAGCTGGAACACGATGGCCTTGGTGCCCCCGGCCAGGCCCGACAGCGTGGCGGGGAGCACGAACGCGATGAGCTTGTAGTGCTCGGCGTGGTAGCCGAGCGACACCGCGCGCGGCTCGTTCTCCCGCACCGCCTTCAGCACCTGACCGAAGGGCGAATGAATCGCGCGGTAGATGACGAGGAAGCCGAGGAGAAAGATGCCGAGCACGACGAAATAGAGGACGTGCATCTGACGCAGATCGAGAAGACCGAGGAACGTCCCGCGGGGCACGGCCTGGATCCCGTCTTCACCGCCGGTGAACTTCGCCTGCAGCGAGACGAAGAAGATCATCTGCGCGAACGCGAGCGTGATGTTCGCGAAGTAGATTCCGCGGCTCCGGATGGTCACCGCGCCGATGGCCAGACCGAGCACGGCCGCCGCCGCCGTGCCGAACAGGATGGCCGCCTCGGGCGGCCATCCCCAGACCTTCGCGGAGTGCGCGCTGGCGTAGCCGGCGCCGCCGAGAAAGGCGGCGTGACCGAAGGACAGCAGCCCCACATAGCCGATGAGCAGATTGAACGCGCACGCGAACAGCGCGAAGCACAGCGCCTTCATCAGGAACACCGGATAGATCACGAAGGGCGCGACGATCAGCAGCCCGACCATCACCACGAACGCCACCGTCTGGTGCGCCGGGATCTTCGAGGCGGTGACCGCGTCCGCGCGGAGCGCGGCGAGGCCGGGCTTGGTCGTCACCGCCGTCATGCCGTCCGCCCGAACAGTCCCGCCGGCCGCACCAGCAGCTTGCTTGGGTCATGGCGTGGGTGGGCTGGTCGAGATGCTGGGTGGCTGCGCGTCGCGACTCTGCGGGTGGAACACCGGCTCCCGTTTCTCCTGCCAGGCGCGGTTCGCCTCGGCAGCCTCGGCCGAGCGCATGCAGTCGTCCTGCGCGCGGAGCACGTCCTCGATGCGGGCGCGCGGGTCGGTGTGGAACGACTCGTGGAGCAGGCGCTTGATGTGACCGTTCGCGGTCGGCGCCTGGTGACGCAGCGCCTCCAGCATCGCCTGCAGCGCGCCCTCGACGTCGGCGGGCGCGCACACGCGCGTCACCAGGCCCATGGCGTGGGCAGCGTCGGCCGTGATCTCGGGGTTGAGCAGCGACAGCTCCTTGGCGCGCGCGAGGCCGATGAGGCGCGCGAGACGGAGCACGGAGCCGTCCGGGATGATCCCGTGGCGCGAGGCGCCGAGCCCCACCACGGCATCGCTGGTGGCCAGCCGCAGATCGCACGCCACCGCCAGCTGCAGGCCGCCGCCGATCGAGTAGCCGTGCAGCACGGCGAGGGAGACTTTCGGCATGTCCTCGAGCCGATTGAGCGCACGGATCCAGAACCGGTAGAACGGCTCCCCGATGGCGCCCGCGGCCAGCGCGGTGCGGTCCATGCCCGAGCAGAACGCGCGCCCGGCGCCGCGCACGACCACGGCGTACGTCGACGCGTCGCGGTCCGCATGCTCGACGGCGTCGACGAGAGCGGCGGCCAGCTCGGTATTGAGTGCGTTGAGGACGGACGGCCGTGTCAGCGTGATCACGCTGATGCCGTCCCGGGTCTCATAGGAAACGGGGGCCGTGCTACGATCTGAGTGGCTTCCAGCCGGCATGGAGAGTGCGGCGCCTAACGTATGGAAAATTCGGGACACTGTCAAGGAGACGGACGATGACACGACGGACTCGACGCCACTTCCTCGCGACGTCGGGCGCGGCCGTGCTCGCGGTCGGCGTACCGCGCGTCCTTCGCGCCCAGACGGCGGTGAAGGTCGGCACCGCCGTCCTCGGCGATTACGCGCTGGCCGGGCCGTTCATCGTCGCCGCCGAGAAGGGATTCTTCCGGACGGAGAACCTCGCGGTGGAGTTCGTGCCGTTCCGCGGCGGCCCCAATCTCGTCAAGGCGGTCATCGCCGGCGAGATCCTGCTCGGCGCCGCCGGCGCCACGGACATCCTGGTCTTCCGTGAAGCCGGCATGCCCCTCAAGATGGTCGCCACCCAGACCGAGGGCAACCACTTCACCTTCAACGTCGCGCCCGACATCCAGGCCCCGGGCGAGATCAAGGGCAAGGCCATCGGCTGCACGTCCGTTGGCTCCACCACCTGGGTCTTCGCCCGCATGTTCGCCAGGGCCCAGGGGTGGGATCCCGACAAGGACGTGAAGGTCGTCGGGCTCGGCGGCCTCGACGCGCAGATCGCCGCGCTGTCACGGAAGGAGATCGCCGCCTATGTCTGGGGCGACGGCGGCGCCGTCATGCAGCTGGCCGGGAAGTCGAAGGTCCTCACCCGCCTCGACAGCGTCACGCCGAAGTGGATCAGCCAGATCCAGTACGTGTCCGAGGAGAGCATCAAGCGCAATGCCGAGTCGATCCGCAAGGTCATGAAGGCCGTGTTCAGCGCGGCCAAGTTCATGCACGAGCACCCGGAGGACAGCGCGGAGCTGGTCGCGAAGACGATCGGCTGGCCGCGCGAGGCCGTGCTGGCGGCGCACAAGATCTCCGGCCCGCTCTTCTCGCTGAACGGCCAGGTCAGCGTGGAGGCGTTGAGCTCGATGCAGGACATCCTCCTCGAGCACGGCGTCATCAAGAAGAAGCTTCCCGTCGAGGAGCACATCGCGCGCGAGTTCTTCCCCGTCAGGTTGTGATCGGCCGGGCGCTCCTCGCCGCCGCCCTGCTGACGGTCGCGACCCCCGCGGCCGCGCAGGTCTTCGTCGGCGCCGCCGAGCGGCCGCAGTTCGAGATCGGGCCGCTGTTCGTGCGCGCCAGCGTCACCTCCGAGCTCGACACGATCGTCGTCGACATCACGTGGAGCGTGGCCGTCCCCGGCAATCGCAGCCTGGCCGGCGTGGAGCAGGACATCCTCCTGCTGTGGCCGAGCGCGGTGGGTGGCGATGCCAGGCTCGGGGGCCCGGCGCCTGAGCTCGAGAAGCTCGTGGAGGAGCGCGGCCTCGACGCCATCGATTCGGGCCGCGTGAGTTACGCCGCGCGTAACCTCTACGCTCCGGGGACCCGGTCGTGGGAGCCGATCGCCGGCGGCGCGCCCTTCGTCACCTTCGTGCGCTCGGGCGGGATGGGCCTGACCTCACCGGCATCCCTTATCCGGATCCCCTGGGATCCCCGGATGCTGAACCGCGCCTTTCTGATGCGGCTCACGTTCCCGACGAAGGGGCTGCTGAAGGACAAGCCGGGCACGTGGATGGAGCGGACGCTGTGGGGTCCCCGACATCGCCTGACGCTGTCGTTCAACGAGGTCCGCCACCGCGCGATCTTCCCGCTCTACTTCGAGCAGCGCGACCGGGTCGTCCGGCTGTCCGAGGATCCGGCGCAGCTGCTCATGGACTTCGCCGACAGCCCGCACCTGAAGATCGACGAGATGGTTCCCGCCGCCGCCCGGCGCCAGCTGAGCGAGACGCGCGACCAGACCGATACCGTGTCGCTCTATCTCGATCGCTCGGAGGGCCTGACGCCGCAGGTGCTCAACGTGCAGTTCGGCTATTTCACGGGGCTGCAGTCGTGGGGCCCGGTGCTGATCCCGCTGGCGATCTTCGTGGCGGGTAACGTCGGCGGCGTGCTCATCCGGAACGTGGCCGAGCGGTTGAGCAAGCGCTGGGCGGGCCGCCTGCGCTTCTGGCGCAAGGCGGAGCAGCCGCCGTCACGCGAGCGCGGCGTCGTGCTGGATCGCGACACGCTCGCCCGGATCTCCCCCGGCGTGACCACGCATCGCGAGGTCCTCGCGCTGGCCGGCCACGACGTCGAGGAGCGCCAGAATCTCGCCGAACCCAACGCGCGCACGCTGGTGTACCGCGGGCGACGCATCGTGCCGCATCAGAAGCGCGTGGCCGGCGTGCTCGCCGCCGTCGTTCACTGGGACGTCGAGGACCACGAGGTGGAGATCGTCGTCGACGCCGACGTCGTGCGCGACGTGCGCGCGCACGTGAAGCGCTCGCGTTTGACGGGAGCGGAGCCGGCGTGAGACGGCGAGCGATCCGGCTGATGGTGTGGCCGGCTCCGACCACTGCGGCCGCCGTTCACACGATCAAGCGATCGGGTCGTCTAGAGCGGCCATGTCGGCGCGCGCCGCGGCGAGCGCGCCGCGCATCCCCGTCTCGGTCAACAGCTCTCGTGCCATGCGAAGATGCGCGCGCGCGTCGTCTTTCGCGCCCAGGCGGGCGGCGATGGCGCCCAGTCGGAGATGACACTGCGCGACCAGGGGCCGCATGCCGAGTCCCGTCGCCATCCCGCGCGCCTTCTCCAGGGAGCTTCGCGCCGCCGCATCGTCCCCCCGGTCGGCCGCGATCTCGCCGCTGACGAAATGCGCCCACGCTTCGTTGCCGTGCTCGCCGTAGCGAGTGGCGAGATCGAGCGCACTCTGCGCGGCACGCTCGGCATCGTCCACGTGCCGCGCGCGTCGGTAGGCATCGGCGAGCGTACGGACCCAGAGCGCCCGGTCGACGAACGCGGCCGCGCTCTCCTGGAGCTGGATCGCCTCTCGGAGGATCGGCACGGCGTCCGCAGCGCGGCCAGCCGTGGCATACGCCTCACCGAGGACCGTGAGCGCGCGCATCGTCTGGCCCACGAAGTTATTCTCCCGACACACGGCCACGACGGGCTCGGTCACGCGGATGGCGTCGGCGACGTCTCCGTAGAAGAGAAGCAGTCGCCCGCGGCTGACTGCGAGCGGGACCTTGCTGTAGACGTGATTCGCGGCGATGGCCGCCGCCTCGCCGCGGCGTAGCAGCTCTTCGGCACGCGCCGGCTCGCCCAGCTCGACATAGCACAGCGCGGCCAACGCACAGGCGCCGGAGAACGGCAGCCCCGACATATCGAAGCGCTGTGTCTCCTGCCGACCGCTGAGCGTCTCGACGATCCACTGATAATGCTCGATGGCTTCACGAAAGTGACCGCGGCCGTGACAGCAGCCGCCGAGATAGTAGCGTCCGGTCACCTGCAGACCGAGATCCCCTCGCCGCGCCCCGGTGTCCAGACAGCGGTGGCCATACTCGATCGCCGTCGCGTAATCCGCCTTGGCCCAGTGGTATTGCACGAAGAACGAGTAGACGGCGTCGAGGCGCTCCGTCTCGTCGTGCTGCGTACCGAGCGATTCGGCTTCGCGGAGGATGGCGAGCAGCCGCTCCAGCTGGCCGCCTCGCCATAGCGGCGCGCGCAGGGCCAGGCGCACATCGATCGCCTGGCGGACGGTGTCCGGTGTCGCGGGCAGCCGCGCCAGGGCGTCCATCGCGCGCTGGTAGTGCGCGACGGCTTCGGCGTCGGCACACAGCGCGGCCGCCCGCGCGCCCGCCTGCTGCGCGTACTCCGCGGCCTTCGGCCACACGTCGCCGCGGAACGCGTGATACGCGAGCCGCTCGGCGTGCTCGCCGAGACGCTCGGCGTGACGCGACTCGATGGTTTCGACCATGCGCGCATGGAGCGCGCGACGGCGCTCGAGCAGCATCCCTCCGTACGTCACCTCGTGGGTGAGCGCGTGCTTGAACGTGTACTCGAGCTCCGGAAAGAGCGCGGTTTCATAGAGGAGCTCGCTTGCCTGCAGGCGCGCCAGGGACGAGCGGAGCCCTTCGTCGTCGTGACCGGTGAGCGCGGCCAGCAGCGAGAACGGGACGTCCTTGCCGATCACGGATGCGGCCTGGAGAAGCTGCTTGTCATCCGCGCTGAGCCGGTCGATGCGCGACGCCAGAATGGCCTGCACGCTCGGCGGCACGGCGATCGCCGCGCCGGGACGGGCGAGCCGGTAGCGTCCGCGCTCGCCGAGCAGCACGCCGGTGTCGGCGAGCGCGCGGACGGACTCCTCGAGGAACAACGGATTGCCGTCGGTCCGCTCGATCAGCGCGCGCACGAGTGGCGCCAGGGATGGATCCTCACCGACGAGAGGCCGCACCAGCTCCGCGGCACTCGCCGCGCTGAGCGGCTCGATCGGGATCTGGCGATAGAAGGTCTTCTGGGCCCACGCGTGCCGGTACTCGGGGCGGTAGTTCACGGCCAGGAGCAGCCGCGCGCCGCGCAGGCTCTCGACGAGCGCGTCGAGCAGCGCCTGGGTCTCCGAATCGATCCAGTGGAGGTCCTCGAACACGAGCAGCACCGGCTGTCCCTGGGCCTCGCGAAGGATCAGTCGCTTCAGCGCATCGAGGGTGGACTGGCGACGCTGCGGCGGTGGCTGCTTGTGGAACGGGCTGTCGTCAGCAAGCGCGTCGAACAGGCCGAGCAGTGGCGGCACCGTCTCCTTCAATCCCTCGTCGAGGGTCAGGATGACGCCGGTGACCTTCGCGCGGATGACGCGCGGGTCATCGCTCTCCTCGATCTTGAAGTACGCACGCAACATGTCGAGCACCGGCAGGTAGGCGGACGCCTTGCCGAACGACACGGAGCTGGCTTGCAGCATCAGCCAGCCGCGCGTGCGGTGTGAGTTCAGGAACTCATAGAAGAGCCGCGACTTGCCGACACCCGGCTCGCCCACCACCGCGGCAATCTGTCCGCGCCCCTCGCCCGCCTGCGCGAGCGCCTGGCGCAGCTGCTCCAGCTCGGCGTCTCGGCCGACGAACCGTGTCAGGCCCCGGGCGGTCGACCGCTGCAGGCGCGTCCGCACCGAGCCGGCGCCGGTGACCTCGAAGACCTCGAGCGGTTCCGCGAGGCCTTTCACTCGCACGAGGCCAAGCGGCTTCACCTGGACATAGTCCTCGACGAGGCTCAGCGTGGCCGCGGAAATCAGGATTGAACCGGGCATCGCGGTCTGCTCGAGACGGGCCGCCAGGTGGGTCGTCTGGCCGACCGCGGTGTAGTCCATGCGCAGGTCGCTTCCGACGGAGCGGACGAGGACCTCGCCCGAATTGAGTCCGATGCGCACCTGGATGGGAATGCCGGCCGAGCGCTGGACCTCTTCGGCGTAACGCTTGATCGTCTCCTGCATTCTCAGCGCGGCGTAGCAGGCCCGCACGGCGTGGTCTTCGAGAGCGACCGGCGCGCCGAAGAGCGCCATGATCCCGTCGCCCATCACCTGGTTGACCGTACCTTCGTACCGGTGGACGGCGTCCATCATCCGCTGAAGGACGGAGTCGAGGACCGCTCGCGCCTCTTCCGGATCCCGGTCGGCCAGCAGCTCCATTGATCCGCGCAGGTCGGCGAAGAGCACCGTCACGTGCTTGCGCTCGCCCTCGAGCGCGGCTCGAGACGTGAGGATTCGTTCGGCGAGGTACTTCGGCGTATAGGACTTCGGCTCGGCCAACAGACCCGTCGTTACGGGCGTCGCCGCGGGCGCCTGCACGGCGACCGGAGCGGCGCACTCCGTACAAAACTTTGCGCCGGGCATGAGTGGCGTGCCGCACGCTCGACACGTCGGATTCAAGGGAGCGCCGCACGCCGCGCAGAATTTGGCGCCGGCTGGATTGTTGTGGGCACAGGAGGCCGGAAGCATTGCCTGCCCCGCACTCTAGCCCGGGTCCGACGATCCTTCCAGCCCCGTGTCGTGTGGCGGGCCATTTCGGTCCGCCCACGTCACGGTCGCTCAGGACCCGCCGGGAATCCGGTTGAGCGCGTATTCGGTCAGCGCGATGTGCTCGTGGCAGACGCGGCAGTGGAAGTCGAGCTCGAGGCCGTGACGACGACGGAGGAAGGCGAGCGCCTCGCCACACCGGGTGTGGTGGAGACCGTCATCGGTCAGATAGACGGTGGTGATGGCGGGCGCGTCTCGACGCTCGACGGGCGGCTTGGTCGCGATGGCCATGTGTGATGCCCTCCTCCGAGCGGCCTGAAGCCGCTCGACAGGAGGACATTGCAGAGGCCGTTCCAAGGGCGACACGCGGCAACGACGCGATTTGTCACAAGCGGGCACGCGCCCGCGTGCGCGGCGGAACCGACAGCATCCAGAGGCTCCGGGGATTTTCTGTCCGGAGCGTCGGAACTCCTCACACCTTGAAGCGCTTCAACGCCGTCTGCGACAGCTCGACGCCGATCCCGGGCTTCTCGCCGAGCACCACGCAGCCGTCGGCGATCGTGAGCGGCTCGGTGAAAAGGTCCTGCCACCATCCCATATGCTCGAGGATCAGCGCGTTCGGCATCGCCGCCAGCAAATGCGCGGACGTCTCGCTGAAGAGGTGTGAGGACACCGGCTGGTGCCAGGCCTGGCAGAGCGCCGCCGCGCGCATGAACTCGCTTGGTCCGCCCATTCGCTGCAGATCGGGCATCAGCACGTCGGCCGCACGCGCCTCGAGATGGCGCTTCATGGCGAGACTGCCGTAGTCGGTCTCGCCCGTGGCGACCCGCATGTCGAGGGCGGCCGCCACTCGCGCGCATCCTTCGAGATCCTCGTACGGCAACGGCTCCTCCAGCCAGTAGAGTCCCTGAGTCTCGAGCCGCCGGCCGATGCGAATGGCCGTCACCTCGTCCCAGCCCTGGTTCACGTCCGCCAGCAGCGCCGCGTCGCCGCCGAGCGCCTCGCGAACGATCCGCACGCGCTCGATGTCCTCCTCCGGATCGGCGCGGCCGACGCGCATCTTCATGGCGCGATGGCCTTGCGCACGGAACGCCTCCGCTTCGCGGAGCAGGTCGTCGACGCTGTAGTCGATCCACAGCCCGCTCGACGCGTACGTCGGCACCCGCGTCGTGTCACCGCCGAGATAGCGGAAGAGGGGCTGACCGGCGCCGCGCGCCGCGAGATCCCAGCACGCGGTATCGAGCGGGGACAGCGCCATGAGGGCGAGGCCGGTGTGGCCGATGAAGTGCATCCCGCGCCATGCCTCGGCAAAGCGAGCCTGCGGCGCCGCCGCCCGGCCACGGTAGAGGTCGGCAAAGTCCTCGACCAGCGCGGCCAGCGCGGCGGCCTGCCGGCGCCCGAACGCGAAGCAGTATCCGCTGCCAACGAGCCCGTTGTCGGCGCGCATCTCCACCGCCACCGTGTCGGCGTGAGCGTGATCGTGGCGTGCGGTCCGGACGGGCCGCGGCAGCGGGACGGACAGCCGGTGAACGACGATATCGGTGATGTTCATCGCGCCTCTCCTCGCCAGTGCGACAGGCGATCGTTCAGGGCATCGAGTGACAGGACGATGACGATGGAGGCCATCGACACGAGCGCGGTGGCCGCGAAGAGCTCCGGCGCCTGGAAGCCGTTGGCGAACGAGCCGAGCACGTGTCCCATGCCGCGCACGCCCGCGAACATCTCCACGATCAGCACACCGAGCAGGCAGAAGACGATGCCCAGACGCATCCCGGTCAGGACGGTGGGGACGATGGCCGGGAGCACGACCTTCCAGTAGAGCTGCCGGCGACGCGCGCCGAACGCGCGCGCCACGGTCAGCCACGTGTGATCGACGTCGCGGACGGCGCCGCTCACGAGGACGAGAATCGGAAAGACGCCGTGGATGGCGCCATACACGACGGCCGGCAACGTGCCGAAGCCGAGGAGCAGCACGATCCACGGCAGCACCAGGATCTTCGGCATTCCGTACAGCGCGATCACGAACGGGTTCACGGCCTGTCGCACCGACCGGATGGAGCCGAGCACGAGGCCACCGCCGACCCCGAGCACGACCGAGATGACGTAGGCGACGGCCGTCTTCGCCAGCGTGTCGCCGAGCCCGGCCATGGCGAGCGCGCCCACGCGGAGCATGGCGCCGGTCACGGCGCTCGGCGCGGGGACGAAGAGCGGATCGACCCAGCCCGCCCGCGCGATCGCCTCCCAGGCCGCCAGCAGCGCCGCCACGCTCACGATCTGGACGATCCGGATACGGATCGTTATTCGGTCCACCGGCGCGCCCGCTGCTCCACGACGCCGGCGACGGCGTCGGAGGCCAGGATGAGGACGAGCGTCACGACCACCAGCGCCACGTAGTCGGCGGTGCGGAACAGACCGTAGGCGTGGTTGATGAGCGATCCCATGCCGGCCTTCGAGCCGAGGACCTCGCCCACGATGACCCCGATCACGCTCAGCGCCAGGCCGGTGCGGAGTCCGCCGGCGAGGGTGAACAGCATCGCCGGCAGCATGACCTTGCGAAAGACGACGAGGTCGGACGCGCCGAACGCGCGGGCGACCGTGACGAGCTGGACGTTGACCTGGCGGATGCCGGCCAGGACCGCGAGCGCGATCGGGAAGAAGCCGAGCAGGAAGCCGAACGCGATCTTCGACGCGGCGTCGAGCCCGAAGAAGAGCATCAGCGAGGGATACCACACCACCGCCGGCACCGCGTAGAGCGCGGCCAGGATCGGCCCGTAGGCGCGGCCAAGCAGACGGTTCAAACCCAGCACCGCGCCGCCGCCGACACCGGCGGCGATGGCGAGCCCGTAGGCCACCGCGATCTCGCGCAGCGTCAGCAGCAGGTGCTCGCCGAGGTCCGGGTACGACTCGAGCGTCAGCAGTCGCCCCAGCGCGGGCAGCGCCGCCGACGGCGGCACGTAGAGGAGCGGATTGGCCAGGCGGCCGAACACCTCCCAGGCGCCCAGCGCGACGACGACGATGCCTGCGCGGATCAGCGCGACGCTCACACGTCGCCCATGGCGCGCAGCGACTCCTCGCGGATCTCGCTCCAGAGCTTCGCGCGGAGCGCCACCAGCTCGGCCGACTCCATCGCGCGCGGGTACGGCAGCGGCAGCTCCACGACGCTCTTGATCCGGCCCGGCCGCGCCGTCATGATGATCACGCGGGTCGAGAGCGCCAGCGCTTCCTGCAGGCTGTGCGTCACGAATACCACCGTCTTGCGCGTCCGGCGCCAGATGTCGAGCAGCCACTCGCCCATGAGCAGGCGCGTCTGCTCGTCGAGGGCGCCGAACGGCTCGTCCATCAGCACGATCGGCGTGTCGATGGCGAGCGCGCGTCCGATGGCCACGCGCTGCCGCATCCCACCCGACAGCTCGCGCGGGTACTTGCCGGCGAAGTCGCGCAGGCCGAGCGGGCCGAGCAGCTCGGTGGCGGCGGCGCGGCGGCGCTCGCGCGCCACGCCCTGCAGCTCGAGACCGAACTCGATGTTCTCGAGCGTCGTGCGCCACGGGAAGAGGCCGGCCTCCTGGAAGACGGTCGCCGCGCGACGCGGGTCCGGACCGTTCACGGGCCGGCCGTCGACGAGCACGCGGCCGGCGTCGGGAGTCACGAGGCCGCCCAGCATCCCGAGCAAGGTCGATTTGCCGCAGCCGGACGGGCCGATGAGCGTGCAGAACTCGCCGGCATCGACGGTCAGCGAGACGCAGGCAAGCGCGTCGACCGGCCCCGACGACGTCGCGTAGCGCTTGTCGACGCCGTCTAGCACGACATGGGGGGCCCCGACATCGCCCCCCATACCCCCCTGATCTTCGGGGCGCCCCGGCGGAGCCGTGGCGCTCCTCTTCCTCCGCCGGAACATTCCTAGGAGACTTTCAGGATCTCGCGGGCGATGACCATGCGCTGGACCTCGGAGGTGCCCTCGCCGATCTCCGTCAGCTTGGCATCGCGGAAGATGCGCTCGACGGGAAACTCCGTGATGTAGCCGGCGCCGCCGTGGATCTGCACGGCTTTGGTGGCCGCCTTCATGGCCACCTCGGAGGCGAATACCTTCGCCATCGCCGCCGCGTGCATGGCCGGACGCCCCGCGTCCTTGAGCCACGCCGCGCGGAGCATGAGCAGCCGCGCCACCTCCACCTCGGTCGCCATGTCGGCGATCATCCCCTGCAGGCCGTTGAACTCGGCGAGGGTCTTGCCGAACGCGGAGCGCTGCTTCATGTACTTCGCGGCCTGGTCGACCGCCGCCTGTGCGATGCCGACGGCCATGGCCGCCATGGCGATGCGGCCGCCTTCGAGCACCTGCATGGCCTGCACGAAGCCCTGCCCGGGCTCCCCGAGCAGGTTCGCGGCCGGGACCCGCGCGTCCTCGAAGATCAGCTCGGCCGTGTCCGAGGCGTGCAGGCCGAGCTTGCGGTAGGGCGTGCCGGCGCTGAACCCCGGCGTGCCCTTCTCCAGCACGAAGGCCGAGATCCCCTTGGCGCCCTTGCCGGCGTCGGTGCGGGCCATGACCACGGCCGTCTTGCCGACGGACGCATTGGTGATGAACGCCTTGCTGCCGTTCAGCACGTACTCGTCCCCACGGCGTTCCGCGCGCGTACGCAGCGCCGCCGCGTCCGAGCCCGAGCCCGGCTCGGTGAGCCCCCACGCGCCGAGGATCTGCCCGCTCGCCAGCGCGGGGAGCCAGCGCCGCTTCTGCTCGGGCGAGCCGAAGAGGTTGATATGGTTCGTGCCGAGCGAGTTGTGGGCCCACATCGTGATGCCCACCGACGCGTCGCCGCGATTCAGCTCTTCCACGATGAGCGCGTAGGAGACGTAGTCGAGGCCGCTGCCACCGTATTCCTCGGGCACCAGCACGCCGAGAAAGCCGAGCGGCGCGAGCCTGGTCACGATCTCGTGCGGGAACTCGTGACGCGCGTCGTAGGGCGCGATCTTCTCGCCGAGCTCTGCCTCCGCGAACTGCCGCGCCACATCGCGGACCTGCTTCTGCTCGTCGCTCAGCTCGAAGTTCATGCGGACCTCATCGGAGCGCGCTCTTGATCACCTTGCCATTCGGATTGCGCGGCAGCGCCTCGACGACGGCCACCTCGCGCGGGACCTTGAACTTGGCGAGTCGCGCGCCGACCCAGCGCCGGACGTCCTCCGGATCGACGGTAGCGCCGGCGCGCGCCACCACGCAGGCTTTCACCGCCTCGCCGTAGACCGCGTCGCGCACGCCGAACACCGCCGCCTCCAGGACCGCGGGGTGCGCACAGAGCACGTCCTCCACTTCCACGCAGTAGATCTTCTCGCCCCCGCGATTGATCATGTCTTTCAGTCGGTCCATCACGGTGACGTAGCCGTCGGCGTCGATCTTCGCCAGATCGCCGGTGCGCAACCAGCCGTCGCCCATGGCGGCCGCCGTCGCCTCGGGATTCCGCCAGTACCCGGGCACCACCATCGGCCCCGAGACCCAGAGCTCTCCGACCTCGTCCACCTCGCACTCGCGGCCCGTCCCGACCTCCACCGTCCGGACGTCGGCGATCGGCACTGGCCAGCCGACCGAGGAGATGCGTCGGAGCTCCTCGCCGGGCGGCATGAGCGTGGTCGGCGAGCACGTCTCCGTCATGCCGTAGGCATTCTGGAGCGTCGCCGCCGGCAGCCATTCGCGCATGGCCGTCACGCCGTCGGGCGGCGTCGGCGCGCCACCATAGCCGACGGCGCGCAGGCTGCGGCCGGCCGCCCGGTAGCCGGGCTGCTGGCGCATCATCGTGAACACCGTCGGCGCCGCGATCATGTACGTGATGCGCTCGGCGTCCAGCAGCCGCAGCGCCTCCCCGGCGTCGAACGTGCGCATGATCACCGTGGTGCCGCCCACGAGCGCCATGCTGAGCAGCTGGCCGATGAGCCCCGTGACATGGAACAGCGGGACGGCGACCAGCGTACGGTCGCCGTCGCGGAGACCCATGCAGCGCTCGAGGCTCACGTTGGAGGACACGATCCCCAGATGCGTCCCCATGGCGCCCTTCGGACGCCCGGTGGTGCCGGACGTGTACATGATGAACGCCACGTCCTCCTCGCCCACCGCGACCGCCGGCGGCGCCGCCGGCTCCGTCAGGGCCGCGAGCTCGCGCGTTCCCGCGGGCGCGCGGCCGGCGACGTAGATCGCCTCGCACGGGATGTCGTCGCGAATCGGCGCGATCTCGTTCCACACTGCCTCGTGCATGAGCAGGAGGCGCGCGCCGGAGTTCTGCAGCATGAACCGGAGCTCCGGCGCCTTCAGCTTCGTGTTCAGCGTCACCGCGATGGCGCCGAGCCGCGCGCAGGCGAACACGCCAACGCAGAATTCCGCGCTGTTCAGGAAGAGCAGCGCCACGCGATCGCCGGGCTTGATGCCATGGCACACGTGCAGCGCGCTCGCCACGCGGTCGACCTCGTCGCGGAGCTCGCGCCAGCTGAGGCGCCGGTCGGGCGCGACGATCGCGTCGCGTGTCGGCACGCGCGCGGCGGCGGCATCGAGCATGTCGCCGAGCGTGCGGGGGCGCCCGGGGTAACAGCGCAGCGGACGGCCATCGTGCGTCTCGACAGTGAGGTCGCGGGTGAGGACGGCCGGCCAGAGGTCGCTTCCGCGGACCTGCATCGCTCAGACAGCCGCGCGGATGTGCTCGCGAACGAAGCGGATGATGTCCTGCGTGGACGTGCCCGGCGTGAAGAGCTCCTTCACACCGATCGCCTTCAGCGCCGCGATGTCCTCGGGCGGGATGATGCCGCCGCCGAACACGGCAATGTCGTCGGCGCCCTTCTCTTTCAGCAGCTCGAGCACCCGCTTGAAGAGGTAGTTATGGGCGCCCGACAGCACGCTGAGCCCGATGGCGTCGGCATCCTCCTGGGTGGCGGTGGCGACGATCTGCTCCGGCGTCTGGTGAAGTCCCGTGTAGATGACCTCGAAGCCGGCGTCGCGCAGCGCGCGCGCGACGATCTTGGCGCCGCGGTCATGGCCGTCGAGCCCTGGCTTGGCCACCACCACGCGCACCGTGCGCTCCGGGCTCATCCGGCGTCTCCCAGCGCCGCACGCACGCGCTCGCCAACCTTGGCGATCTGCTCGCGGTCCCCGGGCGTCAGCTTCCAGTCGAAGCCCTTGCCGTCGCGTGCCCAGCGCGGAATGAGATGGAGGTGGAAGTGGGGCACCGACTGGAACGCGGCGGCTCCGTTCGCCTGCAGCATGTTGAGCCCGTCCGGCTTCACCGCCGTCACCAGCGCGGTGGCGACCTTCTGCGCCGTCGCGATCGCCGCCTGGAGATCGGCGACCTCAGCCTCCCAGATGGTGGCCGCGTGGCGTCGGGTCACCACCAGGCAGTGTCCCGTGTTCACCGGATTGATGTCCATGAACGCGAGCGTCGACTCGTCCTCGTAGATCTTCATGGACGGGATCTGTCCGTCCCGAATCTTGCAGAACACGCAATCGCCGCTCATGAGGGTCTCTCCACCGTTATCGAGGAGCGCCGCGGCTTTGCCGAGGCGCTTCCGAGGGCTGGGGGGTGCAGGGGGCCATGTCGGGGCCCCCCACGACAACGGTCCATCCGTGCTCGTCCGGCGCCGCGCCGTACTGGATGGAGACGATCGTGTCATAGAGCTTCTGCGCGGTCGCCCCGATGCGCCCGCCGTTGACGACGAGCCGCTC
>Ga0075431_100002561_pt1 | contig 17549 bp, 21 predicted proteins | sample RhiMetdeltSRZDD5_FD_75297 | JGI IMG/M metagenome (GOLD analysis project Ga0075431, IMG submission 75297) | Populus rhizosphere microbial communities from Tennessee, USA - Rhizosphere MetaG P. deltoides SRZDD5 | ecosystem: Host-associated > Plants > Roots > Rhizosphere > Soil | place: USA... | reverse complement strand
CGGGCCGCGCGTTCGCGTCGCGGTTGCCATCAGGTCATGCCCCCGAGTCAGTCTTGGCCGGCATCGCGGCCGGCTGACTCCAGAACGCCCAGCAGCTCGACGACGCGGCAGACGAGCAGCCGCTCCTCGTCGACCTCCACCCAGACGCCGGCCGATGCCGGAAAGACGACGTGGTCGCCGGGCTCGACCGGCATCTCGACCCCCGCCTGCTCCCACCAATCGAGCCCGGGCCCGACGGCGAGAATGATCCCCTGCTGAGGCGGCGGGTCGTGTGTCCCGGGCGGCACGACGAGGCCCGAGCGGCGCATCCGATCCTGGTCGAGCTCCTTGACCACGACCTGGTCGAACAGCGGCCGGAGCTGATGCCGGCCGGCCTCAACCGGCTCCCGTCGCGAACGCGTATCCACGGCGCGGAGGATATCCGCGGCGCACCACAGATCCGGCACGAATCCGGCACACCCAGGCGTTGTTCGGCGAGCGCAACGAGGGCAGGCTTCAGGCATGACCTCAAGCCGCGCCGACGATCGACTTATTCGGCCTATGGCCGAACAAATCGATCTTCGAGCGGGGGCGGATGCTCGGGTCGCTCATCGGGCGGCGAGTGAATGGAGTGTGCTCTCGCTCGACGAGCTTCGCGAATGCGGCCTGTCATCCGATCAGGTGGGCCATCGGGTGACGAAGGGATGGCTGCATCGGGTGTACCCGGCGGTGTATGCGGTGGGCCATCCCCGACTGTCGATGGAGGGGCGGTTCCTGGCGGCGGTGAAGAGCGTTCGCGGTCATGCGTACTTGGCCTGCTTTGCCGCCGCCTCGCTATGGGGGTTCGTCGACTGGGATGGGCGGCACCCCGAGGTGTTGGTGGTTCGGGCGGGCGTGAAGCGGCGTCCGGGAATCCGCATTCATCGCACCAAGAGGCTGGAGCTCCGTGACGTGATCCGACATGAGGGGGTTCCGGTGACCACACCCGCTCGGACGCTCGTCGACCTGGCCGCCGGCGTCAGCGAGAAGCTGCTCCGGAGTGCCATGCGGCGGGCCCTGGCCCGGCGCCGGGTCAGCATTCCACAGCTTGTCGCCACCCGAAGGCGGCTCGGTAGCCGTCGCGGGTCCGCCCGATTCGATCGAGTACTCGGGGCGGCGGCACCCACGCGAAGCGAGCTCGAGGACGTTGTATTGGACCTCATCGTCGACGCTGGATTCGTTCGACCTGAGGTCAACCAGCCTCTCCTACTTGCGGGGCGGCGCGTGATCCCTGACTTCCGTTGGCCGGATCAGCAGGTGATCGTGGAGGCGGATGGAGCGAGATGGCATCACAACCCGATCGCCCGGCAGGATGATGCCAAGCGGCAGGCTCTGCTGGACGCGCACGGCGAGCGGGTGCTGCGGGTGACGTGGAAGGAGGCGGTATCGAGGCCGAGGGAGACGATCGCCCGCATCGATGCTGCCGGCGTTCCAAGGGGACAGCGCTCGTTCAAGCCCGAGAGTGGCGTTTGTCAGGCCAGGCCTGACAAACTCGCCTTTCGTCGTGGGAGGGTCCGAGGTGGGGGTGCTCGCTACCCTGAGCCGCCGTGATCTCCACGAATCAGTTCAAGAACGGGACGCATATCGAGGTCGACGGGACGATCTACCGGATCCTCGAGTTCCAGCACGTGAAGCCCGGCAAGGGTGGGGCGTTCGTGCGGACCAGGTTGCGCAAGCTCGGGGACGGCAGCGTCATCGACAAGACGTTCAGGGCGGGGGAGAAGTTTCGGCCGGTACGGACCGAGACGCGGCGCATGCAGTACCTCTACGACTCGGGGGACATGGCCGTGTTCATGGACAACTCCGATTACTCGCAGCTCGAGGTCGGGGGCGAGGTGGTCGGCGACGTGATGCGTTGGGTGATCCCGAACTCCGAGGTCGAGGTGCTCTTCGTCGATGAGCGGCCGGCCGGCGTTCAGGTGCCGAGCGCGGTTGAGATGTCCGTAACCGAGACCCCGCCCGGGGTGAAGGGCGACACCGCGTCGGGCGGCGGGACGAAGCCCGCGACGCTCGAGTCCGGCGTTCGGGTGGACGTGCCTCTCTTCGTGAACGAGGGTGACCGCGTGCGCGTCGACACACGCTCCGGCGAATACGTCTCGCGCGCGTAGGGCGGCCACGGCCGGTAGCGATGCGCCGCTCCGATCAGCGTCGCGCCGCGGTGTTCGCCCTCTATCAGGACGAGGTGACCGGACGCCCGGCCCTCGATTCCATCGAGGACCGTGCACCGTTCGCGCGCGAGCTCGTGACCGGTGTGGAGACGAACCGAGATGAGCTCGACACCGAGATCGCGCGGCTCGCAAAGGGATGGCAGCTCGACCGCATCGCGGCGCTCGAGAAGAGCATCCTGCGCGTGGCGCTCTACGAGCTTCACCGCCGCGACGACATCCCGGACGAGGTGGCGATCGACGAGGCCGTCACACTCGCCAAGCGCTATTGCGGCGCCGACGCCCCGGGATTCGTGAACGGAATCCTTGGCAGCGCGGCGCGAGCGAAGGCCTGATGACCGTCGCGCAGACGAGCGCCGGCGTCAGCGACGGGCAGGCGACGTCGTACCCGTCGATGCTGTCTCGGATGGGGTGCTCGGGCGCGAGCGGTACCGTTTTCGCCCGATGAGCGAGAGAGCCCAAGACGCCGAGCGGATGAGAAACGAGCCCGGGCGCCCGTCGGGAACGGGCGGGGCCGGGCGCGAACCCGACCAGCTCGCCGATCGCCTGCGGGAGATCGCCGATCGCCTGCGTTCGCCCGAGATCGGCGAGGAGGAGGCCGAGGCGCTCGCTCGCGAGGCGGCGGACCTCGTCGGCAAGGCGAGCGCGGAGATCGAATCCGACCTGCGGTCGACCCGAACGGAAGAGAGCTCGTGACGCCGTCCGAGGTTCCGCAACCGGTGGTCGCGAGCACCTATCCCGATGACCTTCGCGGGCTGGTCGACTCCTACCTCGCGACCCTTCGGTTCTCGGCTATTCCCGAGACGGCGGGGATCGAGGAGGCGATGCGCTACTCGCTGCTGGCCGGTGGCAAGCGGATTCGCCCGGTCCTCGCGCTCGCGACCGCGCGCTCGCTCGGCATGGATCCGGACGCCGTGCTCCCCGCCGCCGGCGCCTTGGAGCTGATCCACACCTACTCCCTGATCCACGACGACCTGCCGGCCATGGACGACGACGCGCTGCGCCGTGGCCGCCCGACCTCGCATGTCGTCTACGGCGAGAACGTCGCGATCCTGGCCGGCGACGGGCTCTTCGCGGAGGCGGTGCGCCTGTTCTGCGAGCAGCAGGACGGGAATCCGCCGGCGGTGCTGAGCGCCCTGGCCGAGCTCCTCGCGGCGATCGGCGTCGACGGGATGGTGGGCGGCCAGTACATCGACGTCACCACGGAGAGGACTGCCGTCTCCGCCGCCCCGGGGGGGCGGGAGGCGCGGCCGGCGGAGCCCGTGGTTCCGGAGGCGGCCGGTCCGCAGGCAGACTTCCTGCGCCGACTGCACGCGCTCAAGACCGGGCGACTGATCGCGGCGAGCGTGGGGGTGGTGCTCGCCCTCAGGGCCCTGGGCGAACCTGAGACAATTCCCTATCGCCGCTTCGCGGAGGAGCTCGGTGTGCTGTTCCAGATTGTCGACGACATCCTCGATGTGACGGGCAGTGACGAGGAGCTCGGAAAGCCGCACGGCAGCGACGAACGACACGGCAAGCTCACCTATGTCAGCCTGTTTGGCCTTGACGAGGCGCGCAAGCTCGCCGCGGAGTCTCATCGCAAGGCGCACGATGCGCTCGCCGCGGTCGACGGCGACCCGCGCGACCTGAGCCAGATCACCGACTTCATCTACACGCGACAGTCATGAGCGAAGACAACCGCGACGGAGCCAAACCCGCGGAGGCCAAGCGCCTGCTCGACGGCATCGACTCGCCTCGGAACCTGCGGGACCTCGACGATCGCCAGCTCCAGGACCTCGCCCAGGAGATCCGCGAGCTGATCATCGACACCATCGGCGAGATCGGGGGCCACTTCGGCGCCAACCTCGGGACGTGCGAGCTCGCCGTGGCACTGCACAGCCTCTTGGACTCCCCGCGCGACAAGATCCTCTGGGACGTCGGTCACCAGGCCTACCCGCACAAGGTGCTGACGGGCCGGCGTGACCGCCTGAACACCATCCGCCAGTACGGCGGCCTTGCGCCCTTCTGCTCGGTGTTCGAGTCCGAGCACGACATCATGGGCGCCGGCCACGCCTCGACGTCGATCGGCTACGCCGTCGGTTTGAAGGAGGCAATGCGCAAGGGGATCGGCGAGGACGGCCAGGTCGTCGCCGTGATCGGCGACGGCGCGCTCACCGGCGGCGTGGCGTACGAGGCGCTGCACAACGCCGGCGGGCTCGAGACCCCGATCGTCATTGTCGTGAACGACAACGGCATGTCCATCTCGCCGAACGTCGGTGCCCTGGCCCGGTACTTCCAGCGCGTACGCCTCAACCCCAAGCTCTACCACGCCCGCGAGGACGTGGAGGAGGTGCTGACCAAGCTCCCGCTCGGCCTCGGCTCGCGCCTCGAGCGCGTCGGTCCGGAGCTGAAGTCCGCGATCAAGGCATACGCGGCCCCGGGGCTCATGTTCGAGGAGCTCGACCTCGCCTACGTCGGCATCGTCGACGGCCACGATGTCGGTGCCCTGCGCCGCGCGATCGGCAACGCGCTCAAGGCGCAGCGGCCAGTGGTCGTGCACATCCACACCGTGAAGGGAAAGGGGTTCGCACCCGCCGAGGAGGGTGGCCTCGAGGGGATGGAGAAGTGGCACGCGGCGAAGCCAAAGTCCATCGTCAACCGCCAGCCGGCCGACGCCAAGCCGGTCGTGCCGGTGAAGGAGTCGGACTCGCCGGAGAAGATCGAGAAGCTCGAGAAGCCGCCTCCGCCCTCGCCGCCGCAGTACACCGCGGTCTTCGCGGGCGCGATGATCGCCGAGGCCAAGCGCGACCGCCGCGTCATCGGCATCACCGCGGCGATGGCCGGGGGGACCGGCCTGAACAAGCTCTGCAAGGAACTCCCGGAGCAGTACTACGACGTCGGGATCGCCGAGCAGGACGCGGTCCTCTTCGCGGCCGGCCTTGCCACCCAGGGTGCCAAGCCGGTCTGCGCGATCTACTCGACCTTCCTCCAGCGGGCCTTCGACCAGCTGGTTCACGACGTCTGCCTCCAGAGCCTCAACGTCGTGTTCGCGATGGACCGTGCGGGCCTGGTGGGCGACGACGGTCCGACGCACCACGGCGCGTTCGACGTCTCCTACTTCCGCCCGCTCCCGAACGTCGTCGTGATGGCTCCCCGCGACGAGGCGATGCTGGTGCACATGTTGCGCACGGCGCTCACATACGACGACGGTCCGATCGCGTTCCGATATCCGCGCGGGGCGGCCGAGGGAGTTCCGCTTCCCGAAAGGCCGCAGGAGATTCCGATCGGGCGGGGCGAGCTCCTCACCCAGGGCGAGCGGGTGGCGCTTCTCGGCTACGGCTACGGCGTCCAGGTGGCGATGCGTGCCGCCGGCATCCTCGGCGAGCACGGGCTCCAGGTGACCGTGGCGGACGGCCGCTTCGCGAAGCCGCTCGACACGGAGCTCGTCCAGCGGCTGGGGCGAGAGCACGAGCTCCTCGTGACCGTGGAGGAGAACGTCCTCCCGGGAGGCTTCGGGTCCGCCGTGCTCGAGCATCTCGAGGAGGCGTTCACGGACCCGCAGGAACGGGCCCGCGTCATGCGCGTCGGCCTGCCCGATCGCTACGTGACCCACGGCAAGCCGGCGCTCCTGCGCGAGGAGGTCGGCTTCACCGGCGAGGGCGTCGCCGACCGGGTCCTCAGCGCGCTGCGCACCGCGACGCCGGTGGCCGGGTCCTAGTCGGCCCTACCGCCGCGCGCCGCGCCCAACGCCAGTGCCAGCCCGGTTCCGGCGAGAAGCCCACCGGTGATCCAGAGCCCCAGGCTGCTGCGCTCGCTGAACAATGCCCCCCTCGCCTCGGACGAAAAGGCCGAGCTCATGGAGCGCCACGAGAACGCCGATCCGGCCGATGCCGCCGACGCGACGGAGAGGAGCGACGCCGCGGATCCCACGGATCCGATCGAGAAGGCCGAGCCGACCGAGGCGATGGACATGAACGAACCCTGCGACGCGATCGATCCGAACGAGCCGTCGGACCACAGCGAGAGGGCAGAATCCGCCACGCGCCGATCCTAGCCCTCACTCGCCGAGGTGCTCGATCAGCCAGCGGGCGTTCCTCGGGGCGAACGCCTCCCAGTCGTTGTTGAAGTACGCGTAAACCTCCACGCGGGACCGCCACGAGGAGATCCGCCGCCGCCATTGCTCGAGCTCGCGTCCCGAGTAGTTGCCGCGCCGCCCGCGGTTGCCGCGATGAAACCTGATGTAGGTCCAGGTCGCGGTGAACTCCTGCGTCTGGAACGGGCGCTCCGGATCGTCACCGATCACGAGCGCCGCGCGGTGGCGGCGCAGGAGCTCGTACACCTCCGGGGCGAACCAGCTCTCGTGCCGGAACTCGAAGCAGTGGCGCTGGCCGCTCGGCAGCTGCTCCAGGGCCGTGCCGAGACGCTCGTCATCCCGCTTGAAGTTCGCCGGAAGCTGCCACAGGATCGGCCCCATCTTCGGCGAGTCGGCGAGCGGCTTGATCGCCTCCAGGTAACGGCGGACGCCCTGTTTCATCTCGCGGAGCCGCTTGACGTGCGTCAGGTACCGGCTCGCCTTGACGGCGAACCGAAACCCGCGCGGCGACTGCTCGACCCAGCCCTCGACCGCGGATCGCGAGGGCAGCCGGTAGAAGGTGTTGTTGATCTCGACCGTGTCGAAAAGCTCGCCGTAGCACTCGAGCCATTGCCGGGCCGGTAGCTTCTCCGGGTAGACCGGGCCGCGCCAGTCACGGTAGTTCCAACCCGAGCAGCCGATGTGGACCGGCTTGGCCATGGGGTTGTCAACCTACCGTCCGACCACCGTCGTCACCACCCCCACGGAGTGGGGCTGGGATCAGGCGGGGATCCGAACCGGTGGCACCCGGCGACGGGCGGGCTCGTGGCGCTGCCCGGTCGGGTTCGGAGCGGCACCCTCTCTGAGCGGCGCGCTGCACAGGATCTGGCTCACCGCGTTCTGGGCGGTCTCGAACGCGTTCCGCGCGGCCCTCAGGTAGAGCCGCCAGACACGCGTGCGCTCGGTCCCCGCCAGCGCCTCCGCCTCGTCGACGTGCTCATCGAGCCTCGCCGTCCAATGACGCAGCGTCTCGGCGTAATCCGTGTGGAGGTTCTCGACGTTCAAGACCTCGAAGCCCGCCCGCTCGAATGCCTGCGTCATCCGCCACAGGTTCAGGAGCTCTCCATCCGGAAACACGTAGCGGTTCGAGAAGTCCCCGGCGATGTGGGCGCCCTGCGGCTCGAAGGGAACGCGAGTGATGCCGTGATTCAGGACCCGGCCACCGGGCTCGAGCACCTGCGAGATGCGCTGGGCATAGGCATCGATCTGCTCGACACCGACGTGCTCGACCATGCCGATGCTCGCGACGGCGTCGAACCGCTCCTCGCGCAGGTCGCGGTAGTCCATCACCCGGATCTCGACCAGGCCGCCGACCCCAGCCTCGTCCGCCCGCCCCCGCGCGAGCGCCGCCTGCGGCTCCGACAGCGTGATTCCCCAGACCGAGGTGCCGTGCTCGCGTGCGGCGTGGATGGCGAGGCTCCCCCAGCCGCAGCCGATGTCGAGCATGCGCATCCCGGGCTCGAGCTCGAGCTTGCGGCAGATCAGCTCGAGCTTGGCCCGCTGCGCATTATCGAGGCTCTCGGTGCCCTCCTCCCACAGCGCGCAGCTGTAGGTCATGGTCTCGTCCAGAAACAACGCGAAGAAATCGTTGGAGACGTCGTAGTGGTGGCGGACCGCAGTGGCGTCACGGCGCTTGGTGTGGCGCCGGCGCGACGGTCCGAGCTCGGCGGCCGGCGGCGGCGGAAGCCGGTGAATCCCGGCGGCTCGCAGCGCGGACGCGATCAGTCGCATCCGGCGCAGGACGCCGAGCTTCGGAGGCCGCCACCGTCCGAGCAGCGCGACGATCCCGTCGAGGTCATCGGTGTGGAGCTCACCGCACACATACGCGCGGCCGAGGCCGAGCTCGCCGGGAGCGCGGATCACGTGCCCGAGCGCGCGCGGAGACTGGACGAACAGCGTCGGCCCGTGGCGCGTCGACGGGACGCGTGTGCCGTCCCAGAGCTCGATCGTGAAGGGGCGGTCCGGCAGCGCCCGCTCGATGCCGCGCCGAAGCCCATCGGTGCGTGATCTCGGCACGGTGCCCGAGACTAGCTGAGCTCAGCCGCGGCCGCTGCGGTCGAGCTCCGTCGACTCCAAATGGCGCCGTGGCGGGTAACTGGTGACCACGCGGTGGTTAGATGGAGTCATCGACACGCTCTGGCCAGCCCCCAGTGCCGAGACCGTCGACGTCCTGGTCGAGCTTCTGGCCGAGATCGACGCCGCGGCCGAGGCCGATGATTTCTACGACCGCGTGTGTGAGGGGCTCTGCCGCCTGACGTCGATGCAGCGAGCCGGCCTCTTCCTGTATGACCGCACGCTTCGCACCGTGCGGGCGGAGGGCTCGGCGGGATTGGAGCCCAACCTGCTCGACGGGGTGGGGGGAACGCTCGAGGAGACGCCGATCGCCCAGCGCGCGCTCGCCTCGGACACCGTGGTCGAGGCGTCCGAGGACCTGGAGCGGGAGGTCCCGGCCCGCTACGCGCGCTTCGCCGGCATCACGACGCTCACCTGCACTCCCGTCTCGGCGAGCGAGCGGTGGTTCGGTGTCATCTTCGCGGACCGCGGCGGCGGCCGGTTCGCGCTCACCGACGAGGAGCGGGGGACGATGTGGACGCTCGGGAAGCTCGCCGCCCTGGCGGCCAGCGTCGAGCGCGCCACCCACCAGCGCGAGTCCGCCCGCCGGCTGTCCGAGCGGATCTCGCTCATTCAGCAGATCCACGAGCGCGTGATTCAGCGGCTCTTCGGCCTGCTCTTGGCCCTCGGCTCCGAGGAGGCGTTGTCGGCCGAGCAGCGGGCGATGTGTCACGACGAGGTGCGTGAGGTGCTGCACGAGCTTCGCACTGCACTGGGAGGCTCCCTCGCCCCTCCGGCCAGGCGCGGAAATGCCACGGTCCGCCAGATCGTCGACCGCGTCGCGGCCTATCAGGACAGCCTGACCGTCAACTGGGAGGAGAGCGTCGAGGTCCCCGTCGACATCGAGCCGCTCGCACAGTCGGTCCTGCTGGAGGCGCTGCGGAACGCCGAGAAGCACGCCAAACCGGGCAACATCACGGTCAGCGTCGAGCGGCGAGATGGCACGTTCGTCCTGGAGGTGGTCAACGACGGTGTCGGGCCGCCCGCGATGGGGACGGGGCTCGGCCTCCGGATGGCCTCAGTCGAGGCACTCGAGCACAGCGGCATCGTCGAATTCGGCCCGCTGCCGCCCGATCGATGGCATGTCCGGCTTCTGGTTCCTTCGGGCGATGAGTGAGGACGACCGTCGCATCCGGGTGCTCGTGGTCGATGACCACGACGTTGTGCAGTGGGGCTTTCGGCTGCTGCTCGAGCGCCAGCCGTGGGTGGAGCGCTGCCTGGCCGCGCACGACTCCGCCGAGGCGCTGCGGCTCGCAGGCGAGGCCAAGCCGCAGGTCGCGCTCGTCGACCTCTTCCTGGGACGGCAGTCCGGCGCCGAGCTCTGCGACGACCTGCGGGAGGCCTCGCCCGACACCAAGATCCTCCTGATCTCGGGCGCCGGGAGGATCTCCGCGGCCGCCGCGCGTGCCGCCGGCGCGTCCGGGTTCGTCTCCAAGGACTGGGGCGCCCCCGACGTCCTTCGGGCGATCCGCATGGTCGGGCTCGGGATGGACGTGTTCGAGCCGGAGTCCGAGCCGCCCAAGGCGCCGCTGTCGGAGCGCGAGCGCGAGGTCGTGAGCCTGATCGCCGCCGGGTCGACCAACCGCGAGATCGCGGAGCAACTCTTCCTCTCTCCGCACACGATCAAGGAGTACACGAGCGGCGTATATCGGAAGCTCGGGGTCCGCAACCGTGCCGAAGCGGTCAAGCGGGCCCAGAGCCTCGGCCTGATCGGCTGAAATCCGCGGAGACGCGCGGTTGCCCGCCCTACTCCCCCCGGGTCGCGGTGCTTACCCCCCGATCCGGGGGGAGCAGGGCCATGCCCCCTTCACCTTCACCCGCCTGCCGGGTAGTGATCACGGTCTATGCAAATTGCACTTCTATTCCCAGGCCAGGGCAGCCAGACGCCCGACATGCGCGATGTCGTCGACGAGGTCCTGCCCGAGCTCGCCGACCGAGCGGTGGACGAGGTCGAAGCGGACCCCTTTGAGCGAGTCGGCGACGGCACGCAGTTCGCCCAGCCGGCCCTCTATTGCGCGAGCATCGCACTCTGGGCCCGCGGCGGGTCGCCGCGCGCCGACTTCATCGCCGGTCACTCGCTGGGCGAGATCGGCGCGCTGGTCGCCGGCGGCAGCATCTCGATCGAGGACGGCCTATGGCTCGCCGCGCGGCGGGGGGAGCTGATGCAGGAGGTCGCGGATGCCGGGTCGCCGGGCGGGATGCTCGCGCTGCTCGGCGACGAATCGGTGACCCGCCGCATCGCGGCCGCCCACTGGCTGACGGTCGCAAACGACAACGCGCCAGGCCAGCTGATCCTCTCGGGTTCGAGCGAGGATCTCGACGCGGCGGCGGAGGAGGCCCGCGCAGAGCGGCTGAAGACGATGCCCCTGGCGGTCAGCGGTGCCTTCCACACCGAGGCGATGGCTCCGGCGGTGCCGGAGTTTCGCGCGGCGCTCGCGAGGATCGACGTCCGGCCGCCGAGGGTCCCGGTGTACTCGAGCGTCACCGCCCGGCCGTTCGACGACATTCGTTCCGAGCTGGCCGACGCGCTGGTGAAACCGGTGTGTTGGCGGCAGACGCTCTTCGCGCTCCGCGACGAAGGAGCCGAGCGGTTCGTCGAGGTCGGGCCGGGGAAGGTCCTCAAGGGCCTCGTCCGCCGAACCCTTTCGGAGGTCGAGGCCGCCGTGCTGAGCTCTCGGGAGATGGCCCATGCCGCCTGAGGTTGCGAGCGCGCCGCTCAATGCGGCGGTCGACGGTGCGCGAACGTTGCGCGGCGCGGGCATCGCCTCGGTGGCGATGTGCGTCCCCGACCGCGTGATCGAGAACGCTCCGATCGCCGAGCGCATCGGCGTCGAGGAGAAGTGGATCGCCAAGCGGACCGGGGTCCGGCAGCGGCGGATCGCGTGGCCGGAGGAGCGACTGAGCGCCTTCGCAGCCGAGGCCGGGCAGCTCGCGCTGGAGCGGGCCGACCTGGCGCCCCGCGACCTCGACCTCGTCCTGGTCGCCACCATGGCGGCGGACGACCTGACGCCGAACGCGGCACCCCTCGTCGCGGAGGAGCTCGGCGCCGCGAGCGCGGGCGCGATGGACGTCGGCGCCGCCTGCACGGGCTTTCTGTCGGCGCTCGGCCTCGCGACGGCCCAGATCGAGTCGCGCCGCGCGAAGAACGTGCTCGTGATCGGCGCCGACCTGCTCAGCCGCATCACCGACCCCGAGGATCGCGCGACCGCCGCGCTGCTCGCCGACGGTGCCGGCGCTGCCGTCGTCCGCGCGGTCGAGTCGCCTTCTCGGATCGGTCCGGTCGTCCTGGGGTCGGACGGCTCCCAATCCGCCCTGATCCGGGCGAGCCATGCGGATCGCGTGGTCCGCATGAACGGACACGACACCTTCAAGCACGCCGTCGCGCGGATGTCCAGCGCCACGCTCGAGGCCCTGGCTCTCGCGGGACGCACCCTCGAGGACGTCGACCTGTTCGTCTACCACCAGGCGAACAGCCGGATCATCCGCGCGGTGGGGGAGGAGCTCCGGCTGCCGCCGGAGCGGACGGCGGACTACATCGCTGGTTATGGAAACACGTCGGCGGCGACCCTCCCGATCGCGCTGACGCTCGCTGAGGAGGAAGGTCGCCTGCACGATGGCGCCGTGGTGCTGCTGTCCGCGTTCGGCGCGGGCCTCGTGTGGGGCGCGACGGTGGTCGAGTGGGGTGTGCCCGATGCGTGAGGGGTGTGCCCTCGTGACCGGGAGCGCGCGCGGGATCGGCGCCGCGAGCGCCACCGCGCTGGCGGCCGAGGGGTGGCCGGTTGCCGTCAATTACCGGAGCGATGCCGACGGTGCCGAGGCCGTCGCCGAGACGATCCGAGAGGCGGGCGGGCGCGCGGAGACGATCCAGGCGGACGTCCGCGATCCGGCCGCCATCGCCGAACTCTTCAAGGACCTCGAGGAACGGTTCGCCCCGGTACTGGTCGTCGTGAACAACGCCGGGATACGCGCGGACGGACTGGCGCCACAGCTCGGCGACGACGAATGGGAGCGTGTGCTCGAGACGAACCTCTCCGCGGCTTTCAGGGTGACCCGTCGCGCGCTCAAGCCGATGATCAGGGCACGCTTCGGCCGGGTGATCAACATCGCCTCCGTCGTCGGGCCCCGCGCGAACGCCGGGCAGGCGAACTACGCGGCCTCGAAGGCGGGCCTGATCGGATTCACGAAGACGGTTGCCGTGGAGGTGGCGCGGCGCGGCGTCACCGTGAACGCGGTGGCGCCCGGCTACGTCGAGACGCAGCTCACCGACGGCGTCGGCAACGGCTTGCTGGAGGCGATTCCCGCCCGGCGAGCCGGGACGGCCGACGAGATCGCCACGTGCGTGAGATTTCTTGCATCAGAGGACGCCTCCTACGTCACCGGCACGACGCTGACGGTGGACGGGGGCCTGAGCGCCTAATCAATCGAACCAAAGGAGACCAGAAATGCCAGCACAAGCAACAACGGAGAGCGTGGAGCAGGTCATCTTCGACGGCCTGAAGGAGCTCGGCGCCGAGGGCGAGGTCGCTCGCTCCTCGACGTTCGAGGAGCTGGACGTCGATTCGCTTGACCTGGTCGAGCTCGCGCAGATCATCGAGGACGAGTTCGGCGTGTCGCTTCAGGGCGAGGACGTCAAGGACCTGCGGACGGTCGGCGATGTGATCGACCTCGTGGTGGCTCGCTCCCAATGACCCCCGGAGTCGTCATCACGGGGATGGGAGCGGTCACGCCGCTCGGCGTCGGCGTGGACGCGCTGTTCGGCCGCTGGAGCGAAGGCGAGTGCAGTGTCGAGGATGGCTTCGCCCGCTGCAGCGACTTCGACGCGACCGATCACCTGAGCCGCAAGGAGGCCAGGCGAACCGACCGCTTCACCCATTTCGCGATGGTCGCGGCCGACGAGGCGCTGTCGGAGGCGTGGCCGGACGGCCCGCCATATGAGCCGGAGCGGATCGGCTGCGTCATCGGGACGGGGATCGGAGGACTCGGATCGCTGGAGCGCCAGCAGGACGTGCTGCGCGAACGCGGGCCGAAGGCGGTCTCGCCGCTCGCGGTGCCGCTCCTGATGGGCAACGCGGCGGCTGCGGCCGTTGCCATGCGCCACGAGCTCCACGGCTCCTCGTTCGGGGTGATGTCCGCATGCGCCGCGGGCGCTCACGCGATCGGGGCCGCGCTGCGAATGATCGAGGCCGGTGAGGCCGACGCCGTTGTGGCCGGAGGCGCCGAGTCAGCGATTGCGGGCGTTGCCGTTGCCGCGTTCGCGGCGATGGGCGCGACCTCGCCCACCGGGATCTCGCGGCCATTCGACGCGCGCCGCGACGGCTTCGTGATGGGCGAGGGCGCCGGCGTGCTGGTCCTGGAGAACGCGGAGAAGGCAAGCGCTCGCAAGGCACAGCCGGTTGGAGAGATCCTCGGCTACGCCGCGAGCTCCGACGCCCACCACCTGACCGCGCCCGAGCCCTCGGGGCGTGACGCGGCGCGTGCGATCGAACTCGCGCTCGCCGACGCCGAGGTGAAGCCCGGCGACATCGACTACGTGAACGCCCACGGGACCTCGACTCCGCTCAACGATCGCAGCGAGACCGAGGCGCTCAAGGCGGCGCTCGGCGAGGAGGCGCACCGGATTCCGGTGTCATCGACGAAGTCCGCGATCGGTCACCTGCTCGGAGCCGCGGGAGCGGTCGAGGCAATCGCGACGGTCGAGGCCCTGCGGCAGCGCGTCGCGCCGCCGACGGTCGGATGGGAGGAGCGCGACCCCGACCTCGATCTCGACTATGTCCCCGGCGAGGCTCGGCCGCTCGACAGAGCGAACGGGAACGGGCGCGGGAGCCTCGTGGCAATCTCGAACTCGTTCGGATTCGGCGGCCACAACGCGGTCCTGTGCCTGGCGGGATGACGGCCGTCGCGGTACGAGAGCAAGCGCCGGTCGAGGCTGTCAACGAGCCGCGCGAGCGCCTCGAGCACCTCTGCGATCCGGGCTCCTTCGAGTCCCTTCGCACGGGTGTGAGCTCCGCGAACCTCGGGTCCCGAGCGCGCCCAGGCGACGGCGTCGTCGCTGGAGCTGGACGCGTCGGGGGACGGCCTGTGTTCTGCTATGCGCAGGACGTGAGCTTCATGGGCGGCTCGTTGGGCGTGGCACACGCCGACTCGATCGTCCGCGTCCTTCACCTGGCCGCTCGCGCCGGCGCCCCCGTCGTCGGCCTGATCGAGTCCGGGGGCGCACGGCTTCAGGAGGGTCACGGCGCCCTTGCGGGCTACGGCCGGATCTTTCGGGCGAGCGTCGAGCTTCAGGCCCGCGCACCGCAGGTCTCGATCGTCACCGGGGTGTCGGCGGGCGGCGCCGCGTACTCACCCGCGCTGACCGACTTCGTCGTGATGACGGACGACGCGCGGCTGTTCCTCACCGGACCGCAGGTGGTCCACGAGGCGCTCGGGGAACAGGTCTCGATGGAGGAGCTGGGCGGGCCTCGCGTCCACTCGCGAAACGGCGTCTGCCAATTGGTCGCGCCCGACGTTCCCGAGGCGATGGGGATCACCCGCGAGCTCCTCGGCATGCTTCCGCAGCGCTTCGGCAACGGCCCCGCTCCCCTCGCGCCGGCGACTCCCCCTCCGGATCTGGAGCCGGACGCGACCGTGCCCACCCAGGCGCGCAAGGTCTATGACGTCCGCGACGTCGCTCGGTCGATCGTCGACGGCGGGCACATCCTCGAGCTCTCGAGCTCGTGGGCCACGAACATGGTCACGGCACTGGCCCGTATCGAGGGCAGGTCCGTCGGGATCCTGGCGAACCAGCCCCGCAGGCTCGGTGGCGTCATCGACGCCGTCGCCGCAGAGAAGGCGGCGATCTTCGTGGACGCTTGCGACCGGTTCGGGCTGCCGCTCGCGGTCCTCGTCGACACGCCCGGATTCATGCCCGGAACGCGGCAGGAGGCGGGCGGCGTCATCCGTCATGGCGCGTCGCTCCTGCGGGCGTTCGCCTCCGCCCGAGTCCCGAAGGTCACGGTGATCCTCCGCAAGGCGTACGGCGGCGCCGTGATCACGATGAACTCACGGGACCTCGGCGCGGACATGGTTTTCGCGTGGCCGCAGGCGGAGATCGGGATCATGGCGGCGCGCCAGGCGGTGGGGATCGCCCACCGACGCGATCTCGCCGGGGCGGAGGACCGGGACGCCGCGCTGGCCGACCTCGCGTCCGGGTACGCCGACGAGCACCTGGGCGCGGACCGGGCGGCGGCGGCCGGGTTCGTCGACGAGGTGGTCGAGCCGCGGCAGACGCGCGAGCGGCTCGCCTGGGCTTACGCTGCGCTGGAGGGACGATGACCGAGGACCCGTTGGTCACGATCGCGCGGGCCCTTGGCGAGCGTGGCGGCCATGAGCCGTCCCGGCGGGGGATCTCGTGCTACGCGGCGCTGGGCGACAGCTTCACCGCCGGGACCGGCTCCCCCGACGGGCTGGGCTGGGCGGATCGCATCGCCACCGCACTGCGCCGATGCAACCCGGCGTTCGTGTACCGGAACTTCGCCGAGGACGGCGCCACGAGCGCCGACGTGGTCGGCCAGGTCGACCGTGCGCTTCAGCTCGAGCCGGACCTCGTGACCGTGATCTGTGGGGCGAACGACGTCTTGCGATCGACGCGGCCGGACGAAACGGCATACGCCCGCCGTCTGAGCGGGATCTTCCACCGGCTCGGTCTCGCGGGTCCACGGATGATCGTGGTAACGGCAACCTCACCGGCTCGGTGGGACTTCGTGCCGCTCGGCCCGCGCACCCGGGCCCGGGTCGAGGCGGGGATGCGTTCGTTCAACGAGATCACCCGCGGGGTTGCGCGAGAGCACAGTGTTCCCTGCCTGGACGTCGCCGACCATCCGGGCCTTAGCGAGCGAGACAACTTCGCAACCGACGGCCTGCATCCATCGGTCCACGGCCACGTTCGCGCGGCCAGCGCGTTCGCGGCGTTATTGCGGGACGGCTATGGAATCCCGATCCAAGACGTGGAGGGAGAGACGACATGAACGCCGCCGCGCTGCTCGACGGCCATGTGGGAGAGCTCACCGACGGCGCCGAGTTCACGACCCACGGCCGGACCATCACCGAGGCGGACCTGACCTCGTTCTCCGCGCTCACCGGCGACTGGCATCCTCAGCACAGCGACGCCGAGTGGGCCGCGCGGAGCCGGTTCTCGGGCCGGGTGGCGCACGGGATGCTGGTCCTCTCGTACGCCGTGGGGCTCATGCCGTTCGACCCGGAGCGGGTGGTCGCGCTGCGCGGTCTCGAATCGGCGACGTTCAAGCGGCCGGTCGCCATCGGGGACACGATTCGCGTCAGATGCCGGGTGGAGTCGACGCGCCCCCTCGACGATCGGAACTCGCTGGTCACGCTGGCGCTTCGGGTCGTCAACCAGCACGGACGGACCGTGGCTCTCGCCGGCATGAACGCAGTGTGCCGCGAGGAGGAGGATCGTTCGATCGAGAAGCCGGTGGTGCGTGCAACGAACGATGCGGATCGCGGCGCGCCCGGAGCGAACGATTCATCGGGCCCATGGGCGGAGGACGTGCTGAGCCTCTACGGCGGGGAGGCGTACCTGTGATCCTGGAGGGCAAGCGGATCCTCGTCACGGGGATCGTCAACCGTCACTCGATCGCGTACTCGATCGCCGAGCGGGCGCAGGAGCAAGGCGCCGAGGTCCTCTTGACGAGCTTCGGGCGGATGCGGCGGATGACGGAAAGGGCCGCCGCCCGGCTAGACCCCTCGCCTGACGTGCTCGAGCTCGACGTGAACAGCGACGAGGACCTCGCGGCGCTCCCGGAGGAGGTCCGCGGCCGCTGGGAGAGCCTCGACGGCGCGATCCATGCGATCGCCCATGCGCCTCCGGACGCTCTCGGCGGCAACTTCCTCAGCGCTCCTCGCGAGAGCGCGAAGGCCGCATTCGAGACCAGCGCCTACTCCCTCAAGGCGATCGCAGAGGCCGTAGCTCCGCTCATGGGCGGCTCGGCCGACGCCAGTTCGAACGGCGGCGGCTCCGCGCGCGGCGGCGGCATCGTCGCGCTCGACTTCGACGCCTCGGTCGCCTGGCCGGCCTACGACTGGATGGGCGTCTCGAAGGCCGCCTTGGAGTCGGTGGCGCGCTACCTGGCGCGCGACCTCGGCGC
>Ga0075431_100002554_pt1 | contig 17567 bp, 12 predicted proteins | sample RhiMetdeltSRZDD5_FD_75297 | JGI IMG/M metagenome (GOLD analysis project Ga0075431, IMG submission 75297) | Populus rhizosphere microbial communities from Tennessee, USA - Rhizosphere MetaG P. deltoides SRZDD5 | ecosystem: Host-associated > Plants > Roots > Rhizosphere > Soil | place: USA... | reverse complement strand
GCGACCAGCACCGCGATCACCAGCAGGCAGCCGATGAACAAAGCGGTCCGCAGATTCCTCAGCGCCACCTCGATGAAAGTCGCGGGCCGGAAGATTGTCGAATCAACTTCGACATCTTTCAGACCGGGCCTGAGCGCGCCCAGCGCGGCCTCGACGTTGCGCGTCACGTCCAGCGTGTTGCCGTCCGGCTGCTTTTCTACGATCAGCAGTATGCCGGGCACGTCGTTGATGATCGCGTCTCCGATCGGCGGCGGATGGCCTTCAACGACCTCGGCGACGGCGCTCAATGGCAGCGGCGCGCCATGGCGAAATGCGACGGGGACGCGCGCCAAATCATGCGGCCGCGTGACGGCGGCCAGATGCGCGACAGGCAGGCGCTGATTCGGCGTGTCCACAAAACCGCCGGCGGCCACGGCAACGGCATCGCGCGCCGCGCGCTCGACATCGGCGAGCGTAACGTTGTGCGCGCGCAGCCGGTCGGGGTCAACCAACACCTGCAACTGGCGGTCACGCTGACCCCAGATCGCCACATTCGCCACGCCGGGCACGGCCATCAGGCGCGGGCGGATCGTCCAGCGCGCCAGCGCCGAAAGTTCCATCTGCGACAGAGTCTTCGACGACATGCCGATTTTCAGTGCGCGGCTGGTGGACGACAGCGGCTGCAAGATGACTGGGGGGTGCGCCGCCGCGGGGAGTTGTGGCGCGACCAGCGCCAGCCGCTCCTGCACGCGCTGCCGCGCAGGCATGAGGTCCGTGTCTTGCTGGAAGATCAAGACGACCGACGACAGGCCAAGCACGGATTTAGAGCGCAGCGTCTTCAGTTGCGCCGTGCCGTTCAGTGCGTTCTCAATCGGCACCGTGATCAGGCTTTCGACTTCGGCCGTGGAAAGGCCGGGCGCCTCGGTCTGAATTTCGACCAGCGGCGGCGCGAATTCCGGGAAGACGTCGAGCGGCGTTGTGCGCACCACGCGCAGCCCGACGATCGTCAGCAGGATGGCGAGCGCAACGACAATGACGCGCAGGTGCAGGGAAGTTGAGACGAGCCAATTCATTCAGAATCATTTCCCCGTGCCGAATTCGGTGCCGAAGATTTCGGCGGCTCCGGCGGTCACGACTTTGGCTCCGACGGCGGGGCCGCGCGCGAGTACGGCGAGCGAGTCCATGACGCGGCGCACGTCCACGCGGCGGCGCATGTACTGCTGGGGCGCCGTGTTCTCATAAACCCACGTGCCGCCGTTAGTGTCGTGCAGGACGGCTGACCAGGGCACGACCAAACTTTCTTCCGACCCGCGCTCGGAGAGCGTCACGCCCATCTTCTGGCCGGGCCGTAGCGAGCCGTCCGCGTTCGCCAGTTCGAAGTAGAGATCGGCTGTGTCGTTCAGAGGATTGGCGGTGGGAGGCGCGTTGACAGGGCGGGCTTGGCGCGACGGCGCGACCGGAGCTTCGTTCAGCGCGTGCACCCGCGCGGTCTGGCGACGATCAATCAAACGTAGGTCGCCGACGTAAACCGGAACGCGAATCCACACCGTGTTCAGACTGACCACTTCAAACAACTGCGCGCCGCCCGTCACGGTCTGACCCGGGCTGGCAAATACCTTCTGGATCATGCCGTCGCGCGGGGCGTTAACGGAGATGGCAACGTCGGCGGAGACGGGCTCCTTGTCATAACGTTCAAGCCGCTCGCGCGCCGCCTTCAGATCATTTTCGGCGAGGCTCAGCTCTTCGCGTGCCTGCTCGACGGCTTTTTCGCTGCCCGCGCGGTCGCGGAGCAATTGCTCGGCCCGGCTGAAACGAATGCGAGCGGCGTCAACCCGCGCCTGTGCATTGGTGACGTCCCGTTCGAGCTGAACGCGCAGGTCGCGCTCGGGCGCGAGGAGTGGCGTCAGCCGGAAGAGCGGCTGCCCCTTGCGCACATGCACCCCGACCGCGGGCGGCGCACTGGCCGACAGCGTTCCGCCCACCGGAGCTGCCACGCTCATGGTGCGGTCTGGCGGAAGCACGATCTCGCCGGCAAAGGTGCGCGTCTGCGAGACCTGCTCGACTGCGACGAGCGCGGTGGCGACGCCTAAGCGCTCTTCGGCCTGCGGCGAGAGTTTGACCGTGGCGAGTTCGGACTCTTGGACGGAGTTCTCGACTTTGGCCGCTGGCGCTGCTTTCGGAACTTCGTCAGCTTGCGGCTTCGAGCAACCGAACAGGCATATCACAATGACGGTCATGATAATGATGAATAGGAGTCGCCCGCTCACTGTGTACGAGCGGGGCGGACCGGGGGTGAGATCAACGGTTTGCAAACAGCCTCCTTCCGACGCTGCGTTCGAGTTGCGCCAGTGCGCGCGTCGCGGCGGCCTGGTAATCAGCTTCACGCAGACGTTCATCGGAGTAGCGGCGCGCGGTTTCGAGCACGAAGAGGTACGGCACGTCGCCTGAGCGGTAAGCAGTTCCGGCGAGACGTACGTCCTGTTCCAGTGGCGGCAGCACGCGCGTGCGCCACAATTGGTGTGCTTCTCGCGCCTGCGTGAGTTGAGTGTAAGCCTCCCGCACCTCCGCCACGATGCGCAGCCGGGCGGCGATCAGTTGTTTGGCGGCGCGTTCAATCTCGGCCTCGGCGCGCGCGATGTTGCCTTGATTGCGGTTGAAGATCGGCAGATCAATCATCAGGCCGGGCCCCTGCTCGAAGCCATTGGCGCCGCGTCCGTACTCTTTGGCGATAGCCGTGACGTTGAGGATGCGCGAGCGCTCCCACTTGGCGCGCGCGCCTGCGGCTTCGATAGCCAACTCCCCGGCTTTCATCTCCGGTCTGGCTTCGAGCGCCTGTTTGAGGAGTTCGTCGAGCGGTTCTGATTCTGTTGTGGCAGTTAAGGCGACGGGAGGCGTAGCGGCAGACGCGGCCGCCGCCCACACGCTGATGATCTGGCTGGCCCCCGGAGCAAGCTGCGACGGCGACGAGATGAGGTTCAAAGTTATCTCGTCATCGCCGAACCCCAACAGCCCGCGCAACCGTTCCCGGGCAAGTGTGGCATCCTGGGTGAATCGCGCCGTTCTCTCTTCCGCCAGGCGGGCGTCAGTAACGGAGGCGCCCGTTTCCAGTTCGCTGATGTCGCCCGCGCGCAGCCGGGCATTGACAATGACGGCAATTTCGCGACGCTCGCGCACGATCTCCTCGGCGATGCCGGCGCGTGTTTGGGCTGCCGCGTATTCGGCGTAAGCCAGGCGCACATCGCGCACCAGGTCGAGCGCACGCGAGACCAGCATTTCACCGACGCGCTCCTGTTCCAGTTTGGCCGCCGCCACGCGCCGAGGTCGTTGCCAGATCGCCTCAATCGGCCAGTTGGCGACGGCTTCCAGGATGCGGAAACTGAAGGGAAAGATCATCGTCAGTTGCGGGTTGGCGAGCAGCCCGGCCTGAATCACGTCGGCGCGCGCCAGCCCTAATGCCGTCAACTCGGCTTGCAGCGCCGGGTTGTTCCACAGCGCAATCGCCACGGCCTCGTCCTCCGTCACTCCGTCATCAAGAGAGACGCCCTCGGGCATCGTCGATGCCGTTGACTTCGTCCCCGGATGCAGTGGATGGCCGGTCCGACTCTCAACCTCTTTTGACACGCCGGTGGGCTGCGCCTTGGCCTGCGCCAAACCGCCAACCGGCAGCAGGATCAGGGAAAAGACAATCGCTAGCCACTTCATAAAGCTTGTCTCCAAAAAACGCGGCTCAAGGGGCGAGCGGCTTGCCGTCGGGATCAACTTTGATTTCCGAAATCTTGCCCGCGGTCTTGACGTGTGCCTCATAAGCCATGATCGCATTGTTCCTGGTGATGGATTCGACCAGCAGAACCTTGCCCTTGCCGGCCCGCCTCACGATCTCGGCCATGGCGGCTGGCGGTAGCTCAGCCAGTGTCACCCGCTCCTCAATCTCGACGACGCCGCCGGCGGCGTCAATCAACACGTCTCTGTTGCGGCCGTTAACTTTGAGGGCGACTTCATAGAAAGTCTGCCCGTTGTCGACTTCGCGAGAGAGGCCGCGGACCACGGCGCCCCGGCCCAGTTCGCCCACCGTCGCCCGCACCGCCCGGGGGAGGTCTTTCATCTGCACTGGCCGCTCCGAATCCTGTGCCGGCGCTGTCACGGCGAGCAAGTGACACGCGACCAGCGAGAGCGCGACGGCCCATCCGGCGCGGGCATTCATGACGGGAATAAGTGACATCAATAAGCCTCCTTCGCCTGAGGTGTGGGCCATCCCCGCGCCTCGTATTACGAAAGTCTACCGGCCGAGCCGGCGGCCGGCAGGGCGGGCGCGGCCGCGATGAGACCTTCGTCGAGCGTCTTCCCGGCCGCGTCGAGCGACCGGAAAGAGAGCCTCTCGGGCGTGGCCTCGAAGCACATGAAGCTGTTGACCTGGTCGTTGCCGGCGGCGAAGAACGGGCTGCGCCGGTCGAGGTCCCCCCGCCGCAGTTGGCCGCCCGCGCCACAGACGAAGTACTGCACGCCGCGCTGCGGCCTGGTCCGCTCGTAGACGTGGTCGTGCCCGGAGAGGGCCGCCGCGACGCCGTATTTGACGAAGAGCGGCTCGAGCCGCGCGCGCAGCCTCGTCTCCGGGCCGTGCGTCACGGCCGACGAGTAGATCGGGTGGTGGAAGTAGGCGAGCTTCCACCGCGCGCCGGAGGCGGAGAGCGCTCCTTCGAGCCAGCGCATTTGCGCCGCGTCCGGCGCCGTCGAGTCGAGCGCGAAGAACTCGACGAGCCCGCCCCCCTTGACGAACGAGTAGTAGGCCCGCCCGTTCATGTTGAAGTCCGGGTACCGTATCTCGGCCTCCCGCCCGAGGCGCACGTCATGGTTGCCCAGCGCGGCGTAGAAGCGCACGCCGCGCCGCAGCAGCTCGGCGTAGGGGCGCTCGAACTTCTCCTTGAAGAGCGCCGGGTCGCCGTTCGGGTAGATGTTGTCGCCGAGCGTCAGCGCGACATCGAAGGGGTGCTGGTCATGGCAGCCGGCCATGCCGGCCGCGAGCGAGTATTGATTGCTCTCGCCCGTCCCCATGTCGCCGAGGGCGATGAAGCGCACGCCTTCGGTCGCCGGCAGGCTCCCCACGGGCTGCGGCGGCGAGGCGGGCGCGTCTCGGGCCATCCCGCGCGCGGAACCCGCGTGAACCGCGCCGCCGGCGACGACGTTCGCGCCGGCCGCCGAGAGCAGTGTGAGGAAATCTCTGCGCCTCACTTACTTCACCCCGGTCAGCCTGAGGACGAACCCGTAGGACGCCGCGAGCTGCGCGTCGGTGGGCTCCGGAAACTGGATGACGAGACCTCCCCTCGCGGCTTTCCACGTCAGCGGCGCCTCCGCGCCGAGGAGCGTGACCGTGGCCCCCTGCGCGGGGACGATCTCTTTGAGGGTGAACTCCTTGCCGGGCCAGCGCGGGAGGATCGCGTAGAGGCTATTGCCTTTGGCCGTGAAGAAGGCTTCGATGGCCGCCTGATCCCCGGCCGGCCTCCCGGTCAGCTTATTGATATCATACCCGGTCATGAACTCGCCGTACTTGACTTCGGGCTGCCGGCCCGCGCTCCACTGCCGCGAGACGCGCCACCCGCGCGTGCCGTAGATCGCCTCGCCGTTGACCCGCAGCCAGTCGCCGATCTGCGTCAGCCGTTCCTCCATGAGCACCGGGATGCGCCCGTCCGCCGTCGGCCCGATGTCGAGCAGGAGGTTACCGCCCCGGCTCACCGTGTCGACGAGCATAAGCACCAGCTCGCGCGCCGTGCGGTAATCCTTGAGGGCTTCGGCGCGGTTGTAGCCGTAGGAGTAGCCCATCCCGCGGTTCTCCTCCCAGGGGTTGGTCGCGTCCTTGAGCCCGGAACCGTACTCGGTGGTGAAGTACCCACCGTGCTTGTGGCGAGAGTCCTTGCCCCAGCGGTCGTTGACCACCACCTCGTCCTTCACAGGCGACTCGTTGTAGAGCCAGGCGAGCAGCTCCGGGCTCTTCCACTCGGCGCTCGGCAGGTCCCACTCCCCGTCGGAGAAGATGAGGGATGGGCGGTAGCGCGTCACCAGGTCGCGGAACTGCGGGGTCATGTGCTCGGCGATGTACCGCGGCTTGTCCGCGAGCCAGAGCGGGTGGTACCACTCGTAGAGCGAGTAGTAGTAGCCCATCCGCAGCCCCTTGCGGCGAACGGCCTCGCTCAGGTCGCCGAGGAGGTCGCGGCGCGGCCCCGCATCGACGCTGTTCCAGGGCCGCCCCCAGCTCTGGCTCGCCTGCTCGCTCGGCCAGAGGCAGAAGCCGTCGTGGTGCTTGGAGGTCAGGACGACGTACTTCGCGCCCGAGCGGAGGAAGACCTCGGCCCACCGGTCGGGGTCGAACATCTCGGCCCTGAAGAGCGGCGCGAAGTCCTGGTACTTGAAGTCATCGCCATAGACCCTCCGGTGAAACTCGAGGGTCGCGCGGTCCTTCTCCTTCTTCGGCTCCTTCTTCGGCTCCTTCTCCGGCTCCTTCTCCAGGCGCCGGCCCTTCTCCAGGCTGTTCCAGTACCACTCGGCGTAATCTCCCACCGGCGCGAAGGCCGGGACGGAGTAGACGCCCCAGTGGATGAAAATCCCGAACTTGGCGTCGCCGTACCACGCCGGGTTAGGACGCCGGTCGACCGACTCCCACCGCGGCTCGTAACGCGCGGTCTGGGCCGGGGCCGTCGCCCCCGGGCCGCACAAGAGGCAGGCCAGTCCCGCCAGCAAGGCCCGGGGCGCAACCGTTAATCCGCCTTGGACTTTGGTTTTTTGACGCATTTCGCCTCCGCAGATGGTGAGCAGGGTGACCGGGTGCCGAGGCTCGTTTTGTACCACTCCTGGCGAGAGGAGTCCAGGCCCGACCGCCTGCTTGCGCCCTCCCCCGACGTCGGATACAATTTCTGTTTCTTGTCTCAAACGATAAATCGTCTGTGGTTCGCCGTATGGCTATCGACAAGATCACGGTGCGCGGTGCGCGCCAGCACAACCTCAAGAACATCAGCCTCGAGATTCCGCGCGACCGGTTGACGGTGATCACCGGCCTCAGCGGCTCGGGCAAGAGCTCGCTCGCCTTCGACACGATCTACGCCGAGGGGCAGCGCCGCTACGTCGAGTCGCTCTCGGCCTACGCCCGCCAGTTCCTCGAGCAGTTGGAGAAGCCCGACGTCGATGCGGTCGAGGGGCTCTCGCCGGCGATCTCGATCGAGCAGAAGACGACCAGCCGCAGCCCGCGCTCGACGGTCGGGACGGTGACCGAAGTCTACGACTACCTGCGGCTGCTCTTCTCCTCGGTTGGCCACCCGCACTGCCACCAGTGCGGCCTGCCGATCGCCCGGCAGTCGACCGAGCAGATCATCCAGCACATCCTCGGGCAGCCCGAGGGCGAGCGCGTCATGATCCTGGCGCCGGTGGTCCGGGGGCGGAAGGGCGAGTTCAAGAAGGAGATCGAGAAGCTCCAGAAGAGCGGCTTCACGCGGGCGCGGGTGGACGGCGAGCTGCGCTCGCTCGACGAAGAGATCCGGCTCGACAAGCGGCGCAACCACACGATCGAGGTCATCGTCGACCGGCTGCTGATCAAGCCGGGGATCGCCGGGCGACTCGAGGAGTCGGTCCGGACGGCGACGCGGCTGACCGGCGGCGTGGTCGTCGTCTCGGTCGTCGACGGCGAGGAGCGGATGTACTCGGAGCGCATGGCGTGCGTCAACTGCGGCGTCTCGATCCCCCAGCTCGAGCCGCGATCCTTCTCCTTCAACAGCGCCTACGGGGCATGTAAGGAATGCCACGGGCTGGGGACGAGGCTCGAGATCGACCCGGCGAAGCTGGTCGTCGAGGACGATCTCCCGGTCGGCAAGCTGACCTTCGTCGGCGGGGCCGACAAAGCGGCCGACGCCTACCTGCGCGAGGCGCTTCTGGCCGTCGCGCGCCACTTTGGGGCGGGCCCCGGGGCGACCTTCGCCGAACTGCCGCGCAAGGCGCGCGACGCCTTCTTCTTCGGTCTCCCGGAGAAGATCGAGTTCCGCTACGGCGACTACCGCTACCAGGCCGAGTGGCGCGGGGCGACCGCCTGGCTCGACGACGCGCGAACGCAGGCCGAGGGCGCCGAGGACGCGCGGGCCGAGAAGGCGCGTGCCGCCTACGAGGCGCTCATCTCGCCGATCACCTGCCGCGCCTGCGGGGGACGGCGGCTGCAACCCGAGTCGCTCGCCGTGCGCCTCAACGCGCGCTCGATCGCCGACTACGCGGCGCTCCCGATCGACCAGGCGCTCGCCGCCTTCGGCGAGCTGCAGCTGACGCCGCGCGAGGCGCTCATCGCCGGGCGGATTCTCAAGGAAGTCCGCGACCGGCTGAGTTTCCTCCGCTCGGTGGGCCTCGGTTACCTGACGCTCGACCGGCCGGCGGCCTCGCTCTCGGGGGGCGAGGGGCAGCGCATCCGGCTGGCGACGCAGATCGGCTCGCAGCTGCGCGGCGTGCTCTACGTGCTCGACGAGCCGTCGATCGGCCTCCACCCGCGCGACAACCAGAAATTGCTCGAGACGCTCGGACAGCTCCGCGACCTGGGCAATACGGTGCTCGTCGTCGAGCACGACGAGGAGACGATCCGCCGCGCCGACTACGTCGTCGACCTCGGCCCCGGGGCGGGGACGCACGGCGGCGAGGTGGTCGCGGTTGGGTCGCCGGAGGACATTGCGGCGGCGCCGGCCTCGGTCACCGGGCGCTACATCGGGGGCCGGCTGACGATCGCGGTCCCGGGGCAGCGGCGGGCGCCGAACGGCAAGGCGGTCGTCGTCCGCGGGGCGACGGCCAATAACCTCAAGCACCTCGACGTCGCCTTCCCGCTCGGGGTCCTGACGGTGATCACCGGGGTCTCGGGCTCGGGCAAGTCGACGCTCGTCGAGGACATTCTTTATCGCGCGATCGCGCGCAAGCTCTACCGCAGCCTGGCCGAGCCGGGGGCGCACGCTGCGGTCGAGGGGCTCGAGCACATCGACAAGATCATCGAGATCGACCAGTCGCCGATCGGGCGCACGCCGCGCTCCAACCCGGCGACCTACACCGGGCTCTTCACGCCGATCCGCGAGCTCTACGCCATGCTCCCGGAGAGTCGCGAGCGCGGCTACAAGCCGGGGCGCTTCTCGTTCAACGTCAAGGGGGGGCGCTGCGAGGCCTGCCAGGGCGACGGCCTGAAACGGATCGAGATGAACTTCCTGCCCGACGTCTACGTGACCTGCGAAGTCTGCCGCGGGGCGCGCTACAACCGCGAGACGCTCGACGTCCGCTACCGCGGCAAGAACATCGCCGAGCTGCTCTCGACGACGGTCGAGGAGGCGCTCGAGCTGCTCGAGAACATCCCGGCGATCAAGGCCAAGCTGCGGACGCTCTCTGAGGTCGGGCTCGGCTACATCCAGCTCGGGCAGTCGGCGACGACGCTCTCGGGCGGCGAGGCGCAGCGGATCAAGCTCGCGCGCGAGCTCTCGCGCCGCGCCACGGGCCGGACCGTCTACATCCTCGACGAGCCGACGACGGGGCTGCACTTCGAGGACGTGCGCAAGCTGCTCGACGTGCTCCAGCGTCTGGTGGACCTCGGCAACACGGTGATCATCATCGAGCACAACCTCGACGTCATCAAGTCGGCCGACTGGGTCATCGACCTCGGCCCCGAGGGCGGCGAGGCGGGCGGGCGCGTCGTCGCCGAGGGGACTCCCGAGACCGTCGCCCGCAACCGCAAGTCGTACACGGGCCAGGCGCTGCGCCCGATGCTCAATGGGCACAGATAGCGGTCAGCCAGAAAGTACGTGCCTCCCGGGGTCCGGCTGAAAGCTGAAGGCTGACCGCCGACCGGTCCCATGAAGATCTCAGCCAAGATCAACGTCCACAACGAGGAGGCGAACATCGCCGAGGTCTGCGAGACGGTCGCCTGGGCCGACGAGGTCGTCGTCTGCGACTCGGACTCGTCGGACCGGACGGTCGAGATCGCGCGGCGCCACACCGACCGCGTCTTCAACCGCGAGTTCCGGGGTTATCAGGACAAGCACGAATATTCGGACGCGCAGACGACGGGCGATTGGATCTTCTGGATCGACGCCGACGAGCGGGTCACGCCCGAGTTGCGCGCGGCCATCGAGGCGTTGCGCGGCCGCGACCCGGCGACGCTCCCGGACGGCTTCCGCATCGCCCGCCGGACCTATTACCTCGGGCGCTGGATCAGGCATTCGGGCTGGTACCCGGACTACCAGATGCGACTTTATCGCAAGGCGGCGAGTTACTGGGACGGGGTCGCGCCCCACGAGACGGCGCGGGTGCGGGGCCGGGTCGAGATACTGCCGGGCGAGTTCCTCCACTACACCAAGCGCAGCCTGAGCGAGCACCACCGGGTGCTCGACTCCTACACGACGCTCGCCGCCGAGCACCTCTCGGGGCGCGGCCGGCGCGTGCGCGCGCTTGACCTGGCGGTGCTGCCGGCCGCGGCCTTCGCGCGTACCTATCTCGTCAAGCAGGGTTTCCGTGACGGGATCCAGGGGTTGATTATCGCGATCTTCACGGCGTACAGTGTCTTCCTCAAATACGCCAAGGTCTGGGAGAAGGGCACATGAAGACCGTGATTCTTTGCGGCGGGCGCGGGACGCGGCTCGGCGAGCACGGCCAGTCGGTCCCGAAGGCGCTCGTCGAGATCGGTGGCCGACCCCTGCTTTGGCACCTGCTCAAGCTCTACGCCGCGCATGGGCTCAACGACTTCATCCTCTGCCTGGGCCACCTCGGCGCGGAGATCAAGCGCTACTTCCTCGAGCACCGCTGGCTCCACGCCGACTTCACGCTCGAGATGGGCCGGGCGGGCGACTACCAGTTGCTCCGGCACGGCGCCGGCAGTGAGGACTGGCGGATCACTTTCGCAGAGACGGGGCCGGAGACCAACACCGGCGGGCGCCTCAAGCGGGCCGCGCGTTACCTGGAAGGCGAGGAAGCATTCTGCGTGACCTACGGCGACGGGCTGGCCGACGTCGACCTCGGCGCGCTCATCAGGTTTCATGACGCGCACGGGCGCGTCGGGACGCTGACGGCGGTCCACCCTCGGACGAGCTTCGGCGTGCTGCGGCTTGACGGGGCAGGCGCGGTGACCGAGTTCCAGGAAAAGCCGGTCATGGGCGAGTGGATCAACGGCGGTTTTTTCGTCTTCCGCCGGGGGATTCTCGACTACCTCAGCGAGGACTCAGTCCTGGAGCGCGAGCCGCTCGAGCGCCTCGCCGCCGAGCGTCAGCTCATGGCTTACCGGCATGAGGGTTTCTGGAAGTGTCTCGACACCTACAAGGACCACGTCGAGTTCAACCGGATGTGGGAGGCGGGAGAGGCGCCATGGGGGGGCCGGGGATGAGCGTGCGGCGGGTCGCGATTCTGATCTTCGACGAGGTCGAGGTGCTCGACTTCTGCGGGCCGTTCGAGGTCTTTTCTGTGGCCGGGCGGGACCTCGACCCGAAGCCGTTCGAGGTCTACACGGTCGCGGAGGGGAGCGGCCCGGTGAGCGCCCGCGGGGGGCTGAGCGTCAACCCGCGCTACACGCTCGCCGACTGCCCGGCGCCTGACATCCTGCTCGTCCCCGGCGGCTACGGGACACGGCGCGAGATGCACAACCAAGGCCTCATCGAGTGGATTCGCGGGCGCGCGGCCGAGTGCGAAATGGTGCTCTCGGTCTGCACGGGGTCGCTGCTGCTCGGCAAGGCGGGGCTGCTCGACGGGCTGGCGGCGACGACGCACTTCGGGGCGCTCGGCCTGCTCGGCGAGGTCGCGCCGCGGGCTGAAGTGCGGCCTGGGCTGCGCTTCGTCGACAACGGGCGCGTGATCACCTCGGCCGGTGTCGCGGCGGGCATCGACATGTCGTTCCACACGGTCGCGCGGCTACTCGGGCGCGAGACGGCCGAGGAGACGGCGCGGTATATAGAGTACGAGTGGGGAGGGTAGGGGCAGGGACGAGCCCTGCTACCACAAGTTACTGACGATTATAATGAGTGATTGGACCAACCGCCGCGCCTTCGTCACCGGCGCGACCGGATTCGTCGGGGCGCACGTCGCCCGGTTGCTCGTCGAGCAGGGCGCGAGCGTTGTCTGCCTGCAGCGCGACGCGGTTCGGCCGGGGACGCTCGACCTCTTCGACCTGCGCCGCCGGGTGACGGTCATCGCGGGCGAGGTCGAGGACTACGCGCTCCTGGAGCGCGTCCTCAACGAGTACGACGTCGAGGCGGTCTTCCACCTCGCGGCGCAGGCGCTCGTCCTCGCGGCCAACCGCTCCCCGCTCTCGACCTTCGAGACCAATGTCCGCGGCACCTACATGCTGCTCGAGGCCTGCCGCCGGAGCCAGACCGTCCGGCGCGTCGTCGTCGCCTCGAGCGACAAGGCCTACGGGACGCACGAGCGGTTGCCCTATACGGAAGATGATCCGCTGCTCGGCCTCTTCCCCTACGACGCCTCGAAGGCCTGCGCCGACATCCTCGCGCGCTGCTATGCCCACGCCTACGGGTTGCCGGTAGCGGTGACGCGGTTCGCCAACGTCTACGGCCCGGGGGACCTCAACCTCTCACGGGTCATCCCCGGAGCGATCGTCGCGGTGCTGCGCGGCGAGGCCCCGGTGATCCGCAGCGACGGGACGCCGGTGCGCGAGTTCGTCTACGTCGACGATGTCGCCCGCGGCTACCTGCGGCTCGCCGAGCAGATCGAGGAGGCGCGCGGCGAGGCCTTCAACTTCGGGACCGGCGAGCCGGCGCAGATGCTCGACCTGGTGCGGCGGATCATCCGCCTGGCGGGCAAGGAGGGGCTCGAGCCGCGCGTCATGCTCCAGGGCAAGATCGCAGGCGAGATCGATGCACAGTACCTTTCCGCCGAGAAGGTCCGGGAGGCGGTCGGCTGGCGGGCCGAGGTCGGCCTCGACGAGGGGTTGCGGCGGACGATCGAGTGGTACCGCGCGCACTTGAATGACCTCCAGTAGGGGTAGAGCTTGTCACTGCCCGTGGCGGCGGACGCGTGAGGCGGGCAGTGACAAGCCCTGCCCCTGCCGCCTCACGTGAGATAGAGACGCTCGATGCGGTTGATGACGTGTTCGCGGTCGAAGCGCTCGCGCGCGCGCTCGCGCGCCGCCGCGCCAAGCCGCGCGCGCAGCGTCTCATCGGCCAGCAGCCGGCTCAAACCCTCCGTCAATTCCCCCACATCGCCCGGCGTGACGAGCAGCCCGGTGATCCCGTCCTCGACGATCTCGACGAGGCCGCCCGCGCGCGAGGCGAGGACGGCGCGGCCGGCCGCCATGGCTTCGGCCACCGCGAGCGAGAAGGCTTCGTTCTCCGACGGGGCGACGACGACGTCGAGCGCCTTGAGATAAGCCGGGAGGTCGCCGATCTCTCCGGTGAAGCGCACGTCGTGGCCCGCCGCCTCCCGCAACCGGCGCGCGTAGTCGGCGTCGTCCGGCCCCGGCTCCCCGATGATCAGGAATTCGATCTCGTTCCCGAGTTCGCGCGCGGCGCGAATGAACAGATCCTGGCGCTTGAGCGGCGTCAGTTGGCCGATGACGCCAACGGCTAGCGGGCGGGCGATGCCCAGATGCGCCCGCGCCTGATCCCGCTCGACCCGGCCCGCCGCGCGCAGGTCCACCCAGTTCGGGATGACGACGACCCGCGGGGCGAGCGTCGGGAAAGCTTCGATCAGTTTGGCGCGGACGCTCTCGGAGACGGCGATCAGCCGCTCGGCCCCGGCGAGGGCCCAGCGGTAGAGCGGGTTGGACCTGAGCGGGTGAAAGTGATGGCGGGTGAGAAAGAATCGCGCGCCGGCAACCCTCGCCGCGAGCCCGCAGACCGGGTAGTCGCGCGCGACGTGCGCGTGCAAGACCTCGATCCCCTCGGCGCGGATGAGCGCGTCCAGACGCCGCGCGCTCGAGAGGTCCGCCGCGTTACGCAAGCCCAGCTCATGCCAGGTCACCGGCAGGTCGCGGAGCGGGGTGCGCAGCGGGCTCGCGGGCCGCACGGCGAGGTGGAGCCTGTGCCCGCGCTCAACCAGCGCGCGCGTCAGGTCCGCGACGTGGCGCTCGCCGCCTCCCCAGCTCTCGGCGGAAGAGACTTGCAGAATCTTCATACGGGCGGCCACGAATGTAGCGCAAGTCAGCGGCCGATGCCACCGGCGGCGATCGAACAGAAGAAGGTGGAGGAGGCTTTTCGGAATATCGAGGATGTGCTTAAATCAAAGCTCAGATAGAACATTCAGCAGACCATGATGATCATCTTACACGCGGGGATTGAGAAGGGTCAATTTCTCCTCTGGGGCGAAGCGCCGGCGGATGCCGCTTCCACGAGGCCGCGGAGGCGAAAGACTCCTGCTGGGCAGCCGGCTCAGTATCCGTATGATGCCGGAAGCGCGGGGCTCTTGGCGGCGCTCTCAGAAGTCTTCTCCGGCCTGACGATCAAGAAGAGTGAGATGGAGAGGCTGGCCCTTTGGCTGCCGACTGTCGACGACCAGCCGGCAGCATCTGGCCCGCTGATCGCTGAGCCGCCGGCTGTCACTGCCAAGGCCAAGGCCGGGCTGGCTCCATGGGAGGTCACCGCGCTGCCGCTGGCGACGATTGAAATCGTGGATCTGCTCTCTTTGAGCGCGGGCCAGACGGCGCTGGCGCCGGGCGTGATCGTTGGCCGTGACCTGGCCTACTGGGCCACCGCGCTGCGCTTTGCCGGGGGGCTCGTGGCACGGCAACAATTCCTGCCCGGCGTGAGAGTGACTGACGGGGAGTATCGCGCCACTTGGGAGCCGGTCTTTGGCGGGGCGGACGCGCCACGACTAAGACAGCTCGCGCGGGCGATGCCGCAGGTGTGTCGCGCGCTGGGCGAGATGACAGAGACATCGGCGGCGCCTGCCGTGCCTGCGGTTTCAGTGCTCGAGGACTTCATCAGTCAGCTTGTCGATCGCCTCGTCCGTTCGTCACTGGCGCGAGATGGCGCTCCCGCCGGGACTCCGCCGCGAAAATCAGCGCCAGCCAGATCATTCGACAGTCTGCACGATCAATGGTTGCACGCCCTGCGCGCGGTCGATGGCAAACTGAGCGGCACGCAGTCTGAGCTCGAGCAATTCGCGGCGCAGACGCGCGCCTGGCGACGCCCGATCACGGTTTCCACTGCTTCGGCCTTTCGTCTCTGCTTTCGCCTCGAAGAGCCGCCCGCCGCAACAGATGATCCGGCCTCCTCTCCCCGCCGCCGGCCCCCCCAGTCGCCGGAAGATTGGCACGTGCGGTACCTCTTGCAGGCGGCCGATGATCCGAGCCTCATGGTTCCGGCGGCCGCAGCCTGGCAGCCGAAGGGGCGTCACGCGACCATCCTCAAACGCGGCGGCTTCAAACCGCGCGAATATCTGCTGGCCGCGCTCGGTCAGGCTTCCGGTCTCAGCCCGGAGATCGAGCAGAGCCTGAAATCATCCGCCCCCGGCGGTTATCAATTGAGCGCGGCGGGCGCGCATGAATTTCTGCGGGAGAAAGCGTGGCTCCTCGAGCAGGCCGGATTCGGGGTGCTCCTCCCCGCCTGGTGGTCACGCAAGGGGACGAAGCTGCGCTTGAGCGCGCGCGCCAAGGTTAACAGCCCGAAGCTCGCGGGGGGCGGCGGGCTGTCGCTCGAAGAGGTCGTGCGCTTCGACTGGGAGCTGGCGCTCGGCGGCGAGACGCTGACGCTCAAGGAGCTGGAAGCGCTGGCGGCATTGAAAGCGCCGCTCGTCAAAATCCGCGGCCAGTGGGTCGAGCTCAACGCCGACGAAATTCAGGCCGCGCTCGATTTCTGGAAGCGGCAAGCGACCGGCACGGCGACGGTGCGCGCGCTGGCGCGGATGTCGCTCGGCGTGGGCGCGGCGCCGGGCGGAATCGCGTTTGAAGGCGTTACCGCGACGGGCTGGGTCAGCGATTTTCTGGCCCGGCTCGAAGGCCGCAAATCCTTCGGGGAGCTGCCGGCGCCTGCCCAGTTCCAGGGTACGCTCCGGCCGTATCAGGTGCGTGGTTACTCGTGGCTCGCGTTTCTCCGGCAGTGGGGGCTGGGCGCCTGCCTCGCCGACGACATGGGGTTGGGCAAGACCCCGCAGACGCTCGCCCTGATTGAGCGCGACTGGCACGCAAACGGCAAGCGCCCGGTGCTGCTCGCCTGTCCGATGTCGGTCATCGGCAACTGGCAGAAGGAGGCGTCGCGCTTCACGCCCGATCTCCCGGTCATGATTCATCACGGCATGACGCGCACCAAAGGCGCGGCCTTCAATAAACAGGCCGCGAAGCACGCGATTGTCATCTCGAGCTATGCGCTGCTGCACCGCGACCTCCACCTCTTTGCCGGGGTGGAGTGGGCCGGGGTGGTCCTCGACGAGGCGCAGAACGTCAAGAACGCGGAGACCAAACAATCACGCGCCGCGCGCGCGCTCAAGAGCGACTACCGCGTCGCGCTCACCGGGACGCCGGTCGAAAATAACATCGGCGACCTGTGGTCGATTATGGAGTTTCTCAACCCTGGCCTCCTCGGCACGCGGGCGGAATTCAAGCGCGACTTCTTCATCCCGATCCAGACGCAGCGCCACGCAGAGTCCACGGTGCGGCTCAAACGCCTGACGGCGCCGTTCATCCTGCGTCGGCTCAAGACTGATAAATCAATCATCTCCGATCTCCCGGAGAAGATGGAGATGAAAGTCTTCTGCACGCTGACCAAGGAACAGGCCTCGCTCTACGCCGCCGTCGTCGCCGACATGAGCCAGGCGCTCGAGCGCGCGGAGGGGATTCAGCGCAAGGGACTGGTGCTCGCCGCGCTCACCAAGCTCAAGCAGGTCTGCAATCATCCAGCGCAGTTTCTGGGCGACAATTCGGCGCTCGCGGCGAGATCAGGCAAGCTCGCCCGGCTCACCGAAATGCTCGAGGAGGCTTTGTCCGAAGGCGATCGCGCGCTGGTCTTCACCCAATTCGCCGAGATGGGCGGACTCCTCAGGAAACATCTCCAGGAGAGCTTTGGACGCGAAGTCTTATTCCTCCATGGCGCGGTGCCGAAGAAGCAGCGCGACCGCCTGGTCGAGCGCTTTCAGCAATCCAACGGCGACGACGCGCGCATCTTCATTCTCTCGCTCAAGGCCGGCGGCACGGGGCTCAATCTGACGGCGGCCAATCACGTTTTTCATTTCGACCGCTGGTGGAACCCGGCGGTCGAGAACCAGGCGACCGACCGCGCTTTCCGCATCGGGCAGAAACGCAACGTGCAGGTGCATAAATTCCTCTGCGCCGGCACGCTCGAAGAGAAGATCGACGAGATGATCGAACGCAAACAGGAGATCGCCTCGAGTATTGTCGGCGCCGGCGAAGGCTGGCTGACCGAACTCTCCAACGAGGCCCTCAAGGAGATTTTCACCCTCCGGCGCGAGGCCGTGACCGAGTAGCGAGGCGCGGGCGAAAGGAGAGACATGGGCTACTGGGACTGGGGATACCCCAAAGCGAAGCCGCTGATCAAGGCCAAAGGGGGGATCCGGGCGCAATCGAAGCGTGGCGCTTTCGGCGCGAGCTGGTGGGCGAAGCGCTGGATCGCGACCCTCGAGAGCTTCGACATCGGCGCGCGGCT
>Ga0075431_100002553_pt1 | contig 17577 bp, 21 predicted proteins | sample RhiMetdeltSRZDD5_FD_75297 | JGI IMG/M metagenome (GOLD analysis project Ga0075431, IMG submission 75297) | Populus rhizosphere microbial communities from Tennessee, USA - Rhizosphere MetaG P. deltoides SRZDD5 | ecosystem: Host-associated > Plants > Roots > Rhizosphere > Soil | place: USA... | reverse complement strand
CTCGAGCATGCAGCCCGCGTCCGCGCCCTGAACTCGCGCCTGGAAGGCATCACCGTCCTCGCCGGCATCGAGTGCGATATTCGCCCGGACGGCACGATGGACCTCGCCGACGATTGTCTGGCGCAGCTCGACGTGGTCGTCGCGTCGGTCCACTCCGCCTTCAATCAGGACGAAGCGCAGATGACCGACCGGATCCTCAAGGCAATCGCCTGCCCGTGGGTGGATATTCTCGGACACCCGACCGGGCGGCTGATTCTGCGGCGTGGCGGCTACCCGCTGAACATGGAGACGATCATCTCGGCCGCAGCGTCTGCCGGGGTGGCGCTCGAGATCAACAGCCAGGTCGACCGCCTGGATCTCGACGAACATCATGCACGTCTGGCGCGCGATCGGGGCGTCAAGCTGGTGATCGATTCCGATGCGCACTCGCCGGTTGCGCTCGGCAATGCGCGATGGGGCGTGATCGTCGCCCGCCGCGCCTGGCTGACCAAAGACGACGTGCTGAACACCAGACCTGTGGATGAGTTCCGTCGTGCGCTGCGCCGACGCCGAAGCCGAGGAGCCGCATGACCGACGGGAACAAGCTCGCCGAGATCAGAGAGATCTACTTCAAGACGACGCGCGCCACGATTCTCAGGGATTTCGATCGCGCGATCGACGTCCTGAAGTCCATGGAGAGCGAGAAGGAACGAGAACGCGCGACGGTTTACATGCAGGGTCTGGCGGAAATGAGAAAGGAGTTCGGAAAGTCGAAGCAACGGAAGTCGTAGTCTCCAGACCTTCTCTACTTGAGCGACTTGACGATCACCTTGCGGGCCGCCAGCCGCAGCACTTCAGGCACGTTCCGGTCGATCGAGAGCATCTTCGTATCGCGCTCGTTCAGGCGGTGCAGGTACTGCATCGACAGCGCGAGGGGTGTCTTCGGGTTCTTCGCCAGCGCCAGCATCACGCCGTAGTTCTTCAGCCAGTTGCGGTTGGTGCCAATCACGCGCAGCACTTCCTCCGACACGTTCGCCATCTTGGCGAACGATTCGACCTCCGCGTCGGTCAGCTTGGGGCTGGTCAGCACGGCAGCAGCCACCATCTTGTTGGGATCGCGGATCAACTGTGACCGCTGCTCCCGCGTCCCCTTCATCGCCAGCTTCACCCGATCCATGATCGGCAGCGTCGACAGCACCCGCGATGCCGACTCCGGGTCGGAATCTTCCGCTTCGGGAATGACGGGCAAGTCGCCCGACGTGTCCACGAGCGGGTCCGTTCCGCTGGCAGCGGGCACGGTTGCGGGCTGGACGCCTCGTGCCAAGAAAAACGCGCGCAACTCGGCAGCCTCAGGCCGCGCCAGAAAGGCGCGCAGCGCATCGGCCGGCAAAGCGTCGAGCGTAGCCGCCGCCCGCGTGGCGACGGCCGGGTCGTTGTCGTCGGTCAGCAGAATCAATAGCGCCAGCTGTTCGAACGCACGCGGTGCCAGCGCACCCTGCGCGGCGAGCAGCCGGAGATCGCGGGCGACTTCGCCGCGGCGAAACAGATCGAGGAGGGGTGATCGAGACCCGACGTCCATGATGATCAGAAACTGTCGATGATCGGTTGCAGCGCGCCAACCGTCCGGCTAAAGCGGGACGCTACACGCGTTTGAATGCCAGCCGAATGGCCGTAACCACGGTGCGCCATGACGCGGCCGTCCCAATCGTATCTCCGGCCGTTGCCAACGCCACAAACAGGTCGATCGCCGCGATCCCGGCGGCACCGCTCGCCGCCACCTCGACGGCGCGTTCAACGGTCACTCCGCCAATTGCCAGTACCGGCAGGCGCACACGCGCGCACACAGCCGCGAGCATATCCACACCGGCCACGGCATGATCGATCCCTTTGGTCACCGACGGAAACACCGTGCCGAAGATCAGGTAATCGCACCCGCCCGCGCGTTCCACCCCTTCCGCTTCGTCCACCGAATGAACGGAGCGACCGACGAGAAACCCTGGCGGCACAATCATGCGAACCCGCGCGGCCGACGGTGACGTCCCACGAAGGTGTACGCCGTGGGCGCCTTCGAGAAGTGCTATGTCGCTCCGCGCGTTCACGACCACGCGGCATGGCGTGCCGGCCGTCGCCGCAACTATTTCCGCGGTCAGGCGGGCAAGCTGGCGATCGTCCAGATCGGGCTCCCTGATATGGACCATATCCACGCCTGCTGCCGCGGCCTGGCGGCTGGCTTCGATCAGCCGCTCACGCGCCGTGGCCTGATCGCCTCCATAGCGCCGCCGGTTGGTGACCATGGCGATCAGAGGCAGCCGCGGCATCCTCGTACGTCAGGCGACCGGCCCGGAGCTCTCTTCGCTTGCTCGGAACCGCCAGATGATCGCGGAAGTCAGTTCGGCAATGCCGGCGATGGTGGTGATGGCACCAACACCCGACACGGCGCCTCGGGCAAACGGGCTCGCCAGCGCTGCCTGGAGCGCGGGGTACGCACCCAGAAACACGTTCTGATCCCAGAATGCCATCCAGGGCGTGATGACCAGAATCAGCCCGGCCTCGAGGAAATACGCGGCGAACAGGAGGCGCGTGAAGAACGAGATGTCAGCCTCCAGCCTGCGCGCGGGCAAGGCGGTCGATGCGCGACGGGACGTCCCGATAGTCGCCGGCATCGGATTGCAGTTCCAGGAAAACCGCCAGGGCCCGTGCAACCTCACCAGCCTCGTCGAGACTGCGCCCGAGGTCGTAGAGAAGCGCCCGCGCCTCGTCCGGCCCTGGGGCGGACGCCTCCGCCGCGCGTTCCAGCCACTCGATGGACTCCGCCATCTGACCCCGGTCGGCATACAAGCGGCCGAGGAGCGACATGGCGTCGAACTGATGCGCCGGCGACTTCGACGCCGTCTTCAACGCCGCGATCGCATCGTCCAACTGCCCCATCTCGAGAAACGTTCGCGCCAGCGTCATGTGCTGTTCCGAGAAATCAGGGTTGCCGCTGGCACTGTCGCGCATCCGCTGAAAAACGCTGTCCAGGGTCGGCCGTGGTGGTTCCTCTGCCAGTGCATCCGATTCGCCGCCGAGTCCGCCCAGCGCGCCCGTCAGGTCGATCTCGTCAGCCGAAGCCGGCTTCGCCGCGGCCGCCGCAGGCGGCTTCTGAGTGAGAGCCTGAGCGTTGTTCGCGGGACCTGCGGGTGCCGGCGTGACAGGCGGGGTTGGTGCGGGCGGCTCGGCCGCCGGCGCGGGCTTCTCGAACCCGGACATGTCGACGAAGTGATCCGTCGCCATGAACGGCGCCTGACCGCTGAGACGTTCGGCGATCACCGTGTCCGGCTCAGATACCCTCAACATCACCAGGGCGCGGCGGAACCGATCGATGTGCGACGCTTCCCACGGCTCGCGCGCAACCAGATCTTCGGCGATGACCCGGGCCTCGCCCGCTTGCCCGGACTCGAGATACGCGTCGGTCAGACGCTCCTGCGCCTCGTACATCGCAGACTCGAGCCCGCCGTCCACGCAGACCTCGACGAGCTTCAGCAACGCGGGAATGTGGCCGGGGGAACGCGACACGAAGTCCTGCAGGATCGTCGCGGCGCTCGAGAACTCTGATTGACCGATTGCGGAATCGACACCGACGTCCACGCAGACGAATGCCGCTTCACGGTCGGCCTTCATCATTGCCCACCCGAGCTCGACGACATTCTGCCGGCGGGAGGGGTCGGCCAGTAGCGCGGTCGACAGCGCATCGCGCGCGCGATCGAACTGTGCGTCGCGAAGCTCCGCCTCCGCCAGCCCGATCAGGAGTTTCGGATCCTTTCCGGCCGTTTCGCGGTCGAGCACTTCGCGAGCAGACGAGAGGTCGCCGGAGTCGAGCGCGGCTTTGGCCAGCGCGGCACGGGCGTCCCGATCGTCGGGACTCAGCCGCGCGAACTGGCGAAGGGCGGCGACCGCTTCAGCCGTCTGCCCCTTCTCTATCAGATCATCGTGAATCGACTTGTAGCGCGCCGCGGCTGTGGCAGGCTCGCCCATCTCCTCGAGCGTTCTCGCTGCCGACATCCTGGCTGGAATGTCCGCCGGATCGATCTCGCCGAGCCGGACGACGATCTCCGCCTCGCCGCGACGGTCGCTCCTGTTGCGCCGGCGCGTGGCCACGGCGTTGAGGTACGTCCGCGCATCCGCGAACAGCCCCTGCCTGGCTGAAATCTCCGCGAGCTGCAGCTGTGTGTGCTCGTCGTCGCGATTGAACTTCAGGATTTTCTTGTAGAGCGCGGCGGCCTTCGGGTAGAACCCCTCGCGCATGAAGTGTTCGGCGATCCGACTGTAGTGCGCGACGGCCATGTCAGCCTGCCCGGCACGCGCGTAGAGATCGCCGAGCGTATTGGCCGTGTTCCAATCTCGCGGCTGATCCTCAACCACGAGCTGATACTCCGCGATGGCGGCGTCGAGGCGGCCCTGGCGGAGGAGCTTCTCCGCCTTTTTCAGCGAGTCTTCGCGATCGAAGGCCAACGGACGTCTCCAGGGGCCCGACACATCGAGACAGGATGAAGCACGTCAGTCGAGGCCATCGAACAACGTCGGCGGCCGGAATGAGCGCCGGTGAACCTCGGAGTAGCCGTGCTCGCTGACGGCCGCGAGATGGTCCTTGGTCGCATATCCCTTGTGCCGGTCGAACCCATATCGAGGATCCCTGTTGTGCAGCTCCAGCATCAGGCGGTCACGCGTCACCTTGGCGACGATCGATGCGGCGGCAATGGCCGTGCAACGGGCGTCGCCGTGAATCACCGCGCGCTGCGGCATCAGCAGGTCCGGAATCCGGAACGCGTCAACGAGAACGAAATCCGCAGAGGGCACCAGCCCATTCACAGCGCGCTGCATCGCCCGCAGCGACGCCTGATGGATGTTGATCGAATCGATCTCCGCGCACTCAGCCGCCGCCACCTTCCACGCGATCGCAGTCTTCGTGATCCGCTCATAGAGCTGGACGCGTTCGAGCGCCGTCACCGTCTTCGAATCGCAGACGCGGGGGATGTAGCGATCGGGGTTCAGGATGACGGCCGCCGCGACGACAGGGCCGGCGAGGCAACCCCGCCCGACTTCGTCCACGCCCGCGACACAATTGAACCCCATCCTGCGGATCGAGTTCTCAACGGTTCTGAAGGCCCGGACTTTGACCATCCGCCGCCGCCCTGCGCTCTTAAACCGGCCTCTTCTGTTCCTTCATGCGCGCGGCCTTGCCCTTCAGGTTGCGAAGGAAGTACAGCTTCGCGCGTCTGACCCGGGCCGAACGCACTACGTCGATCTTGTCGATTACGGGCGAGTGCAGCGGGAAGATCCGTTCGACGCCCTGTCCGAACGACACTTTCCGCACCGTAAACGTCGCGCGCGCGCCGCCCCGATGCATGCCGATCACCATGCCCTCGAACACCTGGATGCGCTCTTTGTCACCCTCGCGCACCTTCACGTGCACGCGCACCGTGTCGCCCGGCTTGATCGCCGGGCGCTGGGTCATTTGTCCGCGCTCGACGGTCTCTACCGCAGTCATCACCATTCTCCCTTCTCACGTTCCTCGACAAGCTCGTCGACCAACCGCCGGTCGTCCCGGTCCAGCGTCGCGCTGTCCAACAGGTCCGGCCTCTCTGCCAGCGTGCGCCTGAGCGCCTCACGACGCCGCCAGCGCGCAATCTCTGCGTGGTGCCCCGAGAGCAGCACTTCCGGGACCGCCAGGCCACCAAAATCCGCAGGCCTCGTGTACTGGGGGAAATCCAGCAACCCGCGCGCAAACGAGTCGCGCGCCACCGACTCCTGATCGCCAACGACACCCGGGATCAGCCTGGCCACGGCGTCCACAATCACCAGCGCCGGCAGCTCGCCGCCCGAGACCACGTAGTCGCCGATCGACAGTTCCTCTGTCGCCAGATGCCGCCGGACTCGTTCGTCGACGCCCTCGTACCGGCCGCACAGCAGGATCACGTGCGGCAGTGTCGACAGCCGTTCCGCTTCCCGGTGCGTGAAACGCCGCCCATCGGGCGAGGTCAGCACGATTGCGTCCGGGCGCCCCCGGTCGCGGCCAATCTGTTCCACCGCCCGAAAAAATGGCTCCGGCTTCATGACCATGCCGGGGCCGCCACCAAAGGGCACGTCATCGACGACGCGATGCCGGTCCGTCGTCTGCTCGCGAAGGTCGTGCACCCGCACATCCAGCAGCCCTCGCTGGACGGCACGCCCGAGAATCCCCTCGGCGAGCGGTCCTTCCACCATGCGCGGAAAGATGGTGACGATATCGAACTTCACAATCGTTCCGCTCGCCGGCCTTACGCCGGCGTCATGTCCTACGCCTTCGACCCTTCGACTCCGCTCAGGGTCGCCCTGAGCCCTTGTCGATGGGCGAGCCGGAACCTGGCTCGTTCAGCTCAATCAACCCCTCGGGTGGATCCACGACGATCTGCTGCGCGCGGGGATCGACGCGGACGCAAATCTCGGCTGTGAGCGGAATCAGGATTTCGCCGCGGCCGCCGTCGACGACGAGCCAACTGCGCTCCATCGGCCCTTCCACGGCCGCTACCCGCCCGAGCACGCGTCCCCGCGTCTCGGTGACCTCACACCCAACCAGATCGTGATGGTAAAACGTCCCAGCCGGCAGCGGCGCGAGCGACGCAGCCTCGACCCGAAGTTCGGCACCTGCCAGCGCCTCGGCGTCGTTCATCGTCTCGACGCCGTCCAGCGTCAGAATCGGGCGCCCCTGATGAAACCTGACGTCCCGGATCCGCCTCGCCTGAACCTCACTGCCGGCGCCGACGAGCAGGACTCGTCCCGGCGTGAAACGATCCTCGGCAAAATCTGTCTCGAGGTTGACGATGACCTGCCCGCGATTGCCATGCGCCCGGGCCACCCGGCCCACCAGCAGGAGATCGTCCGCCTCACCCTCGCCTTTCATCGTCACGGAACTCGAGCGTAGCCTTCGATCCCTCGAGTTCTGCCGTCGCCGCTACCAGCGTCCGCAGTGCCGCCGCCGTGCGCCCCTGCCGGCCGATCACGCGTCCCAGATCGCCTGGCGCCATGAACAGCTCGACGAGCGTCTGACCGCGGTGTTGCCGCTCCGTCACACGGACGGCGTCCGGATGATCGGCCAACACTTTGGCCACGACTTCGACAACGTCTCGAGATCGGCTCACGATGCTGGCTGTTCAACGGCCGCGGGGGCCGGAGGCATCCGTGCCACGAGCGTCCGCACCGAATCCGACGGCCGCGCGCCTGCCTTGATCCAGTAGTCGAGCCGATCGCGCTTCAGGTCGAGCGACTCCGGCTTGGTGCGCGGATTGTAGTGTCCGAGCACCTCGACGAAGCTGCTGTCCCTCGCCGACCGCGAGTCGGTCACGACGACGCGGAAAAACGCCCGCTTCTTGGATCCTGTACGCCTCAATCGAATCGCTAGCATGTCTCCTCTTTCCTCAGCACGTCGCACGTCAGCACGTCGCACGTCAGCACGTGGCACGTGCTTTTATCGCATCAACGACTTCATCATCCCCAGGCCGCCGCGTTTCTTTCCGAGACCGGCCATGCCGCCGAGCTGTTTCAGCATCTTCTTCATTTGCACGAACTGCTTCAACAGGCGGTTGACTTCCTCGACCTTGGTCCCGCTGCCCTTGGCGATGCGCTTCCGGCGGCTGCCGTTGATGATGGCATGGTTGCGCCGTTCCTTCGCGGTCATCGAATTGATGATCGCCTCAATGCGCCCCAGCTGCCCTTCATCCACGGCGTCGCGCTGCGCCAGCGCCTCCTTCAAGTTGCCCATGCCCGGAAGCATCCCGAGGATCTGCTCGATCGGACCCATCTTCTTGATCGTCCGCAGCTGGTCGCGGAAGTCTTCGAGTGTGAAATCATCCTCGCGGATTTTGCGCTCGAGCTTCTCCGCATCCTCGACGGAAACCGCTTCCTCGGCCTTTTCGATGAGCGACAGCACGTCGCCCATGCCGAGCACGCGAGACACCACACGATCCGGATGAAACGGTTCGAGATCCTGGAGCCGCTCGCCGCTGCCTACGAACGCGATCGGCACGCCGACGACGCCAACGACCGACAGTGCGGCGCCACCCCTGGCATCACCGTCCATCTTCGACAGTACGACGCCCGACACGCCGATCCGCCGGTTGAATTCGCCCGCACTCTTGATTGCGTCCTGGCCGGTCATGGCGTCCGCGACGTACAAGAGATCGGTCGGCTGCGCAGCCGCCTTGATCGCTTGCAGCTCGTCCATCAGCTCATCGTCGATGTGCAGTCGGCCGGCCGTATCGACGATGACGACGTCGAAGCCGCTGTTCTTCGCTTCGGCCACGGCGCCAGTGGTGCGGCGTACCGGGTCCATCTCGCCTTCTGGCTCGTAGACCTTCACGCCAGCCTGTTTCGCCACCACCGACAACTGATGAATCGCCGCCGGGCGCCGCACGTCGGTCGACACCAGCAGCGGATGCCGTCCCTGCTTCGCCAACCATCGTCCCAGCTTGCCCGAGGTCGTCGTCTTGCCGGATCCCTGGAGGCCGAGGACCAGGATGATGCGCGGCCGCGCCTGCGACGACGGCAGCCCGCCAGTCGTGTCGCCGAACAGCGCGAGCATTTCGTCCCGAACGATCCGGACGACCTGCTGTGCGGGCGTCAGGCTCCGCAGCACCTCCTGATCGACCGCACGATCCCGCACGCGATCGATGAACGCCTTGGCGACCTTGAAATTGACATCCGCCTCGAGCAGCGCCATCCGGATCTCGCGCAACGCCGCCTCGACGGTCTGCTCGGTGAGGCGAGCCTCACCACGCAGCGACCGGAAAACGTCCTGCAGGCGTGTGCTGAGCGAGTCGAACATGGATGTCTCTGGAACGCCGGAGGCCCCGAGCGGTTCCGGGTCACTGACCGGGGAGCCCTAAGGGGTTCAGACGCAAACGGTTATAGTAACACGAAACCTGCCGACCCTGCCGTGGTTCGTAGTCCGTGGTTCGTCGCTGGAACGCCGTCCGGCGAGCACGAACTACGGACCACGGCCTTCGCTGACTCAAACAGACGACAGTTTGTGCCCCAGCTTGTCTTTTTTCGTCTTCAGATACCGCCGCGTGTGCTCTGACGGCGGGATTTCGAGTGGAATCCATTCGACGACGGACAGCTTGTACCCTTCGATACCGACGAGCTTGCGGGGATTGTTCGAGAGCAGGCGCATCGACGAAACGCCCAGGTCCTTCAAGATCTGGACGCCGATGCCGTAGTCGCGCTGATCGGGCTTGAAGCCGAGACGCTCGTTGGCCTCGACGGTATCCAGGCCCTGGTCCTGGAGCTCGTACGCGCGGATCTTGTTGGCGAGGCCGATTCCGCGCCCTTCCTGATTGAGGTAGAGCAATACGCCTCTGCCCTCCTGGCCAATGCGGTCGAGCGCAGCGTCGAGCTGCGGACCGCAGTCGCACCGGGAGGAGTGAAACACGTCGCCGGTCAGGCAGCGTGAATGGACCCGCACCAGCACCTGCTCGCCGTCGGCGATGTCGCCCTTCACCAGCGCCACGTGCGTCTCGCGGTCGATGACGCTTTCGTATGCAATCACCTTGAACTCGCCGTGATCAGTCGGGAGGTCCGCGGACGCGACCCGCCTGACGAGTGCCTCGGTGCGCATGCGGTACTGAATCAGGTCCGCGATCGTGATCATCAGCAGCTTGTGCCGCTTCGCGAACTTCGTCAGCTCCGGCACGCGCGACATCGTTCCGTCGGGATTCATGATTTCGCAGATCACACCGGCCGGATACAGACCCGCGATACGCGCCAGGTCCACGGCCGCCTCGGTCTGCCCGGCGCGCACCAGCACGCCGCCGGTGCGAGCCCTGAGCGGGAACATGTGCCCGGGGCGCGCGAGATCGGTGGGCCGCGTCGACGGATCGATCGCGACGAGCACCGTCGCCGCCCGATCGCTCGCCGAGATGCCAGTGCTCGTGACCCCGACGGCCTCGACCGACACGCAGAACGCGGTATCGAACCGCGCGGTGTTCCTGGACACCATCAGCGGAATATCGAGCTCTGCGAGCCGTTCTTCCGTCATCGGCATGCAGATCAGCCCGCGGCCGTGCGTAGCCATGAAGTTGATCGCTGCCGGGGTCACCTTGTCGGCGGCAATCGTCAGGTCCCCTTCGTTCTCGCGGTCCTCGTCGTCGACGACGATGATCATCTCGCCGCGGCGAAAGGCATCAACCGCGTCTTCGATTGATGCGAACGGACTCCTGCGACGCTTCTTCTCTTTTGCCATAGGTCTTTCCTGGCGCTGCGACTCGACAACTCCCAATTCTCGTAGTGTCCGGCTTCAGCCGGACCTTGGGAATTGGGAGTTGGAAGTTGGAAGTTCAGCTTTGACCTCGAGCGCTCGCGCGACGTACTTCCCCAGTATGTCGCACTCGAGATTGACCTGATCGCGAACGCGCGCGCTGCGCAGGTTGGTGTGCTGAAACGTGAAAGGAACAATCTGCACACTGAACCTGTCGGTTCCCACGCCCGCGACGGTCAGGCTGATGCCATCGACAGCGATCGAACCCTTGTGGACGATCAGCGCCGCGACCGACGGCGGATACGAGACGGTCAACCAGTAAGCGTCGCCCTGTTGTTCCAGGCCGAGAATGGCCGCCGTTGCGTCCACGTGTCCCTGAACGAAATGACCGCCCAGGCGGGCATCGGCGCGCAGTGAGCGCTCGAGATTGACGAGTGTCGCAGGCCGCAGCTGGCCAAGGGTCGTGACCTTGATCGTCTCGGGCGAGACATCGGCAGCGACGGCGCCGTCGTCCGTTGACACGACGGTCAGGCAGACACCGTTGACGCTCACGCTGTCGCCCTGAGCCAGCTCGCTGGCCAGCGAGGTGCGGACGCGAATGCGCTGACCGGCCGCCGAAGGCACGACGCGATCGACTTCGCCGACGGACTCAATCAGCCCTGTGAACATACCCCTGTATGACCACGTCGTCGCCCAGCGGCTGGGCCGAGCGGTTCTTCAGATTTGCAACGGCGCCCAGCGGTACCGCATCCCATGCCGGCGCCTCAGGCCCGAACACGTGTGGTGTCACGAACAACTCGATTCGATCGACGAGGCCCGCATTCCAGAGTGCCGTGTGAAGCGCCGGGCCTCCTTCGACCAGCAGCGAGTTGCACTCGCAGCTGGACAGCCTGCGAACGGCTCCCTCGAGAAACGTGCTTGAATTCGACGCCGGCAGAGACTCGACAACCGCTCCACGCGCTTCGAGCGCGCGTGCGTGCTCCTCTGCCCTCTCCATTGCGTCGGCCGTACTCATGATTATGACCGGGCCTGCGGACAGGGTCGAGAGGAGCCGCGCTGTGAGCGGCGTCCGAAGCCGGCGGTCGAAGACGACGCGAGTCATCGGCCGGTAGCGATACGCGCCGCGTGCCGTCAGGATGGGATCGTCGACGAGGAGCGTGCCCGAACCGATCCCGATGGCATCTATCTCTGCCCGTTCCCGATGGATGTGGCGGTTCGCAGCCGGGCCGGTCATCGCCGTGCGTACTCCCCGCGCCTTCGCCACGCGTGCATCGAGGCTGAGCGCCGCCTTCAGCGTTATCAGTGGTCTGCCAAGACGCATCCTGCTGAAGAACGAATGATTCAGTTCTTCGGCCTCGTCAGCGAGAACGCCGACGGTCACGTCGATACCATTCGCGCGCAGATGCTCGATGCCGCGCCCGGCCACGCGGGGATTCGGATCCTCAGTGCAGATGACGACACGCCTCACGCGGGACTCGACGACGCGCGGCGCACAGGGGCCGGTGCGGCCGGTGTGGCTACAGGGCTCGAGCGTGCAGTAGAGCGTCGCGCCGCGCGCGCGGGAACCCGCATCGGCCAGGGCGTGAATCTCGGCGTGCGGACCGCCCGCGAACTCGTGCGCGCCGCGGCCGACGACCACGCCCTCATCGTCCACAACTACCGCGCCAACCATCGGGTTCGGGCTGGTGCGTCCCCGCCCGCGCGCGGCGAGCGCGAGGGCACGGGTCATGTGGAGGATGTCGCCGGGGCGGCCTACCATTTCTCCTGAAACAATGCTTCTACGTACTCTTCTGGTGAAAACGGGATCAGGTCGTCGATGCCCTCGCCGACACCGACGTATCTGATTGGCAGACGAAGGTCGTTTGCGATTGCGACGGCGATGCCGCCCTTGGCGGTGCCGTCAAGTTTCGCGAGGACGATCCCGTTGACACCGGCGACGGCCATGAACTCGCGCGCCTGCGCGAGGCCGTTCTGGCCGACGGTGGCGTCCAGGACGAGCAGGACTTCGTGCGGAGCGCCTTCGACCTCGCGCGAGGCGACCCGGCGGATCTTGTCGAGCTCGGTCATCAGGTTGACCCGCGTGTGCAGCCGGCCGGCGGTGTCCACGAGCACGATGTCCCGGTTCCGGGCCCTGCCGGCGGCGATCGCGTCGAAGACCACCGCCGCGGGATCGGCGCCCGTGCGGGCGCGGATGAAATCGACGCCGGCGCGATTCGCCCAGATCTCGAGCTGCTCGACGGCTGCCGCCCTGAATGTATCCGCCGCACAAATCAGCGGCGCCTTGCCCGAGTCCTTGATGAGCCGCGCCAGTTTGCCGACCGTCGTCGTCTTTCCGGTGCCGTTGACGCCGACGATCATCACTACGTGCGGCCGGTGGCCGTTCGCTGCGGGTTGATCCGCGCCTTTGAGGATCGAGAGAATCTCCGCCTTCACCAGATCGCGCAGCGACTCGCCGCGGCTGCGGCGCGAGCGAACCGCGTCGATGATCCGTTCCGTTGCCGCCACCCCGACGTCAGCCGAAATCAGCGCTTCCTCGAGCGCTTCGATCGTATCGACGTCGACCGGCCTGCTGCGCTGGTCCGGTGAATCCGCCCGCTTGACGACCTCGTCGAACCGTTCGACGAACTGCTGCGTCGTGCGCGTAAGCGATTGTTTGATCTTGTCGAAAAAACTCATTTTCTCCACTAACAGCAAGTCCGGTTGAGAAGGCTCCTGGCCGTGGTTCGTGGCTCGTCGCTCGTTGCTCGAAGAACACAACCGGCGCTCGAGCTGCCCTTCGAGCGACGAGCTACGAATTACGAACTACGGGATATTCAGCCATCGACTTCAAGCCTCTGTCTCCGTCCCATGAGCGCTTCGACCGCTGCTTTCGGCGATCGCCGGCCGTCGAGGACTGCCGCCATCTCGGCGGTGATTGGCAGCTCGATCCCGTGGCGCGCGCCGAGCGCGAGCGCCGCGCCGGTCGTTCTGACGCCCTCGGCGACCATGCGCATGCCCGTGATGATCTCGTCGAGCGGCCGCCCGCGTCCGAGCTCGATGCCCACGTGCCGGTTCCGGCTCAGATCGCCGGTGCACGTGAGGACGAGATCGCCGAGTCCACTCAGACCGGACAGCGTTTCGCGCCGTCCGCCTTCGGCGCACGCGAGCCGCGAGATCTCCGTGAGGCCGCGCGTGATCAGCGCGGCCATCGAGTTGTGACCGAGGCCGAGACCTTCGACGGCGCCCGCGGCAATCGCGATGATGTTCTTCATCGCACCACCCATCTCGACGCCCGCGACATCGTCGCTCGCATACAGGCGAAACGTGTTCCCACGAAAGCTGTGCTGCACCTGCGCTGATGCATCCGCGTCGGATGATGCGGCGACGACGGCTGTCGGCAGGCCCTGAGCCACTTCCGCGGCGAAGCTCGGTCCCGACAAGACGACAATGGGACTGGAGCCTCCGACCTCTTCGTCAATCACTCTGGACATGCGGCTCAGGGAGTTCGTTTCCAAACCCTTCGTCGCACTGACGAGGACGGCATTGCGTTCGACGGATTCGGCCGCGTCGCTCGCGACCGCGCGCAGGCCGTGGGAAGGGACGGCAAACACAACGAAGCGAGCACCCTTGATGGCGGCAGCCATGTTACCCGTGGACGTCACCATTTCGGGCAGCCGCAGCCGGGGAAGGTATCTGGCATTCGTCCCCTGCTTGGTCATCTCATCGACGAGCCGCCCGTCACGGGCCCACAGCCGGACATCGTGCCCCTGCTTCCCCAGGTGCACGGCGAGCGCCGTTCCCCAGCTGCCGGCACCCAGCACCGCAATCTGCTCGCGCTCGCTCATCGTGTTCAACGTCCGAGTTGGTGGTGGTGCTTGTCGAGCCGTGCGCCAATGCGGCGCTCGGTTCCCTCGCGCAGCCGTCGAAGGTTGGTCCGGTGACGGAAGAGGATCAACGCGGCGCTGCCGGATGCCGCACCGACGACACCCGCTGGTGCACCGATGAGCCACGCGGCTGGCGGAAGGGCCAATGTTGCAGCAACCGACCCGAGAGACACATACCGGGTTGCCCAGACGGTGACGACGAACATCACCGCCGCAACAGCCGTCGCCATCGGAGCCAGCACCGCGAAGACACCGGCGGCGACGGCGACGCCTTTGCCGCCGTGGAATCTGAGCCAGACCGGATAGATGTGTCCGACGATCGCCGCGGCGCCGGTCATCGCCGCCAGCGCCGCGCCTCCGCTCGTCAACTGCGCGAGCGCCACGGCTGCCGCACCCTTCGCCACATCGAGCGCCATGACGGCAATCGCCCGGCCGATACCGGTGGCGCGCATCACATTGGCCGCGCCGACATTCCCGCTGCCGACGACCCGGACGTCGATGCCCGCCCGCCGCGCCAGCAGAAAGGCGAACGGGACCGAGCCGGCAAGGTACCCCAGCAACACGGCGAGCATCATGACAATGGTACTCGCAACAGCGCCTCGTACCGTGCACCCTTCGGAGAGAGCCGGCTTCTGAACAAGGTCACCGCCCTGACGTCAGTTGCGAAGAGGTCCGTGGGCATTTTGAGCGCGCCGCGCATAGACGCCGCGTCGCGCCTCTCTATGTCCTTGATGCGTGCGATCGTGAGGTGTGGCGAGTACTCGCGCCGTTCCGGCTCGAGACCGAGCGCAGCGAGACGGCGTCCAAGTTCGGCGTAAATCGAGCGCAGGTGTTCAACCCCAGCGGTCAACCCGATCCACAACACGCGCGGCGACCCTGATGGCGGAAACGCGCCCGTTCCGGAGAGCTCCAGACGAAACGCCTCGGTCGCATATTGCGCCTGCGTCGCGGACGTCAGCGCCTCCAGCCGATCGTCCTTCACTTCGCCAACGAACCAGAGCGTGATGTGCAGGTTCTCTGGATCAACCCACCGGATAGCCGCTCGCGGCGCAGCCTGCTCGACGCGCCGGCGGACCCGATCAGCCAGCTGCCCGACGCCGGCCTTGATATCCTCCGCCAGCTCGACGCCGAAGAACACGCGCATCAGTGTCGGGGATCCCTCCCCCCTCACCCCACCATCCGCCTCACCATGTCGAGGGCGGTCTGCGTTGACTGAAACTTCACCTGGGCGCGGCCGCCAGGAAATGAGAACGTCCTGACCTTTGCCGGAAGGCCCGTCACGGCCACCGCGATCGCCACGGTGCCGACCGGCTTCGCCGGGGTCCCGCCTGATGGACCGGCAATGCCCGTCACCCCGATGCCGATGTCAGAGCCGAGCTTCTTCTTGATGCCTTCCGCGAGCGCAACGGCGACGGGTTCGCTCACCGCACCGTGTGCAGCGATCAGGTCTGTCGCGACATCGGCGAACAGTGTTTTCACGTCGTTGCTGTACGCGACGGCGCCGCCTCGAACCCACGCGGAGCTCCCTGCCACATCCGTCAGTCGCGACAGGAGCAAGCCACCAGTGCACGACTCCGCCACCGCGATCGTCAGGCCGCGATCCTTCAGCAGGTCCCCGACCACCTGCTCCATGTGCCGGCCGTCCTTGCTGAAGACGTCGGGACCGACTGCTGCAATCAGCTCATCGCGCGCCCTGGTGACGGTCGCTTCCGCCCTGACGGGGTCGTCCGATCGCATCGTCAGGTGCAGCTCGATCTGCCCGGGCCCCGCGAGGATCGTGGTCTCGATCTTCGGGTCGCTGTCGCGCCAGCGCGAGTAGATGGGCTGCGTCAGTTCTTCGACGTGAGACTCGGATCGTCCGGCGACGAAAAACTGCGCGCGGTACAGCCGCTCCTTCGTCGCGCGCGCGCCGAGGGGGCCTGCGACGAAGTTGTCCATCATCGGCTGCAGCTCGCGAGGCGGCCCCGGAAGCAGGACGATGACCCTGCCCTGATGCTCGAGGAACTGACCGGGCGCGCTTCCGTGCGGATTGTCCAGGACGGTCGCACCGCGGAGGACCTGCGCCTGCTTCCGGTTCACGGCGGGCATCTGGAGTCCGCGCCGTGCGAATCGCTGCTCGATCTTCGTGATGATCTCGGGGTGCTCTTCGAGCGGCAACAGCAGGACATCCGACACCGCATCGCGCGTCAGGTCGTCGTCGGTCGGCCCCAGCCCGCCGGTCAGGATGATCACATCCGACCGTTCGACCGCGGCGCGGAAGAGCGTCGCGAGGCCTGCTCTGTCGTCACCGATGACAGCCTTGGTCCGCAACTCAATCCCCAACGACCCGAGTCGCTCCGACAGGAACAACGAGTTCGTATCGAGCCGCTTCGAACCCAGAAGCTCCGAACCAACCGCGATGATCTCCGCCGTCCTGAGTGGGCGATCGCTGCTCATGCTACCCAGCCTGGAAAGAGCCACAGCACGCCACGCAGGACGAGGTTCGAATAGATCGCCGCCATCGCGTCGTCAGCCATCACGCCGAGACCGCCGTGCATCGCTTCGAAGCGGCCTGCCGGGTAGGGCTTGATGACGTCGAACACCCGGAAGATGAAGAATCCGAGCAGTGCCCCGGAGAGACCAACCGGGATGAACGCCAGCGTGATCAACATACCGACGACCTCGTCGATCACGATCGGACCGGGATCGATGCCCCCGAAGTACCGCTCCGCGGCCGTGCCCGACCACACGCCGGCCGCGAACAGCAACAGGATCAGCCCGATCTCGACCGCGAGTGACTGCGTCCACCACACCAGCAAATAGACGACGAGACCTGCGGCCGACCCCACAGTGCCGGGAGCGATCGGAAAGTACCCGCAGTAGCCGAACGAGGCAATGAAAACGGCAAGACGCGTCACGCTTTGACGACGCGCGTGTCCGCGAGGCGGTCGTGGACGGTTCGCCCGTCCGGACTTATCAGAATCGGCACGAAGCCGAGACCCGCAGGCAGCAGCGATGCAAAATACGCAGCGGCGCGCACCACTGCGGTCCCGAAGCCGACGCGCGCGGTCCGCTCATCGCCGGTATGCATGACGACGCGGATGCCGGCGATCATTTTCCCGATCGTCTGTCCGCCCGCAGCAGTGAACAGCACGAAGTATCCGCCGTTGAGCAGCAGCAGGAACGCCGTGAGCGGCATCTTTGGCAGAGCCCACGCATTCTCGAACTGCAGGCCGAGGACGCGGGTCGTGAAATAGAGAACCCCCGCGCTTATCGCCGCCAGGATCGCGAGATCGATTGCGCCGGCAAACAGACGCCGGAAAGCCGACGCCGTGGTGGCGACCGCGACAGGCTCTGGCTCGCGAACGGCTGCTGGCAGTGGGTCCCGCCGCGGCATGATGATGGGACGCGGTCCGTGCGGCAGCGGATCGTCGTCGTCGAGGTCGAGTTGCGGCGCCTCAAGCGGGGATGGATGTTCGGGTTTCG
>Ga0075431_100002552_pt1 | contig 17581 bp, 17 predicted proteins | sample RhiMetdeltSRZDD5_FD_75297 | JGI IMG/M metagenome (GOLD analysis project Ga0075431, IMG submission 75297) | Populus rhizosphere microbial communities from Tennessee, USA - Rhizosphere MetaG P. deltoides SRZDD5 | ecosystem: Host-associated > Plants > Roots > Rhizosphere > Soil | place: USA... | reverse complement strand
CCGACGCGGTGCGCCACGGTGACCGGCAACGCTCGCGCGGCCGCCGCGGGCGGGACTGCGGCCACCACGGCCCGCACGGTCGGCTCCCACAGGTCGATCTGCGGTTCGAACCCCGCGAACACGCAGTAGTTCGCCGGGCCGCGCCGCTGGCAGACCAGCTCCGCGGCAGGGTTGGTCACCACGGCTAGCCGCCGATCCGCCAGCGTCGACGACGTCGGCCTGGTCTGCACCACCGCGGCGGCTGCGGTGGCCGCCAGCGCTGCCACAAGCACTATCGCCGCGGCGACCTGGGCGCGGCGCCGCGCCCTCTCCTGCGCCAGGCTGCGCCACAGAGCCAGTGTGGCCAGGGCGACCCCAATGCCAAGCAGGTAGACCAGGTGCCAGGTGGCCGGTCGCCCCAGCAGCGCGGCCGGCGGCGGGTCGAAGGGGGGCGCCCGCAGCAGCGTGCCGAGCCACGTCCACGGCCGCTGGTCGTGGCCGGCGGCCTGGAGTTCGGCGACGGTCAGCGACCCGAGCACGAGCGCGACCAGGACCAGCGGGGCGAGCGCTACCGACCGCGCGAGGCGGCCGAGCAGCACACCCACGCAGCCGCCCAGTGCGATCAGGGCTGGGCCGGTGGCGGCCTCCGCGAGGTGGGGAGTACCGACGCTGCCGGGCATGCCGGCGAGCCAGGCAAGGTCGGCGACCACCAGGATCCCCCCGAGGGCGACCAACGGCAGCACCGAAAGCAGGTGTGACAGCGTCCGCCGTGCCAGGCTCAGCGGGGTGGCGCCGTAGAGATCGACGGCGCCGTCCCGATGCGAGCGCAGCACTGCCAGGTTGGTGGCCAGCAGCGCCGCCCCGGCCAGCGCAGCCAGCGCGAACTGGGTGGCGATGTCGGCGTAGTGCAGCACCGGCGCGGTTCCCTTGCCCCAACGCCACAGCAGCCAGACACTGACGGCGGTTGCGGCAAGCACGGCGGGGTGGCGGAGCAGCCGGCCGCTCTCGACCGCTGTGAGGGCGAGCGTGGACCGCCGGGAGCGGGCGCCGGCCGGCAGGGTCCGAGACGCACCGGCGGCAGGTGGACGGTCGACGGTGGTGGTCATGGCCGCTCCGCGCTCCGTGAGGCGCGGCCCTGCCGCCGAGCCGCAAGCGGATCGGCTCCACCGCGCCAAATGATGACCTCACTCCGTTCGGTCATGCGGAAACCTCCTCGACCCGGTCGCCGCCGAGCAGCAGCAGGTAGCCGTCCTCCAACGTGGGTTCCAGCAGGTCGGCGCCTGCCGGGGGATTGCCGATGTTGCGGTGCTGACCGGTGCCGGTGCGCCAGGCGCCCAGCGCGCCAGGGTCGCGCTCGTGGCTGTGCCAGACGTGCCCCTGGGCCAGCCCGGCCAGCTCCAGCGGCGTGCCCGCGAAGCGCAGCTTGCCCAGATGCAGCACCATGACCTGCTGGCACAGCGCGAACACGTCCTCGGTCTGGTGGGTGGACAGCAGCACGGTGCGGCCCTCGCCGAGCCGGCCGACCAACTCGCGGAAGCGCAGCCGCTGCTCGGGGTCGAGCCCGGCGGTGGGCTCGTCCAGGATCAGCAGGTCCGGGTCGCCCAGCAGGGCCTGCGCCAGCGCGACTCGCCTGCGCATGCCGCCGGACAACGTCTTGATCTTCTTGCGCCGCACCGCGCCCAGCCCGACCAGGTCCAGCACCCGCCGCACCTCCTCGTGGCGGGCGCGTCGCTGGTGCAGTTCCTTGAGGATGGCCACGTAGTCGACGAATTCGAAGGCCGTGAAGCGGGCATGGAAACCGGGCTCCTGGGGCATGTAGCCGAGCCTGCCGCGGAGGTCCAGCCGCATGTCGGTACGCCGGGGGTCCAGGCCCAGCGAAACGACGGACCCGGTGTCGGGCGCCGAGACCGTGGCGAGGACGCGCAGCAGGGTCGTCTTGCCCGCCCCGTTGGGGCCGAGCAACCCGGTCACACCTGGAACCAGCTCGAACGACACGTCGTCCAGGGCGCGGGTGCGCCCGAACGTCATCGTCAGGTTGCGGGCCAGGACGGTGGGAGCAGGGGCGGTCATCGCAGTCTCCTTGCGGCAAACCTGGGAGTGGTGTCAAATCCACGGTCGGTCTCGAAGCGGCCGCGGCGGACCAGCACCACGACGCCTGCAAGCAGCGCAAGGGTGGCGAAGGCGACCTGCCCGGCCGGGGAGAACAGGACCGACGACGGCGACGGAAGGGCGACGGTCACCGCCACCGCCACGACCCAGGCGCCGGCGGTGACACCGACGGCCCGCAGCGGTTCGACCATCGTGGCCAGCGCCAGGCTGCACACCGTCAGCCCCAGCGAGGGCAGCAGCCAGCCGGCCGCGCCCCAGCCGAACCCGGGCAGCAGGACGCTGGCCGCCGCGGCCAGCATGGTCGAGGTCGCCAGGACCGAGGCGGCACGCAGCAACAGCAGGCGGAAGCTGCGCAGCGGAGCAGCAAGGCCGATCTCGTAGCTGGGGTCGATACCGGGCCCGTAGGCCACCGCGATGCCGGCCAGCGGCAGCAGCGGCGCGACGCAGAGGAACCACAGGGTGGCGTCCGCGCCGCGACGGACCCAGGCGGCCAACACTGCGAACGCCAGTGTTGCAGTCAGCGCCAGCAGCCACGAGCCGCGCAGCGCCGGGGTGGCGGCCAGCACCCTGGCGGTATGGTCGGGCACGCCCAGGCGCACCAACAGCCGCTCGGCCACGCCGGCCCGGGGCGCATCCACGGCCTCGATGAGCGCCGCCCGCAGGCGCCGCAGCTGCGCCGGGTCGACCAGCGCCCGCGCCTGGAGCCGGCAGGCGGCGCAGCTTGTCAGGTGCGCCTCCACCGACCAGCGGCCCGCGACGTCCAGGCGGCCGTCGCGATAGGCCGCCAACACCTCCCTGTCCGCATGCCAGGCCCCGGCAGGGTCCACCTCACCCATAGCCGTCCCTCCCCTCCAGACTCATGCCAACTCCTCGCGAAGCCGCGCCCGCGCCCGCATGGCCCGCGTCTTGACCGTGCCCGCCGGAATCCCCAACAGCACGGCCGCTTGCCGGGTGCTCAGCCCGTCGAGCACGGTTGCTTGCAGCACCGCCTGAAGCTCCGGGGCGAGCCGGTTCAGCGCTTGGATCACCTCGCGGTGCTCCAGCATCACCAGGGCCTGCTCCTCGGCGCTGGCCGCATCCGACATCCTCCCGCGGCCGAGCAGGCCCGCCAGCCGCTGCTGGGCGGCGCGACCACGCTGAAGGTCGAGCAGGCGCCGGATCGCGATCCCCCAGATCCAGGCGCCCACGGCCCCCTGGCCGCGGAAGCGCCCGGCGTCGCTCCACACCACCAGGAACGTCTCCTGCGCGACCTGGTCGGCCAGGTCGGAGTCGGCGGTGCGCCGGCGCAGCCGCATCAGTAGCCAGGGGGCGTGCTGGTCGTACAGCGCTGTGAACGCCTCCGGGTCGCCCTCGGCGACCGCCGCCAGCAGCTCGGCGTCGCTCGAGGGCCGGTCGGGGCGCACGCTCATGCCCTATTGTCGGCGCAGACGACGCAGCGGTTCACGCGAGCCGAGGTCGAGCGGCCAATCGCGATCGGACGGATATTGGTGATCAACCACCAGGTCGATGTCTGAGCCGTCCTCGAAGACCAAGCGCACCCTCATCTCGGGCAGGTTGTCGTCGTGGCCGCTGATGCCAACTCCGTCGCCGCGGCGGGTCGCAGCCGGGCGTAGTCGGCCACGTAGGCGTCGCAGACCTCACGTACGCCGGCGGCCGGTGACGTCGCGTCGTCCATCGTTCCACCGCAGGTCAGGAATCCGGCTCGTCCACTGTGGACGCCGCGCGGCGGCGCGGCAGACAGAGCTGGGCGGCCAGCAGCCCGGCCGCGCCCACCATGGCCCACAGCGCCCATGGCCCGATCGCGTACACGGCACCGCCGATGAGCGGTCCGACGCCCGTACCGATCGTGTACGCGACGCCGTACAACCCCTGGTAGCGCCCGACCAGCTGCGGCGGAGCCAGACTTCCCAGGTAGGCCTGGGCGACGGAGGTGGACATCATCTCGCCGAGCGTCCAGATCAGCACCGTCACCGACAGCAGGACCATGTCGGTCATGAACCCGGTCAGCGCGAGACCGACACCGATGAGCAGGTTGCCGATCGCCAGTACGTACTCCAGCCGGTACCGGGAGACCGCGCCGGTGATGGGCAGCTCCAGCACCAACACCAGCAGACCGTTGAGCCCGATGAGGAGACCGAAGTCGCGCGCGTTCAGGCCCACGTCGCTGACGTGCAGGGGCAGGCCGACGGTGTGCTGGATGTAGACGAACTCGGCGACGACGATCATCAGCAGGAATCGCACCAGGGTGCGGTCGGCGAGCGCCTGCCGGTATCCCACCGCCCGGTCGGCCTGCGTGTCCGCGTCGTCCTGGTCGGACTGCGGCTGGGGCGCATCCCGCAGTAGCACCGCCATGACCGCGCCGAACAGCAGGCAGGCGGCGGCATTGGCCAGGAAGAGCTCCACATAGGAGGTGCTGGCCAGCACACCGCCGATGACGCCGCCCACGGCAGCGCCGATGTTCATCGCGAACCGGAACACCCCGAAGGCGGCGAGCCGTTGCTGGTTGGTCGCCACGGAGTCGAGCAGCACCGCGGCCGCGGCCGGCCGGTAGATCTGCGACGTCACACCGATGAGACCGACCACCGCGACGATGATCGGGAACGGCCCGAGGAACGGCACGATCGCCGTCAGCCCGGCGGTGGGCATGGCGGAGACCACGATGGTCCATCGCCGGCCGATCTTGTCGGCGAGGTAGCCACCGACGGCGTTGCCGAGCATGTTGCCCAGACCGGCCACGCCCAGCACCAACCCCGCGGCACCGGCGGAATAGCCGCGCTCGGTCAGGTAGAGCACGATGAACACGGGCAGGAAGGCGCCCACCCGGTTGACCAGGATGCCGAGACTGATGATCCACACCCGGCCTGGCAGGCTGCGCAGCGCGTCGCGGAATCGCGGCTCGTCGACGCCCGACCGGTCCGTCGGCGCGATGCTCACGCGACGGGCTCGGTGCGCACGTGGATCGCCGCTGCCAGCCGCCTGCCGTGGGCGATCGCTTCGGTGGCGGTGGCGCCGCGGGCGATGACGTGACCGACCTTGTCCTCGTTCCAGGTCAGCGGTGGTACGTCGTCGCCCGGCTCCACCTCCAGTTGGAGGTCGACGAACGCCGGGTCCGCGCGCACGGCGTCGACGCCGGTCACCTCCACGACCCGTCCGGCCTCCGGCGTGAGGAACCGGACGGCTGCTCCGCCCCGCGGCTCGGGCGACGCGGTCAGCGGCTCCACCACGCCGAACCTGGCGCCCAGCGCGTAGCGCTCCATGTCGACGCCGTAGGCGATCTCGGCCAGTTCGTTGATCCGGCCACCGCCGATGCGGTTGTGCGACTCGACGATCCGCGGGCCGCGCGAGGTCAGTTTGACCTCGGTGTGCCCTGGGCCGTTGCGTAGCCCCACCGCGTCAAGGAAGTCCGTCACCAACCGCGTGACCTCGCGCAGCGTCTCGGCCGAGCAGCCGCTGGGCTGCGAATGTCCGATCTCGACGAAACCGGCGCCGGCGCTTTCCTTGTCGGTCACCGCGACGACCACATGCCTGCCGTCGAAGGTCAGGGTCTCCACGCTGATCTCCGGGCCGTCCAGGAACTCCTCCATGAGGAACTCGTCGAAGGAATCGGCAAAGGACAGGTCCTTGGGCGTCCAATGCCCGTCGTCGAGGGCTCGGAACCGTTCGGCGACGACGTCCACGTCGGCTTGATCGCGGATGCAGAACACCCCCAGGCTGCCCGATTCACGTATCGGCTTGACGATGATCGGGAGCCCGTGCGCCCGGACGAACTCCCGAACGTCCTGCGCGGAACGGCCGACCGCGGAGGCCACCGGGCTGATGCCCCTCGCGGCCAGGTGCCGGCGCATCCGCCACTTGTCCAGCAGCAGTTCCACGGTGGCGACGGACTCGCCGCCGAGGCCGAGTGCCTCGTTGATCCGCGCCGCCGGCAGCAGCCCGAGCTCGGACAGCGACACGGCCGCTTGGAACGGGTACACCTCGTGCAACGCCCGGACCAGCGGCAGGAGCCGGTCGATGTCGCCGTAGTCGAGCAGCAGCGCCTGATCGACGTAGGGCCAGTGGCCGCGGCCATACTCGTCCGGGAACTGGGCGTGAACCACGTCCAGGCCGAGCTCCCGGGCCTTGCGCACATGGTTGAGCTTGCCGCCGATGACCAGGACGCGAGGCCGTCCGGTGGCGACCGCCGAGGACCGTCGGCCGGTGGGTACGACATCGTCGGACAACATGGCTCCCTCTCTCACGTCGGCGCTCGAGCCGTGCTCTTTACGCTGACTTCAACACCAGCAAAAACGTTATGCTGGTTGTGCTCGAAACGCAACCAGCTTTCGGGCTATGGTGGTGTCGCGGTGCGGCGACCGGCGACGACCCGAAGGAGTGATCGCGATGACGACGACCAGTCCGGGCAAGGGCGCGGGAACGCCCGCGTACGCGGACCTGCTGTGCGCATTCGCCAACACCCTCGACGTGGACGTCGACGCGCCGTGCGCGGACACGCTCACCGACGCGGCCGCACTCACCGACTGGCTCCGCAGCCGCGAACTGCTCGGACCCGACGAGCGGGCGGACGAGGACGACCTCGACGTCGCGCGCACCCTCCGCTCCGGGCTGCGTGCCGCCATGCTGCGTCACCACGAGGTCGACCACACGTCGACGGTGACCGAACTCGACGCGACCGCCACCCGCTTGCCGCTCCGGATCGTCTTCGACGGCACCCGTCCCCGGCTCGCCCCGGCGGTCGGCGGCGCCAGGGGCAGCCTGGCCCGGCTTCTCGTGGCGGTGGCCGACGCGGAGTCCGACGACGCGTGGGTACGCCTGAAGGTCTGCGTCGCAGACGACTGCCAGTGGGCGTTCTACGACACGTCGAAGAACCGTTCGAGGCACTGGTGTTCGATGGGCGTCTGCGGCAACCGGCAGAAGACCCGCACCTACCGCGCCCGTCAGCGAGCCAAGCACTGAACCAGACCCGGAACCCAACCGACGTCAGCGTCCGGATCGCCTGGGATGAGAGAGCCAATGGCAGCGATGCGCGAGATCGTGTTCGACTGCGAGCGCCAGTCCGGGCTGGCGCGCTTTTGGGCAGGCGTGCTTGATGGGTACGACGTCCGGGCCTATGCCGGTGCCGAGATCGAACGGCGGCCGCCGGCCTGGTCGACGAACTGCACTTGATCGTGGGAGCCACCGCTCCGGTTCCACGATCTGCGGCACTACTTCGCCAGCCTGCTGATTTCCGACGGTGCGGATATCAAGGAGGTCCAGGCGCGCCTGCGGCATGCGTCGGCGAAGACCACATACGACACCTACCTGCACCTGTGGCCAGACGCGGACGAGTCCACCCGCGCCACTGTCGGTGCCGTGTTGGTAGCGCGGATGGACTCGTCGGGCGGCCTCACGGAACAGCCACAGAACACCGAGGGATCGTGATCGTGTTTCCGTAGATCAGAGGCCGGTTCCTGCTTACACGTCGAAGTAGAGCTCGAACTCGTGAGGGTGCGGGCGGAGCTGGATCGGGGCGATCTCCTGCTCGCGCTTGAGGTCGATCCAGGTCTCGATCAGGTCGGAGGTGAACACGTCGCCCTCGAGCAGGTAGTCGTGGTCGGCCTCGAGCGTGTTGATCACGGCGGGCAGCGAGGTCGGGACCTGGGCGACGGCCGCGTGCTCCTCGGGCGGCAGCTCGTACAGGTCCTTGTCGACCGGGTCGGCCGGCTCGATCTTGTTGCGGATGCCGTCCAGGCCGGCCAGCAGCTGGGCCGAGAACGCCAGGTACGGGTTGGCGGCCGGGTCGGGGCAGCGGAACTCGATCCGCTTCGCCTTCGGGTTCGAGCCGGTGATCGGGATCCGGATGCAGGCCGAGCGGTTGCGCTGCGAGTAGACCAGGTTGACCGGCGCCTCGAAGCCGGGCACCAGACGGTGGTACGAGTTCACGGTCGGATTGGTGAAGGCCAGCAGCGAGGGGGCGTGCTTGAGCAGGCCGCCGATGTACCAGCGGGCCGTGTCCGACAGACCGCCGTACCCGGACTCGTCGTAGAACAGCGGCTCCCCGTCGCTCCACAGTGACTGGTGGCAGTGCATGCCGTTGCCGTTGTCGCCGAAGATCGGCTTCGGCATGAAGGTGGCGGTCTTGCCCGCGGCCCAGGCCGTGTTCTTGACGATGTACTTGTACTTCATGAGGTTGTCGGCGGTGGTGAGCAGGGTGTCGAAGCGGAAGTTGATCTCCGCCTGGCCCGCGGTGCCCACCTCGTGGTGGCCGCGCTCGACGAGCAGGCCGCTGGCCTCGAGGTTCTTGATGATGTCGGAACGTAGGTCGGCGAAGTGGTCGGTCGGCGAGACCGGGAAGTATCCGCCCTTGTAGCGGACCTTGTAGCCGCGGTTGCCGCCCTCCTCGATCCGGCCGGTGTTCCAGGCGCCGGCGATCGAGTCGATGTGGTAGTAGCCCTCGTTCGCCTTGGTCTCGAACCGGACGTCGTCGAAGACGTAGAACTCTGCCTCGGGCGCGTAGTACGCGGTGTCGCCGATCCCGGTCGACCGCAGGTAGTTCTCCGCCTTGCGGGCGATGTTGCGCGGGTCGCGGCTGTATGGCTCGCCGGTCAGCGGGTCGTGCACGAAGAAGTTGATAGCGAGCGTCTTGGCGCTACGGAAGGAGTCCACGAACGCAGTCGTCGGGTCGGGCAGCAGCGCCATGTCGGACTCGTGGATCTGCTGGAAGCCGCGAACCGACGAGCCGTCGAACATCAGCCCGTCCTCGAAGATCTCCGGACCGAACGACGACACCGGAACGGTGAAGTGCTGCATGATGCCCGGCAGATCGCAGAACCGTACGTCGATGAACTCGACGCCCTCGTCCTTGACGTAGCCGAGCAGCTCCTCAGCGCTGGAAAACATTCGCACTCCTATGGGTGGCCCTGGGGTGTCAGAGATTGCCTCGACCGTAGGCGGAGCCGATTACTCCGTCATGACCCTCATGTTTCGCACACGTTACGCCCGCCGTCGCCCGCCCGACATCTCGGCCGTACGACGACCGGCGGCGGCGAGGTCTGTAACCTTCCGGCATGCCCGCCGAGCCCGCGACCGACGACTTCCGCTATCCCGGCAACCGGCTCGGCCTGCCCGAGGAGGGGTCCGGCTCGGTGTCCGGCTGGGGCCGCAGGCTCGCCGCACTCGTGGTGGACTGGCTGATCGCCAGCCTGATCGCGTCGGCTGTGGTGCAGCGCCCGCTGTGGTCGGGCGGGAACGACCTCGGTGTCAGTCAGCTGGTGGTCTTCTGCCTGATGAGCGCCGTGCTGGTCGGACTGCTCGGCTTCACGATCGGGCACCGGCTGTTCGGACTGCGGGTGATGCGGCCCGACCAGCGCCCGGTCGGGTTGCTCCGCGGCCTGGTCCGCTCGGCGCTGATCTGCCTGGTGATCCCGGCCGTGATCTACGACCGCGACCGGCGCGGCCTGCACGACAAGGCCGCCGACACAGTCGTCGTACTTCGTTAGGGACGGGTCAGGCGCAGCTGGACGTCGTCCAGATAGCCGGAGCGGAAGCCGGCCTCGGAGTAGGCGAGGTACAGCTCCCACATCCGGCGGAAGGTCGGGTCGAAGCCGAGTGAGCTGACCTCGGGCCAGCGCTCGTTGAACCGGTCCCGCCATAGCCGCAGCGTCGGACCGTAGTGCTGGCCGAGCCGGCGCAGCACCTCGACCTCCAGGCCCGTGTGCTGCCGGGTGACCTGCTCGATCGCCTCGACAGACGGCAGCAGGCCGCCGGGGAAGATGTACTTCTGCACCCAGGTGTAGGTCCGCCGGGTGGCGAGCATCCGCTCGTGCGGCATCACGATCGCCTGCAGCACCGCGACCCCACCCGGGGCGAGCCGACGCTCGATGGTGCCGAAGTACGCCGGCCAGTACTTCTCGCCGACGGCTTCGATCATCTCCACGCTGACCACGGCGTCGAACTCGCCGATCTGGTCCCGGTAGTCCCGCAGCGCCACCTTCACCCGGTCCCGGACCCCGGCCGCCTCGATCCGGGCCTGCGCCTGCAGCGCCTGCTGGGCGCCGATCGTGATCGCGGTGACCCAGGCGCCGCGCTGCGCGGCACGCACCGCCAGGCTGCCCCAGCCGCACCCGATCTCCAGCACCCGAGAGCCGGACCGCACGCCGGCGGCGTCCAGCACCGCGTCGAGCTTGCGCAGCTGGGCAGGTTGCAGGTCCTCGTACGACAGGCCGTCGACGTTCAGCTGCTCCGGCGCGAACTGCGCACAGGAGTAGGTCATCGTCGGGTCGAGGAACTCGGCGAACATCGAGTTGTTCAGGTCGTAGTGCCGGCTGGCGTTCTGCCGGGCCTGGTTGCGGTCGTTGTCCTGGTCCGCGGGGTGCGCGCGGGTCGCCAGGCCGCGCAGCGCCTGGGCCCACTGCGGGATCAGCCCGGAGTCCTTCTCCGGACTGAAGCGCTCCGCGAACGGGAGCAACAGGTCGGCCAGGTCGGTGCCCGGTGCCGGGTCCCAGTCACCGGCCAGGAAGGACTCGCCGAAACCGGTGCCGGCGTCGCGGCCGAGCCGGTCGAGAAACGGGCCGGGGCGATGCACCTCCAGCACCGGGCCGCCCTGGCCGTACCTGGTGCCGTCCAGGGCTATCGTCGCGGGCAGGTCCCGCGCCACGTACTTGATCGCCGCCTGGGCCGCCGCGCGTCGTACCGGATGGGGCTTCGGTGGACGCAGCGACGGCCACCTGTCCAGTGCCGGTTCGTGCGCAAGCTGTCGGAGCTCGCTCATCTGCCCTTCATGGCCTGCCGTGCGCCCTTCATCGAGGTCGGGATGGGACCCTTCGGCAGCGGGACCTGCGGGCGGACAGCGTCGAGTGCCTTCAGCCGGGCCAGCAGGTCGGTGATCTCCGACGGCTGCAGGACCGAGGGAAGCTTCATCACGTGCTTGGTGAGCTTGCGGATACTGATCTCGCCCTCGCCATCTCCGGCGATGATCTCGGTGACCGGGGCGCCGCCGGCGACCCGGGCGTGCTTCTTGCGCTCCGCGGCGAGCAGGTTCTTCACCCGGCTCGGCTGGCCCTCACCGACCAGTACGATCCCGGGCCGGCCGACCACGCGGTGCACGATGTCCGCGTTCTTGGTGACAGCCACCGCCGGGGTGACGTACCAGCCGCGCCGCAGCGTCTGGAGGGCCGACGCGGCGGCGCCGGTCTGGCCCTCGATCTGGCTGTACGCCGCCTTCTCGACCCGGCGGCCGAATACGAACGTGGTGGCCAGCAGCGCGATCGGGAACCCGATCGTGGCCCAGATCCACCACGGCCCGAGGAACACGGCGAGCAGCGCGAACACCGCGGCGACGCCGAGGAAGATCCCGGCCAGCACGAGCCCGATCTTCGGGTCCTGCTTGCGCGTCATCTTGTACGCCGACCGGATCTGCTTCAGCCGGCCCTGCTTCTTCTCGCCGCCGTCGTCCTTCTTCGCCATCGGTGCTGGTGCCTTCGTTCTTGTCGGATCTGTGCCCGAGCGGTTTCAGAGAGTGTTCTACAGGATCTAGTGGTAAGTCGTCGCGTGGCGCGCCATGTCTTGTCGCCGCTCCATCGCCTGGCGGTACAGCCTGCCTGCCCGGTACGACGAGCGCACCAGCGGCCCCGACATCACCCCGGCGAAGCCGATCTGCTGGGCCTCGTCGTCGAGCTCGACGAACTCCTCCGGCCGCACCCAGCGCTCCACCGGGTGATGCCGGACCGACGGGCGCAGGTACTGCGTGATGGTGACGATCTCGCAGCCGGCGTCGTACAGGTCGCGCAGCGCGTCGGTCGCCTCCTCGCGGGTCTCACCCATGCCGAGGATCAGGTTCGACTTGGTCACCAGGCCGTCCGCCCGGGCCTGCCGGATCACCTCCAGCGAGCGGTCGTAGCGGAACCCGGGCCGGATCCGGCGGAAGATCCGCGGCACCGTCTCGATGTTGTGCGCGAACACCTCGGGCCGGGACGAGAACACCTCGGCCAGCTGGTCCGGCTCGGCGTTGAAGTCCGGCGCCAGCATCTCCACCCCGGCGTTCGGGTTCAGTGCGTGGATCTGCCGGATGGTCTCGGCGTACAGCCAGGCGCCGCCGTCGTCCAGGTCGTCGCGGGCGACGCCGGTGACGGTCGCGTACCGCAGGCCCATGGTGCGGACCGACTCGGCCACCCGGCGCGGCTCGTCGCGGTCCAGCGCCTTCGGCTTCCCGGTGTCGATCTGGCAGAAGTCACAGCGCCGGGTGCACTGGTCGCCGCCGATCAGGAAGGTCGCCTCGCGGTCTTCCCAGCATTCGAAGATGTTCGGACAGCCCGCCTCCTGGCAGACCGTGTGCAGCTGTTCGGACTTCACCAGGCGTTGCAGCTTGGTGTACTCCGGACCCATCTTCGCGCGGGTCTTGATCCACTCGGGTTTGCGCTCGATCGGGGTCTCCGCGTTGCGCACCTCGAGGCGTAGTAGCTTCCGTCCTTCTGGGGCGATGGTCACGGGCCCCAGACTACGCGGCGAACCGGACAGGGCAGAAAGGCCCGCAGCCGAGCCAGTGGGTACGACGCGGATCCGTCTGGCGGGGGACGCTGGTTGACAGCGGGCCGCCGTAGGCTGGTACGCCGTGTCGAACCCCACGTCTGCAGCGCGGAGCACCGAGTGGCGCCGCCCGCGGCCACCGGCCGCGGCGCAGTGGCGCGACCTCGCGATCGCGATCGCGCTGGCGATCGGCGGGGTGTTCGGGACCGAGCTCGGCCGAGCCCTCGGGCAGGTGCCGGACCTCGGCGCCGGTGGCGTGGAGGTGTACCTGTGGTCGGCGGTGATCGCGCTGCCGCTGGCTCTGCGCCGCCGGTACCCGATCGCGGTGATGGTCACGGTCGCGCTGATCTTCTTCATCGCGGGCGAGCGGCACGAGATCGCGGTGATGTCGAACCTGGTGGTGCAGGCGGATCTGTTCGTCGCGATCTACTCGGCGCACGCCTGGGCCCGGGACCGGCAGCGGCTGATGGTCGCCACCGTGGTGGTCGTGGTCGGGATGTTCAGCTGGCTGGTGTACGGGTTCGTGAAGGCGCTCCAGCTGGACGTGATCGAGGGCAGCGAGGACGCCCTGCTGTCGCCGTACGTCTCCTATGTGCTGCTGCAGGTCGCGATCAACGTGGCGTACTTCTTCGGCGCGTTCTTCTGGGGCCGGACCACGTGGCGCAACGCGCGGCAACGCGACATGCTCGAGCGACAGGCCACCGAGCTGGCCCGGCAGCACGAGGAGAACGCGCGGCGGGCGGTGGTGGACGAGCGGCTGCGCATCTCCCGCGAGCTGCACGACGTGGTCGCGCACCACATCAGCAGCATCGGCGTCCAGGCCGGCGGCGCCCGGCGAGTGCTGGAGAAGGACCCGGAGGCGAGCAAGGCCGCGCTCAGCACGATCGAGAACTCCAGCCGCCGCGCGGTCGCGGAGATGCGCCAGCTGCTCGGCACGCTGCGCCTCGTCGACAACACCCTGAACAACACCGTGGACAACAACCTGGACAACACCGGGGACGGCCCAGCCGACGAGGCCGGTACGCCGACGAGCCGGTCGCCGCAGGCCGGTGTCGGCCGGCTGCCGGAGCTGGTCCGCGAGCTGACCGCGGAGAGCGCGCACACGCTGAACCTGACCTACCGCGAGATCGGCCGGCCGCGGGAGCTCCCGGAGACCGTGTCGGTGTCGCTGTACCGGGTCGCGCAGGAGGCGCTCACCAACATCCGCCGGCACTCGACCGCGCGGACCGGTCAGGTGACGCTGCGCTATCTTGCCCCAGGCAACGGTTCGGGCAACGGTTCGGGTCCCGACGAGGGCGCGGAGTGTGCCGCGGTCGAGGTCGAGGTGATCGACGACGGCCGGCCGAACAACGCGCCGAGCGGCAGCGGCCTGGGCCATGTCGGGATCCGGGAGCGGGTCGCGCTGCACGGCGGCGAGACCGAGATCGGTCCGCGGCCGGTCGGTGGCTACCGGGTCCGTGCGAGGTTCCCGCTGGAGGAGACGCCGTGACGATGCGGGTTCTGCTGGTCGACGACCAGGACCTGGTCCGGGCGGGGTTCCGGATGATCCTGTCCGTCGAACCCGACATCGAGGTGGTCGGCGAGGCGTCCGACGGTGACGAGGCGGTCAAGCTGGCCAACGAGACGCGGCCGGACGTGGTGCTGATGGATGTACAGATGCCGGGTACCGACGGCATCGCCGCGACCCAGCAGATCGTCGCCGCGGACGCCGGCAAGGTCGTCATCCTCACCACGTTCGACCGGGACGACTACCTGTTCGAGTCGCTCGGCGCCGGGGCCAGCGGGTTCCTGCTGAAGAACACCGCCCCGGAGGATCTGGTCGAGGCGATCCGGATCGTGCACTCCGGCCACGCGCTGCTCGCCCCCGAGGTGACCCGGCGGGTGATCCGGCGCTTCGCCGGCGCGGGGGAGCGGGTGTACCGGCCCGACCTGCTGGCGCAGCTGACCGAGCGCGAACGCGAGGTGCTCGGCCTGATCGCCCGCGGCCTGACCAACACCGAGATCGCCGGCCAGCTGTACGTCGGCGAGGCCACCGTGAAGACGCACGTGTCCCGGGTGCTGCTCAAGCTCGGCGTCCGCGACCGGGTCCAGGCCGTCGTGTTCGCGTACGAGTGCGGCCTCGTCGTCCCCGGTGACGACCCCGCCGCTGACTGACCGGTTCAGCCGCGGCCCAGTCCAGCCTGGCGGCGCGGATGTGTGTGCGCGAATCGCCAGGCTTCCGGCCGGATCCCTGGCGATCCGCGCACGCACGTGGGGGACCTGGCGATCCGCGCACGCACGTCGGGGACCTGGCGATTCGCGCACACATATCCACGCTCGCGCGGCGGGGAGATCCGCCGTACGGATGAGGTGGCGGTTCACTCCTGGGACCGACGTGGCGGACGGGCCCGGATCCCTAGTGTGGTGGCGTGCGCCAGCCCCGGCGTACCGGCGGGCCTATCGCCCGCAGCACGAGCGAACGGTGGAGACCGATCCCATGTTGACCGTGTCCGGGTTGACCCGGCGGTTCGGCGAGACCCTCGCCCTCGACGATGTCAGGTTCGAGGTCGCGCCCGGCCGGCTGACCGGCTTCGTCGGCGCGAACGGCGCCGGCAAGACCACGACGATGCGCATCATCCTCGGCGTCCTCGCGCCGCACGCCGGCGAGGTCCGGTGGAACGGCACGCCGCTGACCCGCGCGACCAGGCGTTCGTTCGGGTACATGCCGGAAGAGCGCGGCCTCTACCCGAAGATGAAGATCCGCGACCAGCTGGTGTTCTTCGGCAAGCTGCACGGTCTCGACCCGGATGCAGCCGCCGAGCGGGTGGACAAGCTGCTGGACCGGCTCGGCCTGGCCGAGCGCGCCGGCGACATGCTCGAGACGCTGTCGCTCGGCAACCAGCAGCGGGTGCAGATCGCCGCCGCGCTGGTGCACGAGCCGGTCGCGCTGGTGCTGGACGAACCATTCAGCGGGCTGGATCCGTTCGCGGTCGACGCGATGGCCGACCTGCTCCGCGAGGAGGTCGGGTCGCACGTGCCGGTGCTGTTCTCCAGTCACCAGCTGGAGCTGGTCGAGCGGCTGTGCGACGACCTGGTCGTGCTGTCGCACGGAAAGGTGGTCGCCGCGGGGGCGGTGGACGAGCTGCGCGGTAACGGCCGCCGTACGACCGTCTACCGGGTGGTGCTGGACAGCGACGCGGGCTGGCTGCGGGACGTACCGGGTCTGACCGTGAAGGACGTCGACGGTTGCTCCGCGCAGGTCGACGTCGGCGAGCCCGGGCGGGAGCAGGAGCTGCTGCGGGCCGCGCTGGTGCGTGGCCCGGTCCGTGAGATGACACCGGTGCGGCCCGCGCTCAGCGATGTCTTCCGGGAGGCGACCAGCCGATGAGCGACACGCAGACGGAGCCCACACCAGCCGTGACACCAGCCGTGACACCAGCCGTGACACCAGCCGTGACACCAGCATGGTGGCTCGTGGCCGAACGCGAGATCACCACGAAGGTGCGGGACAAGACGTTCATCGGGTCGACGGTATTCCTGCTGCTCATCGTGCTCGCCTCGATCGTGATCCCGGCGCTGATCTCCGGCTCCGACGGCCCGGACAAGGTCGCTGTGGTCGACCCGCTCGGTACGGCGGTGGTGAAGCGCGCGGACCAGGTGGCCGGTGGTGGCGCGTACGAGGCCCGCCAGCTCGCCGGGGTACCGGAGGCGGAGCGGCTGGTGTCCGACGGTGACGTCGACGCGGCGCTGGTGCCCGGCGACGGCGGGTACACCGTGGTCGGCGGCTCCGAGGTGGACTCCGACTTGCTGGCGAGCCTGCGCGAAGCACTGCTCGCGCAGCAGACCGAGCGGAACGCGGCCGGTGCCGGGCTGACCCCGGACGAGCTGCGCGCCGGAAGCGGGCTGACCGAGCGGCTGCTCGACCCTGGTCCGATCCCGCCACTGGTGGCCGAGCTCGCGAGCATCGGGCTGGCGATCGTGTTCTACATGACCGCGCTCGGGTTCGGGATGATGATCGCGCAGAGCGTGGTGCAGGAGAAGGAGAGCCGCGTGGTCGAGATCCTTGCCGCGGCGGTCCCGATCAGGGCGCTGCTGTGGGGCAAGGTGCTGGGCAACTCGATCATGGCACTCGCGCAGATCACCGTGATCGCGATCGCGGCCATCATCGGCCTGACCGCGATCGACCGCGACGATCTGCTCAGCGTGATCGCGCCGGTCAGCGGCTGGTTCGTGGTGTACTTCGTGCTCGGGTTCGTCGCGCTGGCCAGCCTGTGGGCGGTCGCCGGCTCGATCGCCACCCGGCAGGAGGACCTGCAGTCCACCACTCTGCCCGGGCAGATGATCCTGCTGTTGCCGTTCTTCTTCTCGGTCTTCGCCGGTGACAGCGCGAAGACGGTAGCGTCCTTCGTGCCGATCGCCTCGTCGATGGCGATGCCGGGCCGGATGCTGACCGAGGACGTGCCGCTGTGGCAGCCGTTGGTCTCGATCGCGATCCTGATCGCGGCGACCGTCGGGCTCGTCGCCGGCGGCGCCCGGCTGTACGAGCGGACCCTGCTGCAGACCGGCCGGCGGATGGGTTACCGCGAGGCGATAGCGCAGAAGGCAGAGTAGTTCATCGGTGATGGCGGCGCGGCGTTACGGTGCAGCAGCACTCTGTAATGGAACCGCAATGCTCTGGCCGTGCTTGCCGTGGGATGGGTCGACTACGGTTTCGGCGCATGAACGTCGAGCTGCGCCACCTGCGGGTGGTGGTCCTGGTGGCGGAGTCCGGCAGTGTCGGGCGCGCCGCGCGGTCCCTGAAAGTGAGCCAGCCGAGCCTTACCGCCCAGCTGAAACGCATCGAGGCGGCGTTCGGCGGGCAGTTGTTCGAGCGCTCGCACACCGGCGTCACTCCGACGCCGCTGGGCCGGTACGCGGTCGAGCGGGCGCGAGCCATCCTGGTCGACGTCGACCACCTCGCGGCAACCGTGAGCGCGATGACCGCTGTCGAGCCGAGCAGCGTCCGGCTCGGCGG
>Ga0075431_100002551_pt1 | contig 17582 bp, 14 predicted proteins | sample RhiMetdeltSRZDD5_FD_75297 | JGI IMG/M metagenome (GOLD analysis project Ga0075431, IMG submission 75297) | Populus rhizosphere microbial communities from Tennessee, USA - Rhizosphere MetaG P. deltoides SRZDD5 | ecosystem: Host-associated > Plants > Roots > Rhizosphere > Soil | place: USA... | reverse complement strand
GCCTACAGCGTCCACGGCGCTCCGGAAGCGCAGCCTGTCGTGGACGGGATGAATCATCAAGTGGCGAGCCTGACGTCTGGCGTCTTCGTCTACAACCAAATCAACATTCAGGAAGTGGTAGTGGAGACGAGCGGCGTGGGCGCCGACCGAGACACGGGCGGCATGCAGCTGAACATGATCGCGAAAGATGGAGGCAACACGTTCGCGGGGATTGCGACGTTCGCCTACGTCGGGCCGAGCCTGGAAATGAGCAACATCAACGACGAGCTGCTTGCGCGCAACCTCGATCCCGATCGGGTCGGGTCGATCAAGAAGTTCAGGGACTCGGCGGTCGCGCTGGGCGGGCCGATCAGGCGCAACCGTCTCTGGTTCTTTGCCGCGTTTCGCGAGGGCGTCACGCAGCAATATGCGGAAAACGTCTACTACAACAAACTAAGGCAGCCCGCCTCGCTTCTCTACGAGCCCGATTTGAGCCGACCGGCGCACACGGACGATTACAGCAGGGATCTCAGCGTCCGGTTCACGTGGCAGGCATCGTCGAAGCACCGGATCGTGCTTGCGAATTCCATTCAACCGAACTGTACGTGCGTGTTCAATCTGCTCAATCCCGGGACGCGACGCACACCCGAAGCATCCGGGCCGCATCACTACAATCCGCACTACCTGCCGAGCGCGTCCTGGACGTATCCGGCTACCACGCGCGTTCTGTTGGAAGGCGGCGTGACGGCGTACATCATCAATCAGCTCGACAAGCGCGAGCCTGGTGTGAGCCAGAACGACATTCAGATCACCGATCAGGGGCTCAATCTGATGTACGGCAACATTCCTACGCGTACTCTCCCTCGGCGGCAGTACCAGGCGAGGCTTGCGGTGTCTCACGTGACCGGCTCGCATACGTTCAAGACCGGCGCCACGGTGAGGCAGGTGAGGATTGGCGACATCGACAGACTCGGTCACGATCTCTGGATGCACAACGGATCCATCACTTACAGGTTCCGCGACGGCATTCCGAACCAGCTCACGCTCACCGATGCGCCGTGGAATTTCGAGGAGTCGGTCCGTGATGTTGCGGCGTACGCGCAGGACCAATGGACCGTGCGGCGTCTGACGTTGAATGTTGGCCTTCGGTATACCGATGCAAAGGCCTGGACACCTGAACAAGTGCTGGGCGCGGGCTTCTTCGTTCCTGAGCGGCGCTTTGCGCCGGTTGACAACGTTCCGCACTACCGGAATCTCAGTCCACGCGTGGGGTTCGCGTACGACCTGTTCGGCACGGGCAGGACGGCGGTCAAGGCGTCGCTTGGCCATTATCCGGATCGGGTCATTCAGGCATCGGCGAATCCTGCGGTGAACCTCACGCGCAGTACCAGCCGAAACTGGACCGACACCAATACGAACTACAGACCGGACTGCGACCTGCTGAATCCCTCGGCCAACGGCGAGTGCGGGGTGTGGTCGAACCTCAACTTCGGAAAGGCGAATGTCGAGACACGCTACGCGAACGACGCACAGAGCGGTTTCAACAAACAGTTCGACAGCTGGCAAGGCTCGGTGTCGGTGCAGCATGAGCTGAAACCGGGAGTCGCCCTGAACGTGGGCTACTTCCGGACGTGGTACGGTGGATTTCTGGCGACCGACAATCAGCTCGTAGCGCCGGCAGACTTCGATCCGTTCTGCATCACCGTGCCCAACGATCGGCGATTGCCAAACAGCTCTCAGCAGTTGTGCGGGTTGTTCGATGTCAGCCCATCGGCTTTCGGGCTGGTGGACAACCTGGTGACGCAGGCATCGCGCTATGGCAAGCAGACTCAGGTCTTCAACGGCGTCGACATGACCGTGAGTGCGAGGTTCGCGGGCAGCGGGCAGTTATCGGGTGGGTTGAGCGTCGGCCGCACCGTGACTGACAACTGCTACCAGAATGAGGACCCTTCTCTCCTCGGGCAAAACGCCGTGGCAACCTACCCGCGGACTGACGCCTTTTGCCATCTGGCACCACCCTGGTCGGCTGGCACTCAAGTGAAGCTGATGGCGGTTTATCCGCTGCCCTGGAATATTCAGACCAGCGCCGTCTATCAGAACAGTCCCGGAATCCCGATTACTGCGCAATATGTGGTGAGCAACGCCTCGATTGTGCCGTCGCTCGGCCGGAATCTCGCCTCGTGCCGCGGAGCTGCGACGTGTAACGCCAACGTCACCGTCGACTTGATTCCCCCGACGGTGCTGTTCGAGCCGCGGCTCCAGCAGCTGGATCTTCGGTTTTCACGGATCATCCCGCTCGGCGGCACCCGCAGATTGCGTGCTGACTTCGATGTGTACAACGTGTTCAACGTCAGCAACGTGCTGAGCATGAACACCACCTACGGCTCTGTGTGGCAGGACGTCCGGCAGATCCTGGGTGGGCGACTGGTAAGGCTCGGCGGCCAGATCAATTTCTGATCGCCGAGCGCTACGTAAGTCAGCCGAGCGCGTACGTAAGTCAAAGGTCAAAAGTTAGCGAATTTTCTGATCGCTGCTGGGCGCACCCGTCTTACTGGCCGGGAGCTGCCTGTGGGGCGGCTCCCGCGCCGCCGCCCCCACCGCCTTGACCCGTCCGGCGGGGTTGCGCCGGGAAGTCCTTCGACCACTCGCCGTAGAGGTTTGAGTAGACCGACTGATACCGAACACCGCGTCCCTGCTCATCGACGTAGCCCATCGACTGCTGGAACAAGCCGGGGGGCGGATAGTTCCCCGGCACGGTGCCCTCGACGATGTACAGCCGGTTCTTGTGCATGGCGATGTGCGCGAAAGTCCTCGACTGGTCGGAGTTGTTGATCAACTGCAGCTCGATGCCTTCGACCAGGTCCTGCCACGCCCAGGCGAGATGCGTGACCTTGGCGTCGCGCTTGATGAAGTTGTACATCGCATGCAGCAGTGCGCCACCGAGCTCTTCCTTCCAGTAGCCCCGGCCTGCGTTGACGAGGCCGCACGAGCGTTCGTCTCCGAAGCTCGTGGGGCACGTTTTCTTTGCCCGCTCGTCGGCGATCTTTTGAATGTCGCGGTAGTCGGCGACGGTAATCGAATAGCGGTCGGGACCGCGGACGACCGAGTAGACGCGCGCGGGCAAATCCGCGCCGTACTCCGACTTGAAGGTCGTGGTAGTGACGGTCGGCTGACCCGGGAAGTCCACCCGGAAGCCGTCCTCTTTACTGATGTACTCGGTCCAGTCCTGGGCGAACGCGGATGAAGACAGAAGGACGAGCGACGCAAGAATCAAGGCTTTAAGAGGCATGTTCAATACTCCCGGCGGCGGTATGTTGCCAGAACCTGGCGTGTGCGCCAAGCCATCTGAGGTCGTTCGCGTGCCTTTTCTGAGTACACCGTGGACATTCTTACACTGGCGCCGGCCTGTAACTTTCAGATTCGATTGAATTTGTTCCGAAAATCACGCCCCGCGTGATTTCGTGGGTGTGGCACAGCCGTTGCCCTGTCACAATAAACGTGGTGACTCTTCCCAGCCACGAACGGCTGCTTACGATTATCCGGGCGCGACCGCGGCTGTTTGTCGGAGCCATCGTTGCGCTATCCGTTGGCATCTGGGTCCTGATCGGTGGAGTTGCCGCGTTTGGATTCAGTGCGATCCGGGGGCTTCCGAGCTCGGAAGCCGTTCGCACGGTCGGGATCATGCCCCGCGCCACGACCCTCGTGGACATCAAGGGGCGCCACGCTTTCACGATTTTTCAAGAGCAGCGGCTGCACGTGCCGTTGGCCAAAATTTCACCGCACCTGATACGGGCGATCGTTGCGGCCGAAGACCAGCGGTTCTATCGGCACGGCGGTTTCGATGTCATCCGGGTGGTGGGCGCCGGTTTGAACAACCTGCTCGCAGGGCGAGCCGAGCAGGGGGGCAGCACGATTACGCAGCAGCTTGCCCGGCTGGCGTTCCTTACGACAGACAAAACCTATCGCCGCAAGCTCCAGGAAGTTGTTGTCGCGATCCGGCTGGAGCGCGCCTTCACCAAGGACGAGATTCTCGAGCTTTATCTGAACAAGGCGTATTTCGGTGATGGGCTCTACGGCGTCGAGGCCGCATCGCTCGGCTATATCGGCAAGCACGCGGAGGAGCTGGACGTCGCCGAAGCGGCATTGATTGCCGGTCTCGTCAAATCGCCGTCGGCCTACGCGCCGACCGCCAGCCCGCAACGGGCGCTGGCTCGTCGCAATCTGGTGCTTCGGGTGATGCACGATGCCGGCGCGATCGACTCGGACCAGTTCCAGGCGGCGCGCCGAGAGGACATCGTGCTCAACGACGCGCTGCGCAGTGAAGAAGCCTACGGCCAGTACTTCAAGGAGGAAGTCCGCAAGCAGCTCGTCGACCTGTTTGGTTGGGAGCGCGTGTCCACCGAAGGTCTCAAAGTAGAGACGACCCTCGATCTCGACATGCAGAAGGCGGCCGAAGCCGAAGTCGCCGAGGCCGTTGCTGCAGTTGAAAAACGCCAGGGAGCGCGCGCAAAGCAGCTATCGGCGGGCGGCCCGCTGCAGGCGGCGCTCGTCTCCCTCGACCCGCACACGGGAGAAGTGCGGGCACTTGTCGGAGGCCGTGAGTTCGACAAGAGCCGCTTCAATCGGGTTACGCAGGCACGACGGCAGCCGGGGTCGGCCTTCAAGCCGTTCCTGTACGCCACGGCGTTGGAACACGGTTTCACGCCGGCCACGGTTCTTCGCGACTTGAGCGACCCGGTGCTGACGCCCGCGGGTGCATGGGTACCGCAGGACGGCCACGTTGACGAGGACGCGTTGACGATGCGCGAGGCGCTGCGCGTGTCGAGCAACCGTGCGGCCGTGCGGATGATCGAGGACGTCGGCATTCCGGCGACCGCGGAGTACGCCGAGCGGTTCGGCATGCCGGGCATGCCGCAGGTGCCGTCGCTGGCGCTCGGATCCGGCGAGGTGACGATGCTCGCCCTGGTTTCGGCGTATGGCGCGTTCGCGAATGAGGGAACACTCGTCGAGCCGACCTTGATACGGCGCGTGACGACGAGCGCTGGCGAAGTGCTGTACGAATCGTTACCCGACTCACATCCCGTGGTCCGCCCGATCACCGCATTCCTGATTACCTCGATGCTTCAGGACGTTGTCAACGCCGGCACCGGATCGGCGGTCAGACAACTCGGGTTCCGTCTCCCTGCCGCAGGCAAGACCGGCACGACGAACGAATATCGGGACGCGTGGTTCGTCGGATATACACCCCAATTGGTGACTGGCGTGTGGCTCGGATACGACCAACCTCGCACCATCGTGGCCGGAGGATACGCCGCGCAGCTCGCCGTGCCGCTGTGGACGCGATTCATGCTGACCGCGACGCGTGACGAAAAGCCCGAAAGGTTCCCGACCCCGGAGTCGGTGACCGCCGTCAGCATCTGCCCGTTGAGCGGGAAGCAAGCGACCGGCGCCTGCTACGGTGATCACAGCATCTCGGTCCGCACCGAGTATTTCGAACCCGGTACCGAGCCGATCGACTACTGCGACTACCATCTGCTGCGTCGTGCGCCGCCGATGGCGCTCGCGTCGGCCACCATGACCCCGGCGCCAACTCCGGCGCCGGCGGCTGCGGCGCCCATTCCGGCGCCCGAAACGGTGGCGCAGCCGAGCGCTCCGACGCCGACGCCGCCGGCGGCCGAGCCGAAGAAGAAACGCGGATTCTGGGGCCGCGTCTTCGGCATCGGCCGCTGAGCGTCACGGCACTCCGGTGCACTTTATCTGGGCCAAATCCCAACCTCCAACTCCCAACTTCCAAGAAAGCCCCGAAAGTGTCTGAGGCATCTTGGGCGTTGGAAGTTGGGCGTTGGGAATTGAAATCGATCCGCGTTGACACGCGTCCCGACGGAGTGGGACACTCCGCCAAGAGGGAGTGCTATGAAACGGACGTGCGTTTTTATTGCGGGCGTCGTGCTGGCGCTGGCATCGAGCTCACAGCCGCTGGTGGGCCATCATGGTGGGGCGGCCTACGATCAGACGAAGTCGGTCACCTTCGAAGGAACGGTCACCGAGATGCAGTTCGCGAATCCGCACGTGCTGGTGTACTGGGACGTGAAGGACGGCGAGGCGGCGGGTCAGAAATGGTCAGGATGGCTGACCGCGCCCAACAAGCTGTCCCGGGCAGGATGGAACCGCAAGACCCTGAACCCAGGAGACAAGATCGTCGTCACGGGAACCCCACACAAGGACGGCAGCCACGTGCTGCAGATTCGTAAGCTCGTCGGACCCGACGGCAATGCGTTGCCGCTGTCCGAGAACTAAACAACGTCTCGTAGGGCAAAGGTCAAAAGTCAAAAGGCAAACACTCGATATGCGTGCATTCACAACTCTGACTATCGCGGTCGTCGCCTCGTCGGCGCTCGCCGCCCAGCAGGCGCAACCGGCCGGCAGGGGACAGGGCGCCGCGCCAGCGGTAGCTTCGGCGCCTGCGCCGACGCGCGATATCACCGGCGTCTGGATGATGCGCAATCCCCCCGGTTCCAATCGAGCCTGGACCAATTTCACCTTCACTGATCCCAAGCTGGATCCGCCGGTGTTGACGGCATGGGGTCAGGCGCGGTTCAAGGAGGCCAAAGACTCGAACGGCGGCAACTACCGCCTCGACGAGACGAACGATCCCGTTCTCACGAAGTGCTATCCGCCGGGAGTGCCGCGCGTGTACTTCCACCCCTACCCGTTCGAGGTGGTCCACACGCCGAAGGTCACGCTGCTCATATATGAGTACGACCACACGATGCGGCGCGTGTTTACGGACGGCCGCAAGCTGGTGCCCGACGAGCTCGACCCGCTCTGGATGGGCCACTCGGTCGGCCGATGGGATGGCAATGATTTCGTCGTCGAAACCGTCGGCTTCAACGAAAAGACATGGCTCGACCGTCTTGGTCACGCACACAGCGAGCAGCTGAAGGTAACCGAGCGGTTTCGCCGCGTCGATCGCGATCACCTCGAGCTGGACATCACCATGGAAGACCCGATGGCGCTGGCCAAGCCGTGGAAGACGACGTTCTACTACGAGCTTCGACCCCAGTGGGAGCTCGGCGAGATTTCCTGCTCCGGCGACTATCTGGACTGGTCGGCCGTCGAGGCGCGTCAGCCGAAGTAAGGCACAAAGCGCAAGTCACAAATCACACGTCACAAGTTACAAATCGAGGGCTTTGGGCTCTTGGGCGTTGGGCCTTCGGTTTTGTGACGTGTGACGTCGAACTTGTGACTTGTACAGCTACGTTCTCAATCGCGGCAACAGTCCTAACGCATTGTCGCGCTCGATGGCGCGGAGCTCCGCATCTGTAAACCCGCCGTTGTCCCGCAGTCCTTTCGCGACTGCTGCTGCGGAGCCGCCGCCGAGCGGGTAGTCGGTCCCGAAGACAATGCGATCGATCGGGACGAATTTCTTGAACGAGGGCATCGTGTACGGATTGAAAGCCTGCGCGGTGTCGTAATAGAAGCGCTGCAGCTCCGCCAGTGCGCCTTTCAGCAGCTTCTGATTCACGTTTGCCAGGCGGCTCGTGATGAACGGCACCGTTCCACCGCCATGCGACCAGATGAAGCGGATGTCGGAAAACCGGGCCGACGCACCCGTCTGCAGAATGCTGAGGATCGTGCGCGTCGTGTCGAAGACGAATTCGACGCCTCGGTTCTGCGCGTCCGTCAGCTCCGTCTGGGCGCCGCACGCTGCGCAGTACGGGTGGCAATAGATCACCGCTTTCCGTCGATTGAGCTCCTCGAGCAGCGTGGAATAGTGCGGGTTGCCCAGGTACTTGCCTTCATAGCTCGAGAGCACGCCGATGCCATCCGCTTTCAATGTGTCGAGCGCGTACACCGCTTCGCGCAGCGCACCTTCCACGTCAGGCAGCGGAAGAACCGCGAAGAACCCGAACCGTCCGGGATGATCGCGGACGACGGTGGCCGCGTATTCGTTGCAGTCGCGTGCCAGCGCGCGGGCGGCGTTGTTGTCGCCAAAATGTACGCCGGGATCGCTGATGGAGATGATCGACGTGGCGACGCCGCCTTCCTCCATCTGCTGGAGCATCTTCGCAGGCGTCCAATCGGCGAGTGCAGCCTGGTTGACGCCTCGCGCCGTCGAAAGCTTGTAGAGCGCGGGTGTCGTGAAATGGCTGTGCGTGTCGATGCGGAACATGCGCGAGCCGGCAGCGCCCGTTTGAGCGGCAGGCCGAAGCTGAGGAAGCACCGCTGCCGTGCCGAGTGCGGCGCAGCCGGTGAGGAATTGGCGTCTGTTCATGGCACAAGATATCCTCATTGACTTCCGTTGCGCGTGAAAAATAGACTCCGGCCGGGAGGCGCTTATGAAAGGTGTCGTCTTGTTCGCAGCAGGGTTGATGGTTGGCACCGCCGTGCAGATAGGGCTCGCGCAGAATAAGAACGTGGTGATGATGAACCACGTCGGCATCAACGTCCCCAACATCCCTGAAGCGATCACCTACTACACGCAGAAGATGGGGTATCGCGAGGCATTCCGCGCCAACGACGCGCAAGGACGGCCGACGCTCGTGTATCTGCACATCAGCCACAATACGTTCCTCGAGCTCGGTCAGGCCAATGCCGAGCGGCCCGCCGGCTTCACACACTACGGGCTTCACGTCGAGAACATCAAAGCGGCGGTGGAGCTGTTCAAACAGCGTGGGATCACCGTCAGCGACCCGAACAAGAGTGCGTCCACCAATGCGCTCCTCGCGAACATCAATGATCCGTACATGGGTCGCATCGAACTGGCCGAGCTGACGCCAGACTCGCTGCATCGCAAGGCGCTCGACAGCTGGAAGCCATAGCAGGGTGGACCCCTGTAGCGCGCACGCTTTAGCGTGCGCCGCACCCTAAATCGGATCACGGAGTACCGGTGAGCGTGCACAAAACGAAGGCTTGTTGTCTTTTCGGCTTGGTGTTGGCGACCGTTTTCTACCTACTGGTCTCAGTTGAACTGACGGGAGCGCAGCAACCAGCGCCGCGAACAACCGCAGCTCTCTACGAAGGCGCGCTGCTCATTCCGGGCGACGGCAGCGCACCCGTTGCGAATGCCGCCTTCCTTGTCCAGGACGGGGCCATCGTACGCGTGGGCGCGCGTGGCACCGTGACGGTCCCTGCGGGCGCAGTTCGCATCGACCTTTCCGGCAAGACCGTGATGCCCGCGTTGATCAACACGCACGGGCATCCGGGCTTTCAGAAGGGGCTGACCTACGGCCGCGAGAATTACACACGCGACACTTATCTTGACGATCTCAACCGTGCGGCGTACTACGGCGTTCGTGTGGTGATGTCGCAAGGCATCGATCCCGGCGACCTTGCGTACGAGCTTCGGCGCGACCAGGAGACGGGGCGGGCGGACGGCGCTCGCCTGCTGATCGCGGGCCGGGGGATCGGAGCCCCGAATGCCGGTCCGGGCGCGGCCGCATACCAGGGAATCGCTTACGAAGTGACGAGCCCGGAGGAGGGTAGAGCTGCTGTTGGCGAGCTGGCGGCCAAGCGTGTCGACCTCGTCAAGATCTGGGTAGACGATCGCGGCGGACGCGCGCCGCGCATGCCGCCGCCGGTGTACCGCGCGATCATCGATGAAGGGCACCGCCGCGGACTCAAGGTCAACGCGCATGTCTTTTACCACGACGACGCGGTCGGGCTGGTGGAGGCAGGCATCGACGGTCTGGCGCATCTCGTGCGCGATCGCGAAATGGATAGCGACCTCATCGGCGCGATCGTGCGGCGCGGCGTCTATGTGATGCCGAATCTCAGCGGTGCCGAGCGTGGCACTCATTCGACCGTGCCCGCGTGGTTCGAGGAGCCCGGTCTGATGACGCTGTTCCGTGAGTCGACACCGGCGCCGGTCGCCGATCGGATCCGCGCGTCATTCACATCGCGCGATGCGTCCGCTGCAACCGCCGCTCGAGCGAGGTACATGATTCTTCAGCGGAGTCTGGCCGCGCTCAACAAGGCTGGCGCGCGGATCATTCTTGGATGCGACACCGGGCTGGAGGATCATCTCTTCGGCTACGCGGAACAGCGCGAGCTCGCAGAGATGGTGGCGGCCGGCATGTCGCCGGCTCAGGTAATTGTCGCCGCGACCAGCCGTTCGGCCGAATATCTGGGCCTGCGAAACATGGGGACCCTGGCGCCGGGCAAGCGCGCCGACTTCATCGTGCTTCGCGGAAACCCCCTCGAGGACATACGGCACACGCGGAGCATTGACTCCGTGTACTTCGACGGACGTGCCCTCGACCGTTCCGGTTTGCGCAAGCGATTGACGCTGGAATAGTCATCGTGGTTTAGCTATTTCGCGGTCTGTGGCATTCCCGGATATCGCACCCGCGGTGGCGGGGGGTAGGCATTCGAGTACGGGCTGTCATACCGGACGCGGAACCCGTCCTTATCCACGAAGCCGAGCGACTGCTGAAAGAGTCCGGGCGGCGGTGAACCGGCCGCGACGGTCCCCTCCGCGATGTAGAGCCGGTTGTCGTGCATGTGGATCATGACGAACGTCTGGCTGCCGTCGCGGTTCGCGAGCTGCATTCGTCGTCCTTCTATCCGCTCGGTGTTTTGGTACCCGTAATCCGTCACCTTTACGTCGCGTCGGAGGAACGTCCCCGCGGCGTAATCCATCGCGCCACGCAGCTCGCCGACGTAGGGGTTGTTGCAGAGGTTGGGGTACTTGTCGCAGTTGGCGAGCCGTTCCGCATGGATCTTCTGGATGTTCGAATAATCGATGACGGTCACAGAGTAGCGAGTCTGGCCGTCCTGGTAGCTGTGGACGCGCCCGGGGAGCACGGCGCCGTACTCGGTGTTGTACGTGATGTCTCTCACCGTCGGTTTGTCAGGAAAATTGACCGTGAACCCGTCTTCTTTGCTCGTGTACTCGACCCATTCCTGCGCAAACGCAGGCGCCGCAAGACAGAGGACGAAGGCTGCCGGAACGAGCGGGACGTGTCGCATGTTCAACCCTCCAGTCCAGAATGCAGGGATCCTACACCCGAATGGCGTTGATCCATGTCATACGTAATGTCCGGCGATAGTCCACTCATTGCGGACCAATCGCTGGCTCGTGTCAAAGCCGGCCGACTATTCGCGCCTCGATCGGCGAAGTAGAAAAACGCCGCAGCGGCCTTTCAGACCTAGTCGGTCCAACTCCGTTGGGAGCATCGCCGCTCACGAAGTGTTAGTCGTCGGGCCGCTGCGAGCGTTTTTCCGAGGCGCGAATCGGAAGCCGGCGTGACGCGAGCCGGCGATTGGTCGGCGGTCAGTCCGGCTAAAGGGTGTGAAATCACGGGACAGAGGTGACACCGAGCTCTCCTTTCTAAGCTCAAAAACCTTAGATTGGAGACGTGATGACGACGTCAGAGCAAAGGCGGTTGACCAACTGGCGCCTAAAGGTGCTCCAGGCCGCCAAGAGTGTTGGCAATGTGGCGCGGACCTGTCGGCATTTCGGGATTTCGCGAAAGACGTTCTACAAGTGGCGACACCGGTATCTCGAGCAGGGTGATATCGGATTGGCCGACCGGGCTCGGGCGCCGCACCGCTCGCCGCGGGCGACGCCGGCCGACGTCGTGCGCAAGATCCTGTACCTCCGCCAGCACTATCACTTCGGTCCAGGCAAGATCGCCGATTATCTGCGGCGGTTTCATGGCCGGTCGGTGGCGTGTGCCTCCGTGCATCGCATCCTGCGCCGGCACGGCATGAATCGGCTACCGGCCAATCAAAAGTACCGCCGGCATGCGCACCGCTGGACGCGGTACGAGAAGGCGCAGCCCGGGCATCGGCTGCAGGTCGATGTCAAGTTTCTTGAGCGCATTCCGGGCACGCGCCGGAGGTTCTACCAATTCACGGCGATCGATGATTGCACCCGTATTCGCGTCCTAAAGGTGTTTGATGCGTGCAATCAACGCACAGCCATCGAATTCATCGATGACGTCCTCCGGCGTTTGCCCTTCCGCGTCCACGTCATTCAGACGGACAACGGCGCCGAATTCCAGTCCCATTTCCATTGGCATCTCGAGGAGCTCGACATCCGTCACGTCTACATCCGGCCGCGGACCCCACATTTGAACGGCAAGGTCGAAAGATCCCATCGCGTCGACGACCAGGAGTTCTACCAACTCCTCGACCGCGACGGGATTGCAGACGACATTCACCTCTTCAACGCGAAGCTGAAAGAGTGGGAGGACTATTACAATTACCACCGGCCGCACGGAGCCTTGGCGGGCCAGACCCCGTACGAGCGGCTCCTGGCAAAGGCGAGAGCCGGAGCGTCACCGGCGTCCTGAGAACTTACACCGGACGCTACGTACGATCCAGGCGGACTTATCGCGTCCGCTTGGGTGCCGGCTGTCCGACGACGTAGACGGACTCGTAGCGGATCGGCTTGCCGTCCTTGTCGAGAAACTGCAGCGACTGCTGGAAGAGACCCGGTTCGGGCGCGCGCGGCGGAACCGTCGCGTCCAGGATATACAGGCGATTCTCGTGCATGTGAATCGCGACGAACGTGCGCGAGCCGTCGGGGTTCGTGAGGTGAATCTGTCGCCCTGGCACACGGTCGACCACCGCCCATGCGAAGTGGGTCACCTTGCTGTCGCGCGTGAGGAACGCCCTCGTCGCATGATCCAGCGCGGAGTACAGGTCATACCTCCACGATCCGGCTCCTGGCGCATCGTCGCTGCCTATGCACTCGCTTTGCGCATCGGGCGGGCAGTCTTTCAGGCGTTCCTTGTGTATGCTTTCGGCGTTCGTGTAGTCAACGACGGTCACCAGGAACCGTCCGCGCTCGTTGACCACGCTGTAGACGCGAGCCGGAAATACACCGGTATATTCAGAGGTGAACTTGATGTCCTGGATCGTCGGCTGTCCCGGAAAGGCCACTTCGAAAAAATCCGTGCGGCTGAAATAGGGCGTAAATCCCTGACCGGCAGAAAGTCCGGGTGCCAACAGGATGAGAGCGGCCGAGCCGAGCGCTGCCAAACGCATCTTCGTCCTCCCGCGTGGATCGCGTGAGCGTGATACTGCCAGAGGACGACAGTAGGCACAAGATATTTGAGGGTTCGATGACACAGGATGGTGTTCGCGACGCCGCGTTCGAGATGGCGGCCTCGGGTATTCGCTTCGGCGTTGGTGTCACGCGCGAAGTCGGCATGGATCTCGCCGATCTCGGCGCGCGGCTCGTCCTGGTGCTGACCGATCCTCTACTCGCTGGCCTTCCGCCGGTGCGAGCGGTCATCGAGTCGCTCGAGGCGAGTCGCGTGCCATTTGCGTTGTATAGCGACGTTCGGGTGGAGCCCACGGACGAGTCGTTTCTGGACGCGATCACGTTCGCACGAACGCGTCCGTTCGACGCCTTTGTCGCCGTCGGTGGTGGTTCGACGCTCGACACCGCGAAAGCCGTCAATCTCTACACGACGTATCCTCCGGAGGAGTTTCTCGACTATGTGAACCCGCCCATCGGCAAGGGACTTCCGGTTCCGGGCCCGCTGAAGCCGCTCATGGCGATACCAACGACCGCGGGTACGGGCAGCGAAACGACCGGCGTGGCGATTTTCGACCTGCAGCGGATGCACGCGAAAACCGGCATCGCCAATCGTCGTCTCAAGCCGACGCTGGGGTATCTCGATCCGGAAAACACGCGGACCGCGCCGCCTCAAGTGGCTGCGTCCACGGGGCTCGACATTCTCAGCCACGCCGTCGAGTCGTTTACGGCGGCGCCGTTCACGAATCGACCGCATCCCGGGAGGCCTGCTCTTCGACCTGCCTATCAGGGCTCGAATCCAATCAGCGATATCTGGGCGCTCGAGGCGATGCGCATTGTGTCGAACTTTCTGGTTCGGGCCGTGGACGACCCGTCCGATGACGAGGCACGTGCAAACATGCTTCTCGCCGCCTCGTATGCGGGCCTCGGGTTTGGGAATGCCGGGGTGCATCTTCCGCATGGCATGTCATACGCCGTGTCGGGCAACGTCAAGAGCTACCGTTCACCGGGTTATGCGACACCGCATCCGCTCGTGCCGCACGGTATGTCAGTCGTATTGAATGCGCCGTCGGTCTTCCGTTTCACAGCGTGCGCGAATCCCGATCGCCATCTCCAGGCAGCCCAGGCGCTTGGCGCGGACGTATCGCATGCCAGGGCGGAGGATGCCGGGCGCATCCTCGCAGACCGTATTACCTGGTTCATGCAACGGCTGCAGATGCCGAATGGGTTGAAGGGGATCGGTTACTCGACGAGCGACATACCGGAGCTCGTCGAGGGCACGCTGCCCCAGCACCGGGTCACGAAGTTATCGCCGCGCCCGGCAGGCGCCGAGGAGCTCGCCGCGCTGTTCGAAGATGCGATGGTCGCGTGGTGAAGCTCGATGTCAATGGATCATTTGATGCATCAATTTGCGCATTGACGCATCGATGGATCCATCGATTGACACATCATCATTTATCGATCATCGATGAATGAACCGCTCCTGATGCGTGGCACATGTCACGGAATCATGCCGCAGTCGAACAGCTTGTTCGCGATCGGCGCGGCTACCTTGTCGATGAACGCCTGCCGCATTGCAGGATTGTCGCGCATCGCCTCAATCGCCTGAGCCCGCTTCTGGGCTTGCTCGTCGGTGGGCGTCGTCGTCTTCTTCATCATCAGATCGGCGCATGAAGCGTTCTGGTACTTCTGGATCACCTTCTGCGCGACAGCGTCCATCATCGGGAACTGCTGCGACGACTGCAGAGCGGCGGCGCCGGCGGCAATGAACAGGAAAGCGGGAACAACGACGACTGCGATCGATCGAGTCATGTCGTACTCCTTTCGGGCAACGGCGGCGAACCGCCGCACGCAATTGAGAAACGGTCTAGTCGTACGCGTTTCGGACGTGCGCATCTCGAACGCGCCGAAGCAATCGGCACGCCGACCTCCCGTTGCGTAAGCAGCGCAGCACCTCACCCACGACATCCCGCGGCGGAGTACGGCCGTCTTCGCGCGCGACCCTCAATCTGCGGCGCTGTGGCACACCGTGTGCTCGATTACTCGCTCGTGTCGGGACGTGTGTAAGTCATGAGCTCTCTACGACCGAGCAGAAAAGTGGTAGACGTTCGGCTGGTATTGGTGCTCGCGGCAGTGTCGCTCGCGATTGGGATTTCCGTTGCCGTAACGGTTTCGCAGAATTACGGACAGATCACGCCTTCGATCGACCGGCCGCAGCTGTCGCCGGCGGATATCCAGAAGCTCAAGCACGCGCAGCGGAGCAAGAGCACGACCGAGTAAGGCGACTAAAGGAGCATCTATGGATCGATGATCGATGATGTAGCAATCGATGTGTTCATTGATTCAATGGATCATCGGCATCATTTGCTCATTGATGCATCGATGGGTCCGTTGATTGACACATCATCATTCATCGATCATCGATGACTGGACCGTTATGCGGCTCGCTGCGTGAATTCTGTGCTCGCTGCGACCCGCATAGCGGTCCGAGCCGCGCGGAGCGCGGCCAGAGAAACTGCCAACCAGCCGAGGGGCTCCGCGTGATATCAAGGGGGCGGAGACCCTTGCTGGCTTACTGGACGCGCGCCAATTGCCCGCGCGCGAAGCCGCCCGCATTGAGCGGTGAGTGGATGTTGAAGTAGAAGCCCCCTGGGTTGTCGATGATCTGCTGCGCGAGCGCCGGGGGCACGTCAATGCCAGTGGCTCGGAATTCACCCGTGGCGCCGTTGGCCACGAACGGTGCCGTCACGCTGAGGCCGGTGTTCACGATGACAGGCCCGTTGACCCCTGCCGGCCCTGGATGGATGTGCGCGCCGATCACGGTTGTATTGGGCGGAAAGCCGCTCATCTGAAAATAGAAGTCGGCAGTCGCGGCTGATATCGCGCCGGCGGTGCTGCGCGTCAGCTGCAGCGTAATCTGCGCCGCTCCAACCCCGTTCGCCTCGTCGTTCGCGATTGGCGGGACTTCGTTGGCCGGCCGGAGTATCGTTGAGAACACCGCCGGCTGGCTGGACGGCGACGTCGTGTCGTTGTCATCGCACCCGGCGGTGACGGCCGCACATGCGGCGAGCGCGAACACTACCCATCGATTCATTAGTGCCTCCTACTTCAGTTCCCTGATCTGGACATTCTTGAAGCGCACGACGCCGACCCCCGCCTGCAACGCGAATGGGCCGCGCCCAAACTTCTTGTCCTCGACGTCGACCATCTGCATGCCGTTCATGCGCACCATGAGCCGCGAGCCCTTAGCGGTGATTTCCAGCGTGTTCCACTTGTTGCCTGTGTTGATCACCGACGCCGGCTTCGCAACGTCGACAATGCCGCCGGTGCGATAACTCTGGTCGGGCCGGGTATCGAAGATGTTCACTTCGTAACAGGTGGCGGCTCCCACCTTCGCCGGGTCCTGGCAGCGGATGAAAATGCCGCTGTTGGCGTCGGGAGTCACCCAGAAGTCCGCCCGGATCTCGAAATTGGTGTACGTCTGTTTCGAGAGCAGAAACCCGCCACCGTCAGTGGACCAGATTTCTCCGTTCACGACTTTCCAATTGGCGTTCCCTACCGGCGTCCACTGGCTCAGGTTCTTGCCGTCGAACAGCCTGACCCAACCGCCTGCCTGCCCCTGCACTGCAACGACGGCCAGAAGAACCGATACGAACGTGGCCGCGAATACACGCTTCATCACGCCCTCCTGCTAGACAGTAACGCGTAAGTCAAGAGTTACCTTTGCCTTACCAGACACTGTTTAATTAGTGCCCCAGACGGGAACCACCGGCCTGGCGACGAGGTAATCCGGATTGGCGCCGGCGCGCGGCCGGAACTTCTGGACGCGTCCGCTGTCGACTTCGGCAACGTACAGGTTGCCTTCCTGATCGACATGTATGCCGTGGACGCCCCACAGCGCGCCCGGGAACATCCCGAGCGTGCCCCACGCGTACAACAAGTGGCCCTCCTGGTCGTACTTCACCATCTTGTGCGTGCTGCGATCGAAGGTCCAGACGTTCCGGTCCTGGCCGATGTAGAGCAGGTGCAGGCTCGAAGGATCGGCGTCGATGCGCCACGACGAGAGATATTTGCCGTTTTCGTCGAACACTTGAATGCGATGGTTGTTGCGATCGTTGACGAACACGTTCCGGCTGACCGGATCAACGGCGACGCCGTGGACGTTGTTCATGTAACCAGGGCGGGTCTCGTTCGGCGGATTTCCCTTGATGCCCCAGTCCATTATGAACTTGCCGTCCTTGTCGAACTTCGCCACGCGGGTGCCGGTGTAGCCGTCGGAAACGAAGAACGTCCCGTCCGGCAGCCAGTCGATGAACGTCGGGCGGTTGAAGTGCGTCGCGTCGGCTCCTTCGACCTCCGGCGTCCCGATTGTCTGCACCAACTGCTTGCCGTCGTTGGTGAACTTGTAGATGGTCTGCATATTGTCATCGACGATCCACACGTGCTTCTGCGGGTCGTACGGACTGATGTAGACGGAATGCGGCCGGCGGAACAGCTTGTCCCACTGCGACCACGCCTCAATGATGTTTCCATCCGCATCGGCGATGACGAGGCAATTCTCCCACTTCGCGTCGACTCCCAGTTTCCGGTACGGCGGTCCCTTGATGCCGAT
>Ga0075431_100002550_pt1 | contig 17586 bp, 14 predicted proteins | sample RhiMetdeltSRZDD5_FD_75297 | JGI IMG/M metagenome (GOLD analysis project Ga0075431, IMG submission 75297) | Populus rhizosphere microbial communities from Tennessee, USA - Rhizosphere MetaG P. deltoides SRZDD5 | ecosystem: Host-associated > Plants > Roots > Rhizosphere > Soil | place: USA... | reverse complement strand
CGGTCGCCCGCCGATGCCGTCGCAGCCGCCGGCATCGCACCCGATCAAATCACCGACGTCATCATCTCGCACGCCCATTGGGATCACGTTGACGGCGCTGACCTCTTTCCGAATGCCACCGTATGGTTGCAGCGTGACGAATATCAGTACTACACGGGCGAAGCGTGGCACGCAAAGAACACGCATGGCGGTGTGTTCGAAGAAGACGTGCAGATGCTCGTCACGATCAACCTGGCGGGCCGGCTTCGCTTCGTGAACGGCGACGATCAGGAGCCGGTGCCGGGCATTCGCTGCTACACGGGGGGCCGGCACACCTACGCGTCGCAATACGTGAGCGCGGCAACCGACGCTGGCACGGTCGTCCTGACATCCGACAACGTGTACCTGTACGAGAATCTCGACAAGCGCGTGCCGATCGCGCAGACACTCGACGCCGCGTCGAACCTGAAGGCTCAGGATCGGATCCGCACGCTCGCCTCGAAACCGGGATTGATCGTCCCGGGTCACGATCCGGCGGTGTTCGATCGCTTCAAGGCCATCGCGCCGGGAATCGTCAGAATCCAGTAACGAACGTCAGAGGCCCTTGCTGACGTACTTCTTCACCGCGTCGATCGTCCGCTCGACATCGGACTGCAGGTTGTAGAAATGCGGTGAGAACCGCAGACCGCCGCGATCCTGTCCCGTACGGGTCGCGCAGGCGATCCGATCGTTCTCGTAAAGCGCCTGGTGCAGCTTGCGAACGTCGAGCCCGGCCGGCTGAAACGCCATGATGCCCGCCGACCTCGACGGATCGGCATGCGTCCAGACCTTGACGCCGTCGATCCTGCTCAGTCCGTCGATCAACTGACGCGTGAGCTCCTTCGCACGCTGTTCAATGGCCGGCCTCCCTACCTTCGTCTGAAAGCTCAGCGCCTCGCCGAATCCGACGATGGCCGGTTCATCGCGTTGCCCGAAGGCCTCCATCGTTCGCGAGATGCCGACCTCACCCGGATAGAGGCTGACGATGCTGGGCTTGATCCGTTGGTGCGCGCGTCTGTTCACGAAGAGGATGCCGGACTCCTTCGGTCCGCAGGGCCACTTGTGGGCACTGCCTGTGAAAAAGTCAGGCTGCATGTCCGCGAGGTTGACGTCCAGCACGCCAAACGACTGCGCCCCGTCGACGAGCGACAGCGCTCCGTGCTCGCGAGCCAGCGCGCAGAGCTCGCGGGCCGGCAGCAAGTCCCCGACCGATGCCGTGACATGCGTGAAGGCGACCACCTTCGTGCGCGGCGTGATCTGCTTGCGGAACTCCTCGACGTAGTACGTGGCACCCGGGTGAGGATTCACCTGTGGCACGGTCCGGACGGTGAAGCCAAAACGCTCCGCCTTCTGCTGCCAAGCCGTGTGGTTGCTCGGGTGGTTGTCCGAGAAGATGACGACTTCGTCGCCAGGCTTGAGGTCCAGCCCGCTCGAGACGAAGTTGTTCGACTCGCTGGTGTTGCGCGTGATGACGATCTCTTCGGGTGTTACACGAAGGTATGCCGCCAGGGCACGCCGGGCGGCTTCGCGACCTTCGCGTGTTTTCTGACGGTTCTGTGAAGAAGGATCGCGATCCACCGAACGGGTCGCGTCGAAATAGGCGTCGAGCACCAGGCCGGGTGACGGGCAGAGGTTCGCCGCGTTCAGGCAGGTATAACCATCGGGCATCACGAAACCTGCCCGGACCTCCGTCCAGTAGCGCTCATCCGGAGCGGATGGGGCGGGCCGCGGCACCGGCAGATTCCGCCACGCTCCCGTCGTCGCCGTGAAGAGCGACGCCGATCCACCAAGTGCGAACAGCCTGGCGAACTCGCGCCGACCTCGATCAGTACGGTGCCTGGACTTCATAACCTCTCCTCAGCGCGCGCATGCTCGTGTTGCCCCTGCGATCGGCTCTTCGAGCAGCGAACCAACCGCCTTCGCCAAGGCTTCGGCGAGGCAGGCGAACCACGGACTACGGTACAGACTTTCTTTCGAATCTGATATCTCTGACTCTGCCAGCATCGACGACAAGCGCTTCGACTCGCCGATTCGCGTCGCGGATGAAGCGGACCGTCATGCCGCGGAAGCGATACTCGTCGGGGCCGGCCGCCTGAAGGCTCGCTGGCTCTGCATCGCTGTCGCGTTTCAGCGTCAGCCGGCCGTCCCCGGAAACCACGGCGAATGTCGCATCGATCTCGTCGCTGTAGTAGCTGCCGGCAAGGTCTGCAGGCGCCGGCGCGTTGCCGTTCGATCGGCTCGACTCGGAGGACGACGCCGCGCTACCAGCCGATCCGGCGCCCCGAGGTTCTGGCTTCTGCTCGGTGAACGCCGACCGCATGACCGCGTCAGCGACCTGCCGGGCCTGAGTTCCAGGTGAGATGCTACCAAGGTTGCAGAGAATCGCGACCGAAACATGCTGCTGCGGAAAGCGAAGGAGATGCGCGCGATAGCCGCCGAGCGATCCGCTGTGTTCGATCAACGGAAGGCCTCGATAGGTGCCGACCTGGAGTCCCCACGCGTAGCTCAAGGGCTTGTCGCCGTTGAGCGTCCCTGGAACCTGAAGTTGTTTCACGAGCTCGGGGCCACCCACGCGCGCATCGTAGAAGTTCTCATCCCACCGCAGCAGATCCCGGACGCTGGTGAATACGCCGCCGGCGCCCGCGCGTTCGTTGTTCGGCGTGTTCAGGCTGAATCCGGATCCTCGGGTGTCGTACGCCAGCGCGCGCCATTTCACGAGCCGCGTTTCGTCCGTATGGTAATGCGTGACCGGCATGTTGAGCGGCTGGAAGATCTGGGAGTGGGCGTAGTCGGCAAAGGGCACGCCGGTTGCCCGTTCAACGAGCAGCGCCAGCAGCGTGTAGCCCGTATTCGAATAGAGGTATTCGGCGCCCGGCTCGAAATTGAGTTTCTTCTGGCGTGCCGAAATCCTCAGCACGGTGAGATTGTCGAAGGCTTCGTCCCCGCGTCGGCCCGCGATCGACATCAGCGTGTTGTAGTCCCTCAGTCCGCTCGTGTGGTGAACGAGATGTCGCACCGTGATCGCGTCTGCGTAGGCCGGCAGCTCGGGGAGGTACTTTCTGACCTTGTCGTCGGCGGATAGCCGACCCTGCTGAATGGCCAGCGCGGCAGCGGCGGCCGTGAACTGTTTGGACAGCGAACCGACGTAGAAAACGGTTTCCGGCGTGATGGCCACGTCGTGCTCGAGGCTCGCTATGCCGTAGCCGCGTTCGTAAGTGATTCGGCCGCCCTGGTAGATGCCAAGCGCACATCCGGGCGAGTCGCTCTTGTTCCACGCGGCGAAGATCCCATCGATCTCCGTGCGCGCCGCCGTCTGCGCGAGAGCACCACGCGTGAAGAGTGCCGCAACGACCGCGGCGAGCAGGGCCCCCCAGGCGGAACGCAGAAACCAGTTCATGGCGCCTCCCGTTCTGCGGATTCTAACGCGTGAGCGCCGGATCGCACCGATGTCCCTAGAGTCGCGAATAGAAACCGTGGTTCGTGGTTCGTGGCGCTCGTAGCTCGACGCCGCGGTGGCCGTTGATCGGCTCTTCGAGCGACGAGCGACGAACCACGACTCGATCGCGCACTCTAGACACGCTTCAGTGGCAGGCGCACCTCGAAGTTCCGGGGCCCCGCTTCCCAGGTGATTTCGCGTCCCACCGCGAGCTTGAAGCGCTGTGAGAGGTTCTGAAGCCCGATCCCCGTAGATGGTGCGCAGGGTCCGGAGCGGGGGCGGCGTTCGTTGGTGACGATCAGGGTGTCGGCATCGAGCCGCACGTTAATCGCGAAGGGCGTGATCGACAGATCGTTGTGCTTCACAGCGTTCTGAAACAGCTCGGGCAGGGTGACCGGCGGAAGGGTCAGACCACGGGCCTTGGACGGATCAACGTCGATGCACAGAACGATGCCATCACCGAATCTGATTCGGCCGAGGATTGCGTGCAAACGCATGGCATCCAGCTCAGCGAGCAGGGATACGAGCCGGCAGTTCCGCGACTCCAGCACATAGCGGTAGCTATCGCCGAGGGCGGTGATGAAGGGAGCCGCAGCATCGCTTTGCCGCTCGACCAGGTGCGCGAGCGTGTTGAGATTGTTGAACAGGAAATGCGGATCGACCGCACGCCCCAGCCCCTCGAGCTCCGCCTCCAACCTGGCCTGCTCGGTCAGTGCGCGGCGAAGTCGATCACTCTCCCAATCTCGCAGCAGAAAGACTGTCTCGTACGCGTGAGTAATGATCACGACGCAGGTCACAGTCGCCAGAAGCGCCGTGGGAATTGCAAAACTTCGAGTTCCTGGATCGCCGGTGACCGCCTGCCACGCCCAGAGCATCACCGCGGCAACCGGAATCGTATAGACCGCAATCGCGCCCAACAGAAGCGCGATCCGGCGGCGTGGACGTCGCAGCCAGTCCTCGCGCCGTTGCAGCTGGAAGTAGATGCGCCGGTTTCCCTCCCAGACGACGAACGCGACGAACGTAAAGTAGAGGTAGCTGATGGCGAGCCCGAAGAGCGTGTGGCGGGAGTTGTCGATCAGGCCGGAGAGATTCGGGAGGATTACGCCAATGACCGGGGTCAGGAGAAGCCGGGGCCACAGGTCACTGACCTGTGGTGTCCGCTGCTCTCCAGCTGCGGTGACGTCTCCCCCCGGCACCATGATGGAACGTACTCCGGTAAGACGTCAGCGAGTGCCATCCAGTTTGCCCTCGGCGCTTTTTCAGCGCACCCGCCAGCGCAAACTGGTCAAGGCGAGAACCCGATACGAATATTCGTAGTGGCTTTCGATCCGGTGCAACCGGCCGGATGCCGCAAGGGCCACGCCAGGTGCCAACTGAAACGTTCTGGTCAAGCCTGCCTCAGCGTAGTCGCGTGTGCCGCGATAGATTTCTCCAACGCGCTGGATCGACTGATAATTTGGATCGCCTTCCTCCTTGATGAAGTTCTTCCCTCTCCAAACAATCAGATGCGCCCGCCAGCCTCGCTTCTCCACCTCCGCCCGGCCGAAGAAGGCGCCTCCATCGCGAGTTCGATTGTCTTGAGCACGGTTCGGCACGAACCGCGAGGCAAGGCCAATCAGCTCGAGTGCGGCCGAGTCCAGAGACAGCGGACTTCCGGCGATCCTCAGGCCCGCAGAAATCACACCGCTGTCGGCGACCGGCCCCGACGAGAACAGCTGGCCGCCTTCATGGACGATGTGAACCTGGATCGGAAAAGAGAGGGGGCCACCCGGAGATATGCGGGCGTTGAACCCTCCGTCGAACCGTTCCCGGTGCTCTGGCGTGTTCAGACGCTGCCACTCGAGCCACATGTCGTGTGTCAGATGCGCCCCGTCGAACGTCCATTGCAGCCCCGCCTCGTACGGGCGATCGAACGCCAGCGTCTCCCGCTGGATCGGCGGGAGCAGACGATGTGGCCCGTCGAGATCGGGGCCCGACAGTGTTTCCGGCGAACGCACAGGGAACGTGCCGAACACGAATCGTGACCGTCGGCCGCTGACGGTCAGCGAGAGGATCGGCCGCACCAGCTCGAAGCCGTCGTCGCTGCCAAAACGCTGGTTGCCGAACGCGCCGATGGTGATCGCGATACGATCGCTGACTTCCGAGATGGCTGACAGACGCAGTGCGGCGCCGAAGATCGTCTCGCCCTCGCGGAATGGATTGCGGAACTCGGTGTTGTCGCCGTAAAACGTCACGTCCGCACCGAGGGCAAGGCTGGGTTGTGCGTCGGCGGTTCCGCAGGAGAGAAGCACGAAGAGGCCGACGGGAAGGATGTGCCGGCTCCACCGGCAACAGGGGATCACCGGGCGCTCTCGATTCGCATGCGTTCTACGATACTTCACGCGGGCCGGCAGCCAGGCTGGTGGCCACTGCTGATCCTCGCGGTCCTCTGCGGCCCTTGCCTGCAATCATCGGCCTCGGCGCAGTCAGTCGCTCCGGCACCGCCGCCGGACGATGACGCCTTCGCCAGACGCGCGTGGCATCTGGACCTGTCAGCACACAAAGCGTTCGAAACCTGGAACTACAACACGTCGCGTGAAGAGATGATCGGCATTCTCACGGGGCTCACCTACGGTCTCGGCAAGGGCGTGACGCTCACCGCCCGCTCGCAGCTCTACTACGTCGATCAGCGCGGCACCGACAGCTGGTTGCTGGGTGCAACGATCGGTGTACGCGGACGGGTTTACCGCCGGGCGCGAACGTCCATCTACTACGAGATCGAAGTGGGCATTTCGGAAGCGGACACGATCGTTCCGCCGCGAGGCACGCGATTCAACTATCTTGCTCTTGGGGGGGCAGGTGCCACAGTCCGGGTCGCACCCGGCATGCATCTCCTGACCGGACTGAAGTGGGTACACGTCTCGAATGGCGGCATCGCGGGACGGAGCCGCAATCCCGACATCGAAGCGGTGGGCTTGATCGTTGGAACGCTCATCGCGTTCTGAGAGAACGCCGGGCCGCGGACTCGATCAGGACGCGAGTGGCAGGGTCACCACGAAGGTCGATCCACGGCCGACGCCGGGACTGACAGCTCTGACCTGCCCGCCGTAGCCCTGCACGATCTGTCGCACGATCGCGAGACCGAGACCGAGGCCGGTGCGAGCGCCGTTCGACCCGGCGCCCTGTCTGAACGGTTCGAAGATCGATTCGATGTGTTCGGCAGGAATGCCAACGCCCGTATCCGCCACCATGAGCCGCGCAACACCTGGCGCGATGGTAGTCAGCACTTCGACGCGCCCGCCGGCGCCCGTGAACTTCAAGGCGTTCAGGACGAGGTTCCTCACGATCTGATCGAGGCGGCCAGGATCGATCGACAACAGCAACGGACCGGACTGGTGAAGGACCGAAAGCCGAACGTGCGCACGTTCCGCTTCCGGCCTCACCGAGTCAATCACGGTACGGACGATGGCTCGCAAATCGGTGGGTTCGGCTGGCGATGGAACGCCGCCAGTCGTGATGCGGGTCAAGTCCTGCACCTCATCGACAAGAGAGCTCAACCGGGAAGCATTGTGCGCAATGATTTGAAGGGCTCGAGGAAACTGCTGTGACGGCAGGTGGCCGGCCTGCATCAGCGAAACCCAGCCGCAGATCGCGGTCAGCGGACCGCGAATCTCATGGGTCAACGTCAGCAGAACCTCGTTCGACGCTACCTCCGCGCTTTGCTTGCGGCGATCGCGGGCCGGGATCAAACGTATGGAAGGAGAAACGACACTTGTAGATGCAGATACCCTGTTGCGCATGATGGGCTCCCCGGATGAACCTCCATGGTCTGCCGCTCAGCTCGCAGGCTCAAGTTGGATTCCGGTAAGAACAACGTAGGATTCCTCCCCCTCAACGCCCAAATACTGAGCCCACTCCGAAAAACGCGCGCCATCCCCCGTCGATCCCGATTCCCGTGCCCATCACCACTGGACCGACGAGTGTGTCCATTACAAAACCGACACCCACGTGGGTGTTGATGTCGGCATTTTCGCCGGAATCGAAGGCGGCGCCGTTCTCGAGCCACGTTCCTGCGTGGACGCGGCCACCGAGGAAATCGGGCAACCGACCGATCTGGTGTAAATATCCGACGGTGAACACCGCATAGTGATCCCCGGTTCGCTCACCTACTTGGAAGGCGTCCAGGCGAAACGGCTGTCCGAGCGCGAATCGCGAAATTGGCTTCCCATCGAACGACGTTCCGCCGTTGCCGGCGATGAACACGCGATTGCGCCTGTTGAGCGACCAGAACGTGCTGTGGTTGACCTCCGCTTGGGTCACGCCATCGTCCGTGCGTTCCACGTCCGGGACGAGAGGCGATTCGAGGAAGTGCTGGAGTGTGACGAGCGCGAAAGTCCCGAGGCTGGGTACGACGGGACTATCTTGTCCGTCGTAGGCCCAGTGCAGCCGCGCGACGACCTCCTGGCCTCCCGCTTCCGGAAGATCTGGCGAGCCTGCCCGAACGGTGGCGTTGACCCAGCCATACCGGATGCCTGCAGCGACTTCGCTCTGGCGTGACAAATCGACTCCGATTTGGGCGCCGCCGAATACGCGATCTCTGCGGTACTGAGCAATGACGCGGTCGTCTGAAAAGATGTCGATCGTGCGCCGCTCGGCGACCGCAAATGGACGGCCGAACAACCGGGATCGCCCGAATGGGCGGTGCAAGACAATCGCCGCGGACGGGTCCGAGCCAATCACGCCATCGATGCGCAGCTCCGAGCGTGGGCCGACGACATCAAAAGCAAGGTACCTGGCTGCGACCTGCACGCTGAAGTCGTCCGACGTCGCGTTCTGCATGGTGATGCCGAGCATCATGAACGGAGGCGCGTATGGTTTCTCACGCGCTTGCACCAGCAGCCCCTCGCGATTCGGTGGACCGATGGTCTTCCACGTGAATGCCTGATAGCGATCCAGGCCCGATAGCGCCGCGAGACCCTCTTCGAGCGCTGGAGTGTCCAGTGGTTTGTCGAGCAGCGGCGTGATTTCTTTCCGCACGACGCTCGCGTCAACGGGTCCGAGACCGGCCGTCGACACGAACTGGGGATTCGGTACGGTTCGCCGCCGCCGGCGCTCGCGCGCCGTCGTCCACTCGGCCCATTCCGCTTCAGAGACCGCCAGCTGCAGGAGTTCTGCGCTGTGCTGCCTCGCGGCTTCGTATCCGCGCGCGATCAATTCGTCGGCGCGGCGCCAGTCGAGCGATCCGAAGCCACCGGTGTCCACGGAAATCACGATGTCAGCCGCCGTCAGCGCACGGCGCGTATTCGCGCGCATCATCGAATCGACGGTCTGGCCCATCAAACCAAAGAGTGTGTAGTCGACCGTCTGCTCCCCAATCGATCCGACGTTGATCGCGATCACGACTCCGGCACCCATGTCGCGCACGACGTCAGCTGGAACGTTGTCGAGCGTTCCGCCGTCGACGAGAACGTAACTGCCGATCTCAACCGGCGGGAAGATCCCCGGCAAGGACATCGTCGCGCGCATCGCGGTGGCGAACCAGCCGCGACCGATGACGACGCGCTCCGCCGTGCGCAGATCGAGGGCCACCGTTCGGAACGGCGTCGGGAGCTCGTCGAAGTTGTCGATGTCGTAATAAGGCGCCGCAATCCGCGCCAGCAGCAGGTCGACCTGTTGACCGTCGTTCAGCGATGTGGGTGGAACGATGCCACCCTTGAGTCCGAACTCGAGTCGGGACGGAAAGCTCCTCGCGTCTTGCTTGCGGCGGATGCTCTTGAATGGAAACGAGGAACTGCCGAACATCGCATCCCAATCCGTTTCCACGATGAGCGTTCGCAACTCAGATGCGGACATTCCCGTTGCGTACCCGCCGCCGACGAGGCCGCCCATGCTCGTGCCGGCAGCCAGGTCAATCGGCACGCGATGCTCTTCCAGCCATTGAATGACGCCGATGTGCGCGATCCCTTTGGCACTGCCTCCACCGAATGCCACGCCTACGCGGGGCCTGGACTGTTGCGCGTGAGCAGTCGTGACGGTCATCAGCAGCGCTGCAACGCAGAGTTGTCCTGTCTTCATATGTCCTTTCGGAAAGAGCATACGGTCCAGAAGCGGGATTTTATGGGCTTTGAGACGTTGTTGCAGCAGAGGAAGGCCTGGCGGGCAGTAACGTCACCGGCAAGGCTCGCGTGCGTTGACCCTGAACCAGGGGCTCAGGCTCGACGCGCGGTGAGCTCGGCGATGCGTCCGAGCCGCTGGATGGCCCGGATTTGTTGCAGCGCCGGCGCTTGGTCGGCGAGAAAACGGGCAAAGATTGGCGAGCCGAACCGGTAGGTTCGATCGGCGCTTCGCGACGCGGGACGCCGGATCTGGATGAACCCGCCTTCGGCGGCGAGCCGATCGAGATGTTTGCTCACGGCGGTCTGCGGGCGATCGGCGGCAGTGCCAACCTGGTCGGCGCTGAAGTCGCTGCCGACAACAGCGGCGCACTCGAGCACCACCCGGTCGACCGGATCGAGATCGTCGATCTGACGACCAAGGGCCGGCCGGAGACACTCGGACAGCACGCCTACCAGGACGTCGGACGCCGCTTCGCGACGCCAGCTGCCCTCCGCTTCGCTCAGCAGCCCCCGCTCGACGAGGCCGTCCAGGGCGACGACCATCAGCCGCGGATTGCCGGCCGTCGCCTCACGAATCTGCGGCGCCAAGAACGACACGAAGCCGGCGCCGAACCTGGCGTCCAGATACCGGGCGATGTTCCGTTCGGTTAGCGGCTCGAGCGGGACCGAGACCGTTGCTGGCCTCGTGCGAAGCATCGCCAACAGCCGCTGAAGGCGCTGCGCATGAGGCGTTGCGTGCGGCAGGGACGCCGTCCCCAGAACCAGGAGTTTCGCTGGCGTGTCCCGAAGGGCCAGCGCTTCAAGCGCGTTGATCGTCGCCGCGTCCGCGAGTTGAAAATCGTCCAGGCAGAGCACCAGCGGCGTTTCCCGCGCGAGCGCCTCGACGAAAACGCAGAACTCCTCGATCATCGCAGCGTTCGTCAGACCACCGCCCTCCGCGAGATCGGATGGATCGAGCGGTGCCGCGTGAGAATCCCCCCTCCAGCGTGGGAATTGCTGCAACCATGACGGAGCATGCTCGGCGAGCAACGGCAGCACGTCGGGACACTCGCGGCCAAGGCGCTCGATGGCGTCGAACAGCGGGTACAACGGCTCGACCGTGCCGCTATGCAGGAGGCATTGACCGTAGGCTATCCGGGCAGGAATGGTCGAACGAACGGTCCGGATGAACGTGTCGGCCAGGGCGGTCTTGCCGATACCGGACGGCCCCGTGATGAAGACAATGCGACGGTCACTTGCCCTTACCGAATCGAACGCCTCGTTGAGCTGAGCGAGCTCGGTTCCGCGATTGATGAAGAGCGGTGCATCCCGTGGCGGCGTCGAGACAGTCGCCTCCTCGCGCTGGAGCTCTGCGACGAACATGTAACCGCGACCGGGCTCCGACTGGATGTATCTGGGCGCGTGGAAATCATCTCCGAGGGCCACGCGTATTTCACGAACCAGGACCTTCACGTTGTCGGGGTGGACGTGGGTATCCGGCCAGACTGCCGCCATGATTGCCGGCTTCGACAGCCAGGATCCGCGCCCTTCGATGAGACAGTTGAGGAGGGCTGAGGCCTTTCTGGTGAGGGGAACAGACGAATTCCCGCGCCAAAGGGTGCGCTCCGCGGGATCGAAGTGGAATGGACCGAACGTCTGCATGTGGCGCTGAGAAGCTCCGACTGTAGTTCTCGCGCCAATGGCTTGGCTATTGGACTTAAGCCTGTACGTCCTTGGCCTTTGGTCCTATGGCCGAGAGCCCGTTCGGGTACGTCAGTCCCCTGATGAGAGACCGAGGCGGTCCGCCATCCTGACCAATTCCGCGAGCGAGTCCGCCTCCATCTTGTGCATCACCTGAGCCCGATGCACCTTGATGGTCTTCTCCGTAGTCCCGAGCTCGCCTGCGATCTGCTTGTTCAGCATCCCTGTCACGACGAGCGCCATCACTTCTCGCTCGCGGCCGGTCAACATGTCGAAGTGTTCCCGCAGTTTATGGAGCTCCTGACGATCGTGACGGCGGACGCGTTCTTTCTCGAGCGCCTGGTAGACCGCGTCGAGCAGCGCCTGATCGTCGAACGGTTTCGTCAGCACTTCCAGTGCGCCCGCCTTCATCGCCCGGACCGTCAGCGGCACATCGGCATGGGCGGTGACGAAGATGATGGGAATGTCCTGCCCCGCCGCGTTGAGCGCACGCTGCAGATCGAGGCCGCTCGGCCCCGGCATCCGGACGTCGAGAACGAGACAGCCGGTGATGCCCGATTCCGCGCGTTTCAGGAAGTCGGTGGCGGTCTCGAACGACTCGCTGGGAAGTCCTACCGACGCAAGCAGACGGCGCACGGCAGTGCGAACGGATGGATCATCGTCGACGATGAACACGGTGGGCACGAACGTCAATTCTGTCACGGCAACGATCAGCTCACTGGTAGCGCAACGTGAAACGTGGTGCCAGGGCCATCATTCTTGGAGGCCCACAAGTGCCCGCCGTGAGCTTCGACAATCGAGCGGCTCATCGGAAGCCCCATGCCAAGCCCGTCCGGCTTGGTCGTCACGAGCGGCCTGAAAATCTCCTCAGGGTCCGAAAACGGAATTCCCGTGCCTGTATCGTGCACGGCAACGCGGATCGTCCGATCGTCACATCGCGATGCGATCGTCAAGGTGGCCGCACCACTGACCGCTGTGGACATCGAGGTCACCGCATTGTTCAGGAGGTTGACGAAGACCTGCTGCAACTGCACGGGATCACCCTTGACGAACGGCAACTCCGCCTGGAGGTCGGTTTTCACGCGCACATTGGCCGTCTCCGCCGCCGATCGCGTGAGGGCAATCGCGTCGACAATTATGCCGTTGATCTGTAGCGGCGCGGCGTCGATCTTGCGACGTTCGAACAACCCCCGGGTGCGCCGAATCACGTCGCTCGCGCGCTTGCCGTCCCGGGCGACATCCTCCAGCGCGGCGCGGATCTGGTCGAGATCGAGCGTCTCGTGAGCCAGATATCGCTGGGCGGCGGCGGCATTGGCGACGATCGCGCAGAGCGGCTGGTTGACTTCATGAGCGATACTGGCAGCCAGCTCCCCCATCTCGCTCAGCCTCGTGGCGCGGGCGAGATCGTTTTGCGCCCGCTCGAGAGCCTGCTCCGTCGCCTTTCGTTCCGTGATGTCGGTATCCGTCCCGATCATCCGCAGCGCTCGCCCGTCCGCGCGCTCGACCACGACGCCTCGCGCGACGAACCAGCGGATGCTCCCGTCGCGGTGCAGCATTCGATGCTCGACTTCGTACGCAGGGGTGCGTCCCTCGATGTGGTCGACGCTCTCCGACATCACCACGGGTACGTCGTCGGGATGCACGTGCTGGCCCCAGTCGTCCAGCCGGTTCTGGATTTCGTCGTCGGCGTACCCGAGCAGGCGTTTGAGCGCGGGATCCACGTAGATATCACTGGTCTCGAGATTCCAGTCCCAGACGCCGACCCCACCGGCGCTCGTGGCCAGGCCGTACCGTTCGTGCTCGACGCGCAGCGCCTGCTCGACGTCGCGGCGCTCGCGATACAGCGCGGCCAGGAAGAAGAACGGCAGGGCCATCGCGATCAGGACCAGTTGCATCTGCGCGAGACTCCCCGGCATGAGGCCGGTGCCGCTCGATCCCAGGGCCGTGGCGTTGAAGCGCAGCAGCATGATGAGCAGCAACGCGAGCGACACACCCGCGGGGCCGTAGCGCACCGCAGCCCACAGCAAGAACGGAAGCGGCAGGTACAGAAGCGATGTGATGATCGTCCCCTCGGCCGCCAGAGGGGCGAGACGTTCGGCGGCCGCCAGTGCTCCGAGCAGCAGCGCGAACTCACCCGCGCGCGACATCCAGGCCCTCGTCGGCGGACCCGAGCGCAACATCAGAAGAATGAGCGGGGGGCCGAGCGTCAATGTGCCGAGCACGTTCGTGACGAAGCGGAGGCGTACGTGCTGGCTCACGTCCGCGAGCGCGCCTGCCATCCAGAGTGCGATCGCTGTGACCACGGAGCCGATCGCAGGCGCGGCGACGGCGGCCAGGGCCACGAACGCGGTGATCCCGGAGAGAGATCGAAACAACGCGCGCGGTGATCCCCAGTAACGGAGACATGTCGCGGCGGCCAGCGGCTGTGCGAGATTCCCGGCTGCGGCGGCAAGCGTCGCGTCGACCGGCAACGGCGTGGAAAAGACGATGGCGAGCCTGGCCACCAGCGCCACGGCCGCCAGGCCAATCCAATGCCTGGACGGCGTCGACACGAACGCGGCCAGAAGAATCGCGTTGGCTGGCCAGATGATTGCCATCCGCGGCTCGGAAGGAATCATCAGCAGGTGGAAGCCGATCAGATTCACCGCGAACAATGTCGCGCCGATCCCGAACCACCAGAGCGCTCCGGCTCCGAGCCGCGCCGAAAGCGCCGACTCTCGTCGCGCACTGCTCTCCCGGCCAATCAGTTCAGCGATCCGTTCCACTCAGTCAGTCCATCGAGGAGGGCACCATGCTAGCACCTCGAATACGGGCGCCGGAACGATGGCGCGGATGAGGCGGCGGCCCAGCGCCCTCATACTCCTGTCATGAGCCCCGCCCACGGAACTTCGGAGTAGAAGAGGACGAGCAGGAACATGCCGAGATAGATCACGCGAACCACGGTCCACTCGTCCTGACACTGCGCGAGGCCCATCGCGAGCAGCAGCCACCCGAACCCCGCCACCGGTGCAAACGCGTACGTCACCGCGCAGAACGACAGCAACAGGAAATGGCGAAGCACGAGCGTCGGGAACGCGGACGGCAGCAGCATCACGACGGATACGGCACTCTCCATGGCGAGAATCCCGAATGTCGACAACCAGGCCAATCGTTTCAATCGCGTTGTCTCGACAATGACTGGTGGTTCTGCGTGAACGGCCCCCTCCGGCAATGCCGCGAGCGCTTCATGGTTCGCCCGAATCTGATCGCGGGACAATCCACCGATCAGCACCGCGGCATCTTCGAAACGCGGGTCGGTCAGGAGCGTGACGCGAAAAAAGCGGCCATCGATGAAGTCCGGAGCGAGGAAGGCCTTCCAGATCACGGCGAAGGCGAACGCCAGTCCGATCAGGAGCCGGCTGCTCCGCGCCAGCGCGGCGGCTGGCAGCGGCGCGGCGGATGCCAGGCCGATCGCCAGACACCAATACGCGAGAAGGTAGATGTGGTTGTCGGCGAGCGGCCAGTCGCCCCCGATACGCACCGCTATCAGCAACGCCAGCGCATTCCAGAGCCAGGCACGCTTGAGAGCCGCAGGGGAGATCAACGCGAGCATCGCCAGGGCCAGAATCGCGGGGCGCACGTACCAGTCCCCCATCGGCCGGAGCAGCAACGCAATCGCCGTCAGCCGCCGGACGTCGTTGCCAGTTTTCGCCGCGCTCGTTTCGGGAGAATCGTGAGGTCCGCTCGGACCGAATGGATGGAGCGGGCGTGCCGGACTCGTCATTCGCTGCCGCCGGCTGACGCGGCGGGGGGATCAGGCGAAAACTCGAACTTCCGCAGAGTCTGCTCTTCCGCGTGGAGCGTCAGCGGATCGAACCGCGTGCGCCATACGGTGATCGTCACCTTGTTCACGTCGCGCCGATAACGCCGTTCGCGCTGGACGACCGCCTCGCCCAGCCGCCGAAGCAGCCAATCCGCCGGCATGTTCGCAACGCGCGCCGACAGTTCCTCGAGCGATGGCGGGATTTCGAGCGTTTCGGATCGATCCGGACCGTCGACGACCACGTCGACGCCTCTGAATGCCCCGTGGTCGAGCGACGCGAACATACCGAACCCACCGCCCTTCCACGGGGTCAGGTATTTGGTGCGCGCCAGCCCAATCTGGATGACGGCTACCAGCACCAGAAGGACAGCGGGCAGCAATTGTACGGACACGTACCGCTACTTCTTCGGTGGAAAACGGTCGAACAACCGGTGTGTGGCTTCCTTGAGCAGGGCGGCACGCTTCTCCTGGGGCTGATCGGGTTTGAGCTCGGCAACCGCGACACCCCGCCAGACGATGTCGTCCTTCGATCGAATGTCGATCACGAACGAGCCCTGCTCGATGACGCGCAAGGCCTGGGTCGCGCCAGCCATCGGCGGCAGACCCCACTCCGGCACTGACGGTACGAATTGGCCGATGTATTGGGCCGACGATCCGATCGTGATGAGCACGTAGTACTTGACGATCAGGTCGCCGCCGGAGGGCACCTGCTTGAGCCCCTTTTGGGCGAGCTCGGCGGCCACCGCCTCGAAAATGATCGGCTCCGCGCGCTTCTTCACCACCTCGGAGTCGTCATCTGCGGTCCTGGCCATCAACACATCGCCGGGACGTTCCGGATACCAGGACCACGTCTTGGGCGCGGTGAAGTCGAAGGTCTTCGAATGGTCAATGCGGACTTTCACATCGCGAGCCCGCACATCCGACATCGTCAGGACAGTCGCCGCCACCACCGACGCCACCGCGACGAGGATCCTGGAAGGCTTCATCATGGGCAAACCCCGAGCTCGTAGGGTCAGCGCGGCGAGCGCGGACTGGTCGCGGCTCTCGACGCAGTCACGAAGGATTGACGGCCAGGGGAACAACAGACTGACGGCGGTTCAACCGGGAGTTTTTCCATTGCCGAGACCCCCAGGGTTCGCACGGCCCCTCACGACGGCGTGACGGCCGGCCGTGGTCCCTCACTAAATATCGTGGATTTTTCGACACCGTCGTCGTCCCATCTCAGGGAATCACTGACGCTGTGCCGGCACATTGCCTCATATCTCAAAGGCCATGCCACGATTTGTGGGCTTCGCCGAGGGATCGTTGCACCTCGCCACCCGCCCGGCGGACGTGGCAAGGCTCTTGGACTATGACGTGCCTCATGCGACTCGTCAAGAAGCCCAACGGCAGCAGCGACCACCCCGGGGCGCCATTGCCCTCCTTCCGCTACGTCCCGTTCCTCGACCACCCGTCGATGTCCGAAGTGCGGCTGGGGAACCGGGAGCGGCACCAGCTCGCGCTGATCTCGACGGTGCTCAAGCTGCCGGCTCGAACGCCGCTGTTCATGCAGGGCGACTCGGCACGCTGGGTATTCAACGTCACGGAAGGGGCCGTCGCCGTCTCGCGGTTGTTACCGGCCGGCAAGCGCCGGGTGCTCGCGTTCGTGTTCCCAGGTGACATCTGCGGTCTCGCGCGACGCGGTCTTTACATCAACTCAGCGAGAGCGATCACGCCGGTGACGGTCTTGCGCATTCCGATCGATGCGCTCAAGACATTGATGATGCGCAACGCGGATCTGCAGTTCGAGTTCATCTGCAAGATCACCCATGCGCTGCGCGAGTCGCAGCGTCAGATGCTGATGCTGTCGCGGAGGGATCCGGTCGAGCGAGTCGCGTTGTTTCTCAGCAAGATCGAGCACGCGCAGGGAACCGACACGCCGCAGACGATCCCGCTGACGATCAGCCGCACCGATGTTGCGAGTTATCTAGACCTGACGCCCGATACGGTCATGCAGGCCATGCGCGAGCTGATCGACGCTGGAGCGATTGTGCGGGCGGGACCCTCGGCACTCCGGATCGCCAACCGCCGGCGCTTTCAGAAGTTCATCGACGGCGAGCGGCCGCAACCGGCACACGCACGTACGCCCGCGGCGCGGACGTCGCGGTCGGGATAGCGAAGCGAAAGCTCGCACCTCCCTCGGGGTCGGGCGTCGCCCACAGCCGCCCGCCCTGCGCCGCGATGATGGCGCGGCTGATCGCCAGACCCATACCCATCCCCTCGGGCCTCGTCGTGTGGAACGCGCGGAAGACCTCTTGCGCCTCTTCCGGATGCAGGCCCCAGCCGGTATCGCTCACGCTGATCTCGACGAGCTCCTCTGACCGGTCGAGCGACGATCTGAAGGTGACTTCGCGCCTCGTACTCTCGCGCATGGCGTCGATGGCGTTCATCGCCAGGTTCACCAGCACCTGTTGGAGGAGGACGGGGTCGGCCAGCATCTCCGGAAGGTCTGGCGCGAGCACGGTCCGCACTGACACATTGGCGGCATCGAAGCTGCGGCGGGCCAGGCCGACGAC
>Ga0075431_100002548_pt1 | contig 17588 bp, 17 predicted proteins | sample RhiMetdeltSRZDD5_FD_75297 | JGI IMG/M metagenome (GOLD analysis project Ga0075431, IMG submission 75297) | Populus rhizosphere microbial communities from Tennessee, USA - Rhizosphere MetaG P. deltoides SRZDD5 | ecosystem: Host-associated > Plants > Roots > Rhizosphere > Soil | place: USA... | reverse complement strand
ATATCGAAGTACATCGCGAACTCCCACGGGTGTGGCCGCAGGCGGACGGCGTCCACCTCGTTCTTGCGCTTGTACTCGATCCACGTCTCGATGACGTCCGGCGTGAACACGTCGCCCTTGAGGAGCCAGTCGTGGCTCTTCTCGAGGTTGTCGAGCACGATCGAGAGGTCGCCGGGCAGCTGCTTGATCTTCTTCTGCTCGGCCGGCGGCAGCTCGTACAGGTCCTTGTCGACCGGCTTGCCCGGGTCGATCTTGTTGGCGATGCCGTCGAGGCCCGCCATCACGCACGCGGCGAAGGAGAGATAGGGATTGCACGTCGGATCCGGGGTGCGGAATTCGATCCGCTTCGCACCCTCGGACTTCGAATACATCGGAATCCGGATCGCCGCGGAGCGGTTGCGCTGGCTGTACACGAGGTTGATCGGCGCTTCATAACCAGGCACGAGCCGCTTGTACGAGTTGGTCGACGGGGCGATCAGGGCCAGCAGCGCGGGCGCGTGCTTGAGGATGCCGCCGATGTAGTAGAGGCAGGTCTTGCTGATGTCGGCGTAGCCGCCCCGCTCGTAGAAGAGGTTCTTGCCGCCCTTCCACAGCGACTGGTGGGTGTGCATGCCGGAGCCGTTGTCCTGGAACAGGGGCTTGGGCATGAACGTCGCGGTCTTGCCCCACTTCCGCGCGGTGTTCTTCGCGCAGTACTTGTACCAGAGGACCTTGTCGGCCATCTTGGTCAGCGTGTCGTAGCGCATGTCGATCTCGGTCTGGCCGCCGGTGGCCACCTCGTGGTGGTGCACCTCGACCCGCACGCCGACCGACTCCAGCGCCAGCACCATGTCCGATCGGATGTCCTGGAACTTGTCCATCGGCGGGACCGGGAAGTAGCCCTGCTTGTAGCGCGGCTTGTAGCCGAGGTTGGGCTGCTCGAGCGTGCCCTCCTTGCCGGTGTTCCAGGCGCCGGCCTCGGAGTCGATGAAGTAGTAGCCCGAGTGGTAGTTCTGGTCGAACCGGATCGAATCGAAGAAGAAGAACTCGAGCTCGGGGCCGATGAAGATCGTGTCGGCGACGCCGCTCTTCTTGACGTACGCCTCGGCCTTCTGGGCGATGTAGCGCGGGTCGCGGCTGTACCACTTGCCGGTGACCGGGTCCTTGACGTTGCAGATCAGCACCAGCGTCGGCACCGCGGTGAACGGGTCCATCCGGGCCGACTCCGGATCGGGAATCAGCAGCATGTCGGACTCGTCGATGGTCTGGAAACCGCGGATCGACGAACCATCGAACCCGAGCCCATCCTCGAAGATGCCCTCGCTGAGCTCGGAAACCGGGATCGAAAAGTGCTGCCAGAGGCCGGGCAGGTCGATGAAGCGGAGATCGACGATTTTCGCGCCTTTCTCCTTGGCCAGCTTGAGGACATCCTTGGCGGTCATGACGAACTCCTTCTCCCTCGTGAGGTGTGAATAATGCGGCCGGTGACCCCTTCCGAGGTCACCGGCCCGACTACCTTAGTGAAGCGACCCGTCGAACGCAAGCACCCCACTCAGTGCGCGGGGCGCGCCTTGGCCTCCGCCGTCCGCATGGCCTCGCTGAACGCGCTGCCGCCGGTGGCGAACTCGCTGTAGGAGCCGCCGCCGAGCGCATAGGCCGTCTCCGAGTGCTGGGAGAGGTCGAGCCCGGCCACCTCGTCCTCCTCGCTCACCCGCAGCCCGACGAGCGCGTCGACGATCTTGAGAATGACCCACGTCCCGACGATGGCCAGGACGTAGGTGGCCGCGATGGCCACGATCTGAGTCCACAGCTGGCCGGGGTTGCCGAAGAAGAGCCCGTCGCCCCCCGCGTCGTTCACGGTCTTGGTGGCGAACAGGCCCGTGGCGATCGCGCCCCAGGTGCCGCCAACACCGTGCACGCCGACGACGTCCAGCGAGTCGTCGTAGCCGAGCTTCGACTTGAGGTTACACGCCATGTAGCAGAGCGCGCCACCGAGCGCCCCGATGATGATCGAGGACACCGGCCCCACGAAGCCGGCCGCCGGGGTGATCGCCACCAGGCCCGCCACCGCCCCCGAGGCGGCGCCGAGGACCGTCGGCTTGCCCCGGGCCATCCACTCGGTGAACATCCAGCCGAGCGCCGCGGCCGCGGCCGCGGTATTGGTGGTCAGGAAGGCCGAGGCGGCCAGGCCGTTCGCCTCGAGCGCGCTGCCCGCGTTGAAGCCGAACCAGCCGAACCACAGCAGCGCCGCCCCCATCACCGTCATCGGCAGGTTGTGCGGCTGCATGGGCTGGTGGCCGTAGCCCTTGCGCCTGCCGAGCATGATCGCGCACACCAGCGCCGACACGCCGGAGGAGATGTGCACGACGGTGCCGCCCGCGAAGTCGAGGGCGCCGAGCTTCTTGAGCCAGCCGCCGTCGCCCCACACCCAGTGCGCGAGCGGGTCGTAGATGAAGGTGGCCCACAGCACGGTGAAGAGCAGGAAGGCCGAGAACTTCTTGCGCTCGGCGAAGGCGCCGGTGATCAGGGCCGGCGTGATGATCGCGAACATCATCTGGAAGAGCATGAACGCCTGGTGCGGGATCGTCTTCGCGTAGGCGTCGAAGGGCTCGGCCCCCACGCCCCGCAGGCCGATCCAGTCGAGACCCCCGATGATGCCGCCCTTGTCTGGGCCGAAGGCCAGGCTGTAGCCCCACAACACCCACTGGATCGAGATGAGCGCCATGATGATGAAGCTCTGCATCAGCGTGGCGAGGGCGTTCTTCTGCCGCACCATGCCGCCGTAGAAGAGGGCGAGGCCGGGCGCCGTCATGAGGAGCACGAGCGCGGACGACGTCAGGATCCACGCCGTGTCGCCCTTGTCGATCTTCGACGCCGGGGCCGGCGCCGGCGCGGCGGGTGCGCCCTCGGCCGGCTTGTCGGTCGCCGCGGCCGGGGCGGCCGCGGGGGCCGGCGCCGGCGTCTGCGCGAGCGCGACGCCCACCGAGAGCAGGACCAGAAGTGTTGCCAGTGTGAGTGTGACCCGTTTCACGGTGTCCTCCTGGACTAGAGCGCGCTCTGGTCGCGCTCGCCGGTTCGAATCCGAATGGCCGTCTCCACCGGCGACACGAAGATCTTGCCGTCGCCGATGTTGCCGGTCTTGGCCGCCGCCGCCACAACCTCCGCGACCTTGTCGACGAAGTGGTCGGGCACGACGACCTCGACCTTGATCTTCGGCAGGAAGTCGACCGTGTACTCACCACCGCGATACAGCTCGGTGTGGCCCTTCTGCCGTCCGAAGCCGCGAACCTCGGAGACCGTCATCCCGATGATGCCGATCCCGGTTAGGGCCTCTTTGACGTCGTCCAGCTTGAATGGTTTGATGATCGCCTCGACCTTCTTCATGTGCGCCGGCCCTCCCGAGCGCGCCGCAATGAGCAACGCCCATGCCCGTCGCCCCTCCAACAAAACCAACCATTTACAACCAGCCCCGGCATACGATCTGCCCGTTTGTTAGGCAGCGCCACGTGACCTGCTCGCCTTTCAGGCGCTTCGTAGTGCCGCGCGCATGGCGGCGTGGGGCGCCGCCGGCTTCGGTCAGGTTCGAGCGCCGGCTCCGCCGGCGCAATCCTGGGTCTGGGGGAGGTATCGGAGGGGGCCGTCGAGGCCCCCTCCGAGCGGAGACGCGCGACGACCGTCGAAAGGGGGGCGAAGCCCCCCTTCGAGGGCTCAGGGTCTGCGTTGCGGGATGTTGTGCTTCCTCATCTTGGAGTAGAGCGTGGGCCGGCGTAGGCCGAGCAGCGCGGCTGCGGCCTGCTTGTTCCACCGCGTCGCGTCGAGCGCCTTCAGGATGGACGCGCGCTCGATCTCCTCCAGCGAGCCGGCGGGCACCTCCGAGGGGGCGATCGCCCCCGCCAGCCCGCCCTCGCCGCCGCCGTGCTGCAGCGACTCCGGCAGGTCGGCCAGCGTGATTTCCCGGCTCCGCGCCACCAGCACGGCCCGCTCGAGCGCGTGCTGTAGCTCCCGCACGTTGCCCGGCCAGCCGTAACCGAGCAGCCGCCGGTAGGCCTCGGGCTCGATGGCGTCGATCGCGCGCTGGTGCTTGGCCCGGTAGCGTTCGAGGAAGGCCCGCACCAGCATCGGCAGGTCCTCGCGGCGCTCCCGGAGCGGCGGCACCCCGATGGTGACGGTGTTGATGCGGAAGTAGAGGTCCTGCCGGAGCGCGCCCTCCTTCACCGCCTGCTCGGGACTGCGGTTGGTGGAGGAGACCAGCCGGAAGTCCACCGGGATCGACTTGGCGCCGCCGAGGCGACGCACCACGCGATCCTCGAGGACGCGCAGCAGCTTGGCCTGCAGGTCGATCGGCATCTCGGTGATCTCGTCGAGCAGGAGGGAGCCCTTGTGGGCCTCCTCCAACAGGCCGACCTTCTCGGTGGTCGCGCCCGTGAACGAGCCCTTCGTGTGGCCGAACAGCTCGGACTCGATGAGGTCCTTGGGGAGGGCGGCGCAGTTGATCTTGATCCACGGGCCGTCCCGCCGGCCGCTCCGCTCGTGCAGCGCGTTGGCGATCAGCTCCTTGCCGGTCCCGCTCTCACCGATGATCAGGACGTTGGCGTCGGTGTCGGCGACCGAGGCGATCGTCTCCATCACACGCTGGATCCCCGGCGCGGAGCCGAGGATCTCGCTGTCGGCCGTCTGCTCGACGAGCCGCCGGCGTAGCTCGGTGTTCTCGACCACCAGCTTGCGGTGCTCGAGGGCCGTCTTGACGAGCCCCAGCACCTCCTCGGGCTCGAACGGCTTCTCGACGACGTGGAAGGCGCCGGCGCCCTTGGTCGCCTCCATCGCCTTGCGCACGGACCCGTAGGCGGTGATGACGATGACCTCGAGCGCGGGGTCGCGGCTCTTCAGCTCGCGGGTGAGGGCCAGCCCGTCGCCGTCGGGCAGCATCAGGTCCACGATGGCGACGTGGGCGTCGGCCTGGGTGACCGCCGCCAGGCCCGTGCGGACCGAGCCGGCGATCCGCACCGAGTACCCCTCGGCCTCCAGGGTGAGTCGAAGACCGTCGGCGATCGAGGCCTCGTCGTCGACGACCAGCACCGTATGTCTCATGCGTGCGCTCCGTCGCCATTGGCCGGCTCGATCGGTAGCCGCACCGTCACGCGTGTCCCCTTGCCGAGCGCGCTGTTGATCGAGAGCGAACCGGCGTGCAGATCGATCACCGACCGGGCCAGCGCCATCCCGAGGCCGGTGCCTTGTGGTTTCGTCGTGAAGAACAGATCGAACATCCGTGACAACGTCTCCTCGCTCATTCCGGCGCCCGTGTCCTCGATGGTGACCAGCACCGTCCGCGTGTCGGCCGCGTAGGCCGTGGTGACGGTGAGGCGCCCACCGGTGGTCAGCGCCTCGAGTCCGTTGAGGACCAGATTCAGGAAGGCCTTGCGCAGCTCGCGCGCGTCGAGCATCGCATCCGGGCACGCCGGGTCGTAGGCGCGCACCACCTCGACCCCCGGCGTCTCGCACTTGGCCTGCGCGAAGGCGAGGCACTCGTCGAGGAGCGCGTGCACGGCCGTGGGCTCGCGGTGCAGCTCGGGCGGGCGCCCGAACGCCGTGATCTCCTGCACCACGGTCGCCAGGTGATCGACGGTCGACGTGATCTTCTGGGCCAGACCGGCGCCGTCGGCGTCCCCGTTCTTGCCGAGCCGCGCCTCCAGGTGGCGGGCGTAGAGGCGCAGCCCCGCCAGCGGGTTCTTGAGCTCGTGGGCGACCTCCGTGGCCATGCGCCCGAGCGCGGCCAGCGCGCCGCTGCGCAGCCGCTCGAGCTCGTGAGTGTTCCGCACGGCGACGGCCGCCTGCGACGAGAACAGTGCGAGCAGTTCGAGATCGTCGTCGGTGGGCTCGATGCCCGGCGCCGTCTCGATGACGACCGCTCCCGCCGGTCCGCGCTGGACGACCAGGGGCGCGGCGACGACGGCGGCGCCCTCGCTGCCCGGGAAGGTCACCGGAAACCCCTTCGCCATCGCGGCCGCCGCCGCCGACTCCAGCGACGCCCACGAGGGCGGCGTCGAACCGGCGCTCGCCATCGGCACCAGCCGGCCGTGGTCCTGCTGGAACACCACGCAGCGCTCGGCCTCGGTCGTCTCGACGGCGCCCTGGGCCACCGCATCGAGCACGCGCGCCATGATGCCGGACGACGCCAGCGTCTGGCCGACGGCCAGCAGCCGCTCGCGGTCGCGCGCCCACCGGCGGCTGGCCAGCGCCCGCACGATCTTGCCCCGTAGCTCGTCGCGCAGGAACGGCTTGGTCAGGTAGTCGAAGGCGCCGCGCTGCACCGCGGTCACGGCCGTCTCGATCGTGCCGTGGGCCGTCATGATGAGCACGGGCAGCCGCGGCTGCCTCGCGTGCACGGTCTCCATCAGGGCGATGCCGTCGGTCGGCTCCATGCGAAGGTCGATGAGCGCCACGTCGAACCGGCCGTTCTCGACGGCGGCGAGGGCCGCCGTGGGATCGGTGGTGGCCGTGACGTCGAAACCCATCGTCATGAGGCGCATCTCGAGCACCTCGACGATGGCCGTGTCGTCGTCCACCACGAGCACCCTACGTTTCACTTGCGTCGCTCCAGTTTCAGGTCGACTTGCTTGAGCCGCTCGAGGTCCGCCTTCAGACGGTCCGCCTCCTGGCGGACCCGGACGAGCTCGCCGTCCCGGCGGGAGACGTCCTCGCGCAGGCGCGTCAGCTCCTCGCGCAGCCGGATCAGCTCGGCGCGGGAGCTCAGCAGCGCCCGCAGCGTGTCGCGGTTCGTCGCCGCGCGCCGCGCGGACGGTCCGGTCGGATGCTGGTTGAGGTAGTCGCCGTAGGCGACGACGGCCTCCTCCCACGAGCCGTCCTGGGCCAGCCGATCGGCCCGCTCCAGCAGCGGGCTGGGGCGCGGCGCCGGCGACCAGAGGGCACAGCCGCCCACGGCCACGGTCAGCGCGGCGGCGATGGCGACGGACCGCGTCGTCATCACGCCGCGCGGTCCCGCGGCAAGAGCACAGTGAACCGGCTGCCCTTGCCCTCCTGCGACTCGGCCGTCACGCGGCCGCCGTGGGCCTGCACGAGCCCGCGCACGATGGCCAGGCCCAACCCCGTCCCGCCCTTGCCGGGATGCGCCTGCCGATACGACTCGAAGACGTGGGGCAGCTCAGCCGGCGGGATGCCGACGCCGGTGTCCTCGACCTGGATCTCGCACTCGGGGCCCGCGTCGACGAGGCGGACGGTGACGCGACCGCCGACCGGCGTGAACCGCACCGCGTTGGCGAGCAGGTTCACCACCACCTGCACCAGCCGGTCCTCGTCGCCGACCACGGTGAATCGCGAGCCGATGCGCTCGCGCGCCAGGCTCACGCGAGCCTCGTCGGCCTGGGGACGCAGCTCGTCGATCGCGCGTCCCACCAGCCAGTCGAGGTCGAGCGGGACGCGCTCCAGCGGCAGCACGCCGGCCCGCAGGCGCGAGACGTCGAGGATCTGGTTGACGAGCCGCAGCAGCCGGTCGGTCGACCGCCGGATGATGTCCACCATCCGCGCCTGCTTGGGCGTGAGCGGCCCCGGCACCCCGTCGGCGAGCAGGTGCGCCGCCTCGCGGACCGAGGTGATCGGCGAGCGCAGCTCGTGGGAGAGCGTGGCGAAGAACTCCTCCTTCAGCTCGTCGTGCTGGCGGAGGCGGTCGGCCATCGCGTTGAACGAGCGGGCCAGGGTGCCGACCTCGTCGCGGCCACCGACCGGGATCGGCTCCCGGAACGACCCGGCGGCGACCGCGGTCGTGGCCGCCGACAGCCGCCGCAACGAGCGCGTGATGCGCAGGGCGATCACCGCGGTGACCAGCAGGGCCAGCACGAGGGCGGTGGCCAGCGCGACGACGACGCCGTTCCAGGTCCGCCGCTCCAGCCGCGCGATCTCGGCCTGGGCGCGCTGCACGCGCGCGTACGTGGCCTGCTGCAGGGCCTCCATCTCGGCCTCGGCCTGCTCGCCGAGCCGCCGGGCCGGCGAGTCCACCGCCACCGACGCCGGCCGGGGCGCGTTCAGCACCTGGGCCTGCTCCTCCATCACCGCGGCGTGGTACCGCTCGAAGATCTCCCGCGCCGCGGCGAGGCGGTTGGTCTCCGGCCCGGTGTGGACGATGTCGCCCAGCCGGATGAGGTCGGCGCGGGCGTGGGCGGCGCTCTCGCGCCAGAGGTCGGCGTAGCGCTGGTCGCGCAGGATCGCGAAGCGGGCCTCGAGGCGGGCCATCGTCAGCAGGGAGTCGCGCACGCTGCCGGCCAGGCGCAGCGCGGGCAACGACTCGCTGGCGATCTCCCAGTTCACCGACACCAGGCGCCCCACCGCGCGCAGGCCGAAGACGCCGACCGCGGCGAGGACCACGATGACGAGCGAGAACCCCAGGAAGATCTTCGAAGCCAGCCGCATGCCGTCCGCCTGCCCCTAGTACCCTCGAGGGTCCGCGGGGGCGGTCGCCGCCGGAGCGGCCGGCGCCAGCTGCGTACCCTGAGTCGTGGTTCTCATCACGTGTGCGGTCAGCGGAAACAGCTCCGGACGGATCTCGCCGTTAGGGGCGTCTCCCACATGGCAGCCGCCGTCGCCGTCTCGTCGGCCAGCGCGATGATAGCACCAGCGTGAAGACGACCCCCGGCCAACTGCCTCGGTCCCCGGCGTGGGAACGGTCACGCTGGCTCGGCCCCCCGGAGCCGGTCGTAGATGTTCCGGCCGTACGTCTCCTGCATGAACAGGCAGATGAGGGCCGCGGCCGCCGCGAAGGCCGCGCATACACCGAAGCCGTCGCGGTACGCCTCCACCGGGTAGCGCCGGGTCCCGTTGACGAGCACCCCCGACCACCGCGCGTCGAGCAGGCCGCCGATCGGCCCCTGCGTCAGCGCGGCGCCGAGGAAGCCGCCGAAGTTGGCGATCGCGACCGCCACCCCGTCCAGGTGCGGGGGGTTCACCTCGCGCGCGATCGGCCACACGAGGACGAAGGCGCCCCCGGCCAGTCCCATGACGACCAGCAGCGCGTACAGCATGGTCGGCGGCAGGACGCCGAGTGTCGCGACGAACACCACCCAGAGCACGAACTGCGCGCTGCTGAGCGTCAGGCAGACGGCCTTGCGGCGGCCGACGATCCGGTCGGAGGCGAGGCCGGTGAGCGGCCCCGCGACCAGCAGCGCCAGGGAGGTCGCCATCGCGTAGAACGCCGCCTCGGTCAGCCCGAAGCCGTAGACGTCACGCAGGTACGGGACCATCCACAGCATCTGATTGCCGGCGACCGTGTACAGGCAGAAAAAGGCCAGGCACGGCGGCCACGTGTGCGGATTGCGGAGGACCTGCCCCACGCCCGCGACGACCGCCGCGAAGCGCGGCGGCGGCGCGGCCGTGGCCTCGCCCGGCGGTCGGTCGCGCACGAGGACGAGGCACGCCGTGGCAGCACCGAGCGTGACGAGGCCCACGCCCCAGAAGGCGCCGCGCCACCCCATCCACTGGACAAGCGCGGCCAGCGGCAACGTGGAGATCAGCGCGCCGAGCACGCCCACCGTGGCGGTGACGGCCGCCAGGAAGCCGAACCGCGTCGGCGGGAACCAGGCCGCGGCGATCTTGAGCGCGCCGACGAAGGTGACGCTGGCGCCCGCCCCGACGAGCAGCCGTCCCACGAAGAGCGCTGGCGTGCCCGCGGCGAGGCCCATCATGATCGCGCCGAGGCCCATCACCGCGCCGCCGACGGCCAGCACGCGGCGCGGTCCGAACGTGTCGATCACGAGTCCCGCCGGTACCATCAACCCCGCGTAGGAGTAGAAGTAGGTGGCGGCCAGCAGGCCGACGGTGGCGCCGGTCGCGTCGAAGGCCTGCATGAGGTCGTGAGCGATGACTCCGGGCGCTGCCCGGTGAAAGAAGCCGATCAGGAAGAGGAAGGCCGGGATGGCCCACATGACCCAGCCGAGCGGCGTCCCCACCGCGTCGGCACTCACCCGCATGCGCATGTCGATCTAGCATAGCGGGACGGCGGGGCCGAAAGAAGCCTGAATACGCGCCCGTTTGCAATGCTTGCATGCGTGGCCTACTATGAGCGCCGGCATCACGAGCCGTTGTCGTCCTGGAGGGATTCGTGGAGTTCGGCATCTCGCTGCCCGGCCGCGGTCCGCTGGCCAAGCCCGACCAGGTGCTCACGATCGCCGCGAAGGCGGACGCGCTCGGGTACGCCTCGATCTTCGTCACCGACCACATCGTGCTGCCGGCGTCGATGGCGCGCTCGGTGTACCCCTACTCCTCGACGGGCCAGCTTCCCGGTGGTGCGGCCCAGGACTACCTGGAGCCGCTGGCCATGCTGGGGGCCCTCTCCCGGGTCACCCGGCGGGCGCGGCTCGGCACGAGCGTCCTGGTCGTGCCCTACCGCCACCCATTGATGACCGCGAAGGTCCTGGCCACCATCGACCAGCTCTCGGGCGGCCGGGTGATCCTCGGGGCCGGGGTGGGCTGGCTGCGCGAGGAGTTCGAGGCGGTCGGGGCGCCTCCGTTCGAGGAGCGGGGAGCCGTGACCGACGAGTATCTGAAGTTCATGCGGGCGACGTGGACAACCGATCCGGTCACCTTCGAGGGCCGCTACGTCAGCGTGCGCGGCGTCCACGCGCTGCCCAAGCCGGCCCAGGCCGGTGGCATCCCCGTGTGGATCGGCGGCCACACCGACGCCGCCGTGCGGCGTGCGGCCGTCCTCGGCGACGGCTGGCACCCGATCGCCCTGCGCCCGCCCGGCCTGCTCTTCCCCGACGCGTACGCCAAGCGCGTGCAGCAGATCCACGCGTGGGCGCGCGAGGCCGGACGCGATCCCGCCTCGATCACGCTCAGCGTCCGCGTCCCGATGGAGGTGCGGTCCAAGCGGATCAAGCCGCCGGCCGGCGAGCGCCCGCTCTTCCAGGGCACCGCCGAGCAGGTGATGGGCGACATCCGGGCCTACGCCGCCGCCGGCGTCACGCACTTCGTGTGGGACTTCACGCACCAGGACCTGCGTGCGGTGCTCGAGAACCTGCAGCGGTTCGCGCACGAGGTACGGCCGAAATTGGTTGGGCGCCGTCCTGTCGTCGCGGGTGCCGCGAGGTCCGGTCGGAGCGCAGGTGGCTCGGCACGCCCGGTCAAGCGTCCGACGAAACCCGCGCGTTCGTCCGGTCGACAGCGCAAGCGTGCACGATGATCACCCACGACGAAGCCTGTGCGTTGATCGAGGGGCCGGCGGACGCGCTGCCGGAGCTGCTGGCGCGGGCCGGGGAGGTTCGGGACCGCGGGCGGGGACGGACCGTGACGTTCTCGGCCAAGGTGTTCGTGCCGCTGACGACGCTGTGCCGCGACTACTGTGGGTATTGCACCTTCCGGCGTGATCCGGGCGAGCCGGGCGCGCGCACGCTGACGCCGGACGAGGTGGTCGCGCTGGTGCAGGCGGGCGGACGCCTCGGGGCCAAGGAGGCGCTCTTCTCGCTGGGCGACCGGCCCGAGGCGCGCTTCGCCGAGCACCGCGAGTTCCTCCGGCGCCACGGGCACCGCACGACGCTGTCGTACCTCCGCGCGATGTGCGCGCTGACGCTCGCCGAGTCTCCGCTGCTCCCCCACGCCAACCCCGGGCTCATGGGCGAGCGCGACCTGGCGGCGCTGCGCGAGGTCAACGTCAGCATGGGGATCATGCTGGAGACCGTCGCCGACCGGCTGCTCGGGCGTGGCCTCGCGCACGACAACGCGCCCGACAAGGTCCCCGCCCGACGGCTGCGGACGATCGGGCTCGCCGGCAAGCTCGGCATCCCCTTCACCACCGGCATCCTGATCGGCATCGGCGAGACGCCGCGCGAGCGCGCCGCCGCGCTCGTCGCGATCCGCGATCTGCACGAGCGCTGGGGCCACATCCAGGAAGTCATCGTGCAAAATTTCCGGGCGAAGGAGCGCATCCCCATGCGGGACGCGCCGGAGCCCACCCTCGACGACCTGCTCCGCACGATCGCGGTCGCGCGGCTCGTGCTCGGGCCGGACGTCAACATCCAGGCGCCGCCGAACCTGACGCCGGGTGTGTATCCGCGCCTGCTGGCGGCCGGGCTCAACGACTGGGGCGGCGTGTCGCCGCTCACGCCCGACCACATCAATCCCGAGAAGCCCTGGCCCGGCCTGCGCGCCCTGCGCGACGCGACCGAGCGGCAGGGCTTCCACTTCCGAGAGCGGCTGGCGATCTACCCGGAGTACGCGACGCGCGCCGAGTTCCTGGACGAGCGGCTGCGGCCCCGGGTAGCGGCGCTGATCGACTCCGACGGCCTCGTGAGGACGACGCATGAGCACTGGCGACGCTGGTAGTCTCTCCCCCACCCTCGACCGCGTGTCCCGCGAGGTCCGCGGGATCCTGGGTCGCGTCCTCGATGGCGCCGAGGTCTCGGTGGCCGACGCCGAGGTGCTCGCCGTCACGACCGGCCGCGACCTCCAGGCGCTCTCGCTCGTCGCCGACGAGCTGCGGCACCGCCACGTCGGCGACACCGTCACCTTCGTCGTCAACCGCAACATCAACTTCACCAACGTCTGCATCAAGCACTGCGGCTTCTGCGCGTTCTCGCGCGACCATCGCGAGGAGGAGGGCTACCTCCTGCCGATCGACGAGGTCGTGCGGCGCGCGCGCGAGGCGTGGGACCTCGGCGCCTCGGAGGTCTGCATCCAGGCCGGGCTGCCGCCCAAGCTCGACGGGCGCTTCTACATCGACCTCACGCGCGCGCTGAAGGCCGCGCTGCCCGACCTGCACCTGCACGCCTTCTCGCCCGAGGAGGTGCTCTACGGCTCGGTCCGCTCGGGCCTGCCGATCAAGGAGTATCTGGCCGAGCTGAAGGACGCCGGCCTCGGCACGCTGCCGGGGACGTCGGCGGAGATTCTCGACCAGGCGATCCGCGACCGCATCGCGCGGGGCCGTATCACCGTGGACCAGTGGGTGGAGGTCATCACGACCGCCCACGCGCTCGGCATCCGCACCACGTCGACCATCATGTACGGCCACGTGGAGGCGCCGGCGCACTGGGTCCGGCACATGGCCTTGCTGCGCAGCATCCAGAAGGACACCGGCGGCTTCACCGAGTTCGTCCCGCTCTCGCTCATCCACAGCGAGGCCCCGATGTATTCCAAGGCGCTCGTGCCCGGCGTGCGGCCCGGCGCGACCGGCTTCGAGGTCGTGCGCATGCACGCGCTCGCCCGCGTGATGCTCGGCCCGGTCCTCCGGAACATCCAGGCATCATGGGTGAAGGAAGGACCAAAGTTCTCCCAGGTGCTCCTCGACGCCGGCGCGAACGATCTGGGTGGCACGCTCATCAACGAGTCCATCTCGACGTCGGCCGGCGCCCAGTATGGCCAGCTCGTGGGACCGGCGGAGCTCGTCCGCTGGATCCGCGACGCCGGGCGCGCTCCCGCCCAGCGCGACACGCTTTACAACGTCGTGCGCGCGTACGCCGAAGGCGAGGATCCGACCACGGACCTCGACAGGGTCGACGACGCCGAGAAGCGTTTCGGCTCGTACCGTCGCCTGATCGCGTCCGGCGAATTTCGCTTCACGCAGCGGTAGCCGTGCCCGGTGGGCTGTGGTATTAATGCGTCTCGTTCGTTAACTCACCCGTCGAAATAGGAGGCTTCCTGTGGCGAAGACCATGACGAAGTCCGCAACGCTGGCGCACATCGCCGAGAAGACGAACCTCTCGAAGAAGCAGATCGAGACAGTTCTGGACGAGACGCTGGTGCTCGCGTCTCGCGAGGCGAAGAAGAGCGGCGCGTTCGTGCTGCCGGGCTTCGGCAAGCTGGTGCTGGCGAATCGCAAGGCGCGCATCGGTCGGAATCCACAAACCGGCGAGCCGATCAAGATTCCCGCGAAGCGCGTGTGCAAGTTCCGTCTCGCCAAGAGCCTGAAGGACACGGTGCTTGGGAAGAAGTAGGCCCGGCGGCCGGGCCGGGGGGCGCCGGCCCGCGGCCCCACAGCCGCCGTCATCGCCGGTCGCCCCCTCGGTGCCCGGCGAGCCCACCGCGGCTGCTCCCTCCCTCGCGTCGGCGACACTCCCCAGGGTCTGGCAGGGTGTCGGCTATCGGCCACTGGCGGACGTCGAGCGCGCGCGAGCGCTGTTCGACTTCGCCGCGATCCCCTGGCCCGAGCGCGTCGCGTTCGCGTGGGGTGCGTGGATGGCCGCCGCCGGCGGCGAGCGCCTCGTCGGCGCCGTCACGGCCGAGCGCCACGCCAGCACCGCGCTGCTGCACGGGCCCGTCGTGGTGACCGACGACGGGCCCGACGACCCGCTCGAGGTGGCCGGCCAGCTGCTGGCCGCCGCCCTCGATCACGCCACGGCCCTCGGCGTGGCCACCCTCTACACCCGGCCGCAGGGGCTCGATCGTGTCTGGGTTCGGTTCGGGTTCATCCCGGTCCCCGAGGTGGCGCTGCCGGCCGCGCTGGCCGGGCGCCCCGGCGCCGGTCTCTACGCGTGGCGCGGCGGCAGCGCGCTGTGGACGCTGCGCGAGGCGGCCGGCTGAGCGTGCGACCCGTTCGCGGGCGCTGAGGCGCCCCGCATGCGCGTGACGGCGCTCGCCGGCGGAACCGGCGCCGCCAAGCTCCTCCGCGGTCTCGCGGCCTGCCTCCCTCCCCGTGACCTCACGATCGTCGGCAACACCGGCGACGACACCGAGGTGTGGGGCCTGCACGTCTCGCCCGATCTCGACACGGTCACCTACGCGCTCGCCGGCCTCCTCGACGTCACCCGCGGCTGGGGCCGCGCGGACGAGACGTTCCGCTGTCTCGAGGCGATGGGCACGCTCGGCGCCCCGAGCTGGTTCAGCCTCGGCGACCGCGACCTCGCCACCCACCTCACGCGCACGGCCGCGCTGCGCGCGGGCGAGCCGCTCTCGGCGGTGACGGCGCGCCTCGCCGCGAGTCTCGGCGTCGCCGCGTGCATCCTGCCGATGAGCGACGAGCCCGTGCGCACGATGGTGCAGACCACGCAGGCGCGGCTGACGTTCCAGGAGTACTTCGTGCGCGACCGCGCCGGCGGTGACGTCGTCGCCGTCGAGTACGCCGGGGCGGCCGCGGCGCGGCCGGCGCCCGGCGTGCTGGCGGCGATCGCCGAGGCCGACGTCGTGATCGTCTGCCCCTCGAACCCCGTGACGTCGGTGGGCCCGATCCTCGCGGTGCCGGGCGTGGCGACCGCGCTCGCCACGGCGCGGACCGTGGTGGGCGTGAGCCCAATCGTGGGCGGCGCCCCCGTCAGCGGACCCGCCGGCCGGCTGATGCGCGCGCGAGGGCTGGAGGTCTCGCCGGCCGGGGTCGCCGCGGCCTATGCGCCGTGGCTCCGGGCCCTCCTCGTCGACCCGCGCGACAGCGACGCCGCGCCCGGGCTGGAACGCGTCGGCGTCCGCGCCGTCGTGACCGACGTGATGATGACGGACCACGGTCGCGAGGTCGCGCTCGCGCGGCGGGTGCTGGAGGCGGCGGGATGGCGGTAGACTGCGGCCGTATGGCCAGGACCCCGGGCGCATGATCGTCGCCGCCGTCCCCGTGAAGGACCTCGTCAACGCCAAGCAACGGCTCGTGCCCGTGCTGGATCCGCCCGCGCGGGCCGCCCTGGCCCGGGCGATGCTGTCCGACGTGCTGCGCGCCCTGAGCGGGGCCGGGCTCGACCGCGTATGGGTCGTCACCCGCGAGCCGGAGGTGGCCGCGATCGCCCGGGCGCTCGGCGCGGAGCCGCTGGCCGAGGCGGAGAACCGCGGCCACACGGCCGCCGTCGCCACCGCCCAGGCCGAGGCCGCGCGCATCGGCGCCGACGCCTTCATGACGATTCCCGGCGACGTCCCCTGCGTGACCCGCGAGGAGATCCGCGCGCTCGTCGACGCCCGGCCGGCGCCGCCTGGCGTCGTGTTCGTCCCGTCGCGCTCCGGGCTCGGCACCAACGGCGCGCTGCTGGCGCCGCCGGCGGCGCTGCGCCTGCGCTTCGGCGAGCCCTCCTTCGACAACCACCTGGCGGCCGCGCGCGCGCTTGGTCTCGAGCCGCGCGTCGTCGCGCTGCCCGGCCTCGGCCTCGACGTCGACGACGCCGACGACCTGGCGGCGCTGCTCGCGGCCGGGACCCACACCGAGAGCGCCGCGCTCGTGCGCGGCTGGCGCGTGGTGGAACGGGCGGCCGAGGCCTCGCGCTGACCATGCCGCCGCGCTACGAGGTCATCGGCGTCGAGGGCATCGGTGAGGTGCGCCCCGGCGACGACGTCGCGCGCGTGGTCGTCGACGCCGCCGCCCGGCAGGGCACGCCGCTGGCCACCGGCGACGTCGTGGTCCTGAGCCAGAAGATCGTCTCGAAGGCCGAGGGCCGGCTGCTCAACCTCGCCGACGTGACGCCCTCGACGATGGCGACGACGTTCGCCACCGAGCTCGGCCGCGACCCGCGGCTGATCGAGGTCATCCTGCGCGAGTCGCGCCGGATCGTCCGCATGGACCGCGGCGTCCTCGTGACCGAGACGCGCCACGGCTGGGTCTGCGCCAACGCCGGGGTGGACCAGTCCAATGTCGACGCCGAGATGGTCGCGCTGCTGCCCGAGGACCCCGACCGCTCGGCTCGCGCGTTCCGCGACTCGGTCCGCGCGTACGCGCGCGCGGAGGTCGGCGTCATCGTCGCCGACACGTTCGGCCGTCCGTGGCGCGAGGGCCTCGTCAACATCGCGATCGGCGTGGCCGGCTTCGCCCCACTGCGCAGCTATCTCGGCGAGCGCGATCCCGCCGGGCGCCCGCTGCAGGCGACCATCCTCGCGCTGGCCGACGAGCTGTCCTCCGCCGCCGAGCCGGTGATGGGCAAGCTCGACCGCATCCCCGCCGCCATCGTGCGCGGCCTGCCGGTGGCCCCCAGCGAGGAGGGCTCCAAGGCGCTGCTGCGCGATCCCGCTCGTGACCTCTTCCGATAGGAGACGCTCGTGACCATCGCGATTCTCGGCGGTACCGGCAAGGAGGGCGCCGGCCTGGCCCTGCGCTGGGCGAAGCTCGGCCACTCGATCATCATCGGCTCCCGCGACGCGGAGCGGGCGAAGGCCAAGGCGGCGGAGCTGCGCGAGAGCGCGAACACACTGACGATCATCGGCCACACCAACGCCGAGGCCGCCGCCCTAGCCGAATTCGTCGTGATCGCGCTACCGGCCAACGGCCTCGCCGCGACGCTGCCCGAGGTGCGCGAGGCGTGCCGGGGCAAGGTCGTCGTCAGCACGGTGGTACCGCTGACGTTCGGAGGCCCGCGGCTCTTCACGCCGCCGTCGATCGGCTCCAGCGCCGAGGAGGTGGCCTCGCTGCTGCCCGACGCGCGCGTGGTGGCCGCCTTCCACCACATCGCCGCCCACGAGCTGGCCGACGCGGATCATCCGATCGACTGCGATCTCCTCATCTGCGGTCAAGACGCCGCGGCCAAGGAGACGGTCACCCAGCTCGGGCGCGCGATGGGACTGCGCGTGCTCGATGTCGGGCCGCTGGCCAACGCCGGCCCGCTGGAGGGGATCACCGCGGTCCTCGCGACGATCAACCGGCGCTACAAGCTGAAGAATTCGGGGATCAAGATCACGGGACTCTAGAACTCGGAGGGGGGCTTCGCCCCCCT
>Ga0075431_100002544_pt1 | contig 17597 bp, 12 predicted proteins | sample RhiMetdeltSRZDD5_FD_75297 | JGI IMG/M metagenome (GOLD analysis project Ga0075431, IMG submission 75297) | Populus rhizosphere microbial communities from Tennessee, USA - Rhizosphere MetaG P. deltoides SRZDD5 | ecosystem: Host-associated > Plants > Roots > Rhizosphere > Soil | place: USA... | reverse complement strand
TCGGGGTCCTTGAAGAGATCGAAGTACTCGGTGACGGTCGTATCGACGCTGAAGGGAACGCCATTCTTGCGGAGATACCCGGCACGGATACGTGTTGTCGTGACCTCGAGCGTGCGACTGTCCGTGCCGGCTCGCGCACCCAGGCCGAGCGGGATCGTATTGCCGGCAAGCCCGCGGGGCGGCGCTTCCCATCGCGCCACGGACGTGCCCTGCCACGTCGGCTCGCCGCCCGTGAGCTGCGTGCTCACGCCCGGTGCGGCAAAGCGCAGCAGCCGCGTCTGCGTGCCGGCATCGGTCTCGATCTTCAGCGTGTAGTCGTCCTGCCAGGTGATCTGCAGACGCCCAGGCTCGCGCATGATCGCCGGCGCCGCATACGCCTTGCAGGCCTCACCCGCCGCTTGATCCTTCGCAGGGTCCCACGCGTCGGCGATCTTTCGACCCGCCGCGTTGAGCGGGATGTTGGCGTAATCGCCCTTCGCCGGCGTGATCATCCGCCATCGCCAGTCTTCGCTGACGACCGACACCCAGTAGCCGGTGAAATCCACACGCGCCGCGGCCTTGCCGGTTGGCGGCGGACCGCCGGCGCGACCGCCCGGCGGACCTTGGGCGGCGAGCGTGCTCGACAGCGCGAGCGCGAAGACGATCGATCTCACGATTTCCCTCCGGCCGTGAGGCTTCGATAGATCGACTCGACAAAGCGATCCGCGTCGGCCGGCGACGCGCCGTACTCCGCGTCGTAGTCGCGCGACGGCTTCGCCGCCTTGATCTGCTCGAGCGTCATCTTCTTCGTGATGAGATCCCGCACGCGATCACGAACGATGACGACCATGTCACGGAACTCGGCGACGTCGGTCTCCTCCGCGACGCGCCCGTGGCCGGGAATCATCTTCGTGCCGCCCTCGGCAAACGCTTCGGGCACTGCCAGCGCGAGAATCTCGGTCAATGCGCGCACCAGCCCTTGCACCGACCCACCGCGAGACAGATCGATCGATGGATACCGCCCCGGCGTGAAGAGGTCGCCTGTGGCGATGACATCCGAGCGCCGCATGAAGACCAGACTGTCGCCATCGGTGTGCCCCTGGTGATGCGAGAGCACGATCGCTTCGCCGTTGAAGAAGTCCATTGATGGCTGGAAGTATTCGGTCGTCGGCAGCGCAGCCGCCGGCGGCGCGGGTACCGCTTTCGACATGCGGCCGAGCACGTTGGTATGGGCGACGATTGCCGGCCGCCCCAGCGTCGCGCCAAGTCCCGTCAGAGCGCCCATCGGCGCGCCGCGCACATCGCGCCCAACCACTGCGGATACGAGCGCGGCATTTCCGCCCACGTGATCGACGTCGGCGCTGGTGTTGACGATGTAGCGAATGGGCTTGTCGGTGAGTTGGCGAATGGCCGCGATCACGGCAGGTACTGCATTCACTGGAGGGGCGTCGACGAGCACGACGCCGTTCTTGCCGACCTGTACCGCGACGTTCACGCCGTCGACGGTGACCATCGAGACGCTGCCCTGCACCGGCAGCACGGCAACCTCAGGAGCCTGCGCGCGGATGCCAGCCACACAGACGGCAGCGACCAGCGTCGCCAGCACACCGCATGTCGTGAAGTTCATCTCAGTCCGCATCCGCCTTCGGCATTGAAACACCGGCAATAGCGTCCACACCGATCGAGCGTGGACCACGTCTGCGGCAGCCTGGACCTGTACTCCGGATACATCGTCTCGGCACCGCCGCGCGTGGCTTCGAACGTAAGGCCGTACCACGTCGAGAATTCCTTCAAGTACGGATTCGCCCCCGGAAGATAGTGCGGCACCGCTTCGTCGCCGAGCGGCAATTCCGCGGCGTACTCGCACCAGTTCGAACCCATCGTCTGACCGGGATCGAGCGCCCACGACTGACTGCGCACCAGACGCTCGGTGAGGAACACCGGATCCTCGATGACGGTGACGACGGTCAGGAACTCGCCGTGACGCACCCAGTGCTCGGTCATCGTGCGGCGATCGCTCGCCGGCACGCCATTGCGGCGGATGTAGTACGCCTTCAGATGCGTCGTCTTGATCGTGAGCATGTTGCCGTCGTACACGCCTGTCGAAAAGCCTGCCCAGGTGTGCGGCGCCGTCGCCGGCGGATGCGGACGACCATCGAGATAGATGGTTCGCTCGGCGTCGTGGAAGCCGATGCGAGTGTGAAAGGCGAGGATCCGCTGCTTCAGCGGATCGATCTCCGCGGTGATCCGCATGTTGGCGAGACCACGCATGCCGTAGTCGGCGGCGTGCTGACGGCATTGATACTCGCTGACCGCGGAGATGCGATCGGCGTCGTAGCTGTCGGCGCGCAGCCGTGCCGCGTCGTTGATCGGCAAGCCGAGATAGTCGCCAAGCTCGGGTCCGGGCAGCCGCTCGGGACCATCCTCGTGGTAGATCGGCGCCCATTGGCCCGAGAAGTCGATTTCCTGCGCGAGCGCCGACACCGGGCCGGCCGCGATCACGAGTACCAGGACGATGATTCTCGACATGGAGCGGGAAGGATACTGCTATTGCACATGGCCGTAAACACGTCGCTCGGCTCGTCCTGTGGACATTGCAAAGGAGTTCCGCTATGCTCCTGTGCAATGTCCAAAGGAGCCATCACCAAGTCCGAAGTTCTTCAAGGCACGCTCGACCTGATGATCCTCAAGACGCTGCAGGCCCTCGGGCCGCAGCACGGATTCGGCCTGGCGCGGCGGATCGAGCAGGTCAGCCAGGACATCCTGCGGCTGAACGAAGGTACGGTCTACACGTCCTTGATGCGGCTTCAGCACCAGGGCTGGATCACCTCGGAGTGGGCGCCGTCGGAGAACAATCGCAAGGCCAAGTTCTATTCGATCACCAGGAAGGGCCTGAAGCAGCTCGAACGCGAGACCGAGGCCTGGGAGCGCATGTCGGGAGTCATCGGGCGGATTCTGTCCCTGCAGGCGGGGCAGGAGACCTGACGTGTCAGAGGATCCTGAGTTCGACGCCGAAGTCGAAGCGCACCTCGATCTCCTCACCCGACGCTACGTCGATCAAGGCATGTCCGAAGAGGCCGCGCGACTCGCCGCGCGGCGGCAGTTCGGCAACCTGACGCTGTTGCGCGAAGAACGATATCGATTTCGAGCGCTCCCCGCGGTCGAGTCGATGTGGCAGGACCTGCGCTACGCAGCACGCTCGTGCCGCCGGAACCCTGGGTTCACCGCCGCCGTGGCACTCACGCTCGCGCTCGGCATCGGTGCCAACACGGCGATCTTTACCATCTGCAACGCAATCCTGTTGCGGCCGCTTCCCTATCGCGACCCGGATCGCCTGGTCATGCTCTGGGAACGCCCACTCGGTTCGGCGGAGTCTTATGCAGTCGCGCCAGCGAACTTCCTCGATTGGCGCGCGCAGACGCATTCCTTCGACGGAGTCGTCGCAATCAATCCTTTCCCGACGTTCGTGCTGCGCGGAACCGGGTCGGCCGGACTTCTCAACGGCGCCGCGGTATCGTCGGACTTCTTCGCGGTCCTCGGCACGACCCTCGCGATGGGCCGCAGCTTTCTGCCAGAAGAGGAACGGCCGGGCGCGAATCGCGTGGCGATTCTGACTCATGGCGTCTGGGAAACTCGCTTCGGCAGGCGACGCGACATCCTCGGCGCCGCAATCACCCTCAACGACATTCCGCACACGATCGTCGGAGTCCTTCCGCCCGATTTCGAATTCGTCGGACGGTCGGCGGACTTTCAGTCACGGACACAGTTCGACGTCTGGGTGCCCACTGCGTTCAACACGAACCCGTCGCGCGGTACTCATCCGCTGCGGGTGTTCGCGCGACTCAAGCCAGGTGTGACCTTGGACGAAGCTCGCGCGGATCTCGACGTGGTCGGCGCGAATCTCGCGCGTACGTACCCGGAGGAGAACAAAGACAGGGGCATCGCTGCGGTTCCATTGTTTCAGCAGGTCACGCGCGACGTCCGCCCGGCGCTGTTGACGCTGCTCGCGACGGTGGGGTTCGTGCTGCTCATCGCGTGCGGGAACGTTGCCAATCTGCTGCTCAGCCGCGGCGCGGCGCGTCAACGCGAATTGTCGGTGCGTGTAGCGATCGGAGCCGGTCTTGGCCGCGTCGCGCAGCAGCTGCTCGTCGAGAGCACGCTTCTCGCGTTCCTTGGCGGCGCACTCGGGCTGGCCGTGGCGATGGCGGCAATCAGTCTCGCCGCTCCCTACCTGCCGGTTGACGTGTCTCGCGCGACGGGCATCGGCATCGATCTGCGGGTCATGAGTTTCACGACAGTCGTGTCGCTGACCACCGGGCTGCTGTTCGGGCTTGCGCCTCTCCTGCAGGCGCGCCGTGTCAACCCGGGAGACACGCTCGCGGCAGGGATACGAGTGGCGAGCAGTCTGCCGACACGCCTACGCAGCTCGTTGGTGCTGGGCCAGATCGCGATGACGCTGGTGCTGTCGATCGGCGCCACGCTGATGGTGCGAAGCTTCTGGACCTTACTCCATGTACCGACCGGATTCAGCGCCGACCAGGTGCTCACCGCCCGGATAACGCTTCCACGGTCGCGCTATCCAAACGCCGATCGCATCGCCGCATTGCATCGAGATGTGCTCGACCGCCTGAGAGCGGCTCCCGGCGTCCAGGCGGCAGGCATGGCGGCGTATCTGCCGTTCAGCGGTGACGACAATGGCTGGGCCTTCTTCATCGAGGGTCGTCCCCCGCTGCCGGTCGGTGTCTACAATGTCGTCAAATATCGCCCGATCACCGACGGCTATTTCGAAGCCCTCGACGTGCCGTTGATCCGCGGGCGCGGGTTCGATACCTCCGACACCGGGAACGCCATGCCAACGGTCGTGATCAATCAGTCCATGGCGCGCGCGTATTGGGGTGAAGAGAACCCGCTCGGGCAACGGCTTCGGTTCGGCGGCGGCATCTGGATGACCACCTGGCGAACGATCGTTGGCGTCGTCGGCGATGTCCGGCACGAAGGGCTCGATCGCGATCTCACGCCGGAGATGTATGTGCCGTTCGCCCAGGCGCCACAGCCCGAGGGCGCCGCTACGCTCGTCATTCGCACGGCGCTCGACGCGACCGCGATGGCCGGCGTCGCACGCGGCGTCGTCGCTGAAAGCGATCCGTCGGTGCCTGTCGATCGCCTCGCGACGATGGACCAACTCGTGTCGTCGTCGGTCGGGACGCCACGCTTTCAGACCATCGTGTTCGCTGCGCTGGCGCTGCTCGCGCTGACGATGGCGTCGATTGGGATCTACGGTGTGACCAGCTACACCGTGGCGCAGCGCACGCGTGAGTTCGGAATCTATCTCGCGCTCGGCGCATCGCGTGGGACAGTGCTTCGCCGCGTGCTCGGACAGTCGATGCCGGTGATCGCCGTCGGGCTCGCGGCCGGCGTCCTGGCGTCATTCGCGCTGACCCGGCTGATCACCAAGCTGCTGTACGGCGTCACCCCACTCGATCCCGTGACCTTCGTCACGGTTCCGCTGCTCCTGTTCGGCGTCGCCTGTCTGGCGACCTATCTGCCGGCGCGCCGAGCCACGACCATCGATCCAATCGTCGCGCTGAGAGTCGACTAGGGTCGGGGTCTGACCCGGGGTCTGACCCGGGGTCAGACCCCAAAGGGATCTGTCTACTCTGGTTGACGTTTTGCGACGTTAAAAGCCGGTCCGCGCTGACGCGCGGCATCATTCTTGCCTCGATTAGGCAGCTGAGCGGGTGAACATGGACCGGAGCAGCTGGATTCGAGTCGCAGTCGTACTTGTTGCGTGCGTGGTCGTCGCAGTTCTGTGGAGCTTGGTCCCCAGCAAGGAGTGGGATATCGACGCCATCACGGCCTGGATGGCGCCGCATCGCCACGTGTGGTACGGGTTGCCACTGGTGATGGCGGCGTTCATCGGCCTCGCGATGGTGCCGGTCATGCTGCTCATCGCCGCCACCGGTGTGGCATTCGGGCCGATACTGGGGCCGATCTACGCGATGGCCGGGTGCCTCGCCAGCGGATCCCTGGGCTTCGTAATTGGCCGCTGGCTCGGACAGCGGCGCGTCGAACAACTGGGCGGCGAGCGCGTCGTTCGCGTCACGCGCACGCTCAAGCGCAACGGCACGCTGGCCGTCTTCTTCCTGCGCAAGATCCCGCTGCCATTCACGCTGGCCAACATCATCGTCGGCGCGTCGACAGTCAGCTATCGAGACTTCGTGGTCGGCACGCTGCTCGGCATGGCGGGTCTCGTCATCGGGCTGGCCGGGTTCGGCTATCAGCTGACGATGGTTTTCCGCAGCCCATCGCCGGCGACCATCGTCGGCGCCGTGCTGATCGTGAGCGTCCCGCTGACAGCGGCCTGGCTGATCAACCGGACGCTCCGCGCGAGGTCCACGGCATGAGGGGGACGGCGCGCACCGAGCCGCGCGCGGCGTCGTTACCTGCGCAGTCGATCATTCAGCCAGGGAACAACTGCTGGCGCGTCGATCCAGCGCATCGCTTCTACTGCGTCCAGGACGCCGCAGACTACTTCAAGCTGGTAAGAGAATCGCTGCTCGCCGCGCGCAGAACAGTGTTCATCCTCGGCTGGGACATTTACGCCGGGGTCGATCTGTTGCCGCAGCGAGCCGGTGAAAGCGGACCGGCTGTACGAAAGAGAACGGACCCGCCAACGCGGCTCGACAAGCTCCTCGCGTTCATCGCGCGACGCCGCCCGCAACTGCGCTGCTACATCCTCATCTGGGACTACGCCGCCCTCTATACGCTCGAACGCGATCCGTGGTCACGATGGAAGCTCGGCTGGCGCACCCATCCTCACGTGCGCTTCGGCTTCGACGATCGTCATCCGGTCGGCGGATCTCATCACCAGAAGCTGGTCGTCGTGGACGATGCCCTGGCTTTTTGCGGCGGTATCGATCTGACCAGCCACCGCTGGGATACCTGCGCGCATCGCGTCGACGAACCGGCGCGGACCTCGTTCAACGGCAAGCCGTACAGTCCCTACCATGAAGTCCAGGCGATGGTGGATGGCCCGGCCGCGGCGAGCCTCGGTCTGCTCGCGCGCGACCGCTGGCGCGCGCTCGGAGAGGAAGGAGTGCCTCCGGTCCACGCCTCGTCAGAGGACGTGTGGCCCGGCGATGTCACCCCAGATCTCACCGACGTCGAGGTCGCCATCGTTCGAACAGTTCCCGTCTCCGATACTCAACCGGCCATACGCGAATCCGAACGCCTGTTCCTCGATTCGATCGCCGCGGCGAAACAGTCGATCTACATCGAGAGCCAGTACTTCACCAACGAGGCACTGGCGGCGGCACTGGCCGCACGGTTGCGCGAGCCGAATGGCCCGGAGATTCTCGTCGTCTCGCCGTCCGAGTGCCACGGGTGGCTCGAGCAGAACACGATGGGCGCATACCGCCATGCCGTGTTCAGACAACTGATCGATGCCGACGCGCACAAGCGGCTCAGGCTTGTGTACCCCGCTGCTTCGCGTACCGCGAACGTGCCGACGTTCGTCCACTCCAAGGTCATGGTCGTGGACGACGAGCTGGTACGAATCGGCTCGGCAAACTTCTCGCGCCGCTCGATGGGTATGGACACCGAGTGCGACCTCGCAGTCGAAGCGAAGGGTGACCCGGGCGCGCGGGCGGGCATTCGCCGTATTCGCGATCGCCTGCTCGGCGAGCATCTCGGCCTGACGCCTGAATCTGTCGCAAGGCACATCGAGCACGCCGGCTCACTTCGCGCGTTCGTCGATTCCCGCCAGCTCGCCGAGCACACGCTCGTTCGCATCCAGCTGCCGCGCGAAGAGGAAGCGACTCTCTCCGAAGCCGCGCGGCTGGTCGCCGACCCGGCGGAGCCGATCGCGTTCGGCGCCTCGGTCGAAGCCCTTTTACCGCCTGCCGACGCGACGAACGGCCTTCGTCCGCTTCCGATCCCGACCGGCCGTGCCATCGTGCTCGCGCTCGCGTCCGCGTCGTTGTGGTCGGCGGTGATCTGGCGGCCAGAATTTCAGACGATTCAAGATGTGGTCGCGGCGTTCTCGCGCCTGTCATCGGTGACCTGGATTGCCTCGATGGTCATTGCGTTCGCGGGCTTGATGTTCGTCCCACTGGAACTGCTGACAATCGCGGCCGGCGTGCTGCTCGACATTCCGCGCGGCGGGATCGTCGCTCTGCTGGGAGCATTGGCCGCGGCAGCGGCCGGGTATGGCATCGGCCGCGCCATTGGACCGGCAAACCTGCCGCGATGGATCAGCCGCCGGTCGTATCGCTCCGCCCGTCAACTCGGCGCGCGCGGTGTGTTTGGAGTGATCGTCATGAGACTCGCTTCCGTAGCGACCTCCGGATCGATCCATCTTCTCTGCGGAGCAGGGCGAGTACCCTTTGCGACGTATCTGCTCGGGACGCTGCTTGCATTCGTCCCGGCAATCGCCGCGCTCGCCGGCCTCGGTGCACTGCTGCGCCGGACACTGCTCGATCCAACCACGCCGCACGTGCTGATGACCATCGGCGCCACGATCCTGCTCACGGCGGCCGCCGCCGGCCTCCGCACGCTTCTCCTCATTCGCCAATTCGCGCCGTCCGTAACGAGCCAACGTGCGCGGGCGGAGTTCGGGTAGTGCGCGTCGCCACGTACAACGTGCATTCGTGTATCGGCATCGACGGCCGCCACGACCCGGAACGTATTGCCACCGTGATCACCGAGCTCGACGCCGACATCGTCGCCCTGCAGGAGTTCACGTATCCGGCCAGCATCGCGCTCGAGACACGCACTCCGGTCGTCCTCACCACGCTCGACAGCTACACGTGTGCGCTGGGACCGACGCGGCAGAACGTCACGCAATGCTTCGGCAACGCACTTTTCACACGTCACCCGATTGTCGACGTGCATCGCATCGACTTGTCGATGGAACGCCGCGAGCCGCGCGGCGCGATTGCCGCCACGGTGGATGTTCGCGGCAACCCGGTTCATGTGCTCGCCGCACACCTCGGACTGCGCGTGCGGGAGCGGCGGTTTCAGGTACGGCAGATCGTGGACTATCTCGACTCGGTGCGGAATACGTTCTTCATCGTGCTCGGCGACTTCAACGACTGGCTGCCCGGCCGCTCTGTCGTGCACGTGCTCGACAGGCGACTCGGCCGCCAGCCTCGACCCGCGTCGTTCCCGGTTACCTGGCCCGTCGTCGCGCTGGATCGGATCTGGGTGCACCCCACCCGCGCCCTGCGCCGCATTGTCACCCATGTGACGCGCACGGCACGCGTCGCCTCTGACCACTTTCCAGTGGTGGCGGAGATCGCAGCAGAGGCGTAAGATCCGGGCCATGGCGCGCGCGATTTCCCTGCTCCTCCTGGTGTTCGCCAGCGTGCCCGCCGCGCAAACGCCGCGCGTGGAATTCGACGTCGTGTCCATCAAGCGCAGCTCCCCCGATGCACGCGGCGGCGGCATTCGGACACTACCCGACGGCACGACGATCGTCACGAATCATCCCATCCGATCGATGATCTTCATGGCGGCACCCGCGTCACGAACACCGGTGCGCGAAGTGACGGGACTGCCCGAGTGGGCCGAGAGCGAGAACTACGACATCACGGCGAAACCGCCGGCCGGCTCGACGCCGCAGCAACGGTCGGAAATGTGGCGAACGCTTTTCGCCGAGCGCATGAAGCTCGTCGCGCATGTCGAGGAACGCGAACGCGATACGTTCGCGCTGGTCATGGCACACAGCGATGGACGTCTCGGACCGCAGTTGAAGAGATCCACGCTCGACTGCAGCCCGCGGCCCCAGGCGTCCGCACCTCCGCCTCCTCCCGACTTCGATCCCAAGAGTGCCATGAACCGTTGCGGTGGACTGTTCGGCCAGGGTTCGATCGTGTCCGGCGGTATGTCGATCGACAGGCTGGTGCCGTCGCTGACCGGCCTCGCGGGACGTCAGGTGATTGACCAAACCGGTTTGCGAGGTGACTACGCCTTCACGCTGACGTTTTCACAACGGCGTACGCCAGCAACGTCACAGGACAGCGCGCCCGACGACGCGCCCGAGTTTTTCACCGCCCTTCAGGAGCAGCTTGGTTTGAAGCTCCAACCCGAGAAGACGATCGTTCCTATCCTCGTCATCGATCACATCGAACGCCCGTCCGACAACTAGCCCGGCAGGTCTCGAGAGCCGCCTCTACAGCGGCTGGAACATCCCTTCACAGACCATCCGGCCCCTTACCCATGTTGAGTCGTGCGCCGAAGTAGCTCGAGACGTAAACGCAGAATGACGTGGTGATCTCGCGAGATTGCTCGAATTTCGCGCAGCGGCGGGTGTGGTACTGCGCTTGCTCTTACACGGGCAACCTCGCTCGTGACCCGTTCTTGGGACGCGACAAAATATCCCGCCTGTCATCGGCGGGAGGCCACGGCCTCCCGACACGTCCTAACAGAGACGCGCGTCCCGGTCCGAAATGATCGAGACGCGCTCCTCACTCTCCGAGCATTAAACAACCGCGTGCTTTTCGTGCGCGCAGATCGCTTGAAACGTTTCGAGGAACTCCTGCGCGGGGACGCTATCGGGAAGCGTCGACGACGCGTGGATGGCGAGGTCGTTGATCGACAGGATTCCTGCCAGACGCTGCTGCTGATCGACGACAGGCAGCCGTCTGACTTTGTGCTTTCGCATCGTCCGCAGCGCGACGCGAACATCGTCGTCCGGCTTGACGGCATGGATGGTGTGATTGCCGGTGATCACCTCTCCCGCGCGAATCTCGGCTGGCGTCTTCGATCGCGTGGCGGTGGCAATGGCAATGTCGCGGTCGGTGATGATGCCGATCACCTTGCGGTCCTCGTTGACGACGGGTACTGCGCCGCAATCACCATCCCACATCATCTTGGCGACAGTGGCGAGATCGGTGTCGGGGCTCGCCGCCTTCACGTCGGACGTCTGCAGCTCCTTCACTGTCATGGTTCGCTTCCTCCCCCACTCAATGTAGTGTCCGGCTTTAGCCGGACCTCAATGTAGCGTCCGGCTTCAGCCGGACCTCAATGTAGTGTCCGGCTTCAGCCGGACCTCAATGTAGTGTCCGGCTTTAGCCGGACGCGCGAGACAGAAGCGATTTCTGATGCGCCATCCATGCCAACGTGCTGAATTCCGGTCCGGCTAAAGCCGACACTACATTCAGCTTCGCCGCTCTTCAGCCGCGGCCGGCCAGACTTCGGCAATGAGATCGAAGTGGCCCTCGAAGACCAGCTCGGTGCGTCCGGTTCGCCACCCCTGCTTCAAGTCGCGGACGAGCGGCGACGAGTCCACACGGTAGCGGCGGACGATGGCTGCCGGTGCCGGTCCTTTGCCAAGGAGCGTCGACAGCAGTACCCATTGCTCCGCCGTGGAGTCAGGCAGAATCAGAGGCGTCGGCTTGACGGTGACACGCGCCACCGTGCGGCCCGCGTCGTCGGCGTCCTCGTAATCGAGGACGTGCAGTCCCGCTTCCGAGCTGAGCAGACGCGCCGCGCCAAAGCCCGAGATGACGAAGAGGTTCAGCCGCGCTTCAGGAACGCCAATCTCGGAGACCTGCATGCCGCGCCGGGCGGCCCACTTCCGGTACATCTCGAGCAGCCGTTCGCACCAGCGCGTCGACACGTCGGCATGTCGAGTCTGGTCGAGCACGGGCTGGACGGCGAGTACCACTTCGACTGGCGCGTCGGTCATCGCATCCTCGATGCCGTGGTTGACGAGGAAGAGCTGCGAGGCGAGTCGAACGATCAGATCGCGGGAGTAGCGGCCGGAGGGATGTGCCGATCGCTCGAGGCGCGTGGCCAGGCCGCGCGCCGTGCCAGCCGCCGCCTTCACGCGATCCATTACCTCGAACCGCGACAAGATCCCCATCCGGTTCGTCTGGCTCCAGAAGTCGGGACGCTGCATCTGCGCGGCGAGCTCGGATTCGACCGCCACCCACCGGTCGTCGGTGAATCGCCGTTCGAGCCGCTGCAGCTCGGCAAGCAGCGCCGCACGCTCGGCGGCGGTGCCGGTCGGCTGCAGCATCATGCGGGCGAGCGTCACGTCCGATTCGCCGGCGACGACCGCTTCGACCTCGAGCCGGGCGGCTGACGGCGCCGACGCGTCGGGATCGACGAACTCCACTTGCAGCGCCCGCCCGTCGCTGCGCACGAACAGGAACTGATCGCCTTCGGGGAACCGATGCTCGACCAATGTGGCTGCCAGCGGCGCGAGCAGGTGCTGATCGATCGCGCGTTTCAGCGGACGCGCTCCCATCGCCGGTGAGAACCCCTTGTCGAGCAGGAACTCCAGTGCGGAGGCTTCCCATTCGACCGCCCACTCGCGATGCCGCAGCCCGCGACGCTGCAGCACGTGCGACAGCTCCTTCGACACGATGCTCCGCATGTGCTCGCGGCTCAGCGGCCGGAAGATGATGATGCGATCGATGCGGTTGACGAACTCGGGACGGAAGCTCTGATGAATGGCCTTCGTCACAATCTGCGGCGACAGTGCCGCGGCGGCGTGCGCGACGAATCCGGAGCCGGTGTCGTGGCGAATCGTGCTGCCGAGATTCGACGTCAGGATGATGATGCAGTGACGGAAGTCGACGGTGTGACCCTTCGCATCCGTCAGCCGGCCATCGTCGAAGACCTGCAGGAACAAATCCCAGGCGTTGCCATGGGCCTTCTCGAACTCGTCGAGCAGCACCACCGAGAACGGCTGCTTGCGGACACGATCGGTCAGCGCGTTCGATTCGTCCTGCCGATCGGGATCGCCGACGATCTTGCGCATCGACTCGACGCTTTGGAACTCGCTCATGTCGAGCCGGATGAGGCGCTCGGCTGAGCCGAACAGGAATTCGGCGAGCGTCTTGGCGAGCTCGGTCTTCCCCGTTCCGGTCGGTCCGGCGAACAGGAACACGGCCACGGGCTTGGTCGAGTCGGTCAGCCCGGCCTTCAGCATCGCGACGCGATCGACGACGGCATCGACGGCTTCGTCCTGACCGATGACGCGCGTGCTGAAGAAGCGGCGCAGCTCGGCGAGGTCGACGCGCTCGCGGTCGTCGAGCACCTGCTGCGGCATGCCGGTCAGCTGCGACATCGTCGCGAGCACGTCGGACCGGCTCACGCGCGAGGCGTCCTGCGCAACGGCGCGCTGTACCGCCAGCTTCAGCAGATCGAGCACGGCTCCCGGCATCTGACCCGAGCTCAGATAGTGGCGCGCGAGATACGTCACCGTCTCGATCGCCTCCGGATCGACGCCCATCTCGAAGTGCTGCTCGATGCGGGCCGCCACCTCGTCGACCAGACGGTTGGTTTCCGCATCGGTCATCGGCCGCAGACGGAGCAACTCGAGCGCCGTCCTGACTGCCGGGCGCTGCTGGAGCACTTTGGTCAATGCCGCCGGTGTGATTTCGCTCAACAGGACGAGCCGCCCGGTCGCGAGCGCGGGCAGCACTTGATCGAGGATGCTCGCCGACTGGCCTTGATGCATGCCGCTCGTCGCCAGCTGCAGGAAGTCGGGCGCGTGCCACAGCACGCGTTTATCGGCGGCGAGCTCGATGGGCATCCGGCGCAGCCGCTCCTCGAGTTGTCCGATATACGTCTGCCCGGCCTGCAGATGGGCGCCACCGGCCTCGAACAGCGTCCAGCCGTTGGCCTGCGCCCGCATCGCGAGCAGCGTGACGAAACTCGTCTTCCCGCTGCGCGGCTCGCCGATGACGAGCAGCGAGCGCGGTGGCTGCTGCAGGATGCAGGCGTCGCCTCGCGCCAGGGAGTCGCGAATTGTCTCGTGCTCGACGAGCAGCGGACGTTCGCCGTCGTCCTCGACGAATCGGCCGAACGTCTGCAGGTACTCGCGATCCAACGTCGTACGGCGGAAGGTGGCGATCTCGGTGAGCAGCTGGCGCGAACCCGGGTTGTCGATCTTGCGCAGCAGACTCTCGGCCGTCGTGAGCTCGGCGGCGCCGGCGCTCGCGAGAGCGTCGCCGAACGACGTCACGTCGCCTTTCTCGGCGCGCCACGTGAAGTGCTCGGCCAACAGACCGGGAATGAAGGGATGGTCGATCCACCACTCCGATGACTGCAGCACCAGCGCACCCACCGGCGGCCGTTCGTCGAGTGTTTCGATGTAGCGCAGCACGTAGTACATGGGCCACGGCCGGCAATGACGGAAGCCGGCGATCACTGCCGGTAGTGCCTGGGCGCGATCGGGGCGCGTGCCCAAGGCCGCGCATGCCGCTGTCGCGAGCGGCCAGTTCGCGCCGCCCACGTAGTCGGTGACCAGCTTCAGCGGTACGCTTTCGGACTCGAAGATGCCTACTGCCTCGCGGAACGAGGAGTTGTCGAGCAGGTCGCGCGGATGCGCGCTCGAATCGGCGAAGGCCGTCAGTGGCTCGCTGAGCTGTTGCAGCCGCTGCGTCGGCGCCGACGCATGAGCGGCAGCCGCCGGCGAGTGACCCGGCTGGGCCGCAACGAGACTCCGCGCGCGCCGCCATGCTGCGGCGACGAACGCGGCCACGATCACCCCGACCACGAACGCGACGAAAACCTCGAATGGCACGATGCGCGGGATATTTTAGGCGGAGCGCCGCCCCGACGAAGATGAATGGTCGAGGATTCAATTCGACACAACAGTCGGACGGCAGAACTGCGCCGCGTCTTTATGCTAATTTTGGCGCGTTTTGGGGCGGCTTGGATGCCGTCCCACGTCCGGGGCCGCTCTTGGGCAGCCCGTGTTTACGAGGCGTTCCATGACGTACGCCAGGTCATCGATCGCGGTGCGCGCCGGCATCACGATCACGATCGCACTTGCGACGATCTCCGCGGCCGCCACCACGGGCCGCGCCGAAACTCGCCGGGTGGTCGTTCGCGTCTACGAGACCGGCTTCGGCGACGCGTCGATTCGAGCGGCGGCCATCCAGACAGCCTCGTCGATCGTCGAGATGGCGGGCATCTCGGTGGAGTGGTACGACTGCACCGAGAACGGCCGCCGTGCCGTGTGCCAGGATGCGCGACGTTCGGGCAACTTCATCGCCCGCATCATGCCGACGCTCACGTCCGGCGCTGCTCTGCGCAGACCGTCTGTCGAGGCGCTCGACGCACCGAGCGATTCGGAGCCGCCGCTCGGCTTTGCCGTCGTCGATCCCGACACGCACGCCGGGAAGATGGCGACGGTCTTTCACGATCAGATCGAAGCCGTGGTGCGGCGCACCGGCGTCGCACGCAGCGAGCTCCTCGGCCGTGCTCTCGCCCACGAAGTCGGCCATCTGCTGCTTGGCGTCCGTGGACATAGCCGCACCGGCATCATGCGCGCGGTGTGGACCGACGACGAGCTGACACGCGAGCGGCGCGAAGACTGGTTATTCGCCGCCGGCGATAGCCAGCGCCTCCAACAATCGTTCATCGAGCCTTGAGACGAAACGTGCCGTCGTCCTGCCGCTCGCGAAACGCGGCGTGGCAGCTTTGACAGGTCCGGTTCAGGGCGTCTGCCGAGGACCTCACCGCATCCCAGTTCCCGGATGCCAGCGCCGCATCGATTGACCCAACGTGTGTGCTGGCCTCGCGCGCGTGTACGGCCGCCGCGTGACGAATATCGCCCAGGGTCGCCTCAGTCTGCGCGAACGCAGGCCCCAGTGCCGCGAGACTCGTCTTGACGGCATCGCCTTTCGACTCTTGCGCCGCGGTGCGCAGGGTGTTGAATGCGGGTGAGATCGTCTTCATCGCCGACGTCAACGCCACATCCGCAGGCGTCGGCGGCGGAATCGGTTTCCTCGCCAGCTCGGCGTACCTTGAGTTGAGCACGGACGTTGCCACCAGTACCGGCTGTCCGATGAACGTCGCCGCGGCCTCGTCTGGCAGATCGAGCACATAGTCGGGGGCCACACGGGCCAGCGCCGCGGGATCGAGCGTCACAACCTGCCCTCTCACGAGGAAGTACTTCCTCCGTTCCAGCGACGAAGTGAGGTACGGCGCGATGACGAGCAACGGCTTGCCGACGGCCTTCATCTCCTTGGCACTGGTCATCCGCTGCTGATCCATGAGAAACGTCGTCTTCGAAACCATACGCTCGACGCCGGCGGTGATCGTGACGAGCTTGCCGACGTAGCCGTCAGGTGCGTCGACGATGGTGCTCGTCGCGACGGGTTCGCCAAAACTCGAGTTGTCATTACCACGGCGGCGCTGCGCGTCGACGCCGGGCGTCAGGGCAAAGACCAGCGCCGCAGCCGTGATGAGCGGAATAACAAGGCTCTTCACTTCGAATTCCTCTGGAGTTGTTCGAGGATCTCCTGGCGCTTCTTCGCCTGCTCGATCAACCGCTGCTGCACCTCTGACGGATTGTCCGCATCGAGCTCGGTGTCGTCGGCCAGTTCCGCGCGCAGCGCACCACCGACGTTGGCGCCCTTGTCCGTGGTGTCGAGGCCACGTGCCGCCATCAGCTCACGCAGCAGCTGCGCCGTGTGCTTGTTCATCATCACCCGCGCGTTGTAGTAGACGCCGTCGGCGATCGTCAGCGGCAGCCAGCCGCGGTTGTTGCGGACATCGAGCATCGCGCCGGCGTTGACCAGATGCATCACGGCATCGTTCGAACCGCGCCACGCCGGACCGTGCAACGCCGTCTCGCCGTTCTTGTCCACGTCGTTCACGGGCGCTCCGAGATCGAGCAGGATCTTCACTGCATCAGCGGACTCCTCAGGCAGGCCGGGGCTCTCGCCCTGCGAGTAGACTCCCACACCGGCCGCCACCATCAACGGCGAATCGCCATCCACGTTGCCGATGAACGGATCGGCACCGAGTTCCAGCAGTACCTCCATCAGCGGCACATCGACGGACTTCGACGCCAGGAAAAGCGGCGTCGCGCCGAAGCGGTTGAGACTGTTGCGGCCTTCCATGTCCGAGTTCGGTTCTCTCGTTTGTCTGGCATTGATGTCGGCACCGTGCTCGACGAGCGCACGGGCCAGGTCGAGGCTGCTGACGTTGCCGTGTGGCCGCTGACCGGGGTTGTTCTGGCCACGCTGCGGCCGCCGCGACCACGCAATCTGGTGCAGCGCCGTCCAGCCCTGGCCGGCGGCGTTGGGATCGATGCCGTGCTCGAGAAGCGCAACGGCCGCCTCGTAGTTGTTGCCCTGCACCGCGGTCACGAGCGCGCTGGTGCCATCAGGCAGCGTTTCGTTGATTCGGGCACCTCCAGCCACGAGCGCGTCGATGGTCCCGATCTGACCTTGCCGGGCCGCGAACAGCAGCGGCGTCCAGCCGAACATCGAGCGGGCATTCACATTGGCCCCGGCCTCGATGAGGACCTTGACTGTGTCGGCGTTGCCTTCATGTGCGGCCCACATCAGCGCCGTCTGCTGCTTCCACTTCTCGACAGCGTTCACAGCCGCGCCGCGGGCGAGCAAGAGCCGCACCGCATCGACTTTGCCGGTGCGCGATGCGGTCATTAGTGGCGTCTCGCCTTCGGGCAGCGCCACGTTTGGATCGGCGCCGGCATTCAGCAGCAGCTCGATCATCGCGGCGTTCCCGTTCACCGCGGCTGCATACATCGGCGTGACGCCGTACCGATTCGCTGCTTTGACGTTGGCGCCAGCGCGCACCAGCGTCTGCGCCATCGCCAGGTTGTTCTGATCGGTGGCCCAATGGAG